>Ga0210404_10000448_pt1 | contig 21703 bp, 18 predicted proteins | sample IncBWH28MmetaG_FD_155455 | JGI IMG/M metagenome (GOLD analysis project Ga0210404, IMG submission 155455) | Forest soil microbial communities from Barre Woods Harvard Forest LTER site, Petersham, Massachusetts, United States - Inc-BW-H-28-M | ecosystem: Environmental > Terrestrial > Soil >... | reverse complement strand
TATAGTTTTGATAGGAGCGAACGACTGTTTTCACACTGCTGGACATGACTGCCTCCCAGATTCAGTTCAAAGCGCGGCCGCTGCCGCCAGTTTCCGCGCGGCCTTGCGCCGGCCGTAAACAAAAAAGAAAAACCACGCCAGCCCGACAAAAAAAATGGTGCCGGTAAACATTTTGATTTCGAACAATCGAATTGATTCGATCTGGTGCGAAGGAATGAAAGCAACACCCATTCCGAGGATTGTGGTGACCAATCCGCAACTGCCAGCCAGAAGGAGCGTGGCCTTGCTGTAGTGTCCCTCGCCGGGTAGGGTTTGCCCCGCGAGCTTCAGCAGCGCCGCGTGCATGTACAGAAAAGGAACGAGCTGCAAAACCACGGCCAAATCCAGCATCGTAACAAACGCTTCCTTCACTCCGGCGCCGACGAAACTCATGCCAAGAAAGAGAGCGGAGAAAGTGGCGTGAACGATCAACGCAACGTACGGCGTGGCATATTTTCCGTGCAGCTTGCCCAAACCCTCGGGCAAATAAGAATCGAGGCCCGCAACGAAGGGGATGCGCGCGGAACCAGCAAGCCAGGCTGAAGCGATCCCCGCAATGGAAATGCTCAAGACGAAGGCGAAGGGCGAAACAATCCAGGGAACTCTTACTTGCTCCGCCATATGCCCAACCGCTTGAACGACGCCTTGCAACACGCCGATGTCCTGCCTGCTGACGGCGAGGAGCAGCGTCAACGTCGCGCCAATATACAAGATACCCGAGAGCAAGCCGCCCCAGCCGACGGCGCCTGGCAGCGTTCGCCGCGGATCTTGAATTTCGTCGCCCATGACGGAAGCCAGTTCGAGGCCGACGAGCCCAAAACAAATGACGCCGAAGGAGCCGATCAAGCGAACGTCTCCAGTGACGCGGAAATCGGCGGCGGTCATGGAGGTGCCAAAACGAAAGAGCACGACCAGTCCGAGGCCGATGAGCGTGACAGCGGTGATGGCAGTGCCGATCCCGCCCAAATTGTTGATCCACTTGCCGACGCCCATGCCACGCACATTGAGCGCAACGAGCAGAACGAGAAGCACCATCGATGCGCCGAGTGCGAACCAGGTGTTGTCCGCAAGCGCGCGGGCTCGTGGACCTGCGACATAGACTGAGATGCCGACGAAGTACAAAAGAACCGTCGGCACGTAGAAAATATTGTTCGTCCAGTAGCACCAGCCCGACAGAAATCCGTGGAAATCGCCGAACACGCGTTTTGCCCACAGGTAGACGCCGCCTTCGCCGGGATAGCGGTGCGCCAGCTCGATGACCGCGATGCCCTGCGGCCAGAAAAACAGCAGCAGCGCAAGAGTCCAAAGCCAAACGGTAACGCCACCATTGGCCGCAATGGTCGGAACCACGTTGAGATTGACGATGGCAACGACGAACAACAAAACGAGGTCCCACTGACCGAGAACGCGGCGCAGGTGCGGAGCTTCCTGCGTGCTGGGAGCCGGCGGCGCCATGATGACATCGTTCGGCAATGGTCTTCTCTCCTAAACCTCTTATTGGGGGTAGCTAGTGTCCGGCCGCTCCGACAAAGGCGAGGCCGCGTTCTTGCTGCGCCTTGGCAAGAGCAGGCGCAACTTCCTCGAAGACCGCAAGGTGTTTGTCGATGTCAGCCTCCGTGTGCTGCACCGAGATGGTCCATTGCTCGTCCCACCAGTACGGCTGGGCGAGAACGCCGCGATTAACCATGGCGAACCAGTAGTGCCGCCAGAGATCGATATCGATCTTGGTCCAGTCGCGATAGTTGCGAATTTCCTGCGGATACAGCATCAAAGCACCGTTCACGCCCGCGCTAGCCACATAGGCTTTCAGTCCGGACTTCGCCACGATGGCGCGGTAGTCTTCCGTCAGTTTCTTGCTAAGTTTGCCCACGTGCGCGTAGCTCTCGCGCGTAAGCACTTCGCGGAACGTCACTAGACCCGCAGCCATAGCCACGCGGTTTGTGTTGTACGTACCGCCGTGAAAAACTTTGTGTTGAGAGATGAGATCCATCACCGCGCGGCTCGCGCCAAACGCGCCCAGCGGCAAGCCGCCGCCGATGGATTTCGCCAGGCAGATGATGTCCGGTTTCACCCCAAAGAATTCGCTGGCACCGCCCCAGGCCAGCTTCGCGCCGGTTTTCACTTCGTCGAAGATCAGCAGCGCGCCGTTCTTCGTGCAGATATCACGCAACCCCTGCAAGAATCCCGGCTGCGGCATGCACAACCCGACATTCATCAAAATGGGCTCGAGGATGATCGCGGCGATCTGCCCCGGATGCTGCTTGAAACGATTCTCGACGCTCTTCAGATTGTTGAAGCTGGCGACGACAACGTTTTCAAGCGAGTTCTTCGGTATGCCACCGCCACCGGGAACGGAATTGGGGGCGTCGGGATCGCCGTACTCTTCGGCTTTGGGCTTCACGCTGACGAGCGCGGTGTCATGCAGCCCGTGGTAAGAGCCCTCGAACTTCAGAATCTTGTCGCGCCCCGTCGCTGCTCGCGCGATGCGGCAGGCATGCATGGTGACTTCCGTCCCGCTGGAGCCGAAGCGCACCATGTCGACGGGATAGCGTTTGCAAATTTCTTCCGCGAGCTCCCATTCCTGCTCATGCGGCATTCCGAAGGTGGTTCCTTCATGCAGTTTCTGTTCGACGGCCTTCACCACCGCGGGATGGCAATGCCCGGCCATCAACGCGCCGAAGCACAGGTTGTGATCCACGTACTCATTGCCATCAACATCGTGAATCCGGCCGGCCTTTCCGTCCTTCACAAAAAGGGGATAAGGCTCGTAGTGCCGGTAGTTGCTGGCCACTCCAAGTGGGATGCGTTCGAGGGCCCGCTTGTGGGCCGTCGCGGATTTCGGCGTCCTCTTTTCATAGTTCGCGATTTCCTTCTGTAGTGCGTCGTGCATTTTCTTGCTCCAAGGTGGGTGAGCCGTTTTCGGCTGCCCCGGGCAGGTCTGTTCCCTGCGGTCAGAGTATTTCCGGAACAATTTCTTCAAGCGTGCGAAGGCGCGGCCCTTGCGAGCCGCGCCTGAAAATCGCTGCCAATCGAAGCGGCGTCTAGAAATGGAACTTCAGTGCAAACTGCAACAGCCGCGGATCGCGAATATGCAGAGGCTGCCCGAACGTTGCGCCTAGATTCGATATGTTGCCATCCACGCTGTAGAACTGCGCATGGTTCCAGACGTTAAAAATATCGGCGCGGAATTCCATCTGCACGCGCTCTTTAATCTTGGTTTGTTTGGAGATGCTCATGTCCGTGTTGTTTATCCCCGGCCCGCAGCAGATCGAGCGAGGCGCGTTGCCAATCGTTCCCGCCGCGACGGTGTCATTGGTGAACAGGCCTGGATCGAAAACGAATCCATCCTTGCGCGGATCGTGCGTCTTGAATGGCCCGGTAATGTTGGGCTGGCCGGGCGCCTCGAAGTCGAACGTGGTATCGAGCTGCTCGATATCGTCTTGCGACGTAATGCGAATCGGGAAACCACTCTGGAAGCTGAGAATGCCCGACACTTCCCAGCCGTTCAGCACCTGGCCTTTAAAGCCATCGAACTTGGGAATGGGCAGATCCCAGACGTAGTTGAAAACGAAGCGGTGCCGCGCGTCGTAGTTTGAAAGTCCGTAGGTGGAGTTGAAATTCAGCGGATTCAAAGCGCTTTCAAAGCTCGAAGCGTTGTCCAGGGATTTGCTGAAGGTATAGGAGGCCTGAAACTGCAGGCCGTGCGAGAAGCGTTTTTCAAACAGCACCTGCAGCGAGTTGTAGTTCGAATGCGCAATGGTGTCCTCGCTGAAGATACCGGAGAAGACGGGGGTGCCCTGGGTCGGGCAGCCTGTTCCCGTCAAGGGGTTGCACAAAGGCGAGGAATAGGGGCGGATCCCAACGAGAGTAATCTGCTGGCCGTTGGACGCTGGGGTCAAAACACACGCTGGTGCGGGATTCACGATCGCGCAAGGAACGTTTGGAATGGCGGCGTTTGGCGGGGCGGACGAGCTTCCCACATAGGGCAAGTGGAAAGTCTGGCCGGGCTGCAGCTGTAAAGTAAAGCTATAGACGCTGTCTTCACCAAAGGGACCGCACCCCTGGCCCTGGGCGGCCAGATCATTGCAGGTCGCTGGATTGCCGGGATTCAATTCGTATGTGGCCAGCAAGCGGTGGCCCTGCGCTCCGACATAGGCGACCTGCAAGAGAATGTTGCCGGGTAATTCTCTCTTAATCGTCAAGTTGTATTGGTCGGAATACTGGGTCCGCATATTTGCGGGAAATTGTCCGAAATAAATACTTCCCAGGAACCTGGACCAATCCATCGCCTGGTTACGTGGCGGATTCAAAATGCCCGTGAACGGATTTGGCGCGATCGTGCCGTTCTGTTCGATGTAGGGAGCCTGAAGGAAAGGAGTCGGAATGAAGTTACTGCCACCGAAGGGCGGTTCGGCGCTGAATTGTTCGAGAACCAGCTGCTCGATGGGGTTGTAAAACATTCCGTATCCCATGCTGATGCTGGTCTTGCTTGGTCCCCCGGTTAACTTGGCCAGCCAACCGTCGCGCGCGCCGGGGCTCCAATTGAGGCCAAGGCGAGGCGCGAAAGATTTGTAATACGTATTGGTCAAACCACTTGGAACAGTTTTATCACCTGGAAAAACCAGTCCGAGGGGCGTTACTCCGGCAGCATCGCAACCCGCTTCTCCGCCTCCAAAGGTGGCAAACAGCGGATTATTTGTGTCCAAGCTACATGGATAGATAACCGAGCGCTCTCCCGGCCGGAAGGTCTGAACCTTGTGGCCGATATCGGACATGGGCGTGTTCAGTTCCCAGCGCACGCCGTAATTCAAAGTCAAATTGGGCTTAATCTTCCAGCTATCCTGCGCGAAGAGATAAAGCGCCTTGCTCCGCACCAATTCGTGCTGCGCCGAGCCTTGCGCCATGTCGCTCGCCAAGCCGAGGAAGTAGTCTGGGTAAGGACTGACCGCACCCAGGTCGTCCCCACTGATGGCGGAGCAAGTAGTTGGCTGGTTGGGGTCTGCCGGCGGAGGGCAAATATTCGAATCGCTGTTGAAAACAATCTGTCCGTTCACGTCGAAGTAAAGTAGTTGATCGAATTTTTGGTAGCGAAAATCTCCGCCAAGCTTGAAATTGTGATTGCCGATAATTTTGCTGTAGTTATCGCTGAACTGAAACGTATTCCCGATCTGCGGCAACTGGCCGCCGAAGTTGTTGCCGATCGAGAACCCGCCGTTTAGCTGAACGTACGGCACCCCTTCTATTTTGGAACCGAGCCCGCTGTGGATGCCACAGTCCGGAATACTGACGGCCCCTGCGGCACAGATCGCGTTTAGCGTCGCTGAATCCGTCGTGCCGTTGAAACAAAACGCGGATGCGTCGGCGAAGCCGGGCGCACTTTTGCAGGAATCCGTAATCGCATTGGTTCTTGTCGGTGTATCGAACTTCAGCTGGCCTTCCCGGAAATAGCTGAACCGGAATTCATTCACGGCCGTCGCGCCAATCGTAGAGGTGTGGGTTACGTTGATTTGCTGCGTGCGGGTGGCGTAGTCACCCGGAAAATTTCCCAGCGGAGCCCCTTCCGCCTGGAACTTCGCGAAGGGATCTACGGTGTTGTCATCATCAAAATAATAGTAGATGGCTGTTTTCTGGTTGTTGTTGAACAAATGATCGACCTTGATCTGGAATTGATCGCCTCGGTCTGTCTTCTTTGGGACGGTAGTGACTTGGCTGGAAGCGCCACCCGCACCCTGCACATATTGCAATAGGTTCTTGGCAACAGGATCAAAACACTGGGTCGGAATCGTGTTCGTCGGAAAAAGGCTGAACTGCGGGAAACTGATATTGTTGTAGGGAATGCCTTGTGCTGGATTCTTTAAAGTGCTCAGCGGGGGGGGAAGAGTTCCGTTGATTACATCGTTCAGCAGGAGCTGCTGGTTGGCATTCAGGGAGCTTCCGCAACGGTCCAGCAAGAGGCTTGCAACCGCCGGATCAACAAGCGAGCCCGAAAATGCTGACATCCCCTGAGGAACTTCGTTTGAAAAGTCGCCTGCTAGATCCGTTGCCGTTGGCACAGTAACTTGTTGGGAGACAATTCCCTGGACAATCCTGCGGCCTTCATAAGAACCAAAGAAAAAAGTCTTGTCTTTCTTGATGGGCCCGCCGAGTGTGCCGCCAAACTGGTTCTGTTTGAATGCCGGTTTGGGGGATTCAATGAATGTAAAAGGGTGCGTGTTCAGGACATCGTTTCTGAAAAACTCATACACGCTTCCGTGAATATTGTTTGTGCCGGACTTCGTGACGACGTTCACCACCGCGCCGGAGTTGCGTCCGTACTCCGCGTCAAACGAATTGGAGATGACCTTGAACTCTTCGATGCTGTCCGGAGAAGGTTCGATCGCAGGCAGGTTGGCGAAGAGGTCGTTGCCGTCGCCGCCGTTCACGGTGTAGTTGTTGGCCCGGCCCCGGCCGCCATTCACGGTGACGACGCCGGCTTTGTCCGAGCCATAAAAAGTATCGTTACCCAGCTGCGACTGCACACCAGGCTGCAGCTGGAGCAATTGATAAACGTCGCGCTGGTTCAAGGGCAATTGAGTCGATGAACGCTCGTTGACCACCGCGCCGAGCTGCGACGAGCTGGTATCCACGACGGGCGGCGCCCCGGTGACTTCCACGGTGTCCACCGCCGCGCCAATCTGCAGCGTGATGTCCACGCCCAAAACTTCATTCAAGTTGAGCGCGATTCCCTTGCGCACGTACTTCTTGAATCCCGTCGACAGCGCATTGATTTCGTAGGTGCCTACGGGCACTTCGATGAAAATGTATTCTCCGCCTGCCCCTGCTTCCACGTCGCGCGTGGCGTGGGTAGCCTCATTGATGAGCGTCACTTTGGCGCCGGCAATGGCGCCGCCGCTGTTGTCCATCACCGTGCCGCGGATGCGGCCGCCGGTGCTCTGCGCGCCGGCAAAAGGCCCACCCAGGAACAGCGCAAGCGAAAAAATGGCCGCGAACAAAATGCCGCGGCAACACCAGGAACGAAATTGCCGGAATCGCGCATCAACTTTCATGGACTCACCCCTTGCCGCGAAAAATCTTTCGTGAACTGATTCTTCGAGGTTGCTGTGCCCCTGAAACCTTACTATAATCCAGCAAACTTAGAGAAAGCCGGCACTTGTGTCAAGCAGAAAGAATTTATCCACCCCATCAGCAAAGCGCGAGACCCAGCGCCGATTGCGCATCAGCGAAGTTGCCCGCCGCGTGGGCATTTCTTCCTCCGCCTTGCGTGCCTGGGAAGCCCTAGGGCTCGTCACTCCGGAGCGCACGGAAAGCCGCTACCGCCTTTACGGTGAAGCGGATGTCCGTTTGCTTCAGCGTGCAATTTTTCTCCGCCGCGCTCGCGGCCTCAATCCAGCCGCCATCGTCCATGTCTTGAAACGCCAGGGCGTCGTCTCGGGGCCCGCGGAAACCCAGGCGCATCCCGGCCAGCGTTTCCGCCGATTGCGAACGCGCCGCGGTCTTTCACTCGCCCAGGTCGCGCGCGCAACCAAAGTCTCCGTGGGATTTCTCAGCGGACTCGAGCGCGGGCAGATGCGCTCCTCCATCGCCACCCTTCGCCGCATCGCGCGCTTCTATCGCACGAATATTCTTTCGCTGTTCGAAACGGCCGGCGAAAATCCTCGGCTCGTTCGCCCCAACGATCGAAAAATCCTGGAAACCAACCCCGACGTGCGGATGGAATTGCTCGCCTGGGGCAATACCGCAATGGAGCCGCATCTCTTCCGCGTCAAACCGGGCGGAGGCAGCGGCGAATCCTACTCGCATGAGGGTGAGGAATTTCTGCACGTCCTTCGCGGCGACTTCGAGATCTGGCTGGACCGCAAGGAGCACTATCGCTTGAAACCGGGCGATAGCCTCTATTTTGAGAGCTCGACTCCGCATCGGTGGAAAAATCCCGGGCGGACAGAAACCTGGCTACTGTGGATCAACACGCCGCCGACATTCTGATTTCGGGACTATATGCGAATGAATCTGGCTGCAAGCCAAGCGGGAGGCACGATGAAATTTCGCGCACTTTTTCTGGGACTTCTGGCGCTCGCGCTGGCCGCTGGCGCTTGCAAGAAAAAAGAGGATTCTCTGAGCTTGCTCGTTTGGGAAGGCTACTCCGACGATTCGTTTGTCCGCGCGTTCGAAGAAACGCATCACTGCAAGGTAGTCGCATCCTTCATGGGCACAAGCGACGAGCTCGTCGCAAAGCTTCGTGGCGGCAGCGCCTCCAATTACGACGTCATTTCGCCATCCAGCGACGTCGCTACCTCCATCGTGAAGGCCGGCTTGGCCGCACCCCTCGACCTCTCAAAAATCCCCTCGTATTCGCAGCTCTCTCAAAAGCTCCGCGACCTTCCTCTCGTTAAGAGCAATGGCCAGGTCTACGGAGTGCCGTTTATCTGGGGACCGAACCCGATTCTCTATGACACCAACGCCTTTGCGCAGCCGCCGGATTCCTGGAGCATCTTCTGGGATCCCAAGTACAAAGGAAAGATTTCGCTGTGGGACGAACTCTCCAGTGTGTACATGGCCGCCCAGGTTCTTGGCTACGACAAGCCCGATCCCAATCACATCTACAACTTGTCGGACGACGAGCTCGCGGCCGTCAGAAAAAAACTAATCGAGCTCAAACCGAACATCCGCAAATACTGGGCCACCGGAGGCGACTTGACCAATCTGTTCCAGAATCACGAAATCGTTCTCGCCATGGGCTGGCCACTGATGACCAACCAGCTGCGCGCCTTGAAATTTCCCATCGGCGAAGTAATTCCGAAAGAAAACACGACCGGCTGGATCGATCACCTGATGATCACCGCGGCAAGTTCCCGCAAGGAGCTGGCGACGGAATTCCTGGAGTACATGATCGAAGCTCAGACACAGAAAAAAGTCAGCGACGTTACTCACTACACGCCCGCGAATCCAAGCGCGTCCCAATTCCTGAACCAGGACGAAAAGAAGGGGCTGCATCTCGATAATCCGGATGCCTACATGCAACGCATCTATTTCTGGCAGGATGTTCCCCGTCGCCCCAAGTACACGGAGATTTGGAATGAGGTGAAGAACGCCCCGTGAGTTCCGTCGTTGCCAATTCGCCTCGTCCTTCTCACGCCTTATCCACACTCCTTCTTGAAGTTAGAGGAGTGTCCAAGTGTTTCGGCTTGCGTAATGTTCTGAAGGGCGTCTCACTGAACATTGCCTCTGGAGAATTCCTCACGCTGCTTGGCGAAAGCGGGTCCGGCAAGACCACCCTTCTGCGCCTGATCGCCGGCTTCGAACATCCGACGGCGGGAGAAATCTGGATGGGCGGAGAAAGGCTGGACACGCTGCCTCCGTACAAACGCCGCGTCAACACGGTTTTCCAGAACTACGCCCTGTTCCCCCACTTGAGCGTGCGGGACAATGTTGCCTACGGCCTGCGCGTGAAAAAAACGCCCGTCAGCGAAATTGGCGGTCGCGTCGACGAAGCGCTGCGCATGGTCAAGATGGAGGAATTCGCCAACTCGCGCCCTTCGAAATTGAGCGGTGGCCAGCAACAACGTGTCGCCCTGGCACGCGCTCTCATCAATCGCCCGCAACTTCTTCTACTCGACGAGCCGCTCTCCGCGCTCGACGCCAATCTCCGCAAACAGATGCAGGGCGAATTAAAATCCCTGCAGCGCGAACTTGGCATCACTTTTCTCTTCGTCACCCACGACCAGGAAGAAGCCATGGCGCTGTCTGATCGCATCGCCCTGTTGCGAGACGGGGCTCTCGAACAAGTCGCCAGTGCCCGCGAAATCTACGCCCATCCCGCCACGGCCTACACCGCCCAATTCATCGGCCAGACCAATTTGTTGCGCGGCGAAGTTCACAACGGTATGGCCACGTGCGGTGCTCTTCACTGGCCAACGCAGGACCCCAGCGGCGCGGCCATTTTCTCTTTGCGCCCGGAAGTCATCCGCCTCGCTGGCGACGCTGCGCCTTCTCCGGGAACTGCACGTTTTCGCGCGACCCTACAGCAACAGTTCTACAGTGGCGCGAGTGAACTCCTCGAAGTGAAGTGCGAAAGCGGCCAGCTCCTGCGCGTACGCATCTCCGCGCGAGGACCCCTACGTGGTGAGCACGATTTTGTCTTCTCCATCGCGGACGCCATCCGCGTTCACGAATGAGGATGCTTTACACGCTTTATGTACTCGCGCGCCTATAAAACGCTCGTCTCCCTCCCGCCGCTCCTCTGGGTCGGCTTGTTCCTCCTGCTCCCCTACGCGTTGATGTTTGCCCACAGCTTTTGGGCCGTGCGCAATGGACAGCTTGTCCATCATTGGAATCTGGAGAACTATTCCACTCTGTTCTCCAAACCCGTTTACGCAGGAGTCTTCCTGCGTACTCTGCGCATAGCAGCATCGGTGACGGTTTGCTCCCTGCTCCTCGGCTATCCTCTGGCCTACTATCTGTCCTTTCATTCCGGCGCACGCAAGGAATTGCTCTACCAGCTGGTCGTCGTGCCTTTGTGGGTCAGCTATTTGGTCCGCGGGTATGCCTGGAAAACCATCCTCGGCACTGACGGCGTCCTGAACGGCTTTCTCCAATATCTGCACCTCACTCACGAGCCCGTTTCTTTTTTTCTCTACAGCCCGTTCGCCGTCGTCCTCATGCTCACGCACATCTATACGCCTTTTGTTTTCCTGCCCATCTACGCCGCGCTCGAACACATCCCTCGTCCGCTCGTCGAGGCCTCGCAGGATCTCGGCGCCGGCTCCGCTCAAACTTTCCTTCGCGTCATTCTCCCGCTCTCCCTCCCTGGCTTGATCGCTGGCGCAACGTTTGCCTTCGTCCTCTCCCTCGGCGATTTCCTCGCGCCGCTTCTCGTTGGCGGCGCTTCCAGCACGATGATTTCCAACGTGGTACAAAGTCTTTTCGGCGCCGCCTATGACTGGCCACTCGGCGCCGCCATCTCCGTCTGCATTCTAATCATCGTCATTTCTCTGCTCTTTCTCACCGAACGCCTCGAAAAGCGGTGGTCCTTCAAGTGAGCGCCAATTCTCGAAACGATCGCGCTCTGCTCCTCAGCATCTATGCCGCGCTGGTCTTTGCGTTCGTCTATCTGCCGATCGCCGTCCTCATCCTTTATTCCTTCAATCGTGACGGTGTCGGCGGTTTTCCGCCGCGTCATTTCACGCTCGATTGGTACCGCCAGCTTCTTGGCGACGGGCCCATCTGGGATTCCGTCCTGAACAGCCTCATCGTCGCCGCTTCCAGCGTCGCGCTCTCGCTGACATTGGGTTTGTTGGCCGCCCTGGCGCTCGACCGCGCAACCTTTCCCGGCAAAGCGCTCTTCCGCCGCATGGTCCTTTTGCCTTTGATTCTTCCGGGCATCATCACTGGTCTCTCTTTGCTGATGTTTGCGGTCACCGTTGGCGCACAGCTCAGTCTCTTCACGGTATTTCTCGGCCACGGCACCGCGCTCATCTCCGTGGCGACCACGGAGCTTTTTGCCAGCCTGCAAAAAATGGACCGCGCCCAGGAAGAAGCTTCGCTCGATCTAGGCGCTACTCCCTGGCAGACTTTCTGGCGCGTGACACTCCCGAATCTCAAGCTTTCCTTGATCGCAGCTGGCCTGCTGATCTTCACCCTCTCCATGGACGAAATCGCCGTCACCTTCTTCCTCATCGGCCGCGACAATACTTTGCCACTCGAAATCTGGGGCCGCCTCCGCCGCGGCATCACTCCGGAGATCAATGCGGTCTCCACCTTAATCTTCGCCGTCTCCGTCGGACTCATCGTTATCTGGTATCGTGTGCGCACTCGCAGCCTGGGTGCTGACGCCCGAGAGCTTGTGGAAACACCTTAGATGAACGCTTGGCTCGAAAAGGAAAAACATGATCCGCCAATTGTCTTCACCCCTCTCGAAAGCAGTCCTGCTGATTTGTTGCCTGTCGCACTCTCTTGGCGCTCAGACGCCACCGGCCGCCGCCCCAGACGCGAAGACGACAGTCATCGTCAACGCGCAAGTTGCCGACGGTACCGGCAAGCCGTTGCGTAAAGCGAACGTCCGCATCGCCGGTGACCACATCGTTCGCATCGGAGATTTCAAGCCGGAGAAAAACGAACGCGTCATCGACGCTAAGGGTCTTGTCCTCGCGCCCGGTTTCATCGACATTCACAACCATTCCACCGAGGGCCTGCAATCCGATCCGCTCGCGGAAACGCAAATCGCCCAGGGCATTACTTCTGTAATTCTCGGCGCCGACGGTGATTCGCCCTGGCCCATTCTTCCCTGGCTGGACGCCGTTCGGAAAAATCCCGCAGCCGTCAACGTGGCAATGATGGCGGGCCACGCCACCATCCGCGAACAAGTGATGGGCAAGGATTTCAAGCGCCCTGCCACCGCCGAGGAAATGGCGCAGATGGCGAAACTCACCAAGCAAGCCATGCAGGAAGGCGCCATCGGCCTTTCCTCGGGCCTCGAATACGAAGTCGGCAGTTACAGCAAAACCGAGGAGCTCGTGCTCATGTCCACCGCCGCCGCTCGCGACCACGGTTTTTACATGACCCACATCCGCGATGAAGGCAACAAAAGTTTCGAGGCCTTGGAAGAGGAAATCGCCATCGGCGAGCGCGCCCACATCCCCATCGAGCATTCGCACATCAAGGTCAGCACGGTTGCTGTTTGGGGAAAAGCTCCGGAATATATCCGCGTCATCGAAGCGGCGCGTAAGCGCGGCGTGGATTTTCTCGCCGATTGTTATCCTTACGACGCGTGGCATTCGAACATCAAAGTGATCATGCCCGACAAACAATACGAGAATCCGCAAAGCGTCGAAAAAGCGCTCGCCGATACCGGCGGCGCCGACAGTGTGACCATCACTAATTTCAAACCGCACCCCGAGTACGCCTCTCACACCATCGCGGAACTTGCCGCCCAGCATGGTATTTCGCCCGTCCAGATGTACATTCAAATTATTCGCGAAGGCGACGCCGCCGGTACCGAAGCCGGGATCATCGGCAAATCCATGATCGAAATCGACATCAAAGCGTTCTACCAGCAGCCGTGGGTCATGGTCGCAAGCGATGGCGGCATCGGCTCGTTTCATCCGCGCGGTGCCGGAACATTTCCTCGAGTCCTAGGCCTCTACGTGCGCGAGAAACATTGGCTGACGCTTCCCGAAGCGGTTCGCAAGATGACTTCGCTGCCGGCGCAGCGCCTCGGCTGGAAAGATCGTGGTGTCATCCGCGAAGGCGCGTTTGCGGATTTAGTTCTGTTCGATCCGCAAACAGTCATTGACCGCTCGACTTTCGCGAAGCCGTTCGAATTGCCCGCCGGGATAGAAAAAGTTTTCGTGAACGGCGAAGTTGTGTGGGATGCCGGCAAGCCTACCGGCGCGCGTCCCGGCCGCGTTCTGCCGAAGTAGCTAAAAGTTGGTACATAATAGCTGGCTGGTTGCCAAGCTAACGCAGCACCGGTCCCCGGAGGAGTGATGTCCGAACGCCTGGAAGATTTTCAGAAATTTCGCGCCGACCTGAACGAAGAAATCCTCGGCTGCGGCCACCTCGGCATCAAGCGTTTCTTCGCTCTGGACCACCAGGCGTATGAACCCGGCGCGCTCGGCACCAAGAACAAGGAATTGCTGGGCCTCGTTGCTTCGGCGGTCCTACGCTGCGATGATTGCATCACCTATCATCTGGTTCGCTGCGGGGAAGAAGGCTGGAAGCGTGAGGAAGTGATCGACGCGCTAAACGTCGCCTTGATCGTCGGCGGCTCCATTACCATCCCGCACGTGCGCCGCGCCTTCGCTCGCATGCGCGAAATCAACGGCTTGAAGCCTTAGGAAATACGATCGAGAATGAGCGCGACACCCAGTCAGACGCTTTCACCGCCGGAGGGAACCGGCACAAGAATTCGCAACGCGCTTATCGGAGCTTTCTTCGTCCTCGTATTGCTCATCCCAAAACTTCTGCATTTGCGCCGCAACCCACGCTCGTGGCTGTTCTTCCGCATTCTCCTGGCACTCGCCGGAGCCTCCCTCATCCTCCTTCCTGTCGGTTTGGGCAATAGCTATGTCCTCTCGCTCGTCGGCCTTGCCATGTTCACCGCATCGATTCTTCTGCCATCCGCGAAGCCGGACACCAGCGCCGATGAAAAGGCCCGCGAACTCGGCGCTCTCGTCGTTGTCAATGGCGGAAAATTCAAGCTGGGTGAGACCCCATCCTTCGCCGCGCAACTTTTCGTCGGCGCCGATTATGTTCGCGTGCTCGACTCGCAACTCCGGTGCTTCCTGGAAATTCCCGTCAGCGAAATCACCGCCGCGCGCGCTGAAGAATCCCATGGCCGCTGGTTCCTGCGCGTCAACTGGGCCTACAAAACCGCCGTATTTGCCTATCGCGGTGTTTTCGCCGAGCACCTCGCACGCGTCGCCGAGTCCACCCTCCAAAGCGTGATGCGTCCCGCCCTCCCGGTCATCCCACAAGCCCGCGCCGCCGGCGCCTGATTTTTTTTGCAGCTCTTTCCATTTGAGTCGCGCGCGACCCGTTCGAACTGTGTCAAACTATAGCCATGGCACGCGGCTGGGAAAGCAAGGACGTCGAATCTCAAGTGGAAGCTACGCAAGCACCGAAGCAAAAGTCCGGCTCAGGCCCAAAGAGTCCCGAGCAACTGAAGCGCGAGCAGGAGCGCAAAGACCTACAGCTCTCGCGCACTCGCATCGCTAACGATCTGGCCTCCGCCACCCACCCCAACCACCGCAAATCCCTCGAAGCCGCCCTCGCCCACCTCGACAAAAAGATCGCCGACCTCAGTTAGCCGAACTTTCTCGTAAGGTTGTCCGCAAACATCGTTCTGTAGTGTCTGTACCAGTCGCTTTGAAAACGCTCTTCAGGGTCGTACTTCTTTTTCAGCCGGAGGAATTCCGCAAACTGCGGGTAGCAGCTTTCGACCTGCTTTCGTGTGGCATAACGATGGTAGGTCAGATAGTAGGTACCACCGCGACGTGCCGCCATGTCGATGAGCCGTCGAAAGGCATCCTCCGAATGTTTAAGCCCTTCCTGGCTGTGCACCGTATGCAAGTTGAAGATCGTGCATGCATACGGTTGCTTCGCCCAGGGCAAGAAGCCCTCCTCATCGCGTTCGATCAGACGCACGGTGCCGTAAATCAATTCGGTGCCATGCTTGCGAAAATCTTCACGCACCTCATCGAAGAACCCCTTCAGCGCCGGTCTGGGGACGTTGATCTCCGTGATCATTTCAGTCGCAGGATAAGGAGCATGGAGCTTCTCATCGATCTCGCGATGGTAGTTGTCAGGGTAGATGCTCAACTGGTGTAAATCCGACCAGTAAACCTGGCCATTGGTCGAGAGATAGTAGTCTGCGTACCGGTTGAATGCCTGTTTCTTATCGGCGTGCGCGAGAAACAAGAGTTGCCTCCAGCTCTCGTCAGTCAGCTGCTTTTCTGCGGGCGCTATCGGCGTATCCATTGGTACGGGCCTATAGCAGGAAAAAACGCCTCTATGGAGAAAATCTTCTGATTCGGGCTCGATGGAGAATTGGAAATCGCCGTATACAAATCCATCAGAAATGCGCTTTTCAAACGCGGCTATCAGGTCGTCCACGGTCCGAATCTCAACCACTCGCTCGACCTTTTTTCTCGGCGCGAGGCGCAGTTGGACGGAAGTAACCACTCCAAAGAGGCCGTATCCGCCGTGAACCAGCTGAAACATCTCTGGGTTCTCCGTTCGGCTGCACTTCTGCGCCGTTCCTGTTGCATCTACAAGGACGAAGGACTCGACGTCACTGATAAAAGGCTTCAGCTTCAGGCCGCGGCCGTGCGCATTCGCGGCAACTGTTCCAGCCATCGTAAATCGATCGGCGCCTGTCTGTTTCTGGGCGATTCCCCAACCGGGACCATCCCCATTTTGCAATTTGAGATAACCATCGATCAGTTCAGGCCACTCAATCCCCGCTTCCGCTTCCAAAATCCCATTCTTGCGATCCAGTTGGAGTACTCGATTCAGCTTTCGGATATCCATTAGCAGAGTGTCGGTACCAAACTGTTGCCCTCCCATGGCGTGCCGCCCGCCCGCAACGGAAATTACCTTGCGATCCTTGCGCGCGGCACGAACTAGGCTCTGCACCTCTTCCAGGGATCGCGGCCGCGAGATCCCCAGCACCCGAGTGGGATTGAGTTGAGAATGAATATCGTTGACGAGGATCGATTCCGGGTCAGGTGCGACTTTTCTTGATGCCTGCGAAGCGACCGCAACAGCAACTGAGCCAGCCATGAACTCGCGTCTTGAAATCATTAATCCTCTGCTAACGCAATGGTAGACACCCAACGCTTACTCTAGAACAGGAATGGCACGAGACGCCAAGTCCGTTTCCTATATTGCTTGTAGGTGTCCCCGAGAGCCGCAGCGAGCGCAGTTTCCTCGACGCGGATGCGATAGGCATATGCGATCCCCATGCAGGAAAGGGTGGCGGCCAGCCCTGCCCAGTTTCCGAGTGCCAAACCAAAGCCAAGCAAGCTCAGAAGCGCGCCACTGTAGGAAGGATGACGAATATAGCGGTAAGGTCCCACTTCAATTAGGATTTGGCCACTCTGTATCGCGACATCGAACGTAAAATATTTTCCCAAAACCGCCGCAGAGTACCAGCGAAGCGTTATTCCCATGAGCATCAAGTAAATCCCAGCGAAAAACAGTGCGATTCTGTTCGACAGAATGGATGCATGCGGCAGTAGCAAGGAGAGCGCAAAGTCCATCAGTATCCCGAACCACCAGAGGACCACGATGAGCGTAAGAGAGCCACGATCGCGGGCCTTTACGGAATCAGTGGATTGTCTCGTTTTCCAAGCAATGATTTCAGGAAGTATCCAGGAAGCAAAGGCAATCCAGAAAATCACGGCGAAAATAGGTCCCGCGGAGAGCGGCAGAGGGCGTGATTGCATAGTTCTCGAGTAGCCTAAAGCATAGGCTCTGCAGTCTTCATGGCAGTCGACCTCGATGTCCTAACGAATAAAATCCCCCGCCAGCCCCCAAAAATCATTCACGTAATAGTGCGAGAGCACATTCCCAAACAAGTAGCAAACGCCCTGGCACGGCGGAATGTCTCCGTAGATTTTCTTCCCACGCGCAAAGATCCTCTTCAACGAACCATCGCGCAGCAGATTTCCCGCTACTTTGTGCAGCGGCTCGCACGGATAAAAAACATCGCCGTTCGGATAGACCCGCGGGAACATCGTCGGATAGCACTCAAAATCGCGGAATCGCAGCAACGTTTCAATCGTCCGCGGCGTTCCGTTGATGGGCTGCAATCCGCTGCGCCGCCGTTCGATGATCTTATCTACCAGCGCCTGATACTTGGCGTTCCGCAGCAGCGCCAGATTCGGCATTTTCTCCATCTGCGCCGATTGCGCCGCAAAGATAAAACCCTGCTCGCCGCACCAGTCCAAGAGCCGTTCCACCTCGCCGATGTTCCATTCCTCAATCACCGTACTGATAGTAATTCTTCGCGGGCTTCCCAGCTGATCTTTCGCGAACTCCAGATTCTCGAGCACTTTCGGCAGCGCCGCCGGTTTTGAAAGTGGATTCGTCGGGTCCGCCGCCAGCGCATCCAGGCTCACCACCAGCCCCGTCACTGCCCGCAAAATTCGTGGTTTGCGGTCCAGCAGCGTCCCGTTAGTAATCAGCAGCAGCGAACGATATTTATGTTCGAACCGTGCAGCCTCCACCAGTTCCTCGATGTCCGCCCGCAGCGTCGGCTCCCCGCCGGTAATCACGATGGAGTCCGTCTCTCTTCGAATCCTCCGCAGAAGCCCAATCGTTGAAGCCGTCGGCAGCTCATCGCTGAAAACGTCAGGCTCCTTCTGCGTGCAGTAACTGCAAGCCAGATTGCACTTGTGCGTCACGTAAAACGTGACCGCGTAAGGCGCCACTACTTTTGTCCGCAGAATCTTCCGCCGCCACGCATTTCGAAAATAAAGCTGAAAATTCTTTGCTACAAACGGCGCCTGGCGCACCAACCCGCGCAATATCTCGCGCTTCGTCGGCACCCGTTTGTCCAGCGCGCTTACAGGAACGAAATTTGCTTTCTTTTCAGCCATAGGCCGTTCCTTGAGCCTACAGGAGCGGCATGTTCAAGCCAAGAAAGCAATCGGGGCGCCACGATCGAATCGCGGCGCCCCAGTTCGGAAAATCAATTGAGCTTGGAAATCTCTGGCTAGTCTGTAAAGACGACCCCCACGGCAACATGCCCCTTCTCCGCCCCCGCGTCGATCCTCACCACATAACCGCGCAACTTCATCGACTGCACTCCGTTGGGACCCGGCGCGTCCATCGTGACTTGCAGCTCCGACTGCAGTTGCGGCAGGTGCTTTAGCGAAATCAGCGCGCCTTGCAGTGAAAGGTCGCGCACCATCGTCTCTTCCTCGAACGCCTTGCCGCCTTCCGTCAGCCCGCAAACCTTGGCGTGAAATTGCGCCTCGCGCCGCAGCGCCGTGCGCGTTCCCGGCATGTGCGCCTGCACGCTCTCGCCCGGAGCTCCCAGCGTAATCACCATGCCCTCGCTCGCCGCAAAAACGGAATCAAACTCTTCGCGCGCCTGCTTCAACAGCGAATCCACCATGCGATCCGTGGAGTCCGGGTCGTGATGGAAAAGCACTAGTGTCTTCGCTCCCGCTTCACGCGCCACCCGCACCCCTTCTCGCCATGACGAGTGCCCCCACCCTTTCCTCGTCGTCGCCATCTGCTCCGGCGTGTACTGCGCATCATTAATAAAGATGTCCGCACCCGCCGCCAATTCGCGCAGGTTTTCTTCCAGCTTCGGATCCCCCGGCTCATTATCCGTGGCATACGCCACAATCCCCGCCGGCGTTTCGATTCGGAAGCCCAGGCACCCCTGCGGATGATTCAGCCACCGCGCCGTAATCTTGTTCTCCCGGATCGTGAACGAATCCCCGCCGTCCACTTCCTTGAACTTCCGCTTCGCATTCATCGCCGACAAGTCTACGGGGAAGTATGGCAGCGCCATTTGCGCTTCGAACACCTGTTTCAGGCTGTCGCGTCCCAGAAACTTCGAACGAAAGCTGTAAAAATGAAACTCGTTATTTTCCACGTACAGCGGCGCGAAGAAAGGAATCCCCTGAATGTGATCCCAGTGATAGTGCGTAACAAAAATATGTGTTCCCGGGTTTTTCCCGCCGTTCGGCGCCGCCCAGCGGCTCCCCAGCATGCGCAACCCCGTCCCGCAATCCAGAATGAATTGCGTGCCGTCCGGAGACATCAGCTCCAAGCAAGGCGTGTTTCCGCCGTAGCGCCATGTCGCCGGGTCCACCGTCGGCGTAGATCCACGCACGCCCCAGAAACTTAATTTGGCAATAGGAACCGTCATCTTATGAGCGGACGCAAAGCGGCCGACTCCCTGAGCGCAATGTCCCTGTTTAAGACGTGTCCCACGAAAAAAATACGCGGAACGGGAAGCTCATTTCATGGTCGCAGCCGCCGGGGGCACCGTCAATCCATTCCCGGAGGGCGCGTGTCAAACTGCCCAATAAGCGCGAGGAAGGGCTGCCAAGCGCCCACGCAATGGGTAGAATGGGACGATGGGCGCGCATTCATACGGCAACGAGCAGGGCCACAACCATGTCCACGCTGGCCATACTCACGACCACGGACACGGTCACGCGGGCCACGTGCATCCCACGCTTCGGCCTTCGGTACTCGGGTGGGCCATGGCCGCAACGCTGGGCCTGGTCGTGGCGGAAGTTTTTGGCGGCATCCTGGGCCGCAGCGTCGCCCTCTTGAACGACGCCGTCCACAATCTTTCCGATGTTCCCGCCCTCGGCATTTCCTATCTAGCCATGCGTTGGGCCGAGCGGCCCGCCGACACCGAAAAAACCTACGGTTACCACCGCGCCGGCACTCTCGCTGCCTACACCAATGCCTTCGTTCTGGTTTTGCTTTCCATCTGGCTCGGCTATGAGGCGTTCGAACGCTTTCGCGCTCCCGTCGAAGTGGTCGAGAGCTGGATGATCTGGACCTCCGTCGCGGCCCTGGCCGTGAACGGCGGCATCACGCTGGCGCTAGTCCGCGGCCGCGGCGACCTTAATCTCCGCAGCATCCTCGTTCACAATTTCGGTGATGCCCTTTCGAATATCGCTATTATCGCCGGCGCTGTCGTCATTCACGCCACCGGCGCCCATTGGATTGATCCGCTTCTCGGTCTCGCCATCGGCTTGCTCGTCTTATGGTCCAGCATCGGCATCCTGCGCGAATCCTCGCACATTCTTCTCGAAGGGCGTCCGCGCGAGCTCCGCGTCGAAGAAGTCGCTCGCGCCATCCTCACCATCGAAGGCGTCCAGGAAGTCCACGACGTGCACCTCTGGTCTCTAGGCGGCGATCACCATGCCCTCAGCCTGCACGCCCGCGTTCCGGACATGCACCTCGACGAATGCGAACAACTCCTCGCCTCCATCAAGCAAAAAGCTTCCCAGGATTTTGGGATTGAGCACACCACTGTGCAGTTGGAGCGCGCCGGACTGCCGGCACAGTCCGGCTACGTCATGCCCGAGCCGGTGAAAAAATAGCGCTCACGCCGGCAGGCGAAAATTCATTCCACGTTGTTCGTTGAATTGTTGCGTCGCAACCAGGTCCAGAGAATCCCGCGCCACGCTCCTGCGCAATCCCTCGGTGGTAATGTACCGCAGCGTCCCGCTTTCCCACGAGTAGGCCACCGCAAAAAACACGGTGCCGTCCCGGCGCACAAAAACAAATTCCTGCGACTCGCTCGGCCCGGCGCTTGCCGGTTCATTTTCTTGCCGTTGCGCAGATGCATAAACTCTTGTCCGGCGAGGCCTCTCGGCAACATCCGCTTCCGTATCTTCCGTTTGTTGCGGCTCCGCAGCGCCTTGCTCTGCCACCGCGGGAGCACTGGGAACATAAAATCCACCGTCGAAAAATGGGAAAAAGAACGGGACCGCATTCCCACCCCGCCCTGCTCCGAATGCTCCCGGCCCGCAGACCGCCGCCAGGTGCACCGCATCAAATCCCAATCCCGGCACGTCGCTGCAACCCGGCTTGTGTTCGCGGCCATCAGCCACGAAATGCCGCGGAGTACCCACCGGTCGCCGAGTCGTCCGCATCATTCCAGACCGCGTGGGAGACATCCCCGTTCTTGCGACCGGCCTCGCTCCCGGCATCGCAGGCGCTGCCACCGGATGCGCGACAGGTGCAGCCATTCTCGGTGGAGCAGCCGCCATGACGTGCATGCCTCCGGACGCCATCGCCCGGCCTTGCGCTTGTACTATCGTGGGAAGTATCGCAACCAACCCTGCTAGGAGAATGGGGCGGACCATGGGAATCACCTAAGAGCCCGGATGTAGGGCCCTACAGTAAGAAGGATGCGCCATTTGGCCCTTTGGTTTCAAGCGATCCCTGCCTTCGCCGCCGACCTTTTCCCTTTCCCGGGGATGTGCTATAACCGTCGGGCCGTGGAAAGCGTCCCGAAGCAGGTGCCAGCTCAAGCCCGTAACGAGCAAGTGCAGCCCGCATCTCAACCGGCTGTGCCTTCGCAGGGTAACCGGAATCAGGGCGCCGGCACCGAAGATGCTTCGCGGTATTGCCCCGTCTGCTCGCAGCGGTTGGAATCCCGGCGGTGCAAGCTGATCTGTTC
>Ga0210404_10000447_pt1 | contig 21742 bp, 18 predicted proteins | sample IncBWH28MmetaG_FD_155455 | JGI IMG/M metagenome (GOLD analysis project Ga0210404, IMG submission 155455) | Forest soil microbial communities from Barre Woods Harvard Forest LTER site, Petersham, Massachusetts, United States - Inc-BW-H-28-M | ecosystem: Environmental > Terrestrial > Soil >... | reverse complement strand
CCGACCATTCGCCGTCACCGATCGCAGGATCGGGGCGGAAGACGATTTCGAGCGCGTTCGCATCGCCGACCATCGCGGAGGATTTGCTGAGGCTGACGAAGTCCGCGTGCGGCGTGACGGAAATGGCCGGAAGCCCCGTGCCCGCCATCAGGCCGTCGTGCAGCGAGGTTTCCCAGAGCGCTTCGAACGCCTTGTCTTTCTCCGGGCGTTGCGACTGCCAGTAGCCCTTGACGAGGTCGTGGCCGGATTTTCCAGCGTCGCCGTTGAACAGCGCGATGATTTCGTGCACCGAATGGCAGTCGTAGAGCGGAGCGATCAGCGGCTGCACGATGCCGACGGTGCCGTCATAGGCGCGGCCGTCGCTCCAGGATTCGAGCGCATGCGCCGCCGGGCAGTGCCAGTGGCACAGCTCGGCCGTTTCGTCAAGATATAGGCCGGAGTGAACGCTTTTGCCGGCTTTTTGCACGGCGTCTGCGAAATTGAAATCGGCTGGAGCGTCGTAAACCGGGTTCGCGCCCAGAATCACCAGAAAATCCACCTTGCCGGCGTTCAGATCGTTGACCAGATCGCGCAGCGATTCCAGTTGGTTCATCGGATTCGCTTCGATCGATTCTGTATAAGTGACGGTTTTCCCCACATTACCGAGCGCGGCGTTGATCGCGTGCACCAGCGCGTGCACGAACGGCGGCTGATGTTCGCCGGCGATCACTACGCACGATCCGCGGTGGGCAGTCAGATCGCGTCCCACGGCGCCGACCCACGCGGCGGGGATTTTCGAGCTGGCGTTGGCGCTGGGCGGCACGGCCACGCCTGCCACGGCGGCCAGCTGCCGGGCAAGGTCGTCAATGTCTGCCGAGCGCACCGGCAGGCGATGATCCGAGACCGCGCCGGTCGCCGTGGGCATGTTTTCGGCGACGTAGAGGCGATTCAGCTTCGACGCAGCGCCGGCGCTCAGGTCCCGCCGTGACGCAAAATCGCGAGCGTAGCGAACGTGGCCCGCGCCGTGCGTGAGGAAATCGGCGTCGAGCGAGACGATCACATCCGCCTGATCAAAGTGGTAGACCGTGTTGACCGGCCTCCCGAAGGCCAATCGCGCGCCTTCGCGCACCGAATCCGCGGTGCACGGCTCGTACTGATGCCATTTCGCATCCGGATATTGCGCCAGCAGGCTCTTGATCTGCGCGCCGAGCGTCGGCGAAGTGACGGTCTTGGTCAGGATGCGCAGTCCCGCGCCCCGGGCGGCGAAACCGGAACGCGCGTTGAGCATCTGCGCTGAAAAATCGCTCCAGGTGCTGACGCGGCCGTCGAGAACGATGGATTGCGACCTGTCCGGATCCCAGAACTGCAGAATCGAGGCCTGGTTGAAAACATCGGAAGAGCCGAGGCTGCCGGGATGCTCCGAATTCCCCTCGATCTTCGTGGGACGCCCGGTGTGGCTTTCCACCAACACGCCGGTGGCGACGCCCGCCTGGAACAGGGAGGTCGCGTAGAAGAGCGGCCGCCCGGGAATGATTTCTTCCGGCGGCTTCACGTACGGAACGATTTTTTCAGTGGGCAGCTTGGTGCAGGCGCTGAGGCCGGCCATGGCTGCCGACGCAGCCATCAACTTCAGCACGTCGCGGCGGTTGATGTCGTCGTTGCCCTGGCCGGCGCTGGGCGGAAATTCGTGATCGCGAAACTCCTCGAATTGCGGAGTGTCCGAAAGCTGTTCGAGGCTCTGCCACAGGCGCGGCGCGGCCGGGCCGGCGAGCTTGGCGCGCGCCGCATCCAGGTCGATCGAGTTCTTCTGGTTGGAGTCTTCGTTCATCGTCTCGCCTTCATCACCGGTGGCACGTCGAACATGTTTGCAACGGTTTTACGTCGCCCGGATGCTGCGGCACCTGAATCTTGTATTCGGCCACCAGCTCGCGACCCAACTTCATCTGCTCATTGCCCGGCGGCGGCTCGTAATACGGATTGAACACTTCCGATTTCGGCCGGACGTATTTTTCCGGCTGCCGGTGGCATTCCAGGCACCAGGACATATATAAAGTGCCAGCGCGCTCGGTCAGCGCCATCCGCGCGATGTCGCCGTGGCAGGTGGTGCAACCCACTCCCTTGGCCACGTGGATGCTGTGATCGAAGTAGACGAAATCGGGCAGGGCGTTCACACGAATCCATGGGAGCGACTTGTCGTCGCGGTAGCTTTGCCGCACCGGCTCGAGCATCGACGCGTTCGTCCAGATCTGCGAGTGGCAGGTCATGCAGGTCTGCGTGGGCGGCACGCCGGCGAACGACGATTTTTCAACCGTGGTGTGGCAGTAACGGCAATCGAGACCCAGCTCGCCCGCATGATGGCGATGGCTGAACGGCACCGGCTGCTGCCGCTTCACGAACTGGTTCGTGTACCACGGCGAAAGCGCGATCTCGTACAGCGCGTAGCTGAGCAGTCCGAGGATCACCACCGCGCCAAAAATGCTCAGCCGCGATATGAAGTTCGTGCTGCGATGAAAGATCTGTGCCATCGATCGTCTAAACGGTTCCTCTTAGGAACGCGCCTTCTCTTCGTTCGTCTCGTGCACCAGCGCCCGGACCTCCACGATCGAAATCATCGGCAGAGCGCGGATGAACAGGAAAAACAGGGTAAAGAACAGGCCGAACGTCCCGACATAGGTCGCCCAGTCCCAGCGCGTCGGGTAATACATGCCCCAGGACGACGGGATGAAATCGCGGCTCAGGCTGATCACGATGATCACGAACCGCTCGAGCCACATGCCCGTATTCACGACCAGGGACATGACGAACAGCAGCCCCACGTTGCGCCGCACTTTCTTCGACCACAGCAGCTGCGGGATTAGGATGTTGCAGGAAATCAGCATCCAGTAGAGCGGCGCGTAGGGACCCTTGAAGCGGTTGGTCATCATGTAGATTTCGTACTGGTCGCCGCTGTAAAACGCGAGAAACGCTTCGATCAGGTAGCCATAGGCCACGATCAGGCCGGTGCCCAGCATCACCTTGGCCATGATGTCGAGGTGGCGCATGGTGACCAGATCTTCCAGGTGATAGAACTTGCGGATCGGAATCGCCAGCGTCAACACCATCGCGAAACCGGAATAAATGGCGCCGGCGACGAAATAGGGCGGGAAAATCGTGGTATGCCAGCCGGGAATGATGCCGATCGTAAAGTCAAAGCTCACCACGGTATGGACGGAGACGACCAGCGGCGTTGCTAAGCCCGCGAGCAGCAGCGAAGCCACCTCGTAGCGCGACCAGTGCACCGCCGAGCCGCGCCAGCCCATCGCCAGCATCCCGTAAATGATCTTTTTGGCCTTGCCCTTGGCGCGATCGCGCAGCGTGGCGAGGTCCGGAATCAATCCCACAAACCAGAACAGCAGCGACACGGTCAAATAGGTGGATACCGCGAAAACGTCCCACACCAGCGGGCTGCGGAACTGCGGCCAGGTCCACATCGGGTTGGGATAGGGCATGAGGTAAAAGAACAGCCACGGGCGGCCCATGTGCAGAAGGGGGAACATTCCGGCGCACATGACCGCGAACAGCGTCATGGCCTCGGCAAAGCGGTTGATCGATGTTCTCCACCTCTGGTGCAACAGCAGAAGAATCGCGGAAATGAGCGTTCCGGCGTGGCCGATACCGATCCACCAGACGAAATTGACGATTGCAAAGCCCCAGGCCGTGGGGATCCGGATGCCCCAGATGCCGACGCCTTTGATCATCAGCAGGGTGATGACCAGGTTCAGAAGCATCAACGCGCCAAATGCCACCAGCAGGCCGAAGACCCAGCCCGGCGTTACCGGCCGCGTCAAAACAATGGAGCTGATTTTATCGGTTACCGTTTCAAAGGTATGACCCGGCCCGATAATTGGATCAGGATCAGCAAACCCACCTGTGTTTTGTGAACCCTCAGAGGCCACGCAGTGTCCCCGAAAGAATTTTAGCCTGCCTGTGTTTTACTGAAGGGGCGTCAAAGGTCCGGAATCTGCGTCCCCACACCCCGTGCCGACGCAATTCGCGGTCCCAAGCGATTCAGTGTAATACCGACGCATCAAGATTTGATTAACACCACCTAAAGTCCGGAAACTTACTCCGTGAACCTCAGCGGCTCGCTTAGGACGGAATAGGATAAGACCGGGGACGTTCGGACGCAAGGCTAAATCAAATTATCTTTTGCCCGAAAATTTCCGCCGATTCAAAATGTGAAACGCCGCAGTACCGCATCGAAACACCTTCTCATTGCTTGGTATTCCGCGCAGTGTGCCGTTTTCGACATTCGCCCTGCACGCGAATCAACGTCCGCGCTGGCGCGATTGCTAAACTGGATTCGTGCGCTCCGCAACGCCAGTAGCGGTTTGGCTGCTGCTCTTCGTATCGTCGTCCGCCGCCGCGGATACGATCGTGCTGAAGAACGGCCGCCGTATCACCGCTGAAACCGTCACCGATGACGGAGAACACGTCACCTATCTCACTCCCGCAGGGCAGCTCAGCCTTCCCAAATCGATCGTCGCGCGCATCGAGAAGGACGATTACGGCTATTCCTCCGCCTCGCATTCGACCGAACCGCCTGTCTCCGCGCCGGAAATCGAGCCGGTGCGCGGCTACGAGGACGTGGCGGCACTCGCGGTGCACGACAACCAGATCGATTTCGGCTACCTCTCGCGCCTGGAATCGGACGCGCGATCCGGCGGCGCCGCGGCGATTGCGAAAGTCACCGCCGCGCACTTTTCGGCCGCGCAATTCCTGGTGGCCAAGGGCGATCCGGACGCCGCCATTGACCACTACCGCGAAGCGCTGGCGTTTGCGCCGGATAATACCGGGCTGCTGCTGAACCTGGCGGTCCTCTATCTACGGGAGAGCCAGTTCGGCAAGGCCCTTGATCCGCTCGAACGCGCGCGCCGCGCCGCGCCGGATTCCGCCGACGTCGCCAAGCTGATGGGCTGGTCCTATTACGGCGCCAACAAAATGGACCGGGCCATCGAGGAATGGCAGCGCGCCGAAAAACTGCGTCCCGACCCGGAGGTGCAAGCGGCGCTCGAAAAGGCGCAGCGCGATCAAGCGGAAGAAGAAAGCTACCGCGAAGGCGAAACCGCGCACTTCGATCTGAAATACAACGGCAGCGCCGCACCCGATCTCGCGCGCGGCATCCTGCGCGCGCTCGAGGACGATTTCCGCGACCTCGAATCGCAGCTCGACTACACGCCGCCCGAACAGATCAGTGTCATTCTTTATACGCAGCAAGCCTTCGCGGACATCACCCGCGCCCCCGGATGGGTTGGCGCGCTCAACGACGGCCGCCTGCGCATTCCCGTCCAGGGTTTGACTTCCGTCACGCCGGAGCTTGCGCACGTGCTCAAGCACGAACTGACGCACAGTTTCGTGGGACAAAAATCACACAATCGCGCGCCCACTTGGCTGCAGGAAGGTGTCGCGCAGTACATGGAAGGGCGCCGCAGCACCTCGTCGGCCAGCGCACTGGTGGATGCCGGGGCGCAGGGCCTGATTCCGCCGCTCAGCGCGTTCGAGGGGCCCTGGATGTCGCTCGACGGAAATTCCGCGGCGTTTGCCTACGCATGGTCGCTCGCCATCGTGGAATCGATTGTCGATTCCGGCGGCGTCAGCGACATCAGCCGCCTGCTCGACCGCCTGGCCAGCGCGCCTTCCACCGAGGCCGCCGCGCAGGAAATGCTGCACTCGAATTACACCGACTTGCAGCAGCAGACCCTTGCCTATCTGAAGCGAGCCTATCTGCGCTAAACCAACTGCCAGAAAAATCTAAAGTGTGGCGAGAAGGCCCGCGAGCAATGCAGCACGCTCGGGAAACGAGCGAATGACCACATGCTCGACTGCACTGTGTGCGCCGTTGCCGATGGCGCCGAGGCCGTCGAGCGTGGGGACGCCCAGCGCCGCCGTGAAATTTCCATCCGAGCCGCCGCCCACCGAGGCTTCGTCCAGCGGCGACCCTATTTCGCGCATCAATTTTTGCGCGTGGTGAAAGAGCCGCAGGACCGCGGGCGTGCGTTCGAGCGGGGGGCGATTGATTTCGCCGCGCACTTCCAGGCGAGCGCCCGCCAAAATTGGGCGCAAAGCGCGAAGTTGCCGCTCGATTTTCGGCGCGTCGGCCGCATGCGTATAGCGAATATCCACCTCGGCCCGCGCGTGATGCGGCACCACGTTGGAAACCGTCCCGCCATCGATCACCGTCGCCTGCAGCAAGATTCCGCGCTTCGGATTGCTCACGTCCTCCAAGCGGACAATCTGTTCCGCCAGTTCGTGCACCGCGTTTACGCCCGCGCCCGGATCAAGCCCGGCGTGAGAGGCGCGGCCGGTAATGATCAGCTCGACGGTGCCCACGCCTTTCCGCGCGGTTTTCAGCTTCCCTTCACGGCCCGCCGCCGGCTCGAGAACCAGCACCGCATCGCTGCGCCGCGCCTCTCGCTCGATCGCCGCCCGCGACGCGTGGCTGCCAATCTCCTCGTCGGAGTTCCAGAAAAAGACCAGGCGTTTTTCCGGCCGGAAAGCGAGCATGGTCAATGCGTCGATTGCCGCCAGTGCGAGCACCAAACCCGCCTTCATATCAAATGTTCCGGGACCGAAGGCCCGCCCACCCCGAACGCGAAAGGGCACGGCGGCCAGCGTGCCGATCGGGTACACGGTATCCAGGTGGCCCAGTACCATGATCTGGCCCTTGGGCCGCCCCTGGCCGAGCCAGATTTCGGCCTGCACGTGATTTCCGCGCGTGGCATGGCGCAGAATCCGAACCTTCGCCCCGCGCCGCCGCCATTCGTTCGCCACCAGCGTGCCCATGCGATCGACCGCGGCCTTCTGGTGGCTCGGCGATTCGCAACAAACAAACTTCCCGAGCAGTTGGACCATCGCGCGCGTCCGCGGCCGCAGTCCTGTCAGCAATCGTTTCATCATCAAACGATTTTCGTTCATCGCGCGCGTATCCTATCAGCCGCAACACGTCGCAGCAATGCCGCGAAAGGCGGCTAAGCGCTTCCATCCTCTCGGAACTGACGTCATTTGCCGGACCAAATGCTTTAGTGTTAGAAACAATGACGCCCCAATAGGGTCGGCACACCGGCGGCAGGGAACGGCATGAGAGACTCGGTTCGAAGGCTTAGGAAGGTTCTGCTGCCGGTTGCCGGTGCTCTGGTCATCTTGAGTGCGACGTTTGCGCAGCGTCCCTTCCGCGAATACCCCTCGGTGGAATATGGAGAATCCGTGCCGCTGCCGCCGGACTGGCAGCGGCCGGGTGAATGGGCGTTCGCTCGCTTGATGTACCCGCCCGGTCCCAACGACGGCTACCGCGGGCGTTTCGATGGCGACTGGCGCCAAGGCTTGTCGCTGTGGACGCAGGATGGCCCGCCGGCCGATCGCGCTCTAGCCGCTGCGGCTCGCCGCCTCACGCGGATCGACGCGCGCTCCGTCGAACAGGACGTGAATCTCGACGATGGCGACGAGGTTTATAACTGGCCATGGCTCTATGCCGTGCAGGTCGGCGAGTGGGGCATTACCCAACATCAGGCAGCCGTCTTGCGCGACTATTTGCTACGGGGCGGCTTCCTGATGGCGGACGATTTCCACGGCGCCTACGAGTGGCAAATGTTCCTGCAACGGATCCAAATGGTGTTTCCCGATCGTCCGATCGTGGACATTCCAAATAACGACCCGATCTTCCACACAGTGTACGATCTGGACGACCGCTACCAGATTCCCGGCGCAGAGCATCTCAGGCTGGGTTACAAGTATCCGGATTTCCCTCAGGGTCCCGAAGATGGAAAGGGAGCGCACTGGCGCGCCATCTACGATGATCAGGGCCGCATTATGGTCGCCATCAGCTTCAATTCCGACATCGGCGATTCGTGGGAATGGTCCAACCGCGCGGAATATCCCGAACGCTATTCCGATCTCGGCTTCCGCATCGGCATCAACTACATCGTCTATGCCATGACGCACTGATCTGCCTACCCGACATTTTCGGTAATCCGACCGATGATTGACGCGCTCACCGGAAACCGACCAACGATCCACCGATTCCCACCTGCCGGGGATTCAGTATAGAATTGTTCGATTCGCTGGCCCCGGAACACCAGGCGACGAGGTCACCATGCTCCTTGACATCAACGAGATACAGAAAGTCTTGCCGCACCGCTATCCGTTCCTGCTGATCGACGGCATAGAAGAAATGGAACGCTGGAAGCGCATTGTGGGAATCAAGAACGTCACCATCAACGAAAGCTTCTTTCAGGGCCATTTCCCGGGCAAACCGATCATGCCGGGTGTTTTGATTATCGAGTCCATGGCCCAGACCGGGGGGTTTCTGCTGCTTCAAGAAGTGGCGGACCGCGAGAGGAAGCTTCTCTATTTCGTCTCCATCGATAACGCGCGATTCCGCCGGCCCGTGGTTCCCGGCGACCAGCTGCGGCTGGAAATGGACGTGGTGGCCTGGCGGGAAGGGCTGGGATTCTGCAAACTGCACGGCAAAGCCACCGTGAACGGCGAGCTGGCCGCGGAAGCCACCCTGATGTGCAAGATGGTGGATCTGGAAACGGAAATGCCGCCCGCCTCGATTGTGCCCGCCGGGAAGGCGCAATGACCGAAATCGATCCCCGGGCCGTTATTTCGCCGTCGGCGAAGTTCGGCAGCGGCGTGAAAGTGGGCGCGTGCGCCGTGGTGGGAGACGATGTCGAACTGGGTGACGGCTGCGTGCTCGAACCGCACGCCGTGGTGCAAGGGCCCTCGAAATTCGGCAAGAACAATCACGTGCACTCGTTCGCCATCGTAGGCGGCGATCCGCAGGATTTGACCTACACAGGGCAGCGCACCTGCCTCGAAGTGGGCGATGCGAACGAGTTCCGCGAATTCTGCACGGTGCACCGCGGCACGATCAAAGGTGGCGGCTCGACGCGTATCGGCAGCCACAACCTGATCATGGCCTATGCCCACATCGGGCACGATTGCGTGATCGGAAATCACGTGATCCTCACGAACGGCGCGCAGCTTGCGGGGCACATCGTGGTGGAGGACTACGCGGGTATCAGCGCCTTCTGCCTGCTGCACCAGTTTTCGCGCGTGGGCGCGCATTCCTATATCGGCGCGGGCACGGTAATTACGCAGCACGTGGTGCCGTATTCGATGGTGGTCGGCGAGCGTGGCGTGAAATGTTTCGGCATCAACAAAGTCGGCTTGCAGCGGCACGGATTTTCGCCGGAGCGGATCAAGGCCGTGGAACAGGCGTACCGTTTGTTGCTCCGCTCGAGGCTCAACACTTCGCAGGCCATCGAAAAAATGCGTGGAACCCTGGCGGATTCCGAGGACGTCCAACTACTGATCCGGTTTATCGAGTCGGCAGGCGAACGCGGCTTCACGAAATAGGAGCACGATGGCCGCGACGACACAAAACTCGCCGGGGTCCTGGGGCTTGATCGCCGGCAACGGCGATTTTCCGTTTCTCGTCCTGGAAGGTGCGCGCAGCCGGGGCATCGAAATGGCCGTGATCGCCATTCGCGAAGAGGCTTCGCCGGCGCTGGAGCGCGCGGCCAAACGTTTCCACTGGATCAGCCTGGGCGAGCTCGGACGAGGGATCGATTTGCTGCATCAAGAGGGAGTCAAGCACGCCGTGATGGCCGGGCAGGTGAAGCACAACAAAATCTTCAGCTCCATCCGGCCGGACTGGCGGCTCGCGAAACTGCTGTTTTCGCTGCCGTCGAAAAATACGGATTCGCTGATTGGCGCCGTCGCCCGCGTGCTGGAAGATGAAGGCATCGAGCTGGTCGACTCGACGAAATTTCTCGGGCCGCTGCTGCCGCTCGAAGGCGTCCTGACGCGCCGCGCGCCGGATGAACGCGAAGCCGCGGACATCGACTATGGCCGCCGCATTGCCGCGCAGATTGCGGGGCTCGATTTGGGGCAAACCGTGGTGGTGAGCGATCGCGCCTGCGTGGCCATCGAGGCGATGGAAGGCACCGACGAAACGATCGAGCGCGCCGCCCGCATCGCCGGCAGCCGGCCGCTGGTGGTGGTGAAAGTCAGCAAGCCGCGGCAGGACATGCGCTTCGACGTGCCGGTGATCGGTCGAGCGACCATCGAGGCGATGCGCCGCGCGAAGGCCACCGCGCTCGGAATTGACGCGGGGCGTACACTGCTGTTTGACCGAGAAGGGCTGGTCCGCGCGGCCGACGAAGGAAACATCGCTATCCAGGCTTTTGCTCCGGATGCTTCCGCGACGAAGAAATCGCGATGAACGAAAATCCCATTCGAGTGGCGGTGATCGGCGCCGGTGAATTCGGCAAGAACCACGTGCGCGTGTGGCGCCAGATGGAAGGCGCGGAGCTCGCCGGCATCGTCGACACAAACGCTCGGCGCGCGACGAAGATCGCGGCGGAATACGGCACCCGCGTGCTGGCGGATCTTGATGCGCTGGCGACCGAAGGTGTCAGCGCCGTCAGCCTCGCCGTTCCAACCAAAGACCACGCCCGCGTGGGCTGCCGTCTGCTCGAAGCGGGTATCGACGTGCTCGTCGAAAAGCCGATGGCCGCCTCGCTCGAAGAGGCAGACCGCCTGATCGTTGCCGCCGCGCGCGCCAAGCGCATCCTGCAAATCGGCCACGTCGAGCGTTTCAATCCTGCCGTCATCGCCGCGCAGAAAATCGTGCAGCGGCCGATGTTCTTCGAAGTGCACCGCCTGGGAATTTTCACCCCGCGCAGCCTCGATATCGACGTCGTCTACGACGTGATGATCCACGATCTCGACATCCTTCTCTCTCTGGTCGATGCGCCGGTCGTCGACCTGAAAGCGGTCGGCATCCCCGTAATCACCGACAAAATCGACATCGCTCACGCCCGCGTCGAATTTGAAACCGGCACGGTGGCGAACATCACCGCCAGCCGCGTTTCCACCGAGCGCGTCCGCAAGATGCGCTTCTTCCAGGAGCACGAATACATCTCGCTCGATTTCACGCGCCAGGATGCGTTGCACATCAAAGTGACGCCAGGCAATCCGCAGCCCGGAATCGGTTTCGAAAAATTAGACTGTGCGCTTGAAGAACCCCTGCACGCCGAGCTGCGCGCCTTCCTCGATTCGGTGCGCACCCGCCAGCCCGCGGTGGTCGATGGCGCCGCAGGCCGCCGCGCCCTCGCCCTGGCCGATAGCGTGATGGCGGGCATCCAGGATCACGCCCGGCGCGTCCAACTGGGAGCCTTCTCTCCACAGAGCACACCATGATTCCGCGCACCCTGGTTCCGGTGAATGTGCGCCCCGTCGATCCCGACGAGGTGAAGAAGGCGCCGCATCGCCTCACCACCTACATGGACGACCGCACCGTCGTCCCCTCGGGACTTTCCGACGCACCGCCCCTCGACGGCAAGACCACCATTCCCTCGCACCTCCCGCTCGGCGTTCTGGTCGATCGCACGCTCGTTCCGCGCGGCATGGCCGCCAAACCGATCGAACGAGTGCAGCACGTTTCGACCGTCACGCTGGAAATTCTGGATTCGCGCACCGTGGTGCCGGCGTACATCGAGCCGCTTAAGCCTGAAGATATAAAAGTCGTGGAGCACGCGCCGGCGATGACCGCGGAGCTGCGCGAGATCGTCGATCCAGACATTTTTACGACCGGCGACGCCAACCTGCTGATCGAGCCGGAGGATAAAACCACCGCGAAATCGGAAGCGGTCCGCCTGGTGGGCTCCGTCACGTTCCACGTTGCGCTGATCCTGTTTCTGATTTTCGCGCCGAAATTGCTGCCCAAGCCGAGCGAGGAAGATATTACGCGCAACAATTTGCCCACGGAATGGATGTATTCGCCGCCATCCAATCCGGCACCCGTGAAACCGACGCCCAAGGTCAACGTCAACCGCGAAACCTTGAATACAGTCGCGCCACCCATCGAAAAGCCGCCTGCGCCCGCGCCGGTACCGGCAAGACCCACGCCCGAGCTGCCCGAACAGCCGCAACCGAAAAACTCGGTCGCGCCCGCCCCGTCTCAGCCGCAGCCCTCCATTCCGTCGACACCTACGCAGCCGCATATCGAGCCGGTGCTGCCCGCGCAGCCCAACAACCACCTGAAGTTGGATATACCAACGTCAACGCCCGGCAGACAGATCGAAGAGCAGATGCAAAGCGCCGCGCACGAAGGACGCTCGGGTGCTCCCATTTTTGTCCCTGGAGCGCCCGGAGGTGGAGGCCGCGGCGGCGTTGGCATGGGCTACGGAGTGGACATTCTCTCCGACACCCAAGGTGTTGATTTCCGGGACTACATCAACCGCCTGCTGGCCGCTCTGAAGCGTAACTGGGAAGCGGTGATGCCGGAATCGGCCCGCATGGGCGAGCGGGGCGTTGTCTATACAACCTTCTCCATCAATCCGGACGGCAGCGTTTCGGCACCCGATCCAACGCTGGAGCGAACGTCCGGAAAAGAGCCGCTCGACAACGCCGCGATGGGCGCGATCCATGCATCGAACCCCTTCGAGCCTCTGCCCAAGGCATTTCATGGCCCCAATTTGAAATTGCGAATCGCGTTCCTCTATAACGTCCGTCCGGAAGAAATCGGCCTCCATTGAAACTGAACCGCGCGCAAATCGCCAGGGCCCTGTCGCTCGCTGTTCTTGTGCTCCTGGCGCTGCTGCTGCGCCACGGGGCCTTTTCCGGATGAATGGCCGGATCGGCGGGCTTGCGCGGCTCGTGGTGATTCTTGGGCCGACTGCTTCGGGGAAGTCGGCGCTGGGAATCAGCCTCGCCGAGCGCCTGGACGGCGAAATCCTGGTCTGCGATTCCACGCAGGTCTACCGCCATTTCGATATCGGCACCGGCAAAGTTTCCCCGGCCGAACAGCGCGGCATCCCGCATCATTTGGTTGATTTGGTCGATCCCGAGGAAGTGTTCAGCGCGGGCGAATATCGGCGGCGCGCGCTCGAAGTTCTCGACGATGTGCGCCGGCGCGGCAAGCTCCCGATCATTACCGCGGGCACCGGCCTCTATCTTCGCGCGCTGCTCGAAGGCTTGGCCGATGCTCCCGAACGCTCCGAAGAATTGCGCGAGCGGCTCCGAAGAAAGGCGCAGAAGCACGGCCTGCTGCACCTGCACCGCGTGCTCGTGCGCATGGACCGGGAAGCCGCCGCGCGCATCGCCCCGCGCGACACGCAAAAAATTATTCGCGCCATCGAAATCCGCAAGCTGGCTGGAAAAGCGGTCGGCGAGGTGCATCGCGGCGGCCGCAGCGCCCTCGCCGGTTTCGAAATTCGTAAAATCGGACTGCAGCCGACCCGCGACGCGCTCTACGCGCGCATCAACGCCCGCGTCGAATCCATGATCGCCGCCGGCTGGCCAGACGAAGTCCGCGGCCTGATCGCCCGCGGCGTGCCCGCGGACGCCAAGCCGTTCCAGTTCATCGGCTACTCCGATCTGTACACTGGCCTCGTCCGCACGCCCGCGCCAGGTTCGCGCGCCATCGCCGAAGCAATCCCGCTGATCCAGCAAGCCACCCGCCGCTTTTCAAAGCGCCAAATCACCTGGTTCCGCAAGGAACTAGAGGTGCATTGGCTCTCCGGCTTCGGCGACGACGCGCAAGTCCTCGCCCCCGCCCTCGCCATCGCGACGTAGCTCACCCCGATTCCGCTGCGCACTCGCCGCAGCTTTCCCAGCGCCGTTCTCTAAGCCGCGCTGCCTCCTTTGCCTGTTTCCGTCTCCTCGCTTTCTCTTGACGCTGGACCCGCATTGCACTACCTTGATCACGCATACGCCACCGTATGGCCAGCACCGCTCCAGCTCGGTCGCCTTCGCTTCATCCCGACGACTGGCTCCGCGCCGCCCAGAACCGCCTCTCGGAACACGGAATCGAATCGGTGCGCATCGAAGTCCTTGCCCGCGATCTCGGCGTCAGCAAGGGCAGCTTCTACTGGCATTTTCGCGATCGCGGCGAGCTGCTCGACCGGCTGCTGGCGCAATGGGAAGACGCCGAAACAGACTGGCTCAACGCCGACGGCGGCGCCGGCGCCGCCACACGCTGGGCGAAATTCATCGCCCGCACGGCTGATCCGGAACGCATGCGCCTGGAAGTGGCCCTGCGAGCCTGGGCGCGGGGTGACGAGCGGGTGGCCGCTCGCATCGCGGCGGTAGAAAAAAGAAAATCGCGCCTCATCGCGGACGTGATGTGCGAAATCGGGTTCGCGGAGGCCGCCGCCGGTTCCTGGTCCGAACTCGTGTTGCTGATCTCGCTCGGTTGGCTCGACCGCGCCACCCGCGACCGCCAGTTCGAGCTAGCCGGCCGCAGCCTCGGCGAACTCCTCTCCGAATTCATCCTGGCCGCCTCCGCCCGGCCGCCAGCAAGCCAATAGCCGTGCCAATCCCTGGGGCTGGCCGATTCACCAGCGCCGTAGGTGCGACTCAATCGTTCCCCGGTGCAAGACCGCGGAGCGGCGGCCGTAGTTAGCCGGCACGAAGCGCAGCGAAGTGCCGGGAAGCCGAACGAAAAAGCCCCCCCCGTCCCGGACGATGGACTCATCAGCAGCCGCATCCACTTCCTCTGCCTCCCTCCTTCCTGCCTCCCTGTTTCTATGGCACACTCGATAATCTGAAGGACGCAGCGGGCGCGCGCTGAGCCGGAATACTTCTCCCGCCGCGTTGCTTCCACCCGAAAATCCATGGACCCGCAGTTCATTCGCAATTTCTGCATCATCGCGCACATCGACCACGGGAAATCCACCCTGGCCGACCGGCTGCTCGAGCTGACCGGCGCCCTCAGTCAGCGCGAGATGAGCGCGCAGGTGCTCGATTCGATGGATCTCGAGCGCGAGCGCGGCATCACCATCAAAGCGAAAAGCATTCGCCTGCATTACACCGCGAAGGACGGCCACGAGTACCGTCTCAACCTCATCGACACGCCCGGCCACGTCGATTTTTCCTACGAAGTTTCGCGCGCTCTTTCCGCCTGCGAAGGCGCGCTGCTGGTGGTCGACGCGAGCCAGGGCGTTGAAGCGCAGACCGTGGCCAACGCATTTCTCGCATCGAGTCACAATCTCGCGATTCTGCCGGTGATCAACAAAATCGACCTCCCCGCCGCGCGTCCGGATTTTGCCAAGGAGCAGATTGAAAACGTGCTGGCCATTCCCGCCGACGACGCGCTGCTGATCAGCGCGAAAAGCGGGCTGGGTGTCGAGGGAGTGCTCGAAGCGGTCGTGAAGCGCGTGCCGCCTCCAAAGGGTTCGTCCGACGCGCCGCTGCGTGCCCTGATTTTCGATTCCTGGTTCGACATTTACCGTGGCGCGGTGGTTCTCGTCCGCGTGGTCGAGGGCCGGCTGACGCCCGGGACGAAAATTCGCCTGTGCACAGGCAACGAAGTCTATGAGGTCGAGGCACTCGGCGCGCTGACGCCGAAGCCCGTTGTGCTCGAGGAATTGGCCGCCGGTGACGTCGGGTTCGTGATCGCCAACATCAAGCGCGTGGCCGATGCGCGCATGGGCGACACGATCATCGAAGCCGATCGCCCCGCGCCTCCGCTGCCCGGATTCGAAGCGATCAAGCCCATGGTGTTCGCCGGACTTTTCCCCGTGAACGCCACCGACTACGAGCTGCTGCGCGACGCGCTCGGCAAGTTGCAGCTCAACGATGCCGCGTTCTTCTACGAGCCGGAAAACTCCGCCGCGCTGGGCTTCGGATTTCGTTGCGGATTCCTCGGCCTGCTGCACATGGAAATTGTGCAGGAGCGTCTCGAGCGCGAATTCAACATCGACCTGATCACCACTGCGCCCAGCGTGCAATACCGCATCACCACCACCGACGGCGTGGTGCAGGAAGTCGATAATCCCACGAAGTTTCCGCCGCCCGCCAATATCGAGAAAATCGAAGAGCCTATTTTGACCGCCATGATCATCACCTCGGAGGAATCCGTCGGCGGCGTCCTGGCCTTGTGCGAAGAGAAGCGCGGCGTGCAGAAAAAATTCGAGTACCTGTCGCCCACGCGCATCATGCTCACCTACGAAATGGCGCTCAACGAAATCGTCCTCGATTTCTACGACCGCCTAAAGAGCGTCTCGCGCGGCTACGCGTCGCTCGACTATCACCTTTCCGGCTACCGCGAATCCGACCTGGTGAAGCTCGACGTGCTGGTCGGCGGAGAGCCCATCGACGCGTTGACCATCATCTGCCATCGCGAACAGGCCTACGACCGCGGCCGCGACCTCGTCTCGCGCCTCCGCAAACTGATTCCACGACAGATGTTCGAAGTCCCGGTGCAGGCCGCCATCGGCAGTCGCGTCATCGCCCGTGAAACCATCAGCGCCATCCGCAAAAACGTGATCGCCAAATGCTACGGCGGCGACATTTCCCGCAAGCGCAAGCTTCTTGAAAAACAAAAAGAAGGCAAAAAGCGCATGAAGCGCGTAGGCCGCGTCGACATCCCCCAGGAAGCGTTCCTCGCCGTGCTGAAAGTGGCCGGATCGACCGAAGATGACTAACCGACCGGCGCATTGGCAACCTGGGGTGGCAGACCATGCCAAGCAAGTTCGAGTCTCGGTCATGAAAGACAAACGGCGGGAGCATCCGCAGGGAGACACCCAAAATCGAGGCCTACGATTCGCGCTTGCGGCGAACGTTCGCATCCAGCACGCCGCGCGCAAGCCGTACGGAAATGTCGTCGCCGAGCGCAACCTGATCGGTAAAGCGCAGCACTTTTCCGCTCGCGTCGTAGGTGATCGAATATCCGCGTTCAAGCAATTGAAGCGGGCTGCGCTCATCGAGCTGCAGCTTCAGCTTCTCGTAGTGGTGGCGCCTGGCGATGAGGAGGCGATCCATCGCGACGCGCAGCGCTTCGCGGGGTTGCTCGATGCGCCGACGCAACACCGTCGCGCGCCCGCGCAAATCGAAAGACCCAATTTGCGCGCCAGCCCGCGTCACTCGCTGCCGCGTCATCGCCAGCTTCAGCCGCAGCACCACGCCGAGCGACGACGACAGCTCATCGAGCTGCTGATGCCGCCGCCGCACCAGCAACTCGATCTGGCGGAATCCACGGTGCGTCTGTAAATCGCGCACGTGATGCCGGCGCTCGGAAAGAAAATACCGCATCTCTTTCACCAAGTCGCGCAAGCAGGCCGCAATCTGCCGCTCGAATTCCTGCCGCGACTGCACCACGATTTCCGCCGCCGCGGAAGGCGTCGGCGCGCGCAGGTCGGCTACGAAGTCGGCGATCGTGAAATCGGTCTCATGCCCGATGCCCGTGATAATCGGTACTTCCGACGCGGCGATGGCGCGGGCCACGACTTCCTCGTTGAAGGCCCAGAGATCCTCAAGCGAGCCGCCGCCGCGCGCCACGATTACCACCTGGGCAAACTTCACGCGGTTGAAATGCCGCAGCGCGGTCACGATTTCCGCCGCCGCGCCCTCGCCCTGCACCTTCACCGGATAGATCTGTACGTGGACGTTGGCGAAGCGCCGCTTCAGCACGCGCAGGATGTCGCGAATCGCCGCGCCGGTCGCCGAAGTGACCACGCCGATGCACCGGGGTAGCACGGGCAGCGGCTTCTTGCGCGCCGCCTCAAACAGGCCCTCTTCCAGAAGCTTCCTCTTGAGCTGCTCGAACGCCACTTGCAGCGCGCCCGCGCCGACCGGCTCGATATGGGTGACGTAAATCTGATACTCGCCGCGGACCTCGTAGACCCCAAGCGATCCTCGAACTGTGATATGCAGCCCGTCCTCAGGACGAAATTTCAGCAGGCGCGCCTGATCCCGGAAACAGACGCAGCGAATCTGCGCGCGCGCGTCTTTCAGCGTGAAATAAAGATGCCCGGATTGAGCGGGCCTGTAGTTCGACACTTCGCCCTCGATCCATAGGTCGGGAAACGAGTCTTCGAGCAGAGCGCCGATGCGTTCGGTCAGCTCGCCGACTTTCCAGACACGCCGTTGTGGCTGCAGATCGAAAAGAAGCGATTGGCTCATGGCGCTAGCGGCGGAAGTAATTCACGATCCATAAAATCAGCGTCAATGCGGCGCTCACCACGACGCAGGTCACAATCGGAAAATAAAAGCTGCCTTGCCGCCCCTGATAGGAAATGTCGCCGGGCAAGCGACCCAGCCGGAACGGCAGCCGCGCACCGAAAACCAGCAACGCGCCGGCGCCGAGCAGCACGACGCCGGCCACCAGCAGCAGCTTTCCAAAATCGCGCAGAGGGTCCATGGGACAGTCCGTGGCCCATTCTAGCTCGATTCGGAGAACGCTGCTCGGCGCGCGCTGGAGCGCGACTAAATCAGCTCCAGGCCGGCAAAGAAATAGCCGATTTCGAAGGCGGCCGTGGCGGCGGCGTCCGAGCCGTGCGTGCAGTTGTACTGGATGCTGGTGCCAAGTTCCTTGCGGATTGTTCCCGGCGCGGCTTTCGCGGGATCGGTGGCGCCCATCGCGTCGCGCCATTTCGAAATGGCGCTTTCTGCTTCCAGGACCATCACGACGGCTTTGCCCGAGCTCATGAAATCGGTCAGCTCGCCGAAAAACGGCCGCTGGCGGTGCACGGCGTAAAATCCTTCAGCTTCCGACTTCGTCAACCGCAGCGATTTGACTGCCACAATTTGGAATTGCGCGGCGTGGATACGGCTCAAAATCTCGCCCGTCAGTCCGCGTTTCACCGCGTCCGGCTTGATGATTGCAAATGTTCGCTCGACTGCCATTCGACGATTCTCCGTGTTTGGAATTTTTCGCGCGGGGAAATTCCGGCGCTACTTTCGTTTCTTAGCTTTCTGCGTCTTGGAACGAGACTTGCCGAGGACTCGCGCCACGGTTTCGCCGATTTCGGCGGGACTTTGCACCGTGTGGATGCCGGCGGCGCGCAGAGCGGCGTACTTTTCTTTGGCCGTGCCTTGGCCTCCGCTGATGATGGCTCCGGCGTGGCCCATGCGGCGGCCCGGCGGCGCGGTTTGACCGGCGATGAAGCCGACCACCGGCTTTTTGACGTTTTTCTTGATGTAATCTGCGGCGATTTCCTCGGCGTGGCCGCCGATTTCACCGATCATCACAATGGCATGGGTGTCGGGGTCGTCGTTGAACATGCGGATCACATCGAGAAAGCTGGTGCCAATGATCGGGTCGCCGCCGATGCCGACGCAGGTCGATTGGCCGATCCCGAGCTTGGTGAGCTGGCCGACCGCTTCGTAGGTCAACGTGCCGCTGCGGCTGACCACGCCAACGTTCCCTCGTTTGTGAATGAAGCCGGGCATGATGCCCAGCTTCGACTGGCCGGGTGAGATGATTCCCGGGCAGTTCGGGCCGATCAGCCGCGTGGTGGAATTTTTCAGCGCGGCGGCGACGCGAACCATGTCGAGTACTGGGACGCCTTCGGCGATGCAGATGACCAGCGGCAGCGCCGCGTCGACGGCTTCGAGAATCGCGTCCGCCGCGAACGCCGGCGGAACGAATGCCATCGCCGCAGTCGCACCCGTTTGGCGTTCGGCTTCGGCGACGGTATCGAAAATCGGCAGGCCGAGATGCTTCGTCCCGCCCTTGCCGGGCGTAACACCGGCGACGATCTTCGTGCCGTAATCGAGCATTTGCTGAGAATGGAAGCTGCCTTCGCGGCCGGTAAGGCCTTGCACGACGGCGCGCGTCTTTTTATCGACCAGAATGCTCATGGCGCGCCACCGGCTAGCGCAACGGCTTTTTCCGCCCCATCTTTCATTCCATCCGCTACCGAGAGGTTCATTCCCGAGTTGCGCAGAATTTCCTGGCCTTCGCGGACGTTAGTGCCTTCCATGCGCACCACGACGGGAACGTTGAAGCGGAACTCCCGGGCGGCGCTGACGATTCCGCTGGCGAGCATGTCGCAACGCAAGATTCCGCCGAAGACGTTGATGAAGACGGCTTTGACGTTGGGATCGCTGAGCAGGATGCGGAACGCGTTTTTGACGCGCTCTTCGGAGGCGTCGCCGCCGACATCCAAAAAATTCGCGGGATTGCCCCCGCTCAGCTTGATGATGTCCATGGTGGCCATGGCCAGGCCCGCGCCATTGACCATGCAGGCGATGGTGCCGTCGAGCTTGATGTAGTTCAGCTTGTACTTGGAGGCTTCGACTTCAAGAGGCGTTTCTTCGTCCAGGTCTCGCAGGTCTTTGTATTCTGGATGGCGGTACAGCGCGTTGTCGTCGAAATTGATTTTTGCGTCCAGCGCCACGAGCCGGCCGTCGCCGGTGACCACGCAGGGATTGATTTCCAGTAGCGACGAATCCGTTTCGATAAACGCCCGGTAGAGAGAGGTCATGAACGGGACCGCGGCGTGCACCAGATCGGCGGAGAGGCCCAGGCCGAAGGCGAGCTTGCGCGCGTGGTAGGCCTGGAATCCTTCCTCGGCACGAATCGTTTCGCGGAGAATTTTCCCCGGATGCTTTTTGGCGACTTCCTCGATTTCCATGCCGCCGGAGGCGCTGGCCATGAACACGGGCGCGCCGACGGCGCGGTCCACCAGCAGGCTGAGGTAGATTTCGCGCTTGATATCGAGCCCTTGTTCGACCAGTACGCGGCGGACAATACGGCCCTCCGGGCCGGTCTGCGCGGTGACGAGCTTCATGCCCAGGATCTGTTCGGCCAATGCCGCGGCTTCTTCGGCTGATTGGGCGACTTTCACCCCGCCGCCCTTGCCGCGCCCGCCGGCGTGAATCTGCGCTTTCACGACGACCACGGGAGTGCCCAGGCGCTCAGCCACGGCCCGCGCCTCATCTTTTTTCGCGACCACTTCGCCACGCGGCACCGGAACGCCGAATTTCGCGAGGATTGCCTTGGCCTGATATTCGTGAATCTTCATGCAGGTGTCGTAAGGTAAACCGACGTGCTCATCCAAGTAGTGCTAAAATCCGCGAAGAGACAAGGCGAGCAGTTTACTGAGAATTCGCAAGCCGAGCAAGGAGCCTGTGAGGTACGAGCGGGCTTTTGTGAATTTTGCGGCTGGCCCCCATCCGGAGTTTATATCTCTTAAGGAACGCTGCTGGTCCGGATCGATGAACGCGAGGGAGTGCGAAAGTGGTTGAGATTCTGGGCGATCTGCTCCCCTCGGCCTAAGAAGGTTGATGTGCGCCCTGGCCGTTAGCTCCGTTTCTAGGTGTCCGCTAAATTCCCAAGGAAGCGCGATCACGAACTCCCGATGATCCAGCACGCGCTCGAAATCCTATCCGCTGGCGAGAGCCTCTCGCGCGCCGAAGCCGACGCGGTGATGGAACAGATCCTCGCCGGCCGCTCGAACGACACGGAGATTGCGGAGCTACTCAGCGCCTTGCGCGCCACGGGCGAATCGCTCGACGAGCTGGTTGGCTTCGCCAGCGCGATGCGCCGCCACGCGACGCCGATTTTTCCGCCCGGGCATTCGTTTGCGGACCAGGCGCTGGTGGACACCTGCGGGACCGGCGGCGATGTTTCCGGCACGTTCAATATTTCGACTGTCGCGGCGTTCGTGGTTGCGGGCGCCGACGTGCTCGTGGCGAAACATGGCAACCGGTCGATCAGTTCGCGCTGCGGTTCGGCCGACGTGCTCGAACAGCTGGGGGCGCGGATCGATTTGCCAGCGGAGCGGATTCGACGGGCCATCGAAGAGGTCGGGATCGGATTTCTTTTTGCGCCGACGGTGCACGCTTCGACGCGACATGCCATGGCGGCGCGCCGCGAGCTGAAGACCCGCACGATTTTCAATCTGCTGGGACCGCTGACGAATCCGTCGGGAGCTTCGGCGCAAGTCGTCGGCGTGTATGACGCCGGCCTGACGGATTTGATGGCGCAGGC
>Ga0210404_10000444_pt1 | contig 21858 bp, 33 predicted proteins | sample IncBWH28MmetaG_FD_155455 | JGI IMG/M metagenome (GOLD analysis project Ga0210404, IMG submission 155455) | Forest soil microbial communities from Barre Woods Harvard Forest LTER site, Petersham, Massachusetts, United States - Inc-BW-H-28-M | ecosystem: Environmental > Terrestrial > Soil >... | reverse complement strand
GAGTAGTTTTCTCATTACTGCACCGTCACCGACAATGTTCCTGGTGGATTCGTAACGGTATAATAGTGGCCTCGGAATGCGTCCACCTCATAGAAGCCCTCATGCACAGTTTCAAGCGTTCCCGTAGAGGCGTTCGTGAATGAGAACTCAGGAACAGTCACGGTCCAGCGATTGCCGTTCTGAACAGCGTGACTGGTATCCCATGTTCTAGCTGGGAAGTAGGTCCACTTAGTATCTCCTGGGACAATGGATTGTCCACTGCCATCTTGGTAGAGATACAATGCCCCACCCCCAGCGATGCTAAACCGCTCACATGTCGGCGGATAGCCTGTGCTGAACGTGCAGGTATTGTAGGCTGTGGCTTGATAGCCTCCGGCCGCCCAGACTGCTGTCACGCCCACGACTAACAGGGCGAGAACTCCTAGTGTTGCGAATAGTTTTTTCATTTCATTCTCCTTTTTGTCTTTACTGTGCCGTCAGTGTGCCTTGAATTACGGGCTGCTGTCCTGCCGGGAAGTTGTACCAGTAGTAGAAATAACGCTGCGCCGAGCGGTATTGATTCGTCGTAGTCGTGGTCACAACTGACCAGCCCCCACAGGAAAAGCTGTCCGTCTCCGTAACGGTCCTACGATTCACAGCCGTGTACACTGTGTGGCTCGAAGAACTAACGAGACTGCAATCGCTCAAAAGTTGCGTATCGGAAAAGTTGAAGTCATACAAACCGCTGGCGTAATGGAACACCTCACCGCACCAGATGTTGTAGCCTCCACTGCTCTGGCCGCAGGTTGAGGAGGGCGCGGGCTGGCTATCGAGGGTCAGCAGGCTGTGAACGCCAAATGTCGAGTCGATATTGCGATTAAGTTCCCAAGAGAGTGTAAACGTGTGCTGTTCAGGCGGGGCCTGAGCCTTAACTGTGATGCCCACGACGAGCAGGGCTAGTGTTGCCAATACTGCAAACAACTTCTTTTTCATTCATTCCTCCTTAAGATGCCCGCTGAACGGGCGTAAATCCCACGCGAATGATTCTCTCATTATTCGAAAAGGTTGTCAAGCATTATTTTGAACTATTTTAGAAGTTTGCGATTGGTCAAGTTGCACCTCGCACCACAAGCAGGTCGGTGGATTTTGCAATTCATAGAAATAAATTGGTTGCTGGCATTCTCGACACTTCAAATCAGGGGGCGATGGTGGTATAAAAGAAGACATAAGAGAAGGTTTTTGAGACAAGTCTTCCGCGCCTAGATACTCTTTTCCAATCGGAAGCCAATCGCATTTAGTGGATTCTTTTTGTTCTTTTTGAAGCTTCTTTTTAAGCTCTTTCTTTTGTTCCGCCAGTTGTTTCTTAACAACGTCGTTCTTAGCTTCTGCCTCCGCTAACGGCTTATAAATCTCTAGCGCTTCAGGAGATATGGTTAATCCGCTTGCGGGCCTCTTCTCGCGTAATCTGTTTAATGCTTTAACGCCCGGGGATGGGGCATACCAACGCCATTCGGGAGGACCACTGGTGCGAAAACCAGCTGCTTTTGCCGCTTCTAAATCAGCGTGGAAGTCATCGAATTGCGCAACAAATTCTCTGGCTGAATTGTCCCAAACTATGTTCATCCTAAAGCGCTTTTCGCTAATACCAATTTATTCTCTAAATCCAAATTTTCCTGGCGCAATTCTTTCAAGCCTGCGACAATAATTAGCCACGCCGCGCTAAGTCGGGCGGCTTGGTCGGCTACATCTTCTTCGGCATCGGCTACCGTTCGTTCGATGAAATCTTCAATATGACCTTCGGCTTGCGAGAGCTGCTTCAATTTTGTGATATCCATTTAATCCGCCTTGATTCCCCTAGTTTTTAAAAACGCCTTGTCTTCCGTAGTCAGGTCGAGAGTGCTGTAATCTTTAACAATTGGAACTAGCTTTCTAAATTCCAATCGAGCTATCCTGTCGTTATTTTCATGACTCGTTAGGTGCAGTTCCTTGGCAACCTTTAAACTAGTCTCACCGTACATTATGGCTTCATAGATACAATTAGGATGCGGGCATTTCCAATTGTACTTCTTTAATGAATCGCCCCATTGAGTCATTAGGAGTTTATCCTGTCAACCCACCCTTTTAGAAATATACGGCTGGATGGATTGTTTGTAACAACATTGAAAGCATGAGTAGCCAAATTTGCTTTATACATCGTGAGAAGCGACGCGGCATCGTGTTGATTCACCGCAGCCAGCGTATTTACGCCGAAGAGTCCATCTGCCACGACATTCGCCGTAGTTTGCAATATAGCAACTGATGTATGAACGCCGAAAAGTACTCCTGTGTCAAAAAGTTTATCAGCGATTGGTTGGCTGGTAATTTGAGACCATAAGTCTTTCCAAAAACCTTCTCTGTAGAATTCTATAATCAAATTTTGGAGATTCTCATCAGAATCAAGGATATGCGGAAACGATGGATTAAACTTGTATCCATCGATGATTGCCCAGCCAACCCAGTTGGGCCAGTTCTTGCGGCTGATACCTCGATAGGTTTCACCGCCGGGGTCTAGAGCGTTATTTGCATATCCCCCTTCGTGAACTAGCGTCTTTAAAATTGATACCTTGAAATCGCTCATAATTCTGCGTCCTCCGGGAATCTTGTATTTTTCATTGCTTCCATTTCCAAACATCCGGGACAAGTGCGAAGCGCTTCGATTGCTGCTTTTTGAAGAGTGAGTATATTGTGGTCTAAACTAAAAAAGTCAAAACCAACTGAGATATGCTTGTCGGGGTGTTTGTCACAAATAACGTAACTATGTCCTAATACATCAAAAGCATTAGGAGGGCTAAACACGTATGTGCCGCCATCCATTTGGATAGAATTAATAGATGTTGGTGAAAATAGAGCCCTCACATTGTCTCCTTCATCCAACGATATGCTTCATACATCTGACTCGGCTCATATTTCTTCTGTAAAGCACTCGATAGATGTAACGTAACCATATCCTTGTCTATAGCCGCACCCGGTCTCCAACGGTAGCCTGGATGGAACGTCGGCTTAATACCGTGCTTTAAAAGCTCGTCGGCTACGAACACATCCTCGGCACTTGTTAATATCTTACCAGTTTTTGATACAATGTCAAGTGCTTTTTTCGAGAGCCAATAGCCTGCGCCTCCGGAGCAAAACTCGATACGATTGGGGGCAAAACCTGGTACATTAATGTCAGCATTTTCGCCGCCCAAATAATCACCAAACACACTCAGCTTTTTAGAATTTACTAGTGTGTCCACGTCGCATTTAAATACAAAATCATAATTCCTCTCTAACGCCCAACGACATATCGCTTGCGTCTTTAAAGATAAAGTTTCATAAGAATCTTCTACGCCAGCGCCTAAGAAAACTTCATCTTCAAATGGGCCAGCTCCTGCTCCGCCCATGAAAAACTTTACATCCAAAAAACTATTAGGATAAAAGTCTTTGCCCCACGTATCACGAATGGCTTGGTGCTTGTGAGCGTCTTTAAAACAGCTTTCAACTGCTATTAGGATATTCATCGTGTTATAATCTCTGGAAGTCGGTCGACCTTATAATCTACGACAGACACTTCATATTGGCTATCGGCTTCTGATTGGCATATGGCTAAGGGCGGCTCTGTTATGTACAATCCTAATGGAAGAGAACTCCTGAGTGTCTTCCAAAACTCGGCGGAAACATCTTGTGGCTGCAGCTTAGGAAGTTTAGGCAAATATATTTCAGAAGTGTTGCTAGAATGACGTCTGATTACCATCATCTTGCCTGGTTCCGCTATCGCTAGCTCATCCGCCAATCGAGCCGTGCGGGAGAAGACCGAATCTTCTCCAAATGAACAATCTGGATACGGGTGCAAATCCCACCATGACTTCATATAAAGTTGCGAAGAACCGCTGGCGAAATAAGGTGGTCCTCCTGGAATCTTATATATTTGCTTGGTCGCCTCGTCATACATGATGCTCGCGTTATAACCTGTAACAGCTTTGCCTGTTTTCAGAAGGCGTCGGACTTCATCGGTTATTCTATACGGGTGACTCCAATCGTCATCGTCCAAATTTGCAATGATATCTCCGAAGGCCGCTTGTGCTCCAATATTGCGCTTGGTGCCGGTTGGTGTTCTAGTGCCTAAATGGATATGACGAATTCGAGCATCATACTGTGAAAAGTCCAGCTTGTCGGTGCCGTCGTCGACAATAATTAATTCAAGGTCACCTTCATAAACTTGCTGCATAAAACAACGTACAGCGGTTAGTGAATATTTTGAGCGATTATAGGTTGGCATAACCATAGATACTTTTGGTTTTATCATTTTAATCTTTCCAAATCTTTTTTAATTTAGCGGGGATAAAGTTAATGGAAACTCCTAAGGAGCGCAGCCAAACAATTTGGTCATAAATTGATTGTCCCCTTCCATGAGCCTTATTTTTAAGAACTAACATCTCAATTCTGTTATCCGTTCTAGCTCCCTTATGATGAACTGTTTCGCTTGATAAAAGGGGGCGTCCTAGGTATTCTTCCATGATGATGCGATGCACCATTTTACTATGGCCACCCACATTTCGCATAACGTACCCATCTTCATGAACTCGGTCTTTGTTACGAGGACGGTTCTGTCCTGCGTGTGTTCCATTTCTAAGAGCATATCTTAGCCAATGTGCTTTTACTACTCTATCTGAACCATCTAAAGAGCCCGTGTCTCGACATACTGCTAAGGCATTACCTCTATCATCATACTGTATCTTATAAGGAGTAATATATCCAAAAGTTTTCCCCAATATGTCTGCATAGGGGTCTTTGAATCTGCGGGCCACCCCAAGCATACAGGCTCGTGTACACGTTGTTCCTATTGTTCGTCCTAATCGTCTGGCTATCTCTGTAATAGGAACTTTTCCGCACCATCTTTTTAAATAAGCAATCTCTTTATTAGACCAAATCCATCTCCCGCTTTGAGGATATTTTTCTGTTGCATATCTCGGTTTAACTAGGCGGGACATTAGGTGCTCCTGAATGTGTAGTCGTTATTTTCGGTGTCCAAGAATCAATTATGGCACGAGCAATATTACCAGTGCGGTCGGCGTACTTCAAAGCTCTGTTATAGTTGTCCTCGATTGCCGCAGCCTTAGAAGCATAGAATTGTGGGTTCAAGCTTTTGAGAAGGTCGTATAACTCTTCCGTGCCATTAAATTGTAGTATTCCATCTTTATTAAAGAATTCCCCAACATTAGGAGCACCCCAATAAACAGGTAAAGTTTTTGTAGCAAAGGCGTCCAAAAGTTTTTCTGAAAAATAATTATTATGCTGGGCATTTTCCATAGTTATGCTATATTGGAAGGGCGTTAGTAGAGACATTTTATCAGATAAATAAGGCGGCGACTTATGCTTTGAAATCGGAAGAGGTGTTGTTAAATGACCGTGTGCCTGACAGCGAATTTCTGGAGGCAATACATTGAATATGCTTTGACGATATTGATGACCATAGCAAGAAGACTTTGAGCTTGTTAAAAAAGACGCTTGAAATCTCTTTTGAGAAGTATCAGGATTTTGAGCCCAAACTGTAGCAGTCGGGAAATACCGAGCATTTCCGCACTCACTAAGCACGAGTTGATTCCAGGTTAAAATCAAGTCGTAAAATTTATGGTTACGAATAAGCTTTTCTTCATTATTAATAATCTCGTTTGGTTCTGTCTGCCAGAACACCCGATAAGGCTGTTTGTCCTCGAAGTTGAAGGTGTCTACAGAGACAGAGACGCCCCAGTTAAAATCTGGTAAGTCAAGTTGAAAATTACCGTACGTAGTTGCTCTATACATTTTTGGTTCCCTCATCCATGGCGCTCGTTCGCTCATTTGTATTTCTCGTACATCTCTTTCATCCAAGGTGACCCAACGGGATAGCCGTTGCCGGTTTCAGTTCTAAAGTGCCAACTAACTTTTTGCCAAAAATTATCTAACGATTTTGATACTAGGGTGCCTTTTTCTATAAAAGGACCTAAAACTTGACCGGCGAAAATACCAACAGAAAGATGGCTAGGTAGGGCTTGTATCAATATTTCGGCTGCTTTTCGGCTGACAAAATACCCTGTCCCGAGTTCGGCCCACGGATATTTTTCTCCTCCTTGTATAAAATGGCCAGAAAAATCGGCGTCTAAGAAATATACATCTTTTAAGAGACGTGGAATAAGAAAAGTATCGCACTCGCATTGAAATGTATAATCATAGCCCTGCGACAGAGACCATCGTAAACTATTTTTAACTAAAGGTTGCCAAAAATCTTCACAGCAGTTCTCAACTGACGAAAACCAGGGATGGCTGCAGGTTCTAGTCTTTTGCCAATCGATTAAAACCTCGTCGTGCTGAGGCGCAAAGAAAGAGCTTCTTCGGCCTATAAAAAAGCGCAAATCTATTCCAGCCGCCGAACAGTCTTTACCCCATGTATCTCGTATTAACTGATGGTTACCGTTTTTAGCATCTCCTGCGTACGATATAATAGTTACAAGAACTCTCATTTATACCCCAAAAAGTAGGCGTGGATGACTTCGGCGATGTATCTCATATCCTCACCAGTGAGTCCTTGATGCATACCAATAAAAAAGCCTTTCTTTGCCAATCTCTGAGCTACTGGAAACTTCTCTGCTTCACCTGGGAAAAGTTTCCTATACACGGGCTGTTCCAAAAGAGGAAAGAGGTACCTCGTCTCTATGCCGTTATTTTCTAAGTGCATAAGCAACGCTTCTCGATCAACACCGTCCTCGCAAACCATCGGGTACATCATAAAAGAATGGTCAGAGTGCCAGGGAACGTATGGAAGTTGCAAAGGTGTATAGCGAAGCAAAGAAGTCAAAAAAGCGGCATTGTTTCGACGTATATGAATGTTCTGTTCGTGCCTTTCTAACTCTGATAGAGCGATAGCGGCTTCCAACTCGGTGGCTCTATAGGAGTAGCCAACGCGCTCAAAGCGATATCTGCGTTCGATCATTTGCTTCCGTAGAATAATATCGTCGGAGTCATCTTGATCGATATTAGTGTAGATAGAATCACGCCCGTGTGCCATTAACGAGCGAGAAATCTCCGCCAGCTTATCGTCGTTTGTAGTTATAAGCCCGCCGACCCCACCGACTATTAAATGCGCAACGTAGGTTGAGAAGCACCCGAAATCTCCAAAAGAGCCGACTGATCTATTATGATGATTTGCAAACATGGTTTCACATGAATCTTCTATCATTTGAAGATTATTATTTTTAGCAATCAAAGAAACCATACCCATATCTGCAGGCAATCCAAAAAGATGCACTGGAATGATACAGCGTGTTTTTTCCGTCAGCGCTCGAAGTATCCCATTCATACTAATATTATAAGTGTGGGGGTCCACGTCAACAAACACAGGCTTCAAATTATTCTGAAGCACAATATTGCTCGTTGCAATAAAAGTTGTGGCGGGGACAATTACTTCGTCCCCGTCTTTATATCCATGGACTTCCTTCAAGGCTGCCAAAGCAACCTGGAGAGCGCTCGTTCCTGAGTTTAGAAAAATGCCGTGCTTACAGCCGTGTAAGCGGGCGAACTCTTGTTCAAATTTCTCGGTGTATTTTCCTTTAGAAAGCCTATTATTGTCAAGACAATCGTTCACGTAGTCTTTGCCAGTCTGGCTGATGCTGAGTGTCCCGAGCGTTATTTTTCTCACTTGAGCCTCCAACTCTCCCAAACAAAGGGATAGCAGTAGGTTTCTACGTGTGTTTTTGATAGTTGGGCACGGATGTCGTCTCGTAATTCGACGCAACCTGGGTAGTCGTCATGAAACTGAACTTGAATGTTTTGGCATAGTGAGGCGACGGGGGTTGACAGCATTCGTGGTAACAAAGTATATTCGCCACCCTCAATATTGATATTAATCAAGCTGACTGGGCACGTAATAATTTCAGCCACATCACGTAAAATAACTTTCTCGATTCTGCCTTCGGACCCAGGACGGCTCTTGTCTTCATCTAGTGCAAACTCAGTTTCCAGGTTGGAATCGGTCAAACCAAAATTAAACATCGAGACCTTCGGATTATCTCGAAATAAGTTACTTGCGGTTTGAAAAAAGCTTTTAACCGGTTCAAAATTCTGGATGAAGCAGTTGTATTTCGATGCCATCCTGGAAGACCACAGGCCTTCGTAGCATCCTACTTCGAGCACAAGACTATTCGGCGTCAACGGGTAGTTAACGTTCCAAGTTTCGTCTCCTCTGTCTCTGTACCAATCCGCTAAAGCCTTTGCATTTGTACTCATTTCAGTTCTCCCCGATTGTAGCTTAACAACAGAAACACTGCTTGGTCCTGGAATTTGTATGGTAAAACCTCTTTTGTTTGCGCCTTTAATGTAAACGCCGAGCTTCTCATTTTTATCAGCTTTGACTCGAACTGCTTGTCCCATTGTATCTCCAAAAATGCGACCAAGCTGGCGGAGCCTTGTCATCTCGTTCAGATAGAATTGGTTCGTCGTCAATCAATGGCCACTTTATACCGATATCAGAATCGTTCCAATAGATACATTTGTCTACGCCCAAATACTGGTCACACTTGTAGTGTACGATTGTGTCGTCTTCAGCGGTATAATAACCTAGTGCGAATCCCGCCGGTATCCAAACTTGTAATCCGTCGGCCCCAGATGCACCTATGAGAACGTGCTTCAAAAAGAACGGTGATGTTTCTCTAAGGTCAACAACGGCTATAGTTGCGAAACCCTTTATTACTTGTATCAGCTTTCCTATCCATGGGCTGGTTTGAAAGTGAAGTCCTCGCAAAACATTTTTATTGGACCGCGTATACATCTCTCTTACAAACTTACGAGATATACCCAAGTTAGCGTATTCATCTTCCAAATAAGACACTGTAAAAGAGCCCCTGCGATCATGAAGAATAATCGGACGAAAGACCTTAACGTCTTTATCGAAATGCTCAGATACGATTTCAAACGGCATAAAATCCTCTGTTCCAGTCAATTGTTCTTTTTAATCCATCTTCTAAACTAACGAAATCATGTTTTCCGAACTCTGCTTTCATTCTTGACAAATCCATACTAACAACTAAAGGTGCTCCTGGCATTACTGTTTCATCCTTAGGGATAATGAGATTTGCTCCGATCTCTCTAGAAATAAGTAATGCCACGCCCGCCATATTAGTAATAGATTCTCCCCCGATGTTATAAACAGGCTGTTTTCCATGAAGTAGAACCTGCCAAAGCTGCTCGATAGCATCACTAATATAACAAAAAGTTCGAGGCTCACGGCCCGAATACTTTAATTCAATTTTGTTATCCACCAAGGCTTGTTCAATAAATTGAGACATTGCCCGTTTGTCATGTTTACGTGTTCCTGGACCATACGCCAGCGAAAGTCTGGCTGATTTAGCATCGAGTCCTGCTATGCGATAGGCATTTACTATGGCTTCGCCGCATCGCTTACCCTCAATATAACAAGCTCTGGGATGTAACGGGGTTGTGTTTCCTATACTAGATTCAGTTACCAATCCACCAAGACCACTATAAACCTCACTTGAACTTACGAATAAAAATTTACCATTCGTATTTAATTGCTCTAGAAGTCGTTGAGTCAAAGCTGTGTTGATTCTAATTGTCTCTGCTGGCTCTTTTGTAAAAACGGTCGGCTGAGCATATCCAGCAGCATGAATAATAACATCTGCCGAGCCTTTCCAATCATCTACAAGATGAATGTCTCCCCAACGTGCGATATCCTGCGTATAATCTGCTGGGTCCGAATGACATACACCGAAAGTTTTTATCTTCATGCCTCGTACATTCAGATGCGATAAGCTTGCTAGAAAGTGCGTTCCTAGCAAACCTGTCGCGCCTGTAACTACGACTGTCTTACCTTCGAGCCAACTGAAGTCTACTTTTTCATAGACTTCAGCGGCATCGGCGTAGATGATGTCAAGTCTACTCACGGAAGTATTCTAAGAACTTACGTATTCTATCTCGAATTAAATCCGATGTCAAGCTATATTTTTCGTCATGATTTTGAGAGGTTCCATAACTCGTTAAAAACTGTCGCGGCACACCGATGTGTAAAATATTCTTATTTTCGTACATTTTTTGAACGTCATAAGACATTGTACCCTCATAAAACGGTTCTACTACCACAAGCCGCGACGGACAGGCCATACTTAGCTCCGAACTATTAAATGGCTCAACTTGGCTGCAGTACAAAATGTCTACATCAAGCCCATTGCAGGCTTCCAAAGTTCGATCAAGCATCGGTCCTACCGCAATAATAGTCCCTGCCTTTCCGCGCCTAATCCACGTTTGTGGAAGCGGGTATAAATTAGGACGCTCACTTAACCTATAATAATTCAATTTGCCGTTTGCGTAGTTTGTACGAAAATGATTATCAAATTCTTCTGGATGACCAGGAACGAAAATTTGAGAATTTGGAATCGTTTTCAAAATCTGAATGTCACCGGGACAATGATGCGTGCAACCTAGGCTAGCGTAATCATAGGAGGCTCCCACGGAGACAAAATTACCACCCAACCCTTGGTACCCAAAATCGACCTTAAGTTGCTCCAACGCCCTCTCAACGATAAACGGAGCTATCGTGTGAAATATCGGGATGAAACCCTCAATTGCCAATCCCGCTGCTAAACCGACCGAAGCTTGCTCCAAAATGCCGATATTGTATACGCGGTTGGGGAACCTATTAAATGCCTCACGAAAACCGTAAACACCAATGTCGCCTAAAATCAAAATCACGCGAGCATCTTTCTCCATGATATCGGTAACCGTTTTTACGAATTGCTTTCTCACGACAATTCCTTTAGAACTTCAATTAGTTCTGTAGCGCTAGGGGCTCGGTGATGCCAAGCTGGACTAGACATTCTATCACAACCAGAACCTTTAATTGTATGCATTACTATTGCCGTTGGATGTATGCCATCTTCAGCAAACATTGAAACCGACATATCATGAGTTGGCGTGCCTTCATACCCCGACGTTCGTGTGCAAAATCCAAAAGCCTCAAACTTATTATGCAGGTTACCAAGATATAGTGCTTTATCGGTAGAATGATTGTGGTCTACAATCACGGTCAAATTAGTTAGATGATGATTAGCCGCTAGCATGCAAGTTTCCCAAACAGAACCCTCATTACATTCTCCGTCGCCTACCAAACAGAAAACTCTTCCTGGCTCATTCTTTATCTTCTTAGCTAGGGCGATACCAACAGCTTGTGGTAGGCCGTGACCTAAACTACCAGTAGAGCAAACAACACCAGGAACCTTATTGCGGTCAGGATGCCCTCCGAGAATACTATCGTACTTAGAGAATGTCGCCAATTGCTCTTGCGTAATAAATTCTTTAGCCGCCAAAACAACATATAGTGCTAAACAGCCGTGGCCTTTGCTCAAAATAAACTTATCGTTTGACGTTAAAATCTTATCGTACAAAGTCCACACTATATCAATAATAGACAAAGCGGAAGGGATATGACCCTCGCCAGCATTATACGCTGCTTGAACGATTTGTTGTTTAAGGTTCACTGCGCCGTCCGATGAGCGGCTAGCATATGGTCTCTATATCGTAAATTGTGTCCGTTTTTAATTTCAATCTCACTTTCATGTAAAGTAATATAGTCGTTATCAGGAGCGGGACCGGGCGCGTGCTCTCTATATCTTGAATCATGGGTACGGGCGAAACCACCGTCGTGTAATATTCTACCTATATCATAATCTTCGGTTGAATTTGACATTTTCTGCACCCAATAATCCTTACGAAGAGTCTCTTGAAGAAACAGCATAGCCTTTTTACTTAGCCAAAATCCCGCCCCGCCATAGCAAAAGGGAAAAAGGGCTGTTTCTTGACCCCAACCGATGTAATCATTTTGTTCAAAACCGGACGCTAAAAGACGCGGAACGTGAACGTACGTATCCGTATGGCAGCGAAAGAAATAATCGTAGTCTCGCGCTAAAACCCAATCTATTTCTAAACAAAATTTACGAAGCATTTGATTCCAGCCATCTTTGACAGGGAAGAGTATCTCATCTTCGACCGGAGTTGGTCTAGGACCTGCTTCCGGCGAACTAAGGAAAAATTTGTAATCAACGAGGCAATTTTGTAGCCAAGTCTCCCTAACAGCTTGTTGAGAATATCGATGCATACTACAGCTCTCTATGCCTATAAATAATCTCATGCTTCCAACTCAGCGTCGACCATCGACTTAACTAATATGCTAAAAGAAACCTTAGGCTCCCAACCAAGTACTCGTTTGGCTTTACTAGCGTCCCCCAAAAGCATATCAACTTCTGTCGGGCGATACAACCGAGGGTCAGTCTCAACGTGCTGCTTCCAATCAAGATTCAAATAACCGAAGGCGGCGTCTAAGAAATCTCGAACAGTATGCACTATACCGGTTGCGACAACATAGTCGTCTGGCTTCGGTTGTTGTAACATTAAATACATTGCCTCAACGAAATCACCCGCGAAGCCCCAGTCACGACGAGCGTCTAAGTTGCCAAGGAAGAGTTTATCTTGCGAGCCTCGCGCAATTCGGACGGCTGCACGGACAATCTTTTTTGTGACGAATGTCTCGCCTCGGCGAGGACTGTTGTGAACCCAGGTGCGCCCCACCCCGGCAGAAAAAGTTCCGCTTTCAGTAGCTAAATCAAATAACCATCCGGTATGAGAAATACTGGATACCTTTCGTACTTCCTCCAAAGGCTTTTGTAAACCGGCTCCTTTTGTCGGTTTAATAAGACCCACATTTATAGAATAATATTCTCTATCCATGTATATAGACAGTCGATATTTTAAATTTTCTAATAAAAAACACAATCCTTGGGCTAAAGCGGACGAATTTGTTTTAAACGATTTAAATTCCCTGTTTACAAAATTTCCAGCCTTCAGTCCGTCTGCATCATTATATCCGGATAGAAAGGCCAACTGTATTTCTTCGGTTGAGTTCAATATACGGACAGGTATTTTCTTTTTTCCTCTCTCATCGTAGAGTTCGGCCCTCCACTTTTTAAAAAAGGCGGTGGCCCCCGAAAATTCAACGGATGGAACCACTGTTTTTGTATATCCGGAATACTTGCTAAAATCTTCCCTATAGTTACCGCCTGTTACTTTTAGAAAAAGGTCGCTTGCTTTTTTACGTAGGGTAGCATCTAAATTAGTGAATCTAGCGCTCCCGCCCTCGGGGCATATATATCCGTCTCCGCATAATAGTCCCAACAATCTGGCTTCGTCTAAGTGTACAGACGTCGTTATTTTAGAAGATGTTGGTAGAGCATAAAGTTGGATTTTATCTTTGGTTTTAATATTCTCCGTTTTGATTTCCTTTCTCTCGTTCAAAAAAGAAATATGGTCAGAAGTAGCTTTATATACACCGCCCCGAGCCTCGATATGAACAATCTTCTTTTGCCCTTTATTCCATGTAGCTGTGCAACATGTAACTTTAGACCAATTTGTACCATCCCATATTTCTAAATTTTCGGGAATAGTTTGATACTTTATACCATGCCTAGGGTCCGTCCTGTGCGGAACTACGTCTTGTATTTCTTTAATGTCTATTATTCCGTTACTTCTAATTATTACGGGTGTTTCTTCCGTTAAACATTCGTGATTAAACAATATTCCGTTGCATGCGAACGTACCGTATGCTTCCCTATGGTTTACAGTAGACCAGTAGGCGAATAATTTTGCAATTGCATAAGGGCTACGAGGATGAAACGGCACTGTCTCATCTGTGGCTGCTCCGTAGATTCCGCCGTACAATTCGCTGCTGCTCGCTTGATAGAATTTTATACACTGCCCTTTAATAGCCTCAAGGATATTGAGAGTCCCGATACCGGTGGCTTGAGCGGTGACGACAGGAATATCAAAACTTGTGCGAACGTGTGATTGTGCGGCAAGGTGGTAAATCTCATCTGGTTTCACGTCGTAGATAATGTTCGCGGTAGAACTAGCATCAGTGACGTCGCCGTAATGCAAATGCAAATCATTGAAGATGTGGTCTATCCGACTAGTCGCTGGTGTGCTATGACGGCGGATAATACCATGCACGATGTAACCTTTTTGCAGTAATAGCTCTGCAAGGTAGCTGCCGTCCTGGCCCGAAATTCCTGTGACCAATGCTTTTTTCATAGTTTCACCCATCGCTCCGGTATGATATCTCTCGTATCCGCTTCGGCATTGAACCACTTTTGTGGAAAAATATTAATGCGGCCTGGATAATCACCCAACCACGCACTCCACCAACTAAAAGTGCTATTGGCACCAATTCCATGCTTACAGTTTGACATCAAATACAAATCCTCGTGCTGACTGAAATGAATCACGGGATATGGTAAGTTCTGTCGGCACCATTCAGGGTCGTCTGAGAACACGATGAACTTCGGGTCATTAACTTTCTCCAAAATATAATTGACCGCTTCCTTGTAATAGCCTTCTTGTAAACTAGCATGGCCTAAGTTGCCATGATAGGCGGCGGTGCCCGGGGTCAAGTAATCCCCGCGCCTCACATGTAGAAAAACGCTGTTTTGATTTCTTAGCAAGTCAGCTGTATAAGCGACTTCGGGACGAATAAATCGCAGCGTAATTTCTTCACGCAAGCTCTTCGGGTCTACGAAATACTTTTCACTTTGCCAGTAACCTCTAAAGTACGTGTCTTTTGGAGCTGCGTATACGTCTTTATCGAATGCGAATGTTTTTTCGTCGTAAACTGGATTATGAAGCGGAGGATTGACTAAATCTACCTGACAATTAAATTTATCTAACGCGTAGTCCCAGGTCGACCTACACCACACAAATCTCAACGGTTCCATTCGTTGAGCAGACAGGCTGCGACCAAACGCGTACATGAACAGCTGATTGCAAAGCCCCCCTGTCAAACGAACAATCACGCCTTGTGCTCCTGATACATTTTCAACTGCCAATCTCTCATCGCTTCTAACGTATAAACCTCGCCATGGGACGGGTGGTGCCATGAATACTCATTAGCTGGTGTACTTAAGATAGACATTTCTCCTGTCGCTGCCAACTTCCCAATTACCTGACCGACCCAAAGGTCCTCACACTGACTCATCGGATGCTCAAACGCCACTTCTTGAAACGCCTTCCGGCTAAGAAAATACCCATATCCGCCTGAGGCCCACGGATAGCAACGCTCGTGATACTCCTTCTGTCCCTCGCGGCCTGTGTGCTCATACCTGAAAGGTTTGTTAACAGGTTGAGAAATTTTACCAGCATAATCGTACTTATCAAATCCGCACTCTAACATTTTCTTCGGGATGAGGAACGTGTCTGTATCGCACAAAAACAAATAATCTAACATCTTCCCATTCGCCCACCGACAAATCTCACGAGTCTTATATGGCAAAGCATTGTAATCATCCGCGCTCTTTACGTGAACTTCGTCCGACTGATAAGGCGTTGCTTCCGCACCCACGAAGAAGCGAACATCGATGCCGAGGGCCTTGGCGTCTTTGCCCCAAGTGCTGCGAATTACGTCGTGAAAACCCAATTTTAGGTCACGTTGGCATGATTTGACGGCGATTAGGAGCTTCATTTCTTGCCTCGGGCGAATCGGAAAATTTTATCGACTGAGTAACCAAGATGGTATGCGACCGTTTCGCTATCTAGTTCGACATCCATATATTCCATCATACGTTTAACTGCATGCCAGCTTTCGTGCGCTATGGTCCCAACCGATACGTTGTAGGGTAAAAACATAAACGTAAATGGCTCATTTATAACATGAATTGTTATAGCATGTGTATTGTTTTCATCGTCTATAGCGCACTTTGTTGGCGGATATTTAGCCAGCGACTTTTGTATATCGGACGTAATCTCAACGTGTACGGTGTAGCCAGAAAAGACGGGAAACTCCAAGTGTGTTATCCTGCTTCTCACTTGGCGCAACCTCCCGCACTTGGCTTTGCTACATTGCCGCCCCACAGCTTATGACTATCACCTCGTGCGTGGTCTGCAGGACACGGCAACTCTTTTTCTTCTGGCGTATAGCCTGTAAATGCGATGCCCCACATTTGCCGAAGATACTGCCATTCTTTGTGCATGTCACAAAATTCGCATTCGCCCGGAGCGTGAAGGATGCGTGGGTCACAGTGTGGAAATTGGACACCTAAGACGTTTATAACTGAATGGTGCAATCGATTTGGAATTATTTTCTTAAACATTTCGTCCGAGAACTTTGTCGACTAAATCTCGACCTTCCTTCAAAGATAGTTGAAAGCCAGCTGCGTTGCGATGGCCCCCGCCATTGTACGCCTTGGCGAATGTCGATATATCATATTCACCGACCGAGCGTAGAGAGAATTGAATAACTCCATCACCACGTTCAAACCATGTTAAGCTAATGTCATTAGTCTTTGCTAGTTCATTTCCGATTTCAGAACAGTTCAAATACGGAACGTTTAGAACAGCAATACTGTGGCCCCAGTGAGCTACGGGGAATTCAGGAGTTGACGGTACCTTGCTCGATTGAGCCTGCTTAACTGCTTCGCGAACGTAATGATTAATATGAGCGACGGCTCCCATTCCTTGGCCTGCTATAGAAGCCCATTCCATACTATCTAGCTTATCCCAATCCTCTTTATTCAGTTCAAGGGTTCCGAGATAGGCACAAACCTCTCGGGAATTCGGGAGAGCCCAATTCCAAAGGTCGCGGTCTTCGACATAATCAACGTACCAGGGACGTTCGTAAACCCAATAACAATCTTTTGTTGGACCATCTCCGATTGAGTCTTTTCCAAATAAATAATCCCAAGTCAATCCTGCACCTGACCGCTTCATATCAAATACAGCATACGGTGCGCCTTCTAGTACGGCTTGCGCGGTCTTATGATGGTCGTAAATTTGAAACGAACGAGTACTAGCAGCCAAAGTATCATTTTCTTCCCGAGTTCGTAACGAAAAGTCCACCATCAAGACGTCTTTATGAACGCACTCTTTCAAGACTTCGGTATGGTCGGCTCCGTGGTCCATCGAGATGAGCTTAGCCTCGGGGTGTTTCTTGCTGGCGACGTAAGCTGCACACCAACCATCGGGGCAGTGGCCGTGGAATAAAATCAAATCCATTAGACTACTCCAAGGACTTCATCTTCTCTCAGAATCAAGAGCTTTTCTCCGTCGAGTTCGACCTCTGTGCCACTATACTTTCCAAAAAGCACTCGGTCTCCGACCTTTGTTTCTAATACAATTAGTTCTCCAGACTCTAAACGACGACCCTGCCCGACAGCTAGGACTTCGCCTTGCGCTGGCTTCTCCTTGGCTTGCTCGGGGATAAAGAGGCCGCCTTTGCTGCGCTCCTCTTCAACGACTCTACGGACGACTACACGGTCGTATAACGGTCTTAGCATAAATCTCCTTTTGACGCTCTTTTTAACTGCCATTTATAAAACAAAAATACATTTTCAAAAATTTTTCGCTTAATAGATGTAAATCGATACGCAATTTTATATTCCCTTTTTGCACGATACTCTAAAATTGCTCTAGCCCATTGTACATCTCTTAAATAATCTCCGGGCCTCTTTTCTTCTAAGAATTCCTTCTTCCAATCGGGCCAACCGTGGCCTTTTGTAGCTTGTTCTAATTGTTCATTTGAAATATCTTGACGTGATGCTACTTCTTCGATATTAAAATCTTTTGGTAAATTCAAAAATCTCAAAAGTTTTCTTATTTCTGCCGTGGCCGATGCGGCGATAGACTTTTCATAGTTCTTTCTTTTCCAAAGACGTTGACCGGCTTTTACTTTTTCAGAATTAGCGGCCTTATAAGAAATAGTATAGGCCTTTCTATCTTCAGAATTTGCCGCATAATAGGAAATCGAATATCTTCTTCTCTTTTCACAATTGGCCTCATAAAAAGCAATTCTACAGTCATGAAGGAACTGTCTACTAGCCCAAATACCTCCGCGAGGATTACTGGGCCTCGATAACCAGCGCGCAAATTCATTACTTTCTCCACATTTTATTGGAAGAACACCCGTAATTTCTTCGCTTGTCTTTCGGTTTCGAAAAGTCCACAACTGTCCGGGAGTTTGCTGTCGTCTCATTTTTCCTCGTAATCCACTTGTCCGGACCCAAGCGTCCAGCGTTTAATGCCTCTTTTTTTAAAACAGGCCCGACTTAAACCGCAGGCCCGACGACGAAATTGTTTATAGCGTTCATCATCATTACCAGTTTGTTCAGATATTTCAAAACTCGGAACCCACCCGACATTGATTCCTGTTCGTTTACAATCTAAAAAGAAAGTTCCGTGTCCTCCTTCCCCAATTATCTCTTCTTCATCAAAACGCACTTTTTGAAAAACATCGCTACGAATCAAACTATAATTTACTGTTACATCACAAGGAATATAATCCGTTAATCCGATAGAATGCGCATATTCGTGGAAATTAGTATCTATTGGTCTTTCTATAATTTCGTCGCCTTTATCAATTAACTCAAACTCATAAGGTCCCCGATTAGTCAATCTTCCGCTTGCTATATCTAATTCCGAGTTTTGGTCAAGGACCACCACAGCCTTTTGCACTCCCACACGCACGCTCGGGGGAGCGAAATCAAAATCGTCACTGCCAACCAAAGTATAAGGTCGGTCAAGGTTATCGATGATTTTGTTCGCTTTCTTTCCAAATCCGCTATCGAAGGGGAGGATGAAAACTTTGTGCCCTTCTCGGATGAGTTCTGCATATATTAAATCCTTCTCTTCCGTCATTTCACCGTCGTCGGCAATTAAAAGTTGTGCCTCGGACATAGTTCGGCGGATATCAGAAATTGTTTTGTAGAGCTTGGAATCTCTAAGAAAAGTTTTGATACAAATTGAAACATCGGACAGGCTAGACATTTGCTGCCTCTTGCTTCATCCACACGGGAGACAAAAACCCATGCCTGCCCAACTTCTTCGATAAGATTCTACGTGCTCGGGTTCGAGCCTTCTTCAAATCATTTTCATCGTATTCGTCTGGAAGCAAAACTCGAACTTGCTCAATCAATTGAAGATTACGACGATTGGGATGCGGGTGCAAGCGTTTACCTTTAAAGGCTGCTGCCCCAACAGCTTGTTTAAGGGTGGGTTGTTCAGCACTAATTTGGTGAGGGATTTCCGTTCCTTTCGGTTGCACTGCCGTGGCATAAATTGTCGTCTTTTCGCCTGTCTCTAAATCTTCTTCAATCCACAGTTCTACAAATTTCTGCTCACATTTGATAGAATCACGGTGACGCTTTTGACACACTTGGCATTTTATCATCTTCCCGAGTTCGGGATGACGTCCGCTGAATGAGCGACGTTTGATTTCTTCCAATGCCAGTACAGAGGCAACTAATCCGCCAACCGTAGGTCTTGGCTTCTCTAATTCAATCTCATTTGACATTAAATCGCCCTCCCATAGTCAAAGTCTCTACCGGTTCCTGCCTTAGCGTCGTTCAATGGCTCATCCTTAATAGCTGGAATCTTATTAGGCCCTACAAACATTCTAGCGTCTAAAATTAATCTACCGTATTCTTCAATTCTATCTTGCGCTGCTTGTGCTTCCGGTCTAAGATTAATCCATACCCGGGTTTTCTTCCCGTCGACAAGCTTCGTTCCTACTGAGCCTGAATAGGCTAATTCCAAATGTTCTGACTCAACCGTGGCCACCCTAGGCGTCCGCATTGAAAGTGCCGAGCTACGTTTCTTTTCTTTCTTATCCGCCGGAGGTCGGCTTACGAGAACAATATCATTGCCGTAATCCTCTCGTACCAAGGTGCCTTTCTCCGTGCCTTTACCGAAGCAATTGGCACACTTTTTAATTTCTTTATTCCCGGCGCATAGGCGGCAAATCTCGTTAGAGCCTTCCCAAACGCGCTTTAAAACAATGAAACTAGCCTCCCCATTTTTGACCATTTCGGTGGCTTTTTTAATGCCTATGTACTTACGGCACCGGCACTTACCAGATGGCGGTTCCAATCGACCTTCGGCTACTTTAATTTGTTGCGGACAGCTGTGCACTCTAGAAACAGACATTGGGCCTCTCGATACTTCCCAAACTACTATAATCTTGGGGCACTCTTTTTGAGACGTCCTTGATTGTACCCGCCGTGAAGGCCAGTACCATTAGCTCGTCGTCCCATAGCCGCACGACGAATATTACGAATAATTCCCACAACTTGATTTGGTGTTAAATTCATCTCCTCGGCTGTCTGGGTGTACGTATAGCCCATTCGAAAGTATAAGTACACGACTCGAACCCATCGACGGGCCCCCTCCTGTTGTCGAGTATTTGTAGATAGCTTAGGGAAAGCGCGAGTGACAAACTCTCTAATCTTTCCGTCATTATTAGCCCAATCGGGGGTCTTGCGCTCCTGACGGCGGGCCTTCACTATCTGGTGCCCTCCTCCCACGAAGGTGCCGTCTACCACTCGTCTAAGTATGTCGGACTTTCGGCTCATTTCACACCTAGCAAATCTAAAATTTCTTTTTCCTTCTCGTGTCCTTTAACAGAAGCTTTTGCCTTTCGAGCAAATTTGGCTGCTTTAGTTTGAGTTTCCTGATTGCCAGGGGTTTTGAATCCTCGGCCTTTCTTACCCTTATATACAAAGGGACGGCCTCGCCAATAATTCACTGGATTTGCGCCTTCACCTATATCAGGGTCAAATTGGCAGTTTTGAAAGAATACTTTTTGCTCTTGCTCCGAATGTGCTCGGCAAATATACCCAGCCTTCGGTGAGACGGGCTCCTCAGTATTTAGAACTGAGGGGCACTCTCCTATGATGCATTTAATTGTGGTCATTCATCCTCCGGGCGTTTGAACTTCTTTAAATATCTAATTGCCAACCGTAATATTCGAATTGATTCTCTGGCATTTCCAAGCATTGTGTTACACAAGCCACATAAAATGCCCCGTATAAAATTTTCTTCGTGGTCGTGGTCTGTAAACCACTGTTTTTTAACGTTTGGTTCTTTAGTTCCGCAAACTGCGCAACGCTTTCCCTGCTTAGCAAAAAGCTCCTCCCACTCTATCAAGGATATGCCATAATGGCTGCGCAGTTCACAATCCCTAAAATATCTAGGATTAATCTTTCTGTGCTGTCGTTGATACGCATTAACACACGAGCGACAGTGGGGACGAAGATACTGCTCTTTAGGAGTACTTTGAAAATCGAATTCACCGACCTTTTTCCTTTTATCACATTTCGTACAAACTTTAGTTTTCTTCTGAATCATCTCTGTCCTCAAATAAATCATCGAGTGCGTCTTCATCACTTTTTATGAAGTTAGCCTTTTTAAATTCTTCGTCGCCTAAGATAAAAGCTCTAAAATATGGGTCAGCTTTATCGTCCGAAGGATACCTAATACCGAACGAATTCGGCCATTGCTTAGTGTGCCAAGCTGTGACAATATTCGTGATTTGTCGCGCAGCTATCATTCCGGCTTCATTAGCCGATTCGATAGTCACATAGCCTGCGTTGAATTGAATCCGTTGCTTAGTAAGAATCTCGGTCGGCACCTTAACACCAAATTGCTGCAACCAAATATCCCTACGAGCTTTGGCGGCATTAGTTTGGTCCGTTTTACCATCAGGCTTCTTGCCTTGTGCCCTTTCCATTTCTTCAATCATAAAATCATTGGCAACTAGAATGGCTTCTTCGCCGTCCATCTGGGCTATGACTAACTCCTGTCCGGCTTTAAACTGACCAGCGTCTTCGAGTAACGCGACGCTGGAACCTCTTTGCAAACTATGGCCTTTCTTGACCCAAACCAATAGCGCGACATCTCGTATTCCGCTAAGCCACGAATAGCGTCGTAGCTGTACGTCGTACGCGGCGAGCCCGTATTGTTCGGGAAAATCGATTCCAGAAGTTTTAATATCAACGATGACGGGAC
>Ga0210404_10000442_pt1 | contig 21955 bp, 25 predicted proteins | sample IncBWH28MmetaG_FD_155455 | JGI IMG/M metagenome (GOLD analysis project Ga0210404, IMG submission 155455) | Forest soil microbial communities from Barre Woods Harvard Forest LTER site, Petersham, Massachusetts, United States - Inc-BW-H-28-M | ecosystem: Environmental > Terrestrial > Soil >... | reverse complement strand
GGCTTGGTCTCGTTGTTCATTCAACGGCATCGATTTTTGATCCGGGATGGGATGGGAAACCTGTTTTGGAGTTAGGGAATCTTGGCAGAATGGCTATTAAATTAACCACCGGTATGCGAATTTGTGCAATGACATTTGAGGAACTCTCATCACCTGCAAAAATCCCTTATACTAGCAAAAAATTTGCTAAATATAAATTTCAGCAAGCTCCTGAAGAAAGCCGAATTCACGAAGAAATATAGGATTAGCGGTTGGTTGTAGTCAGCAATCCTTAAAGCTTAAGGGTTTATCTATGAAATACCACATTTCTTTTGATATTGATTTTAAACGCAATCCATACAAGGGTTTATATATTACCCTTGAAGGTATCGATGGTAGCGGTAAAACAAAACAAGCAGAAGGATTAAAAAATTATTTTGTTAGTAAAAAAAAGGAGGTACTCTTAGTCTCTGAGCCGCGAAAAGATAGCAAGCTTTTTAGCGACTTGGTACATCAAATTCTTTTGGGAAAAATTTCTTTATCTCCGATTGCATTACAATATTTATTCAGTGCAGATAGAGTACAGAATCAAGAAGAGAATGTGATACCGGCATTAAAAGCAGGGAAGATAGTTATTAGTCATCGTGCATTTTGGTCAATTGTTCCCTATGCCATTTCTGATCTAGATCCAAAATTATATAATAATACAGCACAATTTCTGCTCGTCGCGAATAATGTATTATCAATGTATCACCAATTTATCCTTCCTGACATCACTTTTTATTTAGATGTTTCTGTGAATGAAGCGATGCGACGTTTACGTCAACGAAAAAATAAACAGCAAGAATTTTATGAGAAAGAAGAAAAATTGCGCAAACATACTATTGGTTATCAATGGGAGATGAAGACATTTCCAAAAGAGTTCACTATTATTGACGGTAATCAATCGCCGGAACAAGTAAAAAAACAAATTATAAAAAAGATACTGGAGAAAAAGAAGTAAATTATTCTATGACAAGAGGTACATTGATCGTCCTTGAAGGTAATGATGGAAGCGGAAAAGCAACGCAAACAAAATTATTATATGAATATTTGCAAACAAAAAAAATCAATGTAAAAATAATCGATTTTCCTCGGTATACTGACTCCTTTTACGGAAAATTTATCGCTCGTTTTTTGCAAGGAGAATTCGGTAAGTTGGAAGAAATTAATCCATATATCATTTCTATTGTATATGCCGAAGATCGAGCAGCAGCTAAATATGAAATCGATGGATGGCTTTCTGAGGGTGCAATAGTATTGGCAAATCGCTATGTTGCTTCCAATCTCGCACATCAATCAGGAAGATTACCTATGAAAGAGAGGGCAGCGTTTATGAAATGGGATTCGGAGTTGGAATATGAGGTCAATAAACTTCCCAGGGAAGATCTTACTATTTACCTGCATGTTCCCTATGCGTTATCGCAAAAACTGCTTGCAGCAAAAGAGAAAAAAGAAGATATGGTTGAACAGGATGTAGCTTATCTACGTAATGCTGAAGATGCTTATACAAAGCTGGCAAAACAATTCTCACATTGGGAAACAATCGAATGTGTTGCTAAAAATGGAAAGCTTCGTACAGTAGATGCAATTCATACTGATATAAAAAAGCTACTTGCAGAGAAAGGGATTGTGCGATAAAGTAACTACTATGATTCTTGGGCCCAAAACATTATTACAATTAGTGAAGAAAAATAAACTAGTTGAAGACCTTTCAGAACGAGAGCTGACTAATCCTGAAGGCGCGGGATTTGATTTACGGCTTGGTGAAGTATATAAAGTTTCTGGCAAAGCGTTTTTAGGTGAAATACATCGTGAAACACCAAAAATTGAACTTGTGCAAACATATAAAGAAGGTGAGACAAGAACAATTGTTTTTAAACCAGGGGATTATTATCTTGTGAAGACAATTGAAAGTTTTAATATGCCACAAGACCTTACTGCAAATTTTAAACCGCGTACAACAACATTTCGTTCCGGTTTATTTCTTCGTACTGGTAATGTTGCACCAGGTTATTCAGGTCCGGTAACCTTTGGTATGAAAAATGAAGGACCGGTTGAAGTAACAATTGAGATGGGTGCGCGATTTGTGCATGTGCAATTTGAAGAAGTTGCAGGGGGTGGCAATATGTATCGTGGCCAGTGGCAAGGTGGACGTGTCACTACGACGAAAAAAGAAAAGCAAGTGTAGTGTGTACTCTATGAAGCAATACCCAGAATCAATTGTTGGTGCGTTTATCCTCAATAAAGCAGGTAAGTTGTTGCTAGTAAAATCTCATAAATGGGGTGATAGATATGTCATTCCAGGTGGTCATATTGAGTTGGGTGAAACAATGGAAAATGCGTTAAAACGAGAAATAAAAGAAGAAATAGGATTATCTATTTATGATTTTCAATTTCTCCGTTTTTGGGAATTTATTAATGGGGAAGAATTCTATAAAAAGAAACACATGATCTTTTTTAATTTTTTAGTCAAAACAAACGAAGAAAAAGTCATATTAAATAATGAAGCACAAGAATATATATGGATCGATCCTGAAGATTCATTAAAACTTCCTTTGAATTCGTATACACAACAAACAATTGAGAATTATATAGTAAAAAGTCAGAAGAAAGGAAAGCCTCTATGAAAATTGCAATTATCGGTAGTATGAAGTTTGCTTCGGAAATGGTGCAAATACAAAAACAACTGCAAAAACTTGGGTATACAGCAGTAGTTCCTCTGGGAACAGAAAATCATTTGCGTGATAAAACATTTGTCGACAATTTGGAAAGTAATTTGGAATGGTGTATCACAAATGATATTATGCGTAAGAATTTTCATCAAGTTGCAGATTGCGATGCTGTACTCGTTTTAAATTATAAGCGGAATGGTATCGAAGGTTATATTGGCGTGTCAGCTCTTTTAGAAATGGGGGTTGCGCATTATTTAGGAAAGAAAATTTTTCTTATGCAAAAGACACCTGATTACAAAGATGTCCGCTGGGCGCATGAAGTTGCGATTATGGAGCATACTATTATTACAGGCGATTTGACGAAGATTTCCTAAATTCATTCTTGATTTAGTTCTTGTATTATTGCTATATTGGGACTTATTATACTATGAGTATGCCAAAATCCACGCATCTTGAATACCAATATTTAAACCTCTTACAAGATATACTCGATAATGGGTCGGATAAACCTCTCTTCTTTACGAAAGAAGTGTTGGAAGAATATAAAAAGAAAGGTGAGGAGCCACCATGTATCCGTAGTGTTTTTGGTCGCATGATGAGGTTTGATGTGACACAAGGATTTCCTCTATTAACAACGAAAAAAGTCTTTATGCGTGGAATAACTCATGAATTATTATGGTTTTTGAAGGGTGATTCAAATATTAAATATTTAGTAGATAATGATGTCCACATTTGGGATGAATGGGCATGGAAGAGGTATCATAAAGCAGCATTGGCAAGTAGCGGCAAATTGCAAGATATGCCACAGGATGTATTTATTGCAAAGCTTAAAGAAAACGATGCAAAAAGTCAGTTTGTCAAAAAATGGGGAGATTTGATTACTATTTACGGTCGGATGTGGCGGCGTTGGCCTGCTAGCGATGGACGAGAAATTGATCAACTGGGATGGGTGATTCAAGGGTTGAAAGATAAACCTTATCGAAAGTCATATGTCGTTTCTGCCTGGAATCCTGATTTCATTTATGCGATGGCTTCTACAGGTAATGCTAATGAAGTTCCGCCCTTTTGTCACACAACCTACCAGTTTGCTGTTGCTGATGGCAAGCTAAATTTGGGTCTTTATCAACGAAGTGCAGATTCTTTTCTTGGTGTTCCCTTTAATATTGCCAGCTATTCGATGTTGTTATTGATGGTTTCACAAGTAACCGGGATTCCTCCAGGAGAATTTGTTCATTTTTTTGGTGACATACATATTTACTCAAACCATTTTGCCGCAGTGAAAGAACAGCTTACTCGTAAGCCACGTGCCTTACCGACACTGAAACTCAATCCAAAAGTGAAAGATATTGATACATTTACTTTTGCTGATATTTTGCTTGAGGGGTATGATCCTTATCCTGCGATAAAGGCGGAGATAGCAAATATCGGTGGTTTCTAAAATGAAAATTTTTATCAGTCATTCAAGAGCATTTAATTATAGAGAAGAATTATATAAACCTCTTCGGAATTCAGAACTCAACAAAAAGCATGAAATTATTTTCCCCCATGAAGATGAGCAAGAGAGGGAAACAAAAGACAGTATCCGTGATGCTGATTTAGTCGTTGCAGAAGTTTCGTTTCCTTCAACAGGAGAAGGCATTGAGTTAGGTTGGGCTAATGCTTCGTATGTTTCGATTATCTGTTTTTATAAATCTGGTTCTAAAATTTCGAATGCACTACAACACGTAACAGCTGATATTTTTGTGTATGATTCGATGGATAGTATGATCGCGAAAATAACTGAGTTTGTCGATGCATTATGAATAAACCACGAATTTCAATTATCGTTGCGATTGATGAAAAGCGGGGAATTGGAAAAAGAAATGATCTATTAGTTAAAATTCCTGAAGATTTTAAACGTATGAAAGAGCTGACATCTGGTCATGCCATTATTATGGGGAGAAAGACATTTGAATCAATCGGACATGTTTTGCCAAATAGGACTAATATTATTATTACTCGAGATATACATTTTACGATTGAAGGAGCAATTGTATGTAGTTCCTTAGAGGAAGGTTTAGAAAAAGCAAAAGGAGGACCGGGTGATGATGAAATATTTATTTTTGGTGGAAGGCAGATTTTTCAAGAGTCTTTGGAGAAAGGGTTGGTTGACCGATTATATTTGACTGTTGTCAAAGGCGATTATGGGGCAGACACATTTTTTCCTGAGTATGAGCAGTTTGGATTTACTAACAGTATTGAGAAAGTAGAAAGAAAAGCAGATGGATATCAATATACATTTATAACGTTAGAAAAATAAAAAACTGGGTATTGCAAAGGATGACAGTATCGTTTATATTGAGTGCATTAACCGTAGATGAAAAATTTAAAAAAGATTGATCCGCAAATTTATGAACTCGTAAAATTAGAAGAAAAACGGCAACATGACGTTCTCGAAATGATCCCCTCAGAAAACTATGCTTCACAGGCTGTGATGGAAACTCTTGGAACTGTTTTAACAAACAAATATTCTGAAGGTTATCCTAAAAGACGATATTATCAGGGTAATGCAATTGTTGATGAAGTAGAAATTATTGCACAAGAGAGGACAAAAAAACTCTTTGGTGTTCCGTATGCAAATGTTCAGGCATATTCCGGATCTCCTGCTAACGCTGCAATTCATTTCGCGCTTATGGAGCCGGGGGAAAAGTTAATGGGTTTGAAATTAGCATTCGGCGGACATTTGACTCATGGCGCCCCATTAAGTTATTCAAGTCGATTTTTTACATCTGTGTCATACGAATTAGGGAAAGATGGCAGTCTTGATTACGATGCCATTGAAAAATTGGCAATGAAGGAAAAACCAAAAGTAATCATATGTGGTTTTACTGCATATCCCCGTATTATTGATTTTAAGCGCTTTCGACAGATCGCAGATAAAGTTGGTGCTTATTTGCATGCTGACATTTCGCACATTACTGGTTTAATTGTTGCTGGTGTTCATCCAAGTCCTGTTCCTTATGCTGATGTTATTATGACAACAACGCATAAAAGTCTTCGCGGACCGCGTGGAGCAATCATTATGGTGACTGAGCAGGGATTAAAGAAAAATCCTGATCTGCCAAAGAAAATTGATAGTGCAATTATTCCCGGATTGCAAGGGGGACCGCATGATAATCAGACGGCTGCAATTGCAGTAGCACTTAAAGAAGCGTCAACGGTTTCATTCAAAAAATATGGTGAGCAGATTGTTAGTAATAGTAAAGCACTGGCGGCAGATTTGAAAAAGCATGGGTTTGATTTAGTAAGCGGTGGATCTGATAATCATCTGATTTTGATTGACTTAAGGAATAAAGGAGTAAATGGGGCTGTTGCAGCGCTTGCTTTTGAGGTTGCAGGAATTGTTGTCAATAAAAATGGCGTACCTTTTGATACAATGCCCCCATTCTATCCATCAGGTATTCGATTGGGAACTCCTGCAATTACTACGCGCGGAATGAAGGAAAAAGAAATGAAAAAGATTGCTTTATGGATGAACCAGGCTATCGAAGAAGTGAGAGAGTTGAGTCTGCCTGAAGATAAAGAGGAACGCAGAGTTGTTTGGAAGCAACATAAAGAGAAAATAGTGAAGAATAAAAACTTAATAAAAATCAGTAAAGAAGTAAGAACACTGTGTACAACATTTCAGCTTCCATAGTCCCCACAAAAATAGTGCTCCTAGGGCGCAACTGTTGGTTTTATAACGCCATTGAGGTCTCTATAGCATATATTATTATTGATATCGTGAAGAATTGTACTTAGATTACTTGCATTGACGCTGACGAAATAATGTGTGTTGAGAGGTGGAGAAGCTACTTCTTTCAAAAATTGCTCAAGAGTGGGGAAAAGCAATTTGTCGCTAGGATAGCTCGGGCTGTACACATTAATTGTATAAATATCAACACCTAATTGTTTAATTTCATCGGGAATGTTGACAGGTATTCTTGGATCTTCTTCCCTTGCAAAACAACGGAAGCCACTTGCGAGATTTGGGTCAGGAACTTTTGCTTCACAATTACCCCCATTGTTCGGAGTTTCTGGAACACCATCAGTCATAAGGATAAGATTGTAGGCATATCCTGGGTAGTCTTCATTCGTGATTGATTGTTTTAATTGATCATATGCCATTTGCATAGCATGTTTTGTCACAGTCCATCCTTCAGGTTTCAAACCATCAATAATATGATTAACTTGTTGTTTGGTATCATTATAATAATTAAACATTTGTTCAGTTTTAGCTTCTTTACTAAATGTATCAATGCCAATAACTGATTTTCCTCCAATATTATTAACAAAATAATGTAATGCGTTTTTTGTATTAGGCATTTTTCCTGCAAATGCCATTGATCCTGAAGTGTCGATAACGAAGAGGAGAACAGAATTTTGGCCGCAATTATCAACGTTAAACGTTTTAAGCTGAAGGTTCTTTTGTGTTCCAACCTGAGTGCCAGTAGGGGTTATTATATGTTGTACAGGATAATCAGCGCTATTGTAATATGGTTCAAGAGTCGGTGGTCCGCCAGGGCCATTTGGATCAACAGGAACAAGATTGCCTGAAGCAATAAATGCAGCAACGACAAGTAATCCCATTATAAAAAATATGGAAAGAGAACTCGTACTTGGACGTTGTGATGGTGGAGGACGTGAGCCAAGTTGTTTTTTAGTAGTATTATTAGCCATGAATGTATTACATTGCTCCGGGAGGACCGCCACCTGAGCCAGGACCATTACCTCCACCGCCAGGAGCGCCACCACCAGGACCAGGAGGGGGTGAAGTAGGTACAGGAGTTGGCGTTGGGGATGGACTAGGAGTTGGTGTTAGCGTAATGCCTGTAAGATTTTTTAATTGCAGATCTGAATGGTTTGATTGATCTACAGGTTTTTGTAAAATGACTGGCTGATTTTGATCTGGTGAAGCGATATTTGGAGCAATATTACCAAGCATCATATATGCTCCACCAAGCAAAATTGCAAGGAGTAAAACACCGTAAACAGTTCCGGCATCAATGCCGCCTTTAAATAATCTATTTTTTTTGATAAGTTTAGTGGTCTTTTTTTTAGGCAATGTTTGTCTTTTCATAAAGTAGCGCTTATTCTAGAGTAGCTCTGTTTCTCTCTGTCGTCAAGTATCTGTTACTATTGCTTGCAAGGGATTGTGGATTTATAGTATAATATCTGTATCTTACACATCTGAGCTGATTCCCTCTGCTTGTTGCAGAATCAGATGGAGGTTGAAGGGATACTTATGAGAACAATTACTCTTGAAGAATTACTAGAAGCAGGTTGCCACTTTGGTCATCAAGTTTCGCGGCAAAATTCCAAAGCCCGCGAATATATTTTTGAAGCTCGCGATGGTATCCACATTATTGACCTTGAAAAAACGAAAGAAAGTTTGGAAGAAGCAGCAACATTTGTTAAAGAAATTGCTAGAAAGAATGGAATACTGCTTGTTCTTGGAACAAAACGTCAGGCAGTAAATGTTTTGGATGAAGAACAGAAGAGATTACAAGCTGCAGGTATCGATAACGTTTATTTTGTTACTAAGAGGTGGATTGGTGGGACACTTACTAACTCAGCAGAAGTTGCAAAAAATTACAAAAAACTCAAAGATATCACTGTAAAATTGAAAGATGCTACTGCACGCTCCAAATATACCAAAAAAGAATTGAGTGATCTGGATAAAACGCGACAAAAACTCGAAGGATTTTATGGCGGTATTGCAGATATGCCAGCACTTCCTGACGCAGTATTTATTATCGACACGCATCAAGAACATGTTGCAGCAGGAGAAGCAAAGAAAGCTGCTATCCCAACAGTAGGTATCACTGATACCAATGCAGATCCGACAATTATCAATTATCCAATTCCTGCAAATGATGATGCAGTTGGCAGTATCAAACTCCTCACAACATATATTTTTGATGCTTGGATCGAAGGAAACAAGAGTAAAGAACAAGCAGAAAGTACAAAAAGCGAAGAAAAGAAAGAATCGATACAAGATGTTGAAAAGAAAGCTCCAGCAAAGAAGGAAGAAGCTATAAAAATAAAGACAGCCACAAAAGAAGAAAAGAAAAAATAAGCATTATGGCAAATATTGACTTAATAACAATTAAAAAACTCCGTGACGAAACATCAGCATCGATAGCTGATTGTCGTCGTGCATTAGATGAAGCAAATGGTGATTATAAGAAGGCTTTGGAATGGTTGAAAAAAAGAGCCAGTGAAATCGCTGCTAAAAAAGCTGATCGTGAAACAGGCGAGGGTTTGATCGAAGCATACATTCACGGTGCTGGTAAGGTTGGCGTGTTAGTTGCATTATTGTGTGAAACTGATTTCGTTGCAAAGACTGACGAATTTAAGAAATTAGCAAAAGAAGTTGCGATGCAGATTGCTGCAATGCATCCTGAGGATGTTGATTCTCTTCTGAAACAGGAGTATATTAGAGATAGTTCGCAAACAATTGAACAGCTTATCAAAGGTGTTATTGGCAAATTGGGAGAAAATATTACTATAAAACAATTTGTACGTTTCGAACTCTAAGGTTTATTCATTATTTTATGGATCCTGTCGCTACAAAGACAAAAGAAAAATTGCAAAAAGTCCTCGACGTTCTCAAAGATGATCTTGCTACCATTCGTACCGGTCGTGCAACACCATCTCTTGTTGAAAATATTATTGTTTCAGCATATGGCGGTTCTGCAAAATTAAAAGTTATGGAGCTTGCCACGATTGGTGCACCTGATAATCAAACACTGGTTCTTACTCCCTATGACGCTTCAATTATGCATGATCTGCAAAAGGGGATAGAAGCCGCTAATGCTGGATTAAATCCCATTATCGATGGGAATGTTCTTCGTATTACTCTCCCACCATTATCAACAGAACGCCGTCAGGAACTCATTAAGGCAATGAAGCATAAGTTAGAAAACGGTAATGTAATGGTTCGCCAAGTGCGTCATGAAATGATTGAAGATATGAAGAAGGATTATGAGGGGCGTGAAGATGACATTAAACGATTGGAAAAAGAAATTCAGCGGCTTATTGATGAAACCAGTGAGACGATAGAGGACTGGGGAAAACAAAAAGAGCAAGAGTTACTACAGATTTAGGATTTTTGACCTGAGCTTTTTTTTCGAAATCTGTCTCGCATTCCTGCTATACCCTTAAAAATTCTTCCTTTTTCAGATTTAATTTTCTTTCGTACTTGATTGGTTAGTTCCTGAAGGATCTCTTTTTTGTACATTATTGAGTTGTATTGTTCCATAGCCTCTGTATCCTTTAATAAAAGGTCTTCCAATTCATGTGGATCGGCACCGTCGAATCGTTGACTCAATTCCAAGAGACTTTGTTGAAGGTATTTTGTATAACGATCAATAGATGTGAATATCGGGAATAATTCCATTTCTGTCATTTTTGTTCGTGGGTTTGTAAGTAACTCTTGTAAACGTTGTAATCCCGTATTGATTCCTTCCTGCCTTTCCGTTCCTTCAAGTAGGTCTCTATATGCGTTGCGACGCTGAAGTTGAGAAAAGTCTTTAGGATCAAACCTGTAGACTATACTATCAGCATCATCGAATGCATCTTCCCATCCTGCTATTATTTCTCCATCTTTTTCAACGACTATGATCATTTTGTCTTGTTCTATTTCTTGATCATTTAAATTTATTAAAAATTCTTCAGCTTTATCAAGTGGAGCTATTACAGTTGCATATTTTGCTTCAAATTTCTCTCCTTGCGTTACTAAATCATTCTGTTCCGCAGTGACAAAGTTTTTGACTGTTTCAAGCGTGATTGGTTTCTTCTCTACTTCTTTAAAGAATGTTTTGAGTTTTTCATCAGGTCTATACCGATATTCAGGGAGTTGTGCTAGATCAGGTTTTATTTCTGTTTCTGTTATCGCTGCGGGTTTTTCTACCTGTTGTTCTGCTTCAGGTAGGAGCTTTTTAGGGAGTAATTGTTTAAAAGCCGTAAAGATATCTTGATTGTTTCCACCTGTTTCTTGATCTTTCGTTTCTTTTTTAAGGATATAATCTCTAACTGTTTCGATTTCTCCATATTTGAGTTCTTCTCTAGTTGCCATTTTAAGAACTAGTTCTCGTATTTCAGAAAGTCTTTTTGTTTTTGCATCTGCTGTTGCTGGATCACTTGCTCTTGTATCATCAATGTTAGCACCCAAAAGGTCAGTTAGATCAGTAAGTACTAATGTCCTTCCATGCTTTTCTCCTTTATATCTTTCTTTACGATCTGAAAGGAACATGGCAACCTGTGAAGTTTCTTTTGTGGGAGCAGTTTCAGGTTTATGTTCAGGTTCAGGTTCCCTAGGTTTATTTATTATGTTAAGCTCTTTAAGAGATAAACTACTTTCGACTACTTCACCCATACTATTAATCCTATCCTAATTGTTGCGTTTTTATCAAGTCTGAAAAGATGCTATAATATGTTTATGCTAATTACCATCATTGTTTTTCTCCTTATTTTATCCGTTTTAGTTTTGATTCACGAAGCAGGACATTACTTCATGGCAAAGAAATTTGGAATAAAAGTCGAAGAATTCGGTTTTGGATTTCCGCTTACACCACCTCTGTGGCAAATGAAGAAAGGTGAGACAGTCTATTCATTTTATCCGGTGCTCATTGGTGGTTTTGTAAAGTTATATGGAGAAGATGAAGCAGGCAGCGGACGGATTGCAACGAATGAAGAAACTAAAGTGAAAAAAGCAGATGAACATCATGCATTTTATGCTCGGCCAATGAGTGAACGGATTATTGTTGTTATTGCCGGTGTTGTGATGAACACCCTTCTTGCTGTAGCAATTTACTATGTATTCCTTTTTATCGGTAATTTCCAAACAACATTACCATTAATCGGGAATCATCAGTTCTTTGGTGTTGATCAAAAAATTACAACACAAGTAGTAGTCAGTGAAGTGGAAAAGGGTTCGCCTGCAGCGCAGGCAGGCATTACTCCTTTTTCAACTGTTAAGTCATTGAATGGGCAGAATATTCAGCAGCTTGATACCTTTGCAAAGACAATAAAGCAGAGTGCTGGTAAATCATTAACAATTGCGTGGAAGGATGAAAGAACACAAAAAGAGTATATTGCAACAGTTGTTCCTCGGCTCCATCCTCCAAAAAATCAAGGAGCACTTGGGGTAGCATTCTATCCGGTAAGATCTGTTACTCTCGCGTATGATACTCCTTTGCAGAAATTTTTTTCTGGATTTGTTCATCCAGCGAATTTGATGGCATATAATTTTGATGCGTTGGGTTATCTTATCAATATTTCCATCAAAGAGAAAAATATTGCTCCTGTAAGTGAAGGCGTGTCAGGACCAATAGGTATCGGTTATGTTGTTGGCTCAATTATCAAAATACCCAACGTTAATGAAAGGATTATGCAGTTATTAAATTTGATGGGACTCCTATCTATTTCACTTGCATTTTTTAATGTACTGCCAATTCCTGGTTTGGATGGAGGAAGATTATTTTTTCTTTTGATCGAAGCAGTGATTCATAAAAAAGTTAATCCCAAGATTGAAGGATATATCCATGCTGTTGGGATGGCATTTTTAATCGTTCTTTTGCTCTTGGTAACGGTGAAAGATATCAATCAATTTTTTATCCACTAGCCACATTCTTGACTTTATTTTTGGTATCTGTTTGACTTTATATAAGAGGCATTTTATGGTGACAGATGAGCTTATTATAGATATTCGAGAGAAGTTTCGTGAAGGCAAAAGACGCAATGAAATTAAAGAAGAGTTAATGCAACGGGGGATTTCTGAGGAAGATGTTGATGCAGCGATTGCAAAGATTCAACATGATGTGGTCAAACAGCTCCCCGGCATAGCATGGATCTACAAACGTATTGGACATCTAGAATCAAAAGCAAATCTTACTTCTCTTAAAATGACTATTTTGTTAATGATTAGTTGTGTTGCAGTCTTGTTTATTTTAGCAGGAATCCTCTATTTTGCGTTTGATCCACTTGGAACAAGAATTGGGGCTCGGGATGTGCAGCGCCAGAATGATGCTATAGTAATACAAAATGCGCTCAATGCGTATTATCAAAAAAATCAACAGTATCCATCTGCACTGGATAATTTGATGCCTAGTTTTGTCTCAAGTCTTCCTCATGATCCACAATCAAGTGCAGGGTATTCTTATAAAATGCTTGATAAGGGGAAAAATTATGAATTATGTATATCTTTTGAAATACAACAAGCACAATGTATTAACCCAACGCCTGTTTCTTCAGATATTCCTGTGGTTCCAACAGAAACACCTATCCCGGAATTTACCCCAGCGTCGGGTTCGGGAAGTTTTAACGCGCTTTGATATATGCTCATTGACTATCTTACCAAACATGCTATTCGTCATCATACTAATCAGATGATTACGGTTTGTAATGTTCAAGACGCCGAAGCAGGGGTGATATTAGCGAAAGAATTGCTTTACGAGATTGTTGATAGAAGGACATCGCTTTATTTATCTGGGGGAAGTATGCAAGTGCTTTATAAAGCATTGGCAAAAGAAGAACAAATTGAACCAGGTGCTGTGGGGCTTATTGATGAACGGTTTGGCAAACCGATGCATGCTACTAGCAATGAAAAGATGATTAAGGATACTGGTTTTTTACGCTATTTACAGATGCGCAATATGCCATTTTATTCTGTTTTGCAGGCTGGTAAAAGTCGAGAGGAAGCTGCTATTTCATACGATGAAAGGGTAAGATCTCTGCATGCGATTTTTCAAAAAAATATTGGGTTGATTGGTATTGGTCCAGATGGCCATATCTCAAGTATTATTCCCAATAGACCGGATTTTCATAATCCATGGTTTGATTCTGACCGGCAATATCTTTTGGTTTCAGAGTTTAATGACAAAAACAGTCAGTATAAAGAGCGTGTTGGAATGACATTTCTTGGTTTATCGATGCTTGATCAAATGCTGATTCTTGCTTTTGGTGAGAGTAAACAGAAGATGTTTAATAAGCTCTTTGAAGAGGGCAAAGAAGAAGAAATTCCTGCTCGTTTTTTCAAACGTCCGGAAATTGCAAAAAAGACTCTATTAATTACCGATCAAACGGTATAAAATAAAACGACGTTTGTATGATGTCTCCTTTTGTTCTTGTTATTTTTGGTGCAACTGGTGATTTGGCACAAAATAAATTGCTTCCTGCTCTTTATTCATTATTTAAAAAAAAAGCAATAGGTGGGAAATTTTATATTGTCGGATTTGCCAGACGTGAATTTTCCGATGAAGCCTATCGTGAGATGCTTACTGAAAAATTAGGAGTAAAAGAAGAAGCTGAATGGAAACAGTTTATTAAAAATGTCTACTACCAGCAGGGATTATTTGATGAAAAAATAGGTTATAATATTTTGATAAAAAAGCTCAATGGTTTTGATACTGAAATTGGAGCTTGCATCACTCGTTTATTTTATCTTGCAACCCCCCCGGATAATTACGAAACTATTCTCACGCATCTTGAAAGTACTAAACTTTCAGAGGGTTGTGGGCAAGGTTCTGAAAAATGGACTCGGGTAGCAATTGAAAAACCATTTGGAAAAGATTTAGATAACGCTCGGCATTTAGACACATTATTGGCAAACATTTTTGAAGAACGACAGATTTACAGGGTCGATCATTATCTTGGGAAAGAGACGATGCAGAATATGATCGCATTTCGGTTTGCCAACAGTATATTTGAACCTGTCTGGAACAATAAACATATCGATCAAGTTCAAATCACGTGGGCTGAGAAGGAGGGAGTCAGAACACGAGGAAAGTTTTTTGATGGAATTGGGATTCTTCGTGATGTCGGTCAGAACCACTTACTACAAATGCTTGCAACAGTTGCAATGGAACAGCCAAAAAGTTTTTCTCAAGAGGGTGTTCGAGAAACACGGGCAAATGCAATAAAAGCACTTCGTTATCCTAGTCCATCAGAAGTGAAGAATACTATCGTTCGAGGCCAATATGCAGGTTATCGAGAAGAAAAAAATGTTGATCCGCATTCTCAAACAGAAACGTTCGTGGCTGCAAAATTATTTGTCGATACTCAACGATTTCAGGACGTACCTTTTTATTTGCGTGCCGGGAAGAAAATGGGGGAGGAAGTTATGGAAATAAAAATTATCTTTAAGCAGACCTGTCATATCCTCTTTAAAGAATATGGGTGTCCAGAAGTAGGTAATATATTAACGATCAGGATACAGCCAAATGAAGGAATAACACTTCGTATGATTGCTAAAAAACCTGGGAATCATGTAAATTTAGATACAGTCGATATGCGTTTTTCCTACCATCAATCATTTGGTGGGCACGGTGCCGATGCTTATGAAAAAATATTGCTTGATATTCTTGCTGGTGACCAAATGCTGTTTAATCGATCTGATGAACTTGAAAGTTCCTGGCACCTGATCTCCAATATCTTAACAGGGTGGGAGCAGGAAAAAGAAGAAATCGCTCTATATTCTGAAGGTAGCTGGGGACCTGATTCCTCAAAACAGCTCATTGAAAGAGACGGCCGTAAATGGTTATAATCACTAAGGATACTATTATCTGCTTATGCAAATTGCAGTTCTTGGAATTGGGAAAATGGGCAAAAATATTGCCGAAAAATTAATGATCGCAGGGCATGAAGTGATCGTGTGGAATCGTTCCCGAGAAGTTCTTGAAAAAATGCGGGTCGAAAAAGCTTCGTATATTGTCCAACAAAAGCTCAAAATTGTCCATCTCCTTGACGAACTTCGTGATACCTTGGTTAAACCTCGTATTATTTGGCTTATGTTGCCGGCAGGTGAGACAACTGACGATGTGCTACAGCAATTACAGGAGAGCATTGTTGACCATGGTGATATTGTGATAGATGGAGGTAATTCGTTTTTTGAAGACACACAAAAACGTTATGAAGTTTTTGGTACAAAAGGGATAAAATATCTTGGAATAGGTGTTTCTGGAGGAATGCAGGGATTAGAAAATGGTTATACACTTATGGTCGGCGGGGATAAGTCTGCATATGATTATATGAAAGTTATTCTTGATAGTATTGTGAAGCCAAATGCGGGTCATAAATTTTTTGGTGAAGGAGGTGCTGGCCATTTTGTTAAAATGGTTCAGAATGGTGTTGAGTACGGTATGATGCAAGCGATTGCAGAAGGATTTGGCGTACTTGCCAAAAGCGATTATAAACTTAATCTTGTTGATATAGGTAATACTTGGCAACGGGGAAGTAGTGTTGCAAGTTTTTTAGTATATACAGGAGTTGTAGCGCTTCTTAAGGATCCGCAACTTGCCCAATTCGATGGATACATTGATGCCAAAGGTGAAGGGCAATGGACAATTGATACAGCAGAGAAATTTAAAGTACCTGCGCCAGTAATTACAGAGGCAGTGGAGTTCCGTAAAAAATCACAGTATGATAAAGGTGTTCAGGAAACATTTGTTGCCAAAATGGTAGCAGCACTTCGTCATGAATATGGCGGTTACGAAACGCATAAGGAAAAGGCTGAAGAGAAAAAATCGCAGGCTTAACATTTGACAATAATTGAGTGTTTTTATATAATAAAAGTTATAAAGCGTTTATCTCGATAAGAGATGATAAGTTTGGTATCCCGCCAAATAATGCTGCATATGATAAATGTGACGGAAGTCAACCGTAAATATGACAAAGCGTGTCGGCAACGGAGCGCGGAAATAAGCACTTGCTTACAACCTATTTGCTCCACCGGAAGGTGGATTTTTTGTAAGCAACGAAAACAAGGTGGTACCGTCCTGAAAAGGGCCCTTGTAAATTTTCAATCAGAAAGTATGCTGGCTTGAGGATTTATAAGGGCTTTTTTGTGGAGAAAATATATGAAAATAATAACTGTTGAATCGGTAAGGCAACTTTTAAAGAAACACGGATTTAATAATTATCTATTAGATTTGATGCAGATTCTTAAAAAAGATTTTGCTAAGTGGGACTCATTTACCAATATTCCACGTCCTGCTATGCATGTGCCGAATGGTGTTTTGGAATTGATGCCAATTTGTGATAACGAAATATATTATTCATTTAAATATGTAAATTGTCATCCTAAAAATCCTCTGGTTGATAAACAGACAGTTATCGCAACTGGTCAGCTTTCTCAAATCGATACAGGATATCCGTTACTTTTTAGCGAGATGACAGTATTAACTGCTCTTCGTACTGCTGCAATAACTGCATTAGCCACTGATCTTATGAGCCGTAAGGATGCAAAGGTAGTAGCAATTATTGGAACAGGTGCGCAAAGTGAGTTTCAAATTAAGGCTTTGCAGCTCGTTCGTGAAATTGTTGAAGTGCGATTTTTTGATATTGATCAAAAAGCGATGGACAAATTTGAGAAAAATATGAATGTTTATTCTTTCCGTTTAATACGTTGTAAAAATGCTCAGGAGGCAGTTGCAGGTGCTGATATTATTACTGTTTGTACTGCATGTAAAGCTAATGTGGATGTACTTAAAAATAAATGGATTCGGGCAGGAGTACATATTAATGCGCTCGGAGGAGATACAATTGGAAAAACAGAGCTTGAGTTGTCCATTTTATCCCGAAGCCATATTGTTGTTGAATACTTTGAACAATCATTTATTGAAGGAGAAATCCAACGATTGAGTAAAAAGAAAGCAAAAAAACTTGTTTATGCAGAATTACATGAAATTATTACTGCTGCTAAGAAGGGTAGAATTACTAGTGAAGAAATTACTTTATTCGATTCAGTAGGTATTGCGTTGGAGGATTATTCCGTGCTTCGTTTGACCTATGAACTTGCTGAAAAATATCATATTGGAGAGGAAATGAATTTTATACCGGTTCTTACAGATCAAAAGGATTTGATGAGTTTAGTTTTATAATAAACAGTATTTATAGAAGAACATGCTATACTAACATTATGAAATATTCGAAACTATTTGGCAAAACATTAAAAGATACACCACGAGATGCAACACTTGCGTCGCATAAATTGTTGTATCAAGCAGGGTTTATCCGTGAAAGTACTGCAGGTCGTTATTATTTTCTGCCGCTTGGTATGCGAGTACATGATAAAATCAAGGCAATTATTAAAGAAGAGATGGATAATTCAGGTGCTCAAGAAATTATTACACCCCTTTTGCATCCGAAATATTTATGGGAAGAGACAAACAGAACAAAATCAGTTGGCTTTGAACTCATGAGTATTAAAGATCGCAATGAATTTGAATTTGTTCTCGGTGGAACAGCTGAGGAAATGCTTGTTGATCTCGTCCGCAAATTTCAAATAAGCTACAAAGATTTGCCATTTAATTTATATCAATTCTCAACTAAGTTTCGTGACGAAATACGTGCACGTGGAGGACTGTTACGTTTAAGAGAGTTTGTCATGAAAGATGCATATTCTTTTCATGCTACCGAAGAAGATTTCAAAAAAGAATACAAAAACATGCGAGATGCTTATACAAAGATTATCAAACGTGTTGGTCTTGAGTCCATTGTTGTTGAGGCGGATAATGGCTACATCGGTGGAGATTACTGTCATGAATTTATTGTCGAAAGTTCGGCCGGAGAAAACAAATTTTTTACGACTGAAGACGGTTCATATGCGGCACATGAAGAAATTGCCAAGTTTCAGCATGAAGAATTTATAAATGATGAGGAAGAAAAACCATTGCAAGAAGTAGAGGGCAAAGGAATTATTGGAGTAAGTGAACTTGCAAAATATCTGAAGATTCCGGTTGAAAATACCACAAAGACCATTCTATTTGAAGATGAGAATGGCAACGTTATCGCAGCTGCTGTTCAGGGCGAGTATGAAATCAATGAAACAAAATTGATGCATATAGCAAAAGTACATAGACTACAGCTTGCGTCTGCCGAGACAGTTAAACGAGTGACAGGTGCAGAGATTGGTTATGCAGGACTTCTCAATTTGCCAAAAGACGTCCGGATTTTTATTGATGAATCTATAAGAAGTCGTAAAAATTTTGAAATGGGTGCTAATCGTACTAATTACCATTCGATTAATGTAAATTTTGGACGCGATTTACCGTTGCCTGAAAAATTTTATGATTTCAAATTAGCAAAAGCAGGATATAATGCACCTAATGGTAAAAAATTGATTGAGAAGCGCGGAATTGAAGTGGGTAATATCTTTCAGCTTGGTTTCCATTATTCTAGCAAAATGAAAGATGCATTATTTACCGATGAGAATGGCAAGAAACAACCATATTATATGGGTTGTTATGGATTCGGCCTTGCGCGAACATTAACGACTATTGTAGAAAAACATTACGATGATAAAGGTATAATCTGGCCGAAATCAGTTGCACCGTTCCAAGTTCACCTAATTTCTATTAGAGAAAATGAAAAAACAAATGACGTGTATATAAAACTTCAGGAAGCAGGAGTTGAAGTTTTATATGATGAGAGAGAAGATGTGAGCGCTGGTCAGAAATTTGCTGATGCTGATTTGATTGGCATTCCAGTGCGATTGGTTGTTTCTACAAAGACTGAGGATAAGATTGAATATAAAGAACGGGGAAAAATAGAAACAAAACTTCTCACCCTTCATGAGGTAATAGAACAGATACGCTAAATATTTATTGCGATAGAAACGGAATTGGTAAGTTAAATACCTTGATCCAAAAGAATGTATATATTGCAAAAAAGATAACAGCACCGATAATATAAAGTACTCGAAGGAGAGATGATGCTTCGTGTGGAGTTGCTTGATTTATTTCCGAAGGAGAAGGAAGAGATTGGTTTGCCTGGTCAACAGCTATATTTTGGTTTGCTCCGAATTCTGAAGGTGCATATGGCGTCACTGGTTCGATTGTAGGCGGTTCAATAGGAGCGTTAACATTGGTGGGCATTTGTGGAGGCTCTGTTGTTGTAGGCGAGGGATTAGAGAAAAAAGAAGCATTTGCAGGGGTATTTATGGATGCAGAAGGTTGTTCAGTTTCGGCAATTGGAGAAACTGCTGTAGTCGTGTCAGTAGGCAGAGCATTGTTTATGGGTTCTACGCCTGGAGTAGGATTCTGAGGCATTTGATTTGTTGTGCTTGTGCTCTCCAGTGGAGCGGAAGAAAATTGGCTTAGATCATCAGAAGGTTGAGAAATGCCTCCTGTTGATTGTGACAGATCAGGAGGTGCAGAAAATGATGGAACTGGTGCTTGTTGGTTTGTTGGAAGCTGAGTTTGTGATGCATCACCAGTACCACCTGTTGCTGTTCCCATGACCCGTGCATATGTTTCTTTAAGCTTAGGGTCGAGATGATCAAAAGATTTTGTTGGATCCATAAAAGTCTCTCTTTCTATATTCGGGCATTTAGAAATCTTTGTCAAGTAATGAGCGTTTTTGTAATTTCATTTTTTAGCAAAATTAGTTATACTTAGCACAATGAAAATTATTGTTACGCATATGTCTCCCGATTGGGATGCAATAACCTCAGTTTGGTTACTCAGAAAATATTTGAGCGGATGGCAGGAGGCTACTATTCACTTTGTTCCTGCAGGGCAACGATTTAAGGATATCGAATTGGCTATCATAAATAAAGAGAAAAATGATCCAATTGAAAAAATAGGTGAGAATGAGGTTATACAAGTTGATACAGGATTGGGGCCTCTTGATCATCATCAAATACAAGATTCATCTGTTAGTGCTGCATCTCTTACCTGGGATTATGTTTTATCTAAGTTGAAAGAAGCAAACGATAAGATGGTTCCCGAGCATAAGGAGGCGATCTCAAGAATTGTGAAAATTGTTGTTGATATTGATCATTTTCGTGAAGTCTTCTGGCATGATGCAGCTTCAGATATTTATGAATTTTCCCTTCTTGGAGTTTTGGAAGGGTTAAAATACCAAAAGCAGAATAGTGATAATGAGTACATGGAGTTTGGGATTGCGTGTTTGAATGCGCTTGTTGCTGAATTCGAAAATCGTATCTGGGCAGAGCAGGAAATCAAAGAAAAAGGTGTTGAGTTTGAGACAAGTATCGGCAAAGGAATTGGATTTGAAACGCTTAATGATACTGTACTCAAACTTTCTCAAAAAATGGGCTATCGGCTCGTTGTGCGTAAAGATCCGAGAAAAGGCTATGTCCGAATCAAGACGTTACCTGATGATAAGGATAAATCGGGAATTGATTTGACTCTTGTTTATGAAAAATTAAAAAAAATGGATCCTGATGCGACATGGTTTCTCCATGTCTCAAAAAAGATGCTTCTCAACGGAACACCAAAAAATCCAAAAATGGTGCCAACAAAGTTGAGTTTACATAAAATAATTGATGTATTGAAAAACGCTTAGACCTTATTTATAAGTACTTATGAAAAATTGCCTTTTTTGTAAATTGGTTAAAAAAGAGATTCCCTCACTTTTGGTGTACGAGGATGATGCTACTGTTTCTTTTATGGAATTGCATCCTTCAGCTCCTGGACATGTGATGGTAATTCTTAAAAAACACGGTAATAATATCTTGGAATATTCTCAAGAGGATTTAGGAAAGATCATGGCGAGTGTTCAAAAAGTTGCAGCGAAGCTTGAAAAAGCTCTGAAGCCTGATTCAATTAGCATTGGTATTAATCATAAAGAGCGACATGGAGTACCTCATCTTCATATCCATTTGATCCCACGTTGGGAAAATGATAAAGGTAGCATCATCCAATCTATTGTTAAAAATGTTCCGAAAGAGAATAGAGAAGCAATTGCAGAAAAGATAAAGAAAATGTAGAAATGCTTAGGCGGCAAGGCCTAGCCGATCTCTCAAATAAACAACCCCTTGGCTAATGATTGGTGAATAATTCTCCTGCGCTTTCGTCTCCAACAAGTTAAAAATGAGCGGAACAATTTGTACTACATGAGAAAGTTCAGTGTGTGACGCAGTTGCATAATGATTACCTGGTATAGATAAAACTCCATCAAATAGTACTGTAGGATCACCTACAGCTTTAGGTACTATCTCTCTCAGTTCTTTATTTTTTTTGCTTATTGCTGATTGTACATCATTCATTTTAAAAGTCGAGTCGTTAGTAAAGGCTATCAATCCTAATGGTATTTTATGCTGTGCCTTCAAAAAAGCCTGTATATCAAGGAGGTCAACCTCTTGAACCGCTAATCCATGAGCAAGGCCGAGTGTTTGCCACGGGTTGCGGATGATTTGCCCAGCTGCATACGCCATGCCATCAAGCAGTACTTTTCCTTGGCTAGGCCGTCTTATGAGAGAACGACCTGTTTCAGCA
>Ga0210404_10000441_pt1 | contig 22101 bp, 14 predicted proteins | sample IncBWH28MmetaG_FD_155455 | JGI IMG/M metagenome (GOLD analysis project Ga0210404, IMG submission 155455) | Forest soil microbial communities from Barre Woods Harvard Forest LTER site, Petersham, Massachusetts, United States - Inc-BW-H-28-M | ecosystem: Environmental > Terrestrial > Soil >... | reverse complement strand
TTTCATAGCCATGGCCGAGCATTCAATGTGCCAGCCCGGGCGCCCGGGCCCAATGCGTGTCTCCCAGAAATGCTCGCCGGGCTTCGGCGCCTTCCACAGAGCGAAATCGCGCGCGGATTCTTTTTCGTACTGATCGACGTCCACGCGCGCCCCGGCCTGCATGCCGGCCACGTCGATTTTCGACAGCTTGCCGTAGTCCGGGAATTTCGCGATGCGATAATAGATCGAGCCTTCGCTTTTGTAGGTCAAGCCCTTTTCTTGAAGTTTTTCGATCAGGGCGACCATGTCTTCGATGTGATCGGTCGCGCGCACCAGCTCCTCGGGCATTTGGATATGGAGCGCATCAATGTCTTCCAGGAATGCGCGGATATATTTGTCGGTGTATTCGCGGATGCCGACTCCGGCAGCCGCGGCCGATTGAATGATACGGTCATCGACGTCGGTAACGTTCATCACCTGCAGCACCCGCAGGCCCTGAGAGATCAGGAATCGCCGCAGTACGTCCTGAAACATGAAGGTGCGGAAATTTCCGATGTGCGCCGAGGCGTAGACCGTCGGCCCGCAGGTGTACATGCGGACTTCGCCGGGATGAACCGGAACGAGCGGTTGCAGGTTGTTCGTCAGCGTGTTGTGCAGGCGTATCTGGGTCATTTTTGCGCCCAATCGAAAACCGTAATTGTATCCGACGCGTCGGCCGGCGGCAAACACGCTCGTTGCACGCAAGTTGCGACTTGGCGGTCGCAAGCGTTGGGATATGCTACCCGCGCTTATGCCGGCGACCACGCCAGCAGTCCACGATGGACAAAAGTCTGCGGAATTGCTCTACGGTGGGGCGATTTTCCTCAGCGCGTTCCTGCTGTTCCAGGTGCAGCCGATGATCGCCAAAATCATTCTGCCGTGGTTCGGAGGGGCCGCGGCAGTGTGGATCGTCTGCTTGTTGTTTTTTCAGGTTATGCTGCTGCTTGGCTACTCTTACGCCCATGCTCTGACGCAATGGGTGCCATCTCGAGTGCAGGGCTGGGTCCACGGCGTGGTCGTCGCCACAAGCTTGCTGGTCCTGCCAATCTTGCCCAAAAGCTCCTGGACGCCGTCGAGCCCTGACGCGCCAATCCGGCACGTTGTGTTGATTTTGGGGACCGCGGTGGGATTGCCGTACTTCCTGCTGTCGTCGACGAGTCCGCTCCTACAGGCGTGGCATACGCGAACCCATCCGGGCGGGACTCCGTATCGCTTCTACGCGCTTTCGAATGCCGGCTCGATGCTCGCACTGGTCACCTATCCGGTTCTCGTCGAGCCGATATTGTCGAGTTCGCACCAGGCCAAGGGCTGGTCGGTGGCCTACGCCTGTGCTGCAAGCCTGTGCGTGGTGGTCGGATTTCTCGCGCACGGCGGAGTCGCCGCCGTCGCCAACGCGAACTTAGCTACGCCCCGGCCAAATTGGAAGACACAGGCGCTCTGGATTGCACTTGCGGCATGCGCTTCCGCTCTGCTCCTCGCGGTGACGAATCACATCACGCAAAACGTTGCATCGGTGCCCTTTCTCTGGATCGCGCCGCTCAGTTTGTATCTGCTTAGTTTCATTTTGTGTTTCGACGCGCGCGGCTGGTATCGTCGCCTCGTTTTTCTGCGTCTGCTGGGCGTGTTGCTGGGAGGCATGGCGTATGCGCTCTTGCCGTCGTTCACGAGCCTGCCGATCAAAATCCTTATCCCGTTGTTTTGCGTGGGGCTTTTCGTGTGCTGCATGTTCTGCCACGGCGAGCTGGCGCGGCGGAAGCCCGATCCGGCGCATTTGACCCGTTTCTACCTGTTGCTATCGTCCGGCGGAGCAATCGGAGCTTTATTCGTCGCGTTGGTGGCACCCCGCGTTTTTTCGGGATACTACGAGCTGCGCGTGGCGCTGGGGGTATGCGCGGTGCTTGTCCTCGCTGTGCACGCGCACGATCCGGAAAGCGAATTCCGCCGCACGCGCTGGCAGCCGTCCTGGCTGGTGCTGATCGGTCTGGTCATCGCGCTGGACGTCGGCCTTTTCAGCACCGTTCGCCAGGAAGCCAGCGAGGCACGGCTGATGGTCCGGAATTTCTACGGCGTTCTGCGGGTCATCGAGGGCCAGGCGCCGAACGCGGTGTTGGCAAAAGGCAAATCGGACACGGCGCTTGACGAGAATGCGCGTTACCTGCGGCTGATGAACGGCACGATCGACCACGGCCTGCAATTTTTCGCATGGGACCGGCGTCGCTGGCCGACCAGCTACTACGGGCCGAACTCAGGAATCGGCGTGGCACTGAAGTCCGTACGGGGAGCCGGCGCGCTTCGTGTAGGAGTGATCGGCTTGGGCGCGGGGACCATCGCGACATACGGCCGGCTCGGCGACCGCTATACCTTCTACGAAATCAATCCGCTCGACGTGCAGATCGCGAATACCCAATTCACGTATCTCCGCGAATCGCAGGCGGCAATCGATGTTGTGATGGGAGACGCGCGATTATCACTCGAGCGGCAGCCGCCCCAGGGGTTCGACGTTCTGGCTGTCGACGCGTTTTCCGGCGATGCGATTCCTGTTCATCTGCTCACAAGCCAGGCTTTCAAACTCTATTTTGGGCATTTGAATCCCAGGGGAGTGCTCGCGGTACACATTTCCAATCAATATCTGGATCTCGAGCAGGTGGTCGCGGCGGCGGCGACATCCTTAAACAAAGAAGCCATAAGGATCAGCAATCCGGACGATCATCAAAAGGGAATCTACGCCTCGACCTGGATTTTGCTCGGCGGCGGGCCGGGGTTTGCCGGCCAACAGCAGATGGAGAGCGCAGGAACGATCCTCGCGCCAGCCAGCATTAAGAATTTGTGGACGGACGATTACAGCAGTGTGCTCAAGATCCTAAAATAAGAGGCCGCGTGGGGCGGCTCATGGGTTGTGATTCGGCGAATCATACTGCGCGACGCCGAAATCGTTCAGGACGTCAGGTAACATCACCACACCGAGCAGATGATGAATGTTTGCCCGGCTGACGACCGGCAACAGATCGAGCTTCGTTGTACCCATGCGTTCGAGCACGGTATAGAGCGGATGGTCAGCGTGAACGTGGGGGAATTCTGCCGAGTTGACGAGAAGCCTCAGGGGCTTGTCTGCTTCGCCATTCGCCACAGCCCTTTCGAGCTGCGTCTTGCTCACGACACCTAAAACGCCTCGATCGTCCGTCACCGGCCACGCGTGAAGCGAACTCACCTGTGTTTTCGCGAGAGCTTCACTCACAGTTGTTGGGGCAGGAAAGACCTCGGTTGCAGGGCGCATTACGTGTGCGGCCTGGCGCTGTGCCGAGTGCCAGTAGGTCCCCTCGCTAGGCAAATGAATGCCGTCCTGGATCGCCAATTCCTCATAAATCGGCGTCGGCTGCAGGCGCGCAGAAATGAAGAAGCTCACCAGGTTGGAAATCATCAGCGGCACGATCACGGCGTAGTCGTGAGTGGTCTCGAAAATCATCAGCACGGATGTCATCGGCACGCGCAGAATTCCCGCAAACAGCGTACCCATGCCCACCAATGCGTAGGCTCCCGGGGTAGCGGTATACAGTGGCCAGAAATGGTGTGCGACGCTGCCGAGCGATCCGCCCAGCATCGCGCCAATGAAAAGGCTTGGTCCGAAAATGCCGCCTGCGTTACCTGACGCGTAACTCGTCGTGACAGCCACGAGTTTCAATACGACGAGCACGGCCATCAGCTGCAGCGCCATGCGATTGTTCAGCGCGTCGCCGACGTAGCCATAGCCGACGCCGAGAACTTGCGGTATGCGCCAGGCGATCAGCCCGGCAATGACGCCGCCAATGGCGGGTTGAAACCAGCGCGTCCACGCCGGAAGCCTCGCGAACCGCGCGCGCATTCCGAGCAGCATTTTCGTAAACACCACCGAGACGAGCCCGCCAATGACGCCCAGCACGGCATAGATCGGGAGCTCGAGGGGATGGACCAGTTGATACTGCGGCACCTTAAAGAGAGGGTCGTTGCCCAGCAAGAGCCGCAGCACAAACCATGAGGTCGCCGATGCGAGAACCACCGATCCCAGCACCGGCGCATTTAAGTCGCCGACAATTTCTTCGAGCGCAAATACGACGGCGGCAAGCGGTGTATTGAATGCCGCTGCGATGGCTGCGGCGGCGCCCACCGGAATCAATGCCTTTACGTTTTCCGGCCGCAGCCCGAGCCGCCGCGCGAGCACAGAAGCGATGCCGCCGCCGACCTGCACCGACGGGCCTTCGCGGCCCAGCGGAATACCGCTCGCCAGCGTGGCGGCGGTGCAGAAAAATTTGCCGAAGATGGTGCCGAGGGTGATGACGCCGTCACGGGCGTAGAGCGCCGCTTTCGTCTGCGGAACGCCACTGCCGCGCGCATCGGGAAAATAACGGAACAGCAGATAGCCCATGCCCAACGAGCCGAGTATGGGGATCAGGACTCGGCGCCAAGCCGCGCTCCCGACCGGGTACAGGCGCATCCCGAGCCGTTCGGTTAACAGAATGAAAGCCACCACGGCGAGTCCGGTCAGCGCACCGATGACAATGCTCAGAACCAACAGCAGACGCCCCTGCCGCTGTGCCGTATGCACGGCCCACCATTGCAGCGGCGTCTTCCAAAAGGAGATCGCGACCGGCGGATTCGCCGTTTCAGTCACTCGAGGGCACGTCCCACACGATAATCATATCGAATTCTGCTAGGGCTGCAGCGGACAACGTTACCGATCATGCGGACTAGGGGAGTAATTGCACGCGGCGGCTGAGAATCGTAACGTCGCCATTCTGCGATTGCGTGGCCGTGAGCGGACGCGAGTTTGCTAGGAACGCTCCCTCATCCGGTAATCCGTAGCTCTGATCGGCCGCCAAAACTTCCACTGATTTGCCGAGCGGCGCGGAAAAACTGATTTCTACGCCGCCGGCAGGCATGGCCGGGCACGCGTAGATCGACCAGCCATTGAAAGAATTGCGAATTTCCTGGGGTATCGCAGGCACGGGCTGTCCGCCCACGCGCACGGATTCAATGTTCGCGCCGGGAGGAAAGAATACCGCGGCATAGGGCGCCCCACGCTCGGAACGCAGGAGCGTCCGGTAGTTTCTGCGGCCATCACCTTGCGACAGTTCCAGAATCGTAAAGGTTGGAGGGGCGAGATCCAGATGCGGCGCGTCGGAAACGAATGCGGACCGCGCGTCCCAGGGAAATGCGCCGCGCAGAGAAGCGCGGAAATTCGCCGCCAGCCGGATCGGCTCAGGCAATCGTCCCGAAGCGGGCTGCACGATCCACAGCGCGTTGCCGGTGTCCGCGTCCTGCGAAAAAAGGATATTCACCCGCTCGGGCGCCTTTGCTGAATACGCCGGCACGACGACAGCCGCAAAAAGCCCCAAGGCAGTCAGCAAAATCGGCACCCAGGGAATCACCAGCCCTCGCAATCCCGGCCCGCCCCGCAAATCCGCGCAAAGAGGCGCGAGAGGTGTACAAATCCACGCCACCAAAATCGCAATGAAGACCAGTCCCGGGATCCCCAGCGCGCTATAGAGCAGCAGCGCAGGGGCGAACCCCACAATCGCGGCTGCCGCGAGCGGCAAAGCAGCTGCCACAGCGGCGGCTGGCCCGGCACCCGCGTGGCCTCCTTCGTTAACGGAAGACTCGCGGCGAGGCAGCGTCGCTGGCAAACTTGCAATCGCCGCGACGCAGGCGGGCACGAGCAAAACATAACTTATCCCCGGAGACTGCCATGAAACGATCACACTGAGCAGAGCCCACCAGCTCCATGTGCCCGCCCATAATCCCCAGAAACGCGCCCGCGACGCGAACAGCAACGCGTGCGTAGTGACCACCGTAACGGCGAGAGACCAGAAGGCGACCTTAATCGGCTGCGGATACGCGACCCAACTCACCGGCGAGCCTCCGGCCAGATGAACCAGCCGCTCGACAATGAGCGCCAGAAGGCCGGTCACGACCATCGTTACCAGCCATCCGATCATGCCCCATAGCAATTCACCGAGCGAAAGCCGCCCATTGCGGATCATCCAGGCAATCTGCGCAAGCAGAACAATCAACGCAATCACTGCTGCCACAATCGAGCGGCGCGCCTGCCAATGCACCAGCCATCGTCCGAATAGGTCAAAAAACACCGCCTCGCGCTGCGGCGGATTCGCAAGATCGGAATCAGCCAGCGCCGCAATCGCTGGCAGCGCATTCTCGCCGTGATGCTGCAGACTCGAAAGACTTACGTTCGCCGAATTGTCGAGCGGCGTGTGGTAGTGCACTTCGCCGTTGATGTATCCAAAATTCAGGCCTTGATACCCGGCCGTCTTGAAAATCGTGAAGTCCGTGTCGTTCGGAAGCAGCTTGTACACGGTGTAGGCGATCGAAGTGGTCGCCGGGCGTCTGGCGTGTTCTGCAAACAGGCGGACCACCCAATCGTTGGCGCTGCCGGTTTCGAACAGCAGACTCGGTCCCGATGTGCCCCGGTCGTCCAGATTCACCGCGGCGCGCACATTTTTCGCCCACGGGTGGTAGTCGACGAACGCGCGAGCGCCCAGCAAACCGGCCTCCTCGCCGTCATCGATTAGCAAAATGATCGAATGCCGCGGCGCCGGCATCACCTTCAGCGCCCGCGCAATCTCCAGCACCGCCGCCGCGCCGGTTCCGTCGTCGGAATCGCCCGGCCCAGCCGGAACCGAATCGTAGTGCGCCGCGAGCAAAACCGCGTCGCCTGAGTCCGGATTCCCTTCCCTGCCGTCCAGTCGGGCAACCACGTTGTTCACGGTTGCGCAGCTGACGTACGGCGCGCAATCGAACGCCGTTTGCACCTGCGGCTTGTAGCCGAGCCGGGTCAGCTCGTCGACAATCCGGCCGCGCACGGCGTCATTCGCGGGACTGCCGATCGGGTGGGGCGTGTCGTCTTTCAGCATGCGGTGAAGCGCATCCAGCGCGCGCAGGGCGGAAAATTCCGTGGCGGGCGCGGTCGCGGATTGAGGAGCCGGCGGCTGCAAGCCAAGGTAGGAAAGCGTCAGGATCGCGGCTAATATCAGCGCGCTTGACGATGTTCGGCGCACTCTCGGACCGCCGGGTGAGTCCAACCATTCCTCCTGTCGCGCGCCGTGCTAGGCCGCACCATAGCACAAGTCAATGAGACGGGTGGGCGCTACTGTTTGCTGTCACGCCCTTGCCGCATCTTTTGACAGCCATGGTTTGCAAAGATACTCTTACTTGGAATGCTATCCGGCGTGGGCTATCTTTTCTTTCCCTGGGGATTTCTGCTGCAGCTGGTGGCGCTCGTCCATGCCATCCGCAGGCGGCCGGATACCTATTGGTACTGGATCATTTTCCTGGGCGGATTCCTCGGCGCGGCCGCCTATATCGTCATCGAGGTGATCCCGGACACCCGCCTCCTCGGCGATTTCTTCAAGGGCTTTCAGCAGCGTTCGCGAATCGATCAGCTGGAAGCGATGATTCAGGATAATCCCTCCTCTGGCAACTACGAGGAACTCGCCGACCTTCTGCTCGATCAGAAGAAATACGCGCGCGCCCGAGAATGTTACGACAAAGCCATCGCTGCGCGGGCAAACTCGGTCGACGCCTTTTATCGCCGCGGAATTTGCTCGCTCGAGCTCGGGGATTCCGCCCGCGCCCTTCCGGACCTCGAGTTCGTCGTGAATCACGAAGCGCGCTACGACCACGACCGCGCGGCCGGCCTGCTCGCCCACGCGTATGCGTTACAAGGCCAGGCAGACCAAGCGGACGCGCTCTTCGCGAGAACCGCGGAACTGTCGAACTATCCCGAGGTCCACTACAACTACGCCCAATTTCTGAAATCGCAGGGCCGCACGGTCGAAGCACGCGAAGCTGCTCAACGAATTCTGAATCGCAAGCGAACGATGCCCCGCTATCTCAAGCGGCTGGAGCGTCCCTGGTTTCGCAAGGCGCGCACGCTGCTAAAACAGACCTGATCCTCCGGTTCCTGGCGGCGCGTCACGACCATTACAGCTGCGTGAACAAAAGCGCTTCGCCGTGCCTGTCCTCTGCTTTGCGGTTCCATTTCTCCCGTGTCCGAATTACCCTAGGCGGCCGTCCTAGCGGTCAGCTGTAACTGATTTCGGAGGCTTCATGTCTGTCCTCGATATTCTGTTAGGAAAGCCGCTCGCCACTTCCGACGAGCGCGCCGAGCAGATCGGCACATCATCCGGCATTCCCATCTTCGGCTTGGACGCCCTCAGTTCCGCCGCGTACGGACCCGAGGCGGCTCTCACGCTTCTGATCCCGCTGGGCGCCGCGGGAATTGCCTACATCGTTCCCGTCAGCCTCAGCATCATCGTGTTGCTGGCCATCGTATACTTCTCCTATCGTCAGACAATCGCTGCGTATCCGGGCGGAGGCGGTTCCTACACCGTCGCCTCGGAAAATCTGGGCACGATTCCCGGCCTGCTCGCCGGAGCTGCGCTGATGATTGACTACGTTCTCGTCGTGGCCGTGGGAATTTCCGCCGGAGTAGGCGCCCTTGTCTCCGCCGTCCCGCGTCTTCAGCCGCACACGGTTGTAATCTGTATTGGCATTCTGGCCGCAATCACGCTGGTGAACCTGCGCGGCGTCCGTGAGGCCGGAATCTTCTTCATGGTTCCCACCTATTTGTTCGTCGGCACGCTGTTGACCGCAATTGCCATCGGCATGTTCAAGACCGTTCTCGCCGGCGGCCATCCGGTTCCGGTGGAGGCTCCTCCCGCTGCAGCCACCGCCGTGATCGCTGCCGCAAGCGCGTGGGTACTTCTGCAGGTTTTCTCCAATGGGTGCACCGCGATGACCGGAGTCGAAGCCGTAAGTAACGGGGTCCGCGCCTTCCGCGATCCCACGGTCAAGAATGCGCAGCGCACTCTGACGGTGATCATCGGCCTGCTCATCGTCATGCTGGCGGGCATCGCCTTCCTGGTCCGCGCGTACGGCATTGCGGCCACCGATCCCGGCAGTCCCGGCTACCAGAGCGTGCTTTCGATGCTGGTTGCCGCCGTCGCTGGGCGCGGCTGGTTCTACTATGTAACCATCGGTTCGGTCCTGGTGATCCTGTCGCTTTCGGCGAACACCGCCTTCGCCGACTTCCCGCGCCTGTGCCGTGCCGTCGCTCAAAATAGTTTCCTGCCCCATTCCTTCGGCTACCGGGGCCGGCGGCTTGTGTATACCGAGGGCATTCTGGTCCTCGCCTTTCTGGCCGCGATTTTGCTGGTCCTGTTCGGCGGCATCACCGACCGCCTGATTCCGCTCTTCGCCATCGGCGCCTTCCTGGCCTTCACGCTGTCGCAGGCGGGAATGGTGGCTCATTGGCGCAGAGTGAAAGGCAAAGGAGCGACGCACAGCATCATCGTCAATGGTCTCGGTGCAGTCGCCACGGGCGTAACGCTTGTGGTCGTGCTGGTCGCTAAATTCACCGCTGGCGCCTGGGTCAGCGCCCTGCTGATCGCGCTGATGATGGCCGCGATGCTTTGGGTCCGCCGTCATTATGACCGGGTCGCCGAGGAAACTCGATGCGACTCACCACTCAATGTGGGCACGATAGAACCTCCCTTGGTGCTGGTAACGATCCAGAGCTGGGGAAAAATCGCGCAGCGCGCCCTGCAATTTGGGCTTTCGCTCTCTCCCGACGTTCGCGCCGTGCACGTGTCGATGGAAGACGAAGCAGCTTTGCTTCGCGAGCAATGGCGTGCCGACGTCGAAATACCTGTGACGAAGGTCGGGCGCACAGCGCCGGAACTTGTGATCCTGCCGTCGCCCTACCGGCTCGTGCTGCGGCCGATACTGGAATACGTCCTGAAAATCGAACAGGAACTGCCGGATCGGCAGATCGCAATCATCGTTCCAGAACTGGTCGAGCAGCACTGGTATCACTACCCACTGCACAACCAGCGCGCCGAGCTGCTGAAAGCCCTCCTTCTATTGCACGGTAGCCAGCGCATCGTCCTGATTAACGTCCCCTGGTACATAAAGGCCTGAAAGCCGTACCCACGAAACCAGGGTCGGGAATTTGCTATGATCGCGGCACGCGAAGTTCAGGAGTAACGCATGCCACGCAACCGCATGGCTTTTCCATCACTCTTTGGTCTGATTGTCCTGGCCGCCGCTGTTCCCGCAGCACGCGCCGCTCATGGTCCGGACGAACATGTCGGCAACGTCAGCTTTCCCACCTCGTGTTCGCCCCAGGCGCAGCCCGCGCTCAACAAAGGCCTGGCGCTGCTGCACTCGTTCCAGTATCAGGAATCCGCGCAGGCTTTCAGCGACGCCGCGCGGCAAGATGCGCACTGCTCGATGGCCTACTGGGGCAAGGCCATGTCGCTCTATCATCAGCTCTGGGAATTTCCAGATGCCTCGGCGTTCGCCGAGGGACGAAAGGACGTCGAGCAGGCCGAGGGGGCCGGCTCGCAAACTCCGCGTGAACGCGCATACATCGCCGCCGCGGCCGCTTTCTTCCAGGACGACTCGAAGCTGAGCCACACCGATCGCAGACGAGCCTATTCGACGGCGATGGAAAAACTATATGATGACAATCCCAGTGATGTAGAAGCCGGCGCGTTCTACGCACTCTCGCTCGTTTCACTGGCGCAGGACGGCGTCGACGAACTCGCGAACCGCCGCAAAGCCATCGCCATCCTCAATCCGCTTTTCGCGCAGCAGCCCAACAATCCGGGAGTCGCGCATTACCTGATTCACGCCTCTGATGTGCCCGAGCTGGCCGCCGAAGGTCTTCCCGCCGCGCGCGCCTACGCCAAAATTGCGCCTGATTCCTCTCACGCCACGCACATGCCCTCGCACATCTTCCGCCGTCTGGGCCTTTGGCAGGAAATGATCAACTCCAACGTCGTGGCCATCTTCGCCGCAGCAGAGGCAACGAAAGCGGGCCGTGGCGACGCGAGCTATCAGTTCCATCCCATGGATTTTCTCGATTACGCGTATCTGCAAAGCGGCCAGGAATCCAAAGCGCGGCGACTGGTCGAGGAATGCAACACTGTTCCCGGCGCCAAACCAGAAGGCATCGCCGATCATCAGGCCATGTTCGAGGCGCGCAATGCGATCGAACTGCATCGATGGAAGGAAGCCGCCTCGCTTCCGATCCACAAAGAGGAGAAATACGTTTGGCAGGACACCACCTATTGGGCCCGCGCCATTGGGGCCGCCCGCAGTGGCGATCTTGCCGGCGCGCGCGAAGACGCACAAAAACTCGGCGAAATTATGAAGGCTCAGAACGCCCACGATAAAGAGATGGGCAACATGGTCACTCCGGGCGAAAGCGTCGAGGAAAGCGAAGCGGGTGCTTGGATCGCGTTTGCAGACGGAAAATCCGACGTGGCAATCGCCGTTCTGCGCACCGCCGCCAAACGAGAAGAAGCCGGGCGCGAAGATCCGCTCGCCGGACCCGCCCGCGAAATGCTCGCAGATATGCTACTCGAAATGAAAAAGCCGACGGAAGCGCTAACCGAATACCAGGCAGTTCTCAAGGACTACCCAAATCGCTTCGACGCGCTGTACGGCGCCGCGCGCTCGGCAGAAGCGGCGTCGAATCACCAGCAGGCGCTGGCTTTCTACGCGCAGCTGGTCAAGATTTCGCTCCCCGGCGCCGACCGACCTGAACTTCAAGCAGCGAAATCGTTCTCAGCCGGGCATTGATCACAGATCGCTCTTCATGACTCACGGCATCTCATGGCAGCCCAGCACCGGGCACTTCGACGCGTGTCACTTCGATCTTTCCTTCAGCCTTGGCCTTGACCACGTCCGGCATGTGACCGAGCGCCGTGCATAGATATAGGTCGCGCCGGTCCGCCCCTCCCAGCATGCAGGCATACGCGTGCCGCCCCGGCAGCTCGATCGTATCGGCGATCTGGCCGCCCTGCCGCACCCGAACCGCTCTGTTGCTCCCCGGCCAGGCCACCCAGACCGCCCCCTCCGCGTCCAGACAGCATCCATCTGGAATCAATCCCTCGATGGCGGCAAAGACTCGCCGGTTTGTCAGCCCGCCATCCGGCTGAATCTCAAAAGCCGTCATGCGCGCGCCCAGCGTTTCACCGACGATCAGCGTCCGCCCGTCCGGAGTGATCACCATCCCATTCGGGAAATGCAGATGATCCGCCACCTCCCGCACGCGGCCATTCGGTTCGACACATAACAACACCGTAGGCCGCGGCTCCTCGCCATTAAACAGATTGAATCCGAATCCGCCCACGTAGGCGCGCCCTTGGCGGTCGATCACCATGTCATTGATCCGATTCGGCACATACGAGCTTAAGTCGATCGCAATCTCAGCCCTCTTCGCCGCCAGCCGCAGCAGATGCCGCCTCCCCATCGACACGACCAGCAGCGTCCCGTCAGGCAACCATCCAAGCCCGGACACTTCGTCGTCGAACTCGCCGATCTTGCTGCCCTTGCCATCGGGCGTCAGCCGCCACACCGCCCGCCCGTGCATATCGGAAAAATAGAGCGCTCCGTCATGCCAGCGCGGCCCCTCCGGGAACCACAGCCCATCGAGCAGCACTTTCGGTGTCGCCGCCATCTAACCTCCTGTAGCGCTCAAAGTGGCGCGCAGTATAGACCACACCTGGCAGGTCAAGAAACTGCGCAACACCGGCGAAACTCGCTTTACAGCTCTCGCCCGGCGTGTTACTTTCTTTTCCCGTAACCGCCGATCCGCAAGCGCCAGGCGGTAGGGCCATCGATATCCGACCCCTCCGAACGTTTTGTCTCGATCAGCCTCTGACAAAAACTAAGACCGAACCCCCTTCTTTTGAAGATGTTCGAAGGGAGTCGCGTGTGAGGGACGGGTGCTAAAACTTCGCAAAGTCGAACTGCTGGGCTTCAAGTCATTCTGCGAGAAGACGCCGATTGCCTTCAGCGGCAGCGGCATCACCTGTATCGTGGGGCCGAACGGCTGCGGAAAATCGAACGTAGTCGACGCCATCTCCTGGGTTCTCGGCGAGCAAAGCCACAAAATGCTCCGGGCCGAGCGTATGTCGGACTGCATTTTCAACGGGACCGCCAGGCGCCCCCCCATGGGCATCTCCGAAGTCACTCTCACGCTGGTGGATCCCGAGCTGTCCGAAGCGGTCGCCAAAGTAATTGACGGCGAGCCTGAAGTTGTCGTCACGGCGGCGGAAGTCGAACCCGCGCCGGAATTCGTCGTCGAAGCCACGGCCACGGATGCAGCCGCCGACCCCGCCACAGAACCCGCTCCGCAAGCCTCCGAAAACGGCAAAAAGCCGCACTGGAAAAAACGCGGAGCGGAAGTGCCGGCCGTCACGCTTCGCCCTGGCGAAATCGTCGTGGGTCGCCGTTTGTATCGTTCTGGCCAGAGCGAGTACCTCATCAACGGCCGCGTCTCGCGTCTTCGTGACGTCCAAGAACTCTTCATGGGCATCGGCTTGGGCCCTGACAGCTACGCCATCATCGAGCAGGGCCGCATCGGTCAGATCCTGAATTCCAAGCCGATGGACCGTCGCGCCATCATCGAAGAAGCCGCCGGCATCACCATGTACAAGACCAAGAAGCGCCTGGCGGAAACCAAACTCGAAGCCGCAAAAATCAATCTTTCCCGCGTCAACGACATCCTCGTGGAAGTCGAAAAGCAGCTCGCCTCGCTCAAGCGCCAGGCCTCGAAGGCCCGCCGCTACGCCGAGCTGCGCGAACAGATGCGCGGCTTGCTCCGCGTCGTGCTCGCCAGCCGCGCCGAGCACCTCGATATCGAAGCCGCGCGCCTCGAAAAGCTTCTCCGCGAGATGGACGCAGCCGAAGAAACGCAGGCCCGCTCGCTGCACGAGCTCGAAGCCGAACAGGAGCGCCTGAGCGCCCGCAGCTACGACCTGGACGGCGAACTTCGCCAGACGCAGAACATGCTCGGCCAGACCGCTCTCGATTTGGACCGCGCCGAAAACCGCATTACCTTCAATCGCGAACAGGCCGCGCAAATTGAATCGCGCGCATCGCATCTAGCGATCGAAATCGAACAGGCCGTTCGCCTAACCACCGATCTAAGCGCACGGTTTGCCGCGCAGCTCGAATCCGTCGCGGCTCTCCGTGGCCAGGCCGCCGCTCTGGAAGCCGGCCTGCGCGAATCCACCGAAGACGTTTCCGCCAGCTCCACAACGCAAAGCGACCTTGAATCCCGTATGGAAGAGTTGCGCCGCCTGGCCCACGCACTGGTCGAACAATCCGCGCGAGGCCAGGTCGAATCGCAGCAGGCCGAGGAAGCCGCCGCCCGCCACGCCGAGGCCGAACAGCAGCGTGCCGCGGCCATGCGCGCCATCGAACGCGAGTGCGCCGCGCTCGAATCTCGTGCCGAGGAAGCCGCCTCCAATTTCACTCTGGCCGACCAGCACGCTCAGTCGATGGGCGCCGCCGTTCGTGACACGCAATCGCGCCTGGTACGGCTTCGCCAGAATCAGCAGGAAACCAGCCAGCAGCTCGAACAGGTACGCCAGGAACTTTCCGCCGAGCGCGCTCGCCACGCCTCGATCGAGCAGATTCTCCGCGAACGCGCCTACACAGCCGACGCGGTGCAGAAGCTTTTCAGCGCCAGTGACGGCGCCGCCGCGGACGGCTTCCGCGCCGTGGGCCTGCTCGCCGATTTCGCTGAAGTCGAGGAAGAGTACGAAGCCGCCATCGAGCAGTTCCTCCGCGAAGAGCTCGAATACGTGGTCGTCGAATCGTTCGACGAAGCCCGCGCCGGTGTCGCGCTCCTGCGCGAAGAGGTTGGCGGCCGCGCCACTTTCTTCGTCGATTCCGCCAGCACTCTCGACGTCGACAAAATGGAAAATGGCGCGTCGATGCCCGGCAATTTCATCGCGCGCCTCGATCGCCTGGTCGAATTCCGCGCCCCGCTCGGCCCGGCCACCAAGTATTTCCTGAAGAAATTGCGCACCGCCTACATCGTCGAATCCATCGCCGTCGCCGAGCAAATGGCCCAGGACAATCCGCACAGCTATTTCCTCACGCCGGACGGCACCTGCTACCACGGCCGCACAATCAGCGGCGGACGCAAGAGCGACGCTGGCCCGCTGGCCCTGAAACGCGAACTCCGGCGGCGCGAATCGGAAGCCGCGCGTCTTGAACAGCTCGTCGCCGTCCAGCAGACCAATCTCTCGCGGCTCGAGGAAGAAACCGCCACGGCCGAATCGCAGGTTTCCACCTCCGCCGCGCAGCAGATCGAAGCCGAAAAATCTCTCGTCGCCGCTGCGCACCTGCGCGATGAAGCCCGCCGCGAATTCCTCCGTGTCGATTTGCAGCTCGATGGCGAACGCACCGAAATCGTGCGCCTCCACGCCGACGCGGAATCCGCCCGCGCCCGTGCCGTCCAGGCCCGCTCCGAACACGCCGAAGCCGTTCGCTCGCGTGCCGCCGCCGAAGCAGAAGCCGCCGAAGCTTCGGAAAAGCTGGCCGACCTCCGCCGCGATTTCCAGCAGTTGCAGGAACGCGTGGTCGCCCGCCGCGAAGAGCTCGCCACGATGACCGAGCGTCTCGCCAGTGCTGAAATCCTCGAGCAGAGCCTCTCGGCCGAGATGGCGCAGGCCGACCATCGCGGCGATTCGCTGCGCCGCCAGCACGATGCGCTGGCCGGCGAAAAATCCGAGCTCGAGTCCTCCTGCGAGCAGCTCGCGCTGCAAGCCGAAGATCTCCGCCGCGAAAAAACGCGCCTTGAAGAATTAAAAGCGGCGCTCGAAACGGAATACACCGAAGCCCGCTCGCGCACCGGTCAGATCGAAGAAACTCTGCGCACCCGCCGCCAGTCGCTTGACCAGCTGCGCGCCGCTCGCAACCAGCACCAGATCGAACGGGCCCGCAACGACGCGGACCGCGACTACCTCCGCCAGAGCTGCGTGGCCGAACTCAACGCGCAGCCCGAGGAGCTCATCGCCCAGGAATCGCAACTCCTGGTTGGCGAAGAGCTGGTCGCCGCCGAAACCAACTACAACGAAATGAAAGCCCGCATCGAAGCCATGGGCCCTGTCAACATGATGGCTCTCGAGGAATTTCAGGAATGCGAGCAGCGCGAAGGCTTCCTGCGCCGCGAGCGTGACGATCTCGTCGAGTCCATTCAGAACACCCAGCTCACCATTCACGAGCTCGACGAAGTCTCGCGCAAGAAGTTCGAAGACGCCTTCACCTTCATCAACGCGCAGTTCGCCGTCGCCTTCCAGTCGCTGTTCGGAGGGGGCCACGGCGAAATGCGCATGAGCGAGCCCGATAGCTCCGGCGATTGTGGCATCGACATCGTCGCGCAACCGCCCGGCAAGCGCCTGCAGAATATTCTGCTGCTCTCCGGCGGCGAAAAAGCTCTCACTGCGCTCGCGCTGCTCATCGCCGTCTTTCGCTATCAGCCAAGCCCGTTCTGCATCCTCGACGAAGTCGATGCGCCGCTCGACGAAGCCAACGTCGGCCGCTTCAACCGCATGCTCGCCGACATGTGCGCCCAGACCCAGTTCATCGTCGTCACCCACAATCGCAAGACGATGGAAATGGGTTCGGTTCTCTATGGCGTCACCATGCAGGAACCTGGCGTCTCGAAACTCGTTTCCGTGAAGTGGGAAGAGGACGCCGCCACCGCCGCACCCGAAGCGGCCGCCGCAAGCAACGCCGCATAGGTCTTCAACGTTGTTTAGCCGCGGAGCGGCGACCGCACTTAGCCCCCCCACGGAGCGCAGGGTAGTGGGTGAAGCGAAAAGGCCCAAGTCCCGGAGGGACGATGGAGGGCTCCGGTGATGGCAAAGACCGGTTTTCGCCGCTGAAACCCCCGTAGTGTTTCATCCCCTATAATTTGGCCGTGCTTACTTTAGTCCTTCTCCCCGGCATGGACGGCACCGGCATATTTTTCGCCGATTTCGCCGCCGCAATCCGTTCCGAATTCAAGCCGCTGGTGGTCGCCTATCCCGACGATCCAAAACTCGGCTACCCTGAACTCGAGGCGCACGCCCGCGCCGCGATTCCTCGTGGCGAGCCCTTCCTCCTCCTCGGCGAATCTTTTTCCGGACCCATCGCCATCTCCATCGCCGCTTCCAACCCGCCCGGTCTCCTGGGCCTGATTCTGTGCGTAACGTTTGCGCGGAATCCCCATCCACTCCTGCCGCTGGTCACCACGATTCTGAAGCCGTTTCCGGCCCTGCGTGTCCCTCGCTTCCTTCAGCACCGGAATCTGTTCGGCAGATTCGATTCATCCACGTTGCGCGCGAAATTGCGGGAGGTTCGCAGTCTTGGCTCGCAAGAAACTCAGAAGGCTCGCCTGGGGGCCGTCGCCGCAATTGACGTCTCCGAAAAACTCCGCCGTGTCACGGTCCCCGTGCTCGATCTCCGCGCCACGGACGACCGCGTCGTTCGCCGCGCATCGGGCGACTACATCCGAAAAATCCTACCTGCCGCGACCGCCGCGGACCTCGACGCCCCGCATCTGCTTCTGCAAGCGGTTCCGCAAGACGCGCTCGTCGCCATCAGAAACTTCGTGAACAACCGGATAAAAATTTCGAATTGAAATAGGTCTTCTTACCGATTGACAACGCTTCACCCTGCGCTAGAATACCCGCCACTCTGAACTGAGGAACCAAAGCTCGTGGCTTCTTCCCAAATGCGCGCCGTTATTTCTCAAACAGAATTTCCGGGACTCAAACTTCTTGCCCGCGGAAAGGTTCGCGACATTTACGATCTCGGCGACCGCCTGCTGATCGTCGCCACCGACCGCCTTTCGGCTTTCGACGTCGTTCTCCCCACGCCGATTCCCGACAAAGGCCGTGTCCTCACGCAATTGTCGCTTTTCTGGTTCGACAAATTATCCGAGGTCGTTCCCCAACACGTCATCGAAGCGCGAAATTTCACCGGTGAGCTGGCTCCCTACGCAACCGACCTGGCCGGGCGCGCCATGCTCGTCCGCCGCACCGATCCGTTCCCGATCGAATGCGTCGTGCGCGGCTATATGTCCGGCTCCGGCTGGAAGGATTATCAGAAAACCGGCGCGATCTGCGGCATCCCGCTGCCCACGGGCCTCCGCGAATCCGACAAGCTTCCCGAGCCGATCTTCACACCGTCGACGAAAGCCACCACCGGCCACGACGACAACATTTCCTTCGAAGAAGCTGCTGCGCGCGTCGGTCGCCCGCTCGCCGAGCGCCTTCGCGACACGAGTCTCACGCTCTACCAACGCGCCGCCGAACACGCCGCGATGCGCGGCATCATCATCGCCGACACCAAATTCGAATTCGGCATGCGCGGCAAGGAGCTGATCTGGATCGACGAGGCCCTGACGCCCGATTCCTCGCGTTTCTGGCCTGCGGACCAGTACGCGCCAGGAAACGTGCAGCCTTCTTTCGATAAGCAGTACGTCCGCGACTATCTCGAACGCATCGGTTGGAACAAACAGCCTCCGGCGCCGGCGCTTCCGCCCGACGTCGTCTCAGGCACGCAGCAGAAATATCGGGACGCCTATCAGCGCATCACCGGCCATGCACTGGTCTGACTCTGCGACGCTTCCCTGGAAGCTTCGTTTCGGAGCATGCACACGTGAAAGAGCAACTGGATTCTCTGGTCGGTATGATGGTCGAGCGCGGCATTCTGCTCGATGAAGCAATGACCGAGTTCGAAAAAAAGTTTATCCGCCGCGTGCTCGAACATTCCCGCGGCAATCAATGCCGCGCCGCCAGAACGCTGGGAATCCACCGCAACACCCTGAGCCGCAAAATCACGCAGTACCACCTGGACCACCACCCCTCCCGCCGCCGTTAGGTTAGGGGAACGATAGATCGTGGACAAACGTTCTTGGCTTGGCCTCATCCACTCGCGTGGCCGTCTGTTGGCCTGCCCACAAAAAAAGGCCGGCCCGTTTCCGGACCGGCCTGAAAAACTTCCCGCCTGCCTTATCTTTACTGCTTGGGCGTCAGCTTCCGCGGTGGCCTCTTCGTCGCTCCGCCCTTTTCCGGAATCGTCGACGGATCCACTTTCACCGAATCCCAGTGCAGCATGAACGGCGAAGGGTCGTAGCTCACCAGCGTCCCCGAGAAGCGAATCTCGTCATCCTTCTGCACGCGCGCCACGTCCGGCTGCGGCACAATCGTCCCCGCCGTGCCGGCCGGGGGAGCCGCGGTCCAGACTTTCACGTCCATGTTCGCCGTCGTAGCCGCCGCGATCTCATCCGAACTCGCGCTCGTGAACACCATGATGTCCACGAAATTGTCCGACTTCCTTACCTCGATGATTTTTCCGATCACTTCCGGAAATTCCGCACCGCAGATCGCCAGCCAGGTCAACGTCGCTTTGTCCCCGCCGCCGCTCAGATCGCTGATCACCGTGATGATGGTGCTCGATTGCGCCACCTTCTGAATGTCCGCAGCGCTCGGAATCGACCATGTCGACGGCCGGTCCGGCGAGTTCGCCGCGAGGTCCAGCAGCGCCTTCATCTGCGAGTCGATCAGCGAATCGCAGTTCGGCTGTTGGTAACTCACCATGGCCTTCCGCAGATAATCCTTCACTTTGTCGGTTTCTTGGACCTTCAAATCCACGGCCCGCGCCAGCGCCCAAAATCCATCCAGCGATTGCGCCGGCGTCGAGAGCAGGTAGGACACCCCCAGCCGGTAATTCGCCACCGGGTCGCTTTGGTTGAGCGCCAGCTGCGCCTTAAAGGCCTCGATCGCCGCCGGATAGTCCTTCAGCGCCATATCCGCCTGTCCGGCCGCGCCTTCCAAACCCGATTGCAGCGCCTTGACTTGATCGTCCGTTACTTTCGCATTGCTTTTCTTGAGGTCCGGAAGGAGCTTCACTCCCAGCAGCGCCGCATCGCGTTGTTTGGTGAGCTGGTCATGGGCGTCTGGAGCAGTCGGAGAAAAATAGCCCGGCGTAGCAAACAGCTGCATGCGCGATTGCACGGCCGTGACTTTCTGGGCCACGTCCGCCTTGTCGCCGAGCGCGAGGACCTTGTCCGTGTACTCAATCGCTTTGGGAATATTCTTCAGCTGGTAGTAGGCCTGGTAATACAACTGGTAGATGTACTGCATCAGCGTGGAGTTCGGATATTGCGCCACGAACGCGTCCAGCAGCTTCAGCCGGGCCGCCGGATCTTTTTCCGCCGACGCGGCTTGCAGCAAGTTGTATTCCGGCAGGCTGTAACTCGGTTGCGCAGCGGCCTGCTGCCCAGCCGCCGGCGCGGCCTGTTGGGCCTGCGCCGCTTGCCGTGGAGACAGCGAAGCCAGGACAAGCGCCGCGCATAGAATTGCCAGTCCGCTGAGATGCCTTCGCATGATCACTTTCCTGCCTCCTGGATAATGGCCTGAACCTGGCTGGCCCTTGAGATTCGCCAACGCGCCGCCTGCGGGACTACCGCGCAAGATATAGAAATCCACGGGATTATAGGGAACTCGCCATACCCGCGCAAGCAGAAAACCCTGTACGGCGTCCGATTTCACGGAGCTCCCTTGCTCGGTCATGGGCGGTGAGTTTACTCCTGCATGTTAGGATGATGAATCCTGCCTCGGGTGTCGCCTGAGGGAGGCTCTGCATGTCTCAATTAAGCTCCATCGACAAACCCCTCCTATCGAAGGTCGCGCTGATCACCGGCGCCAGCCGCGGCATCGGCCTCGCCATCGCCAAAAGCCTCGCCGGGATGGGCGCGAAGATCAGCGTCTGCGCGCGCGATTCGGGGAAGCTCGGCGCCGCTGCCGGCGATCTGGAGCGACACGGCGTCGCCGTCCTTGCCGTTCCCGCTGATGTTTCTCGCGCCACCGATGTTGCGACTCTAGTGCAAAAAACCGAAAAATCGCTTGGCCCCATCGAAATCCTCGTCAATAACGCCGGCATCGGTGTCTTCGGCCCGATCCAAGAGGCCTCCGAGGCAGACTGGGACTCTGCATTAGACACCAATTTGAAATCCGTGTTCCTGCTCAGCCGTGCCGTTGCCCCCGGGATGATTTCGCGCAGCAGCGGCCACATCATCAACATCGCCTCGCTCTCAGGAAAAAGCGCGTTCGCCGGCGGCAGCATCTACTGCGCATCGAAATGGGGACTCCTCGGGCTCACCGGATGCATGGCCGAGGATCTGCGCCCTTTCGGCATCCGCGTCAGCGCTGTCTGTCCCGGCTCGGTCGCCACCGATTTCTCGCCGCCCTCAAAAAAAGACCCGCGCAAAATGCTTCAGCCCGAAGATGTCGCCCACGCCGTCTCCACCATCGTCACCCAGACCTCCCGAAGCTTCATCAGCGAAGTGCTTCTCCGCCCAACGCAAAGACCGTGACGCGGCGACGCCTCGCGGGGTCATTCTGAGCGGAGTGACCGCGGCGCCGACTAACGGCTGTCGTCATCACCCGGAAGGTGCGAATCCTTGGCCGTCGGGAAGCATCTAACCGATTAAATTGGCTGAGTTTCAGGAGCATCCCATGATCGAAATTCGTCCATCGGAAGATCGCGGTCACAACAAAATTTCCTGGCTCGACTCGCATTTCACATTTTCCTTCGACCGGTACTACGACCCCGACCACACCCAGTTCCGCTCCCTGCGCGTGATCAATGAGGACGTTGTCGCGCCCGGCGGCGGTTTCCCCACGCATCCGCATCGCGACATGGAAATCCTCACCTGGATTCTCGAAGGCGCGCTCGAGCATCGCGACAATACCGGCGGCCGCGGCGTCATTCGTCCCGGAGAATTGCAGCACATGACCGCCGGCCGCGGCGTGATGCACAGCGAATTCAATCCGTCGCAGAAAGATCCGGTGCACCTGCTCCAGATCTGGATTTTGCCGGAGCGTAGGGGGCTCGATCCCGAATACGAGCAGCTCGCATTTACCGACGCCGACCTGCGCGGCGAATTCCATCTCGTCGCGGGACCCGACGCGCCCGTCAGCATTCGCCAGGACGCGAATCTCTACATTGCGCGCCTCGACAAAGGCGCCGACCGAACGCAGCAGATCGAAAAGGGACGCCACGCCTGGGTGCAGGTCGCTCGCGGCGCGGTGAAACTGAATGGCCAACCGCTGAAGGCAGGCGACGGCGCCGCAATTTCCAACGAAACGGAAATTCGCGTCGAAGCCGCGGAGCCGTCCGAAGTCCTTCTCTTCGACCTGGCCTGAGAACTCCGGGTTCTCGGTGCTCGCTCGGTTG
>Ga0210404_10000440_pt1 | contig 22120 bp, 19 predicted proteins | sample IncBWH28MmetaG_FD_155455 | JGI IMG/M metagenome (GOLD analysis project Ga0210404, IMG submission 155455) | Forest soil microbial communities from Barre Woods Harvard Forest LTER site, Petersham, Massachusetts, United States - Inc-BW-H-28-M | ecosystem: Environmental > Terrestrial > Soil >... | reverse complement strand
CGACCGGCTGGTGCTGTCATGTGTGATGCAAATCGATCCGCACGGCGAGATCATTGGCTACGAGTTGTGCGAAGGAGTGATCCGCTCAGCCGAGCGCATGACCTACACCGCCGTCAACGCCGTGATCGAAGGCGATGCCGCGGCTCGCGAGCGCTACGAAGCGCTCGTCTCCACATTTGAACTCATGCGTGACTTGGCGATGATCCTCAACCGCAAACGCCAGCGCCGCGGCTCGATCGACTTCGACCTGCCCGAGCCGGTCATCGAGTTCGACGAATTCGGACTGATGAAAAGCATCACACGCTCGGAGCGCAACATCGCCCACCGCCTGATCGAAGAGTTCATGCTCTCGGCCAACGAGTGCGTCGCCCAGTATCTGGAATCGAAACGCATCGCGTCTTTGTATCGAGTTCATGAAAAGCCGGACGCGAAGCGCGTCTACGATTTCGAAGTAATCGCCGCGACCTTCGGATATTCGCTCGGTGTGGGCCCGTTGCCCGTTCACCGCGTGCAACTGAAGACCGACCGCCGTGCCGCACGCGGCACGGGCAAGCACGTACGCCAGATCGAAGTTCCCAAGGAAGTCCACATCACCCCACGCATGTACCAGAAGCTGGCCGCCAAGATCGCGGGGAAACCAGAAGAGCGCATCCTGAGCTACTTGATGCTCCGCTCGCTCAAACAGGCTCGCTACTCGGAAGAGAACCTCGGCCACTTCGCGCTGGCGGCAACCAGTTATACGCACTTCACGTCGCCGATCCGCCGCTACCCCGACCTGATCGTGCACCGTATCTTGAAAGAGGTGCTGCGCAAATCGGCGGAAAAGCGGGACGGGGATGTGCCGGTTGGAGTTTCAGGTGCGCTCGATAGTGGCGCGGAACAGGATTCGGGGGGTGCTCCTTCGCCCTGGTCCAAACGTCGCGATCACGCTGCACATCGAGAAGAGAACGAGCCTCTGGGCGGCCCAATCTCGCTCGATGAACTTCACGACATCGCCGAAGAGTCCAGCCAATCCGAGCGCCGCGCCGACGAGGCCGAGCGCGAGCTCATGGAGTGGAAGAAGGTCAAGTTCATGCAGGACCGCGTGGGCGAGGACTTCGATGGCCTGATCACCAGCGTGACCAAGTTCGGTTTCTTCGTCGAACTCACCGATCTGTTCATCGAAGGCCTGGTCCCGCTGAACACGCTCACCGACGACTTCTATACCCACCACGAGAACACGCGCCAGATCATCGGACAGCGCTCGCGCAAGACTTACAGCATGGGACAAAGAATTCGCGTGCTCGTCGACCGCATTGATCCCGTGGAGAAGAAAATCCAGTTCGCCATTCTGGAAGAAGCGCCGCGCCGGCCGGCACCCAGACCCTCTTCCCAGAAGTCGAAACGCAAGCGAAGGTAACAGTCTTCCGGCCTTAAAAGCGTCCCGGCAGGCGAAACTGCGCCGCTGGTGGTAAAATCCTCTGGTTAACCCCGTCCGCTGCAGATGCGAAGCAGTGGGTTCCTTCCTAGTCGGGACGTGGCTCAGCCTGGTAGAGCACTCGCTTGGGGTGCGAGGGGTCGGCAGTTCAAATCTGCCCGTCCCGACCATTCGATTCTTTCTTCCTGCGGCGTTTATTCTTCGACGAACCAAGAAAAGCACTTTGACCCGGAGGGGTCGTTCCCCGACAATCGTAGAAAGCTCCACCTGAGTCACGCTCGTCGGCGCGCCATCGTCGAAGCTGTTTCCAGGTCGCGGTTGAGAGTAGTTCAACTCGGGGGAATTCTTATGTCCGGGCAAGTTATTTTGTATTTCGAGGATCAGGCAGACGCGCTGCGTTTTGCTTTGGCAGCAGGGTCGGTGATGGCGGGCGACAGCGCTGGCGTCACGGACGACTTGGTTCAGGAAACGGCGCGCGTCAGCCGCATCCGCCTGGATGCCGCGAACGCGGGAAAGATCAAGAAGCCAAATCCAGAGCGCGCGGCGTAGCGCTCAGAAAGAACGCTTCAACCAGGCTCAGGCCTGCGCCCATTCCAACAACCCGGCTCAGCAGCCGAGTTTGCGTCGGATCATTCCCGCCATGCCCACCAGTCCTGATCCCATTAGCAACAGGCTGCCCGGTTCCGGTACCGTCGAGGTTGTGACCTGCAACTGATTGACGAGCACATCGCCCGATCCGGAAGTGACAATGAGCGTACCCGAATGGTGTGATTTCATATCGGTGAACAAGCTCATGATGCTCGTCGATTTGAAGTCGCTCGCCGAGCTGAAGGTCATACATGCACCGAAAGCGTCGCAAACACTGCCAGTCTCACCCGGCTGTATGCTGCCCAGCATCAGACTGATGCCGGTGACGTTCTTGGAGAGCAGGCCGCTGAGATTGAAGGTGATTGCCTCACCGGGCTCAATCTCATGATCGCAGCTATGGTGGGGACAGTTATCGAGCCCAAGGCCGGTCTCGTCGCCCCCGCTCGCCTTATAGAAAAGATTGGTGCTGCCGGTGGCGGTGATCGTGATGCCGTTGCTGGTGTAACTGTAGGTCAACGTGCCCAGGCTCTGATTGGGCGTAGTCGCGAAATTCCATGTGTAGGTGACGGAGTTTGCCGACGCGGGTACCGCAACGGCAACAACCAGTGTTAGAACTGCAATGGCCAGAGACTTCATGAAGTGGCTCCCAAGGGCGAAGTACAACCCATCTGCATGGAGCAAGCAGGTTGCCAATGAAGAAATCGGAAGCTCTTGAAAGTCAGCGACTTGAAGGGATGAAATTGTTGATGAGAACTGCCCGATGCAACGGTTTGCTATTTGACCGCTTGTTTCCCCACCCTGCACGACCGCAGTTACCAAAGTAATCCGCCGCTTGCAGACTAGAGATTCGCAGGATTTGAAAATCAGCCAGTGCGCCGCGCGGAAAGCACTTTCAGGATCTCGCGCAGACCCTGGCGGATGCGCTGCATTTCGGCGGACGATTGCGCGGGGAATGGAATCGCGGCCTGCCCTTTGTCGGTCTTCGCCTCCGAACGCAGTTGCTGGCGCGCGCCCACGATGGTGAAGCCCTGCTCGTAGAGAAGTTGTTTGATGTGCAGGACGCTTTCTACGTCCCGTCTGCGATACATGCGCTGGCCCGTGCTGCTTTTCACCGGCTTGAGTTGCGGGAACTCGCTCTCCCAGAAGCGCAGCACGTAGGCGGGCAGGCGGCACAAAGTCGCCACTTCGCCGATGCGGAAGTAGAGTTTATCCGGGATGAAGATCTCGTCCGTTTTGTTCTTGCTGGCAATCTTCTTCCTGGCGCTCATGTTCCTCGCACTCCTGCCGCACCCGTGGCTCGGAAGCCTGTGGCTCCACAATTGTGCCACAGCCGGGGAATCAAGATGGATAATTTTCAGACTGAGAAATCAGCATCTAGCAATCGGTACCTGGCCGTCGGCGAACCGAATTCGGCAGGGCGCAAGGCCAATTGCCAACTGCAATTGCCCCAAAACGGAAACGCCTCTCAAGAGGTGCTTCTCCTGAGAGGCTGGTTAAATTCTTGGCCCATGCGAAGTATCGTTTCGCAGACGGTTAGTGTTTCTTCTTTTTTGCCTTCTTCTTCGTTGCCATGAAGGTTCCTCCGTGAACGATTTTCCCTTGCAAAGGTTGTGAACTACGGGACCCGATTGCAAAACGCCACCCAACTTGTTGTACAAGCAGCGTCCTTAGCACAATATATTGCGGCAGTATGAACGCAGTGTCAACACAATTTTGTGCTGAACCGAAGATTTCTCTTCTTGAAGGAGCGTCATGGTCGTCAGTCCTCGGTCGTTAGTCGTTGACTACACAACAAACCTGCTGCGGGAGAAGTCGGTCCCGCCGACTAACGGCGGAGAGAACCCACTACTGGTCAACGACGACCGGCTAACGACCATCGACGAACAACCATCGACTGGTTCTCCGTTTCCGCTTCCGGTACACTGCGCTTCATGCGGCGCGATCCCGTCGAACTGGAAATCTTCAAGAACCTCTTCCACTCGATTGCTGAGGAGATGGGTGCGGCGCTGCGTCGTACCGCATTTTCCCCCAACATCAAGGAGCGGCGCGATTATTCGTGTGCTGTGTTCGACAGCTCCGGCGAAGTCATCGCCATGGGCGATCACATGCCCGTGCACCTGGGCTCGATGCCAATGTCGGTACGGGCCGCGATTGCGGCGTGCGAGATGGGGCCCGGCGATGTGGTCATGCTGAATGATCCCTTCCGCGGAGGGACCCATCTGCCCGACATCACGCTAGTCGCGCCGGTGTATGTGGAACCTGGCGGCCGAATCGCCCGATCCGGTCAGGGCGGCGGCAAGCGGCTGCGTCGGACCACACCACACTTCTTCGTGGCATCGCGAGCGCATCACGCCGACGTAGGCGGAGCTTTTCCGGGCTCGATGGGCATCTGCCGCGAGATTTATCAGGAAGGGTTTCGCATTCCCCCGGTGAAAATCATGCGGGCAGGCGTGGTGGAACGCGATGTGCTGGCTTTGCTGCTTAACAATGTGCGGACGCCCGAGGAACGCGAGGGCGATTTGGGTGCGCAGATCGCGGCGTGCCACACGGGGGCCGAGCGACTGCGGGAGGTGTGTGCGCGATACGGAATTGACCGGGCGAAGCACGCGGCGGGAGAGTTGCTGGAGTATTCCGAGGAACTGATGCGCGCTTTTCTACTGCTGGTACCGCCCGGCTCCTATCGCGCGGAGGACTTGTTGGACAATGACGGCATCAGCGACAGACCGGTGAGGATCTCGGTGAAGGTGAGCGTGGGACAGAAACGATCGCGCGGACGGAAGCCTGCCCTGAGCCCGCCGAACGGGCGTCCGGGCCACATTGTTACGGTCGATTTCACCGGGAGCGATCCTCAGGTGGAGGGGAGCGTAAACGCAGTCGAGGCGATCACATATTCCGCGTGCTTTTACGTTTTCCGTTGTCTGCTGGCGGAAGACGTTCCGGCAACCGCAGGGTTGATGCGGCCTATCCGGGTGATCGCCCCGGCAGGAACCATTGTGAATGCGCGTCCCCCGGCAGCGGTGGCCGGAGGGAACGTCGAAACCTCGCAGCGCATCGTTGATGTTCTGCTGCGGGCGTTGGCCCAGGCGATTCCCGACAGGATCCCTGCGGCGGCATCGGGCACAATGAATAACCTCACCATCGGTGGAATCGATCCGCGCACCGGCGAGCCGTTTGCCTATTACGAGACGATCGCTGGCGGGATGGGAGCGCGGCCCACCAAACCCGGCGTCTCTGGAGTGCATACTCACATGACGAATTCTCTGAACACTCCTGCGGAGGCGCTAGAGTACGCCTATCCGTTGCGCGTTCGACACTACTCGCTTCGGCAGGGTGGCGGCGGAGCCGGAAAGCATCGCGGTGGCGACGGAATTATCCGCGAAATTGAAGTGCTGACCGCCTGCGAAGTAACTTTGCTGGCCGACCGGCGCTCGCGCGGGCCATGGGGTTTGGCCGGCGGCGAGGCTGGGTCGCCGGGAAAAGCCAGCGTGATCCGCGCTGGCGGTTCGGTCGAAGAAATGCCAGGGAAGTTCAGCACGCGGCTTCGAAAGGGTGAGCGCATGAGGATCGAGTCACCAGGTGGCGGCGGCTGGGGAGGCGTCGATGCGAAGTACAATTGACTCGAAGAGGGAAAGATGGTGACCGACCTCGCAGCTCACTATCTCGACGAAGCCCACCGTCAGATGCGCGGACACAAGCGCCTCGCCGAAGGCGCGATGGCGCAACTCAAAGACGAAGAGCTTTTTATTACGCTCGGCCCCGAATCAAATTCCATCGCAGTCATCGTGAAGCACATGGCCGGCAACATGCGCTCACGCTTCACCGACTTCCTCGCCACAGACGGAGAGAAACCCGACCGTTACCGCGATCAGGAGTTCGAACTCAACCCTGCCACGACCACGCGCGCCGATCTTACCAAGTGGTGGGAAGAAGGCTGGGCGCGGGTGTTTACCGCAATCGAGTCGCTCAAGCCGGACGACGTTATGCGCACAGTAACCATCCGCGGCGAGCCCCACACGGTACTGCAGGCCATCAACCGCCAGATCGCGCACTACGCCCAGCACACCGGGCAGATCGTGTTTATGGCCAAGCACATCCGCTCCGGCAAGTGGAAAACGCTAAGCATTCCGCGAGGCAAGTCGGAGGATTACAAGATGGTCGCGCCGAAAACTCCCAAACCCACGAGTTAGCATCCTGCGTTCCCCACGGTGCTAGAATCATACGTTTTGTGTCTGAGTCTGTATTCATAAGGTAGTCTTCATGCCATCCACGATGCTTGCTGTCGTTAAACCGGAGGCTGCGCCGGGCGCGGAGATTCGCGAGGTAAAGATTCCCGCCTTCGGGCGGAACGACGTGCTGGTCAAGGTGAAAGTCGCGTCCATCTGCGGCACCGACCTGCACATTTACAACTGGGACCGTTGGGCGCAGAATCGCATTCATCCTCCGCTGATCCCGGGGCACGAGTTCTGCGGCGAGGTAGCAGCGTTCGGTAACGAAGTGACGAGTGTCAAAGAGGGCGACTTCGTATCCGCCGAGATGCATGTGGCTTGCGGCAAGTGCCTGCTATGCCGCACTGGCGAAGCCCACATCTGCCAGAATGTGAAGATCATCGGCGTGGACGCCGATGGCGCCTTCGCCGAGTACGTGGTCATTCCGGAATCAAATATCTGGAAACTCGATCCCGCCATTCCGCAGGAATATGCCTCGATTCTCGATCCACTGGGTAACGCCGTTCACACCGTGCTGGCGGGCGAGATCGCCGCCAAAACCGTAGCCATCACAGGATGCGGGCCGATCGGACTGTTTGCCATTGCCGTGGCGCGGGCCGTGGGCGCGACCAGCGTGTTCGCCATCGAGGTAAACGAGCACCGCCGCAGGATCGCAGGCGAGATGAAAGCCGACTATGTGCTCGATCCATCGAAAGAAAATGCCAGCGCGATTGTGATGGAGAAGACCGGCGGCCTGGGCGTGGACGTGGTGCTTGAAATGGCGGGTCATCCTGATTCAATTCGCACTGCATTCGACATCGTGCGGCGCGGCGGAAGAATCTCCCTGCTCGGCCTGACCTCGAAGCCGGTCTCGCTGAATTTCTCCGAAGACATTATTTTCAAAGGCATCACCGTGCAAGGCATCAACGGACGCCGTATGTACCAAACGTGGTATCAGATGACGGCGCTGCTAAAAGCTGGCAAACTCGATCTGCACCCCGTGATCACCGACCGCATCCCGATGAAGGATTTCTCGAGGGCCATGGAGCGCCTGAAAACCGGCGAAGCCAGTAAAATATTGGTGTACCCAAACGGCGTTCGGTAGCTCGTGTGGCGCGGGCGCACTCGCCTGCGGCTTTTTCAGCCAGGATGAATTCCCGAGGAGAAGTTGCTTTAGGGAGGTGAAACTCATGGCTCTTGATGGATTCGTGCGCTGCACCTGCATTCGGGACGGCAAAGCCAAGCCGCACCCGTTCCCCGACCGGCTCACCTTCGACGAGTCCGGCGAGCCCTCGCTGACCGGCGACCCTTCCGAAGAGGAGTGGGATGCACACGATCAGTGGCTCGCCGATTCGTGCGAGCACGAGGGGTTTATCCTCTCGATGTTTTTGGGCAACATTACGCGCGTGGGGAATTTGCGAAGTTTTCTACGCGCCCTGCAGGGAAAGCCGGGGCCACGATTTCCCATTCTGCTGGAGAAAGTTCTCTACGACGGCACCCACACCGGCGACTGGATCCCCATCAAGGAATCGCCGGCCCTGCTGAAGGAAGTTGAAACAGTACTGCATTCCAGCGATATCCTGGCCGATTCCGAGAAAGAATTCTTCAACAACATGAAGCTTCTATGCGAAGCCAGCATTGCGACCGGGAACCCGATTATGTTTTGAAGGACTTATTGGCCGCGGATTAACACGGATCGACGCGGATTAAGAACAAGATATTGTTTTCACAATCCGTGTTCATCCGTGTGATCCGTGGCAAAGAAGTTTTCGAGGCTCTGATGACCGCTGCAACCCGTACCAATCCGCTCTCTTATCTCACCGAACAACTCAACGAACTCAAGGCCAAGGGCACGCATTTCAAACTGCGCGTGCTTGAGGACGAGCAGGCGCCGGTCTGCACGTTCGACGGCAAGAAAGTCATCAATATCGCCTCGAACAATTATCTTGGGTTAACTTCGCATCCCAAGCTGCGCGAGGCCGCGCTTGAGGCCACGCTCAAATACGGAGTGGGATCAGGCGCGGTGCGTACCGTTGCCGGGACGATGAAGATCCACATCGAACTGGAAGAGAAGATAGCTCGCTTCAAGAACGTCGAGGCGTGCGTGGTTTTTCAGTCCGGCTTCGCAGCAAATGCGGGCACAGTGTCGGCAGTGCTGGGCAAGGACGATTTCATCATCTCCGATGCGCTGAACCATGCCTCGATCATCGACGGCGCCCGCTTGTCGAAAGCGCAGATTCTGGTCTTCCGCCACAAAGATGTGGCCCATGCCGAAGAACAACTGGCCAGCATCAGGGACAAGCCGGGCAAGAAGCTGCTAATCACAGACGGCGTGTTCTCCATGGATGGCGACATCGGCCCGCTGCCCGGCTTGTGCGATGTGGCGGAGAAATACGGCGCGATCATGATGGTCGACGACGCGCACGCTTCCGGCGTACTGGGCCGCAACGGCCGCGGCACCGTCGATCACTTCAACGTTCATGGGCGCGTCGACATTCAGGTCGGGACTCTGTCAAAGGCCATTGGTGCGCTGGGCGGATATGTCTGCGGGACGCGCGATCTGATTGATTTTCTCTATCACCGCGCGCGGCCGTTCTTGTTTTCCACGTCACATCCACCGTCGGTGGCGGCAACATGCATTGCCGCGTTCGACGTTCTGGAAAACGAACCCGAGCGCATGGAGAAGCTCTGGGAGAACACGCGCTTCTGGAAAAAAGAACTCGGCCTGCTCGGCTTCGACATTGGCGGGCGTGCCACGCCGGCCAGCGAGACTCCGATCACGCCCATCATCATCGGCGACGGCAAGCTCACCATGGACTTCTCCCGCGAGCTGTTCAAAGAAGGCGTGCTCGCGACCGGCATCGCCTTCCCCACAGTCCCCGAAGGCAAAGCCCGCATCCGCACCATCATGACGGCAACGCATACGAATGAAGAGTTGCAGCAGGCGCTGGAAGTGCTGGGGCGAGTGGGGAAGAGGATGGGGATCGTGCCGTGATACTTATCGTGCTGCGGCTGCGAGTTCTCGCCTGACGACCTGTTTGTTGGTTTGGGGGAATCTGGCTTTGGCTTCAATCCCCAGCCGCCCGGCATAGTAGAGCAACTTGTCCACGCTCTTATTGGCAATTCTCCCATCGAGTAGTTCGCTCACACGTGGCTGAGGCTCCGCCAGGATCGCTTGCAATTGCTTTTGCGAATACTTTCGCGCATGCTTCAGGATGGCTTGGTATAGGTCCGCCTTGAACTTCAAGGCCGGGGCCTGCTCGGGCGAGAATCCCAGGTCATCCAGCACACTGCCAAGCGTCACGTGAGTTGGCTTACTGCGTCCGCTCGCCATGCGATCTCTCCTGGGCCATTATACAAATAAATGTATCGGCACACCCATTTGCTGGGTGAAGAGGATTTCTGGACTCCAGCCTTGAATTCCCTCTTGTCGCCCTAACGATTTCCCTTGCTTCGCACCCGCCGATGCGTCATACTATCTCATTCAGTATCGGTTCTTTGACAACTGAATATCGCACAGCTAACTCCTTCTGCCGCAAGATTTTACGCCTAAGACCTTGTGGCTCAAGATTTTGCGGCCGGAGCCGGAATCCGCGTTGCTGATTCCAAACGACTTACGAGCCCAGCGTATCCCGTAAGTCCTTTGCCTAGAATATTTTGCAGCTAAGTCCTTTAGAAGCAATATTTTAGCCGGATCTAAGTCGGATGGTAATAAACTAGTTGACACACATGTGAACTTATGATATCGTTTTTGCATGGACGCCACGAAGCCACTTCCCGAGCCGAAAACGCTGCAAGAAGCCGTTGTCTACTTCTCTGATCCCGACCGCTGCTTTGAATGCGCCAAGAAACTGCGCTGGCCCGATGGCAACGTTGTGTGCCCACGCTGCGATGCGGCCAAGAACTCCTTCATCAAGACGCGGAAGCTCTGGTTCTGCTACGGCTGCAAACGCCAGTTCACGATCAAAGTCAAAACGATCATGGAAGATTCGCCCATCACCCTCGACAAATGGATGACCGCGTTTTGGCTGTTGGCGAATGCCAAGAACGGAATCAGTTCTCACGAACTTGGCCGCGCACTGGGAGTGACGCAAACGACGGCATGGTTCATGCTTCAGCGAGTCCGCGAAGTGATGAGCGGGCGCAAGTTCGGCGGGAGCAAAAAGATCGGTGGCGAAGGCAACGAATTGGAAGTGGACGAAACGTTTGTGGGCGGCAAGGTCAAGAACATGCACCGTTCGCGCCGTGCGCGATTCATGGCTGAGGAAGGATTCGTGGGAGCTTCCACGGGCAAAACGATTGTACAAGGCATCCTCGACCGAAACCTCCGCAAGGTTCGCGCCACGGTTGTGCCGAATGTCAGCCGTGAGACCTTGCAGAATCAGATTCTCAAGAACGTGAGATTTGGCAGCACAGTGTACACGGACAGCGCGGTTGCCTATGACCAAGGGATGCGACGGCGCTTCATTCACGAGATGGTCAACAAGACTGAGGCGTACGTTAAAGGCCGCGTGCATGTGAATGGCATGGAGAATTTCTGGTCGCTGCTCAAGCGATCTCTGCGGGGGACGTACGTTGCCGTGGAACCGTTTCATCTGGCACGCTACGTTGACGAACAAGTCTTTCGTTACAACCATCGCAAGGACGGCGAGCGCAAGCTAAACGACGCTGATCGCTTCGCCGCTGTGATGTCTCAGGTGCTTGGTCGTCGCCTTACTTATAGTGATCTCACGGGTAAGAGTGAATCGCCACATCACGCGGAGACAGGGGCGGGGACGCCGATCCCGTTCTAGTCCCTGTCGGATTTCTTCAGCTTTCTTAGGGAGGGGGATTTCTTAGTCTGTCTCTTTTTCTTTTGCGGATTCGCCTGTAAAACTGCGGTCGCGAGGCGTTTGAAGTTTGTGAGTGCTTGCGGCCCTTCGGCGTATTCTGGCTTCATTTTGAAAACTCGCCGGGAAGGATCGACCACGAATCGAATCCTTCCCGAAAAAACGATGGGGATTACAAAATGACTATAACGCATCCGTCTGCCCATTGGAAGCGACTGGTCAGTCCGGAAGCAATTCCAGGTTGGGCCGTGCTGGGGTGGAAATTGCTGAATGCACTTTCAAACATCGAATATCTGCGATTACATCTTGGCCCCCGTCTGGCAGTTTTTAACCTCTCCCGTCGGCAACATTGTTGTGATCCTCGGCGGTTTGGGATGGCTTGCGGCGGTCGTGTTTTTGCCGCGAGTCGAGAGCGCAGCCGTCATGCCGTTGGCGCAAACAGACAAAACATGGTGCGATAAAATCGTGGAAGAAGACGCCAAGCGAATGACAGAGAGAGTGATGGTTGTCAGTTGGGAGCCACAGCCACACTTTCTCGAAAATGAGCCTTATGTCGATTTCAAGCTCACCTTCGTCAATGCAACCGTGTTCCGCCTGATCTCCCAGAAAATCGATGGTGAAACCTACTACGGAAGAAGCCCGCTAGCCCAGCACGCAAGACTTATAGATGCCCCGTTCGCACTCTTGCATGGCGACAAGAAATGGCTCACGATTCGGCAGCCACTTTCGAGAGAAACAGCCAACGTTCTGGCGTCCGCGCGTGGCCTCGTGAAACTAGATTTTAGTCGGGTCTGTATCACCTTCAATGTCCTAGAATCACTCCCGAACGCCCCAGACCATTTCTCGTGGTTTGGAAAAGACGATGTAATCGTGGCAAGCCGAGACTGAATTGCCGAATTGTCGGCAGCGTCGGCACTTTTCGGCACGAAAGCCCTGTCACGGCCCCTTCATTCTACATGTGCGTCAACTGGGTTATTGCCAGTCGGATCAGAGACCTTCAACTCATTGATTCTAAGTATTTTACGGTGTTTGATCCGCGTTTTTTTATTTGATCTGGATCGGTCGCTGCCGGGACGCGGGCGGCACAAGAGAATGGCCTCAGTCTGCCCGGTACACAATCTTCCCGCCCACAATCGTCGCCACTACCTTGCCAGTAAACTGCCAGCCGTCAAACGGAGTGTTGTGCGACAGCGACCGCGACTTGGCGGCTTCGAACGTCCAGCGCTTCTTGGGGTCGAAAATGGTTACGTCGGCGAAGTTGCCGCGGGCCAACGAGCCGCGGCTGCGCAGATCAAAAACGCGCGCTGGACCAGCAGAGAAAAGGTCGACAATGCGCGTCAACGGAATCTTGTGCTCGCGGTGCAGCTTCGTAATCGCGAGTGCTAACGCAGTCTCGAGTCCAGTGATGCCGAAGGCGGCGCGCTCGAACTCGACCTGTTTTTCGTGCGTGGCGTGAGGAGCGTGGTCGGTGGCGATGGCGTCTACAGTGCCGTCAGCCAGCGCAACCAAAATAGCTTCGCGGTCCGAGGCCGAGCGCAGCGGCGGGTTCATCTTGAAATGCGTGTTGTACTCGCCCACATCTTGGTCAAGCAGAGTGAAGTGATGCGGAGTAACTTCGCAGGTGACGCGGGCCCTGGCACGCTTGCCGCGGCGCACCGCCTTGAGCGCTTCGGAAGTGGAAAGATGCGCCACGTGCAGCCGGGATTCGCGAATCTGCTGCGCGAGATTGACGTCGCGATCAACGATGTTCGCTTCGGCGGCGGCCGTCATGCCGCGCAGCCCGAGGCGAAAGCTGGTAGGGCCTTCATGCATGGAGCAGCCTTCGGTGAGCCGCGTATCTTCGGCGTGCTGCACCACCGGCAGATTCAGTTCAGCGCCGAGCCGCAGGGCCGCGCGCATGACCTCGTCGTCCAGGATGGGCTTGCCGTCGTCGGTGACGGCCACTGCGCCGGCCCGCTGCAGGGCGGCAAAGTCGGTGAGAGACGCACCGCGCGAGCTGCGAGTAGCAGCGGCGATGGGGAAGACGTTGACCATGGCAGCACGCTCAGGATGCCGCAACCATGCAACCCAATCGTCGGTGTCGACCACGGGCACGGTGTTCGGCATGGTGCAGACCGAGGTGAAACCTCCGGCAGCGGCGGCGGCGGTGCCGGTGGCGATCGTTTCTTTATAGCTTTGTCCCGGCTCGCGCAGGTGAACGTGCAGGTCGATAAATCCCGGCGCAACGATCAGACCGCGTGCATCGAACTTCTCATCCGCGATGCCGCGGACCTTATTGGGCAAGGCGATCTCGGCAACGCGGCCATCGCGCAGAAGAACGTCCATGGGCGCATTGACCTTCGCCGCGGGGTCGATGACGTGGCCGCCTTTGATCAACAAGCTTGCGGTTTCTCGTTTTGGGCTCTTGGGGCTTAGCATTCAGCACTCAGCATTCAGTCCCTGCACAGTTTCGACCTGGTACAAGCATCCGTGAGAATCCCTGGCTCATTTTGCCTTCCCCAGCGCGCGCAACAAAATCGCCATGCGCGTCGGAACACCGTTGCGTACCTCGTCCACGATGACGGATTGCGGACCGTCAACCACTTCCGAGGTTAGTTCCAGCCCACGGACGATTGGCCCGGGATGCATCACGATGGCATCACGCTTGGCTAGTTTCTGCCGCGACGTGGTCATCTGGTAGTGCGCCATGTAATCCTGCAGATTGATTTTCAGTCCTGCGAGACGCTCTTGCTGCACCCGCAAAAGCATGATCACATCGGCGCCCCGCAGCGCCTCTTCAATGTGACGAGTGATGCGCAGTCCGGGGGCGAGGGTGGTGGCATATTCCGGCACAAGTTCGGGCGGACCGCACAGCGTAACCTTGACGCCAAACCGGGTCAGCAAATGGCACGCGGAACGCGCCACGCGGCTGTGGTAGATGTCGCCCACAATCGCGACCTGCAAGCCTTTGAAGGATTTCTTGTGTTTCAGGATCGTAAAAGCGTCGAGCAGGGCCTGGGACGGGTGCTCGTGCATGCCGTCGCCCGCGTTAATGACGGGAATGTCGAGGTGCCTCGCCATCAAGTGCGGCGCACCGGCAGCAGGATGGCGAATGACGATGGCGTCGGCGCCCACCGCGCGCAAGGTGTAGGCCGTGTCCAGCAAAGACTCGCCTTTCTCGATGCTTGATCCTGAAGATTGCACCAGTGTGGTCATCGCGCCCATCGACTTGGCGGCGATCTCAAATGAAGATCGCGTGCGGGTGGAGGCCTCGTAAAACAGCAGCATGATGCGCTTGTTGCGCAACAGAGGACGCGCCTTGAGCGGATTCATCCGGCGGGCCAGCTTCAGCAGGCCCAGGATTTCCTTGTCCTCCATGTGCTCGATACCGAGCAGTGAACCGCGCGCCGGTTTATTCATTGCGTAAGAATGCAAACGGTGCATCATACGCGGCCAGCGCGGCGCACGGCAAGGCCAGTTTCATGGTTGGCGGCCTTCGCACAGGAAGGCAGAAAATTCGCTTGGGGCTGTGAGACTCTAAGGATAGTGAAGGGAGAGCCTTACAGCCGGTTGCGGCGGCCGAGGACGGCGCCAGTCAAGGCTCCGGCGATGCTGCCCGCGGCAATGGAAACCAGCAGCAAAACCACAATGCCGAGGATCAACACAGCGGTCAAACCTTCCGGCGTTTTCAGTCGCTCGAAGGCGGCTTGCACTTGCGGGTCGGTCGTGCGAGAAGCAGCCTGCTGGAGTGCTTCGAGCATTTTTTGGCGAACTTGACCACCGGTGTGAAACACCACCACGGCTAAGCTCTCGGAGACAGCCGAAATCCCGAAGAAGAGGAGCCCGCACACAGCCCCGAGTTGCGCTCCCGACCGCCCAGTGACGTTCCAGGCTGGGTTCTTGCGGCGGTAGAGAGTGACGGCAAGAAATCCGGCGCCCAACCCGGCCAGCAGCGGAACCATCAGGCCAAGAGCCATGACCAGAGCCGAGATCAAGGCGGCAACCGCGCAAGCTCGGAGGGCCATCGGCCACTCGAGCCCTGTGGAAAGTGCTGAAGCACTCCCAGGCCGTGAAACCATGGGCGGGTCCAGGGAGAAAACTGGCAGGTCAGTGGCCGACACATTCCCCGCGACGGAGGGCACCGCGGGCTCCGGCATGGCCACGCGAATCTGGGGCGCGCCGCACTGCGAGCAGAAAGGCTTCCCGTCCTCGACGCTGTGCCCGCACTTGTAGCAAGGATGGTCCATCGGAGTTCAAAAGAAGGGCTTGCTTGAAGGTATCGCACGGTGCGCGCAGGCGCAAGGAGGGCGGAGCTACGCTGATCCGTGGCTAACCCGAAGCCTTGGCGGAAGACTTTCGCTTCAAATATCGCCTTGCTTGCCGCGGGCGTAAACATACACCAGGGCGAAGGTCGAGCCGCTGCGGCCGTTTCTTGGCTCGACGGCAACTGCGTGTTGATGGTCCTCGGTGCCGACTTTCAGTTCGGTGACGGGGCCAGTGTTGTCGCCATCACACTTCAACTCCTTCGATCCCTTCGAATCTTTTTCATCATCGTGGAGGTCGACGTTTCCGCCGTGTTTCTGGGAGTGGCACTCGAGGACTTTGCCGTACTTTTTGAGTTTGTCGCGATAGAAGTCGACGATTTTGCCGGGCGCGTCGTCGGATTCGTAGTTGGCGATCACCAGTTTGATACCAAAAGCCTCGGTGAAAATGCTGAGGTTGGCCTGGTTCTGGTTCTGATCGTCAGCCTTGAGGCGCGCTCCGGGATACAGCGGTAGGCCAATCTTGCGAGCGTCTGCGTCGCTGCCCAAATGAAGATCACCGACGGTGCTGCGGATATCGAATGCTTTGTCCTGATCGCTTTCTGACTTTTGGGACTGGGCGGCGGCGCCGGGAATCGCGATCAAGAGGGCGAATGTTACAGCGAACATTGGTCGGTACATAATTTCCTCCCGGGACTCCTGAAAGCGATCCCGTCCTAGATATCCGCGTCCTTGCCGTGCGTCCGCACGTAAACCAGAGAGAAGCTCGATCCCTTACCTTCCGGTTCGACGGCCACGATGTGTTGGTCGTACTTCTTGCCCACCTTGAGCTCGATGTTATTGCCGTGGTCGCCTTCACAAGTCAACTCGGTCGAATTATTCTTGGAACCGTGTGAGTCCATTTTCATGTCCAGGTTCAGATGGGAAGTGTGGCATTCGAGCACGTTCCCATACTTCTTCAACTGATCTTTGTAGAAAGACAAGACTTTGGCGGGCGCATCGTCAGACTCATACTCGAGGGCCACGACCTTGATTCCGTATCCGAAGCCGGAAATATTCACGTTGGCGCTCTTTCCGCTGCCGTCAGAATCCTTTTCCTTCAAGCGCGCACCCGGATAAACAGCCAGACCAATGTCGGAGACGTCCGCCTGCTTGCTGACGTGAATCCCGCCAGCAAAGGTGTTGATGTCCACTTGCTTGTCTTGCCCGTTAGCCTCTTTCTTTACGTTCACGCTGCATGCAGGCAGGAACAGAAATACCGCCAAGGTGGCTCCGCTCGTGGCCGTGACCAATGCAAAGAATTTATTTTTGCGCATGTTCAGACCCTCCACTGGCGACGTGGAGCGGGCGCTCCAGGCCTGTACCCCGCTGGGCGACTTTGGGAATGCTCACGGGAAGATGACCGCGAATGGCAATTTCCCCAAACAGCGCCTTGACCGCGCCTATCTCCGACACCGTTGCGTTGGAAAACGTACACATGTAATTCTCAATCTTCGGGAAGTCCGCCGCAAGGTACGGGTTCCCCATAGCGACCACCGCCGTCCTCTCCGCTGCGCGATCCAACACTTGCTGCAGCAGCGCTCCGGTCGCATCCGCCATCGCGACCGTGTTCCCCACCTTACCCGCTGTCGGGACCACATACACGGCGGCAACCACAGTCCGGGCTTCGTCGACTGCCTTCAGTACCTCGGCGCTCATCCCCGCCGCGATCCGCGGATCCACGTACAGGACGCGCGCGTCCGGGATTCGAGCCCGAAATTCGCGGCCGAAGGCGCGTCCGGAATCGGTGCGCACGTCGTCAGAGAACAGCACCGCCACAACCTGATTGCGTGTCTCCTCTTGTGTTGTATACGGAAGTCCGGCCTTCGCGGTTCCCCCATTCTTGAGCGAAGATTTGATGGGCAGAACCTTGCCGTTGTCGCGCACCAGCGTGACTGCAGCCTCGGCCACCTGCTGGCCGAAAGACAGGTTCCCGGGCTTGCCCACCAGGTTTGCGATGGCCTTCACATCCACCAGGCGGGCATCCTGCAGACCAAGAGAAGCCTTTGTCTTCAGGATCTTGAGCACCGAGTGGTCGAGTCGCTCGACGGAGATCTCACGCGACTGAACCGCCTGAAGCATCGCGTTGTACGAAGCGGGAAAGTCGGCGGGGATGAGTAACAGGTCGTTGCCGGCCTTGAACGCCTCGACTGCGGCCCGGCCGATGTTGTTGGCGAACAGATGCGTCAGGCCTGCCATGTCGAGCGCGTCGGTAACGATGATTCCTTTGAAGCCCATCTGTTTCTCCAGCAGGTCCGAGACGATCAATGGCGAAATCGTGGCCACGTGATTGGGATCGGAATCGAGTGCAGGCACGGTCACGTGCGCCACCATGACCGAGTCAACCCCCGCCGCAATGGCTTGGCGAAAAGGCGGCAGTTCAATGGAATCGAGGTGGGCGCGGTCCACGTTGACGCTGGCCACGCCGAGATGCGAATCGGTCGCCGTGTCTCCGTGACCGGGAAAATGTTTGACCGTGGTCAGCATCCCGCCTTGATGAGCGCCCTTGATATAGGCCGCAACCAGATCACCGACTTGCTTGGGATCTTCACCGAACGAGCGTGTGTTGATGATCGGGTTGGCAGGGTTCGAGTTCACGTCGGCGTCAGGAAAAAAATTCCAGTGAATCCCGATGGCGCGTGCTTCGAGCGCGGTGATGTTGCCGAAACTCTCGGTGTCTTCGATCTTGCCGTCTCCGCCGAAAGCCATAGCGTGCGGGAAGACTGTGGTTCCCAGCAAGCGCATCGAAACCCCGCGTTCAAAGTCGGCGGCGAACAGCAGCGGCAGCTTCGAATCGCTTTGCAGGCGGTTGAGAAGTTCCGCAGCTTCGTAGGGTTCGCTGCGTAGAAGAAAAGGGCCGTCCACATGCACCGTCATGGCGAACGAGCCCACGTGATACTTCTGCATGGCCTCGCGCAGTTGCAGGTATTCCGGATTTTCCACGTTGAGAAAGCTGGCGCGGCACCAGATCATGAATACCTGTCCGACTTTCTCTTCCAGGGTCAGTTTGTGCAGAGTCTTCTCGGCCCATTTGTCGCCGGCGGAGCTCTGATGAATCGGACCCGGCCGTTGATATTTGTCCTTGGCAGACGCTGCCGTGGTGAGCATGAGAGTCAACAGTAAGAGGCCGAGTGTGCGATGCATGCAGAAACGATAGCAGAAATGGCAGGTGTGAGCGTCCTTGCCGGTTCATCCGCGTTCATCCGCGAAAATCCGCGGCTGGTGAAGTTTCCGTCCTGGCCACGGCTTCGCGCTGGATCTGCCCATCGTCCCCAAAACCTCGCAGCCAGTGGACCCCCGGCTCACGGCGAAACCAGGTCATCTGGCGCTTGGCATAGTTCCGGTGAGCTTGCTGAGCGGCTTGCAGCGCGTTCTCGCGTGTGAGTTCTCCGCGAAGGAATTGCACCGCCTGCTTGTAGCCGAGAGAAGACAGCGGGCCGGCGGCTTCGCCGTACTTCTCCAGCAAACGCTGCGTTTCTTCGACCAGCCCAGATTCGAACATCCGTTGCGCCCGGCGGTTGATTCGGTCATACAACGCCTGACGATCAGGATCGAGACCGAGGCGCAGAATGCGGAAGCCGCGCAAGGGGTCGCGCCCGCGCTCCTGCCAGAGATCCGTCATCTTCTGTCGCGAAGCGAGGCAAACTTCAATGGCGCGGATGAGCTTGGGCGTGTCGTTGGCATGAATCTTCCCCGCCGCCACGCGGTCCAGGTGGCGCAGAATGCTGTGAAGGTAGCTAGAGCCGCGGCCGTCTGCCAGCTCGCGCAACCGCACGCGCAGCTCTTCGGTGCGCTGCGGGCCAGGGAAAAGTCCTTCGAGCAGGGCGCGCAGGTAGAGTCCGGTTCCGCCCACGACGATCGGCAGATGGCCGCGCGCTGTCACCTCTTCAAGCGCTTGCCGCGCCTGACGGGCATATTCGCCGGCCGTGATGTGGCTGGTGGGTGCGACGCAGTCGAGCAGGTGATGTGGGGCGCGAGTGCGTTCGGCGGGAGAGGGCTTGGCCGTCCCAATGTCAAACTCGCGGTACATGGCGACCGAATCGCAGTTCACGATCTCGCCGCGGAAGCGCTCGGCAAGCGCCAGAGAAAGCGCAGTCTTTCCGCTGGCCGTTGGCCCCAGCACAACCACCAGCAGCGGTTCAGCCTCGAAAGAAGCCACCGTCAGCGCACGCTCCAGTGGATGGCGTGCCAGTAGCGAACTAGAGTGAGGATGAGCAGCAGAAAGGCAATCAGCAGCAGGCCGGACGTTTCCGTGGCATAAATGGCGTGCCGCTGATGCTTGTGGGCAGAGTCGTTCTGGCGCTGGGCGTCAGGCACGACAGTATTGTACGCTCGGCGGGAAGGCGCGCGCGGCTAGGTGCTACACTACGCGGTTGTTCGTCGTCCCATCATTTCATGCCCGCTTTCCAAGGCCATAACTCCGGCAGAATCGCGCGGTTTGGAGTCTTCGAGCTCGACCTCGCCGCGGGTGAACTGCGCAAGAACGGCGCGAAGCTGCGTTTGCAGGAGCAGCCGTTCCAGGTGCTCGCCATGCTGCTGGAGCGCGCCGGCGACGTGGTCACGCGGGAGGAGTTGCGCCAGAAACTGTGGCCTGCTGACACCTTCGTGGATTTCGACCACAGCCTGAACACCGCCGTGAACAAGTTGCGGGAAGCGTTGGGCGATTCGGCGTCAAGTCCGCGTTACATCGAGACGATGGCGCGGCGCGGATACAGGTTCATCGCGCCGGTGCAGAACAGTGTGGCGACAACCAATGTGGGGGCGGGCGCCTTCGCGAGCCTGCCCCCAGCGGAGTCGAGGGGTCCAGCCGGGCGCAGCGAGGCGCTGCATCCGGAGCTCGAAGTGCCGATCCCGCATCGCGGGCTGACGCGCAGCTTGTTTGCGCTGGCTCAGGTGATGTACTTGATTTTTTACGTGGTCGCGCTTTTTCGTCTGCATGCGGTGCTGGGAATCGCGGATTCTTTTTTGCCGGGGTGGGGAGCAACCGTGCTCTTGGCTGCGGTAATGGTGACTGCCGGTGTGGGAATTCCGCTGCGCTGTTATCTGCTCTCCGCCGTGGGATTCGACTACCAGCGACTGGGCGAGAAGTTCCAGCAGCTGTTTCCTATCATCCTGGCGCTGGACCAGCTCTGGGCCGTCGCTCCATTCCTGCTGATGCAAAAGATCGGCCTGGGTGCGGCCTTCGCAGCCAGCGCGGCGCTGCTCTATGTGCCCTTCTCGGAACGAACTCTGATTCGCATGGCGTATGCTAGGCCGCGAGGACGGGAGTAGAAGTCAGAGATCAGAAGGCCGTCGATGGCTACAATCGGCAGGGTGGCAGGAATGGCCACTCCTGTTTGCCGCTATCCGTCCTCGGTGCGGGCGGGTTTCGCAAGCGCCCACAGGTAAGCGCGTTCCCAAAATGGTGCCACTGAGATTCACGGCAGCCCGATGCGGCGCGCCAGATCGGCGAAGCGCGGGTCGGAATGCAGACTCTTCAGTCGCGGGTCAAGATTGAGGTAAATCAGCGATCCCGAGCGCTCGGTGTAGGCTTTCTCCAATTGCTTGAATGTGTTGTCCTTCTCATCCAGGCCCGCATAAACAACGGCAAGTTGATAAGAGGGAACATAGCGTCGCTTCGATACTTCATCCAACTCATCCAGCAGTTTCCGGACTTCCGCTCGGTTACCGGTCACAGCATAAGCGTGAGCCAGGGACGCGGTATACAAGGGGCTGCGTCCGGAGAGGCTCACCGCGGTTTGAAACTCTGCGGTGGCTTGCTCATACATTGCCTTCTGCTCATACGCTAGACCAAGCTGCCAGTGCGCGGGAACGAAGGTCGGGTCCAATTCCAACGCTTTACGATATTGCTCTATGGCTTGATCGTATCGCCCGATGAAGGAGAGACGCCAGCCCACCCATGTATTTATGATCAGCGAAAGCGGATCCAGTTCCTGAGCCCGTTTCTCTTCGTTCAAGCTTTCATCGAGTTTTCCCACCGCCGCCAGCAGATCGCTGTGCCAGTGATGTGCGTTCGCATACCTCGGGTTGAGGTTAATGGCCCGCTGGTACTCTTTCTCGGCATTTGACCACTCCCAATCGTAGTTTGTAAGAACAAATGCCAGAGAAGCGTGGGCTTCGCTGAGAGACTCATCGAGCTCCAGTGCTTTCCCTGCTGCGGCTTTTGCTTTTGGGTAGGCGTCCTTGGAAGGACGGAAGCTATACCACGCTTGACTGATAAAACAGTCCGCCAATCCGTCATACGCTAGGGCGTAGGCTGGGTCTTTGTCGATGGCTTGTTTGTAGTAATCAGCCGCTGTTGCCAGCGCCTCCTCGGTTCTCTTGTTCCAGTGGTAGCGCCCCTTCAGATAGAGCTGATAGGCCTCTGTGTTTTCGGTGTAGCCCTTGCTCAACCTCTTCTGCTCGTTGCCCGTCAACCGCAAGCGCAATTTCTCAGAGATTTCGGTGGCGATTTCTTTTTGGATAGTCAGGATGTCGGACATCTTCCGGTCGTACTGCTCCCCCCAGAGCTGAGATTCCTTGTCGACGTCAACCAGTTCCGTCTGGATGGTCAGATTTTCTCCGCGCAGCACAACCCTCCCCGTGAGTACGGCCCGCACTTTAAGGTCTCGCCCGATGGTCAGCGAATCCGCTTGGCTGCCCTTGTAATGAAAAACGGTGCTGTGTGGCAGCACGCGCAGGGTTGATAGCTGTGAAAGGTTGTTGATGAGGCTATCCGTGATCCCATCGCTAAGATACTCTGCATTCGGATCTCTACTGGCGTTGGCGAATGGTAAAACGGCAATTGAGCCGATTGCCCCG
>Ga0210404_10000438_pt1 | contig 22148 bp, 21 predicted proteins | sample IncBWH28MmetaG_FD_155455 | JGI IMG/M metagenome (GOLD analysis project Ga0210404, IMG submission 155455) | Forest soil microbial communities from Barre Woods Harvard Forest LTER site, Petersham, Massachusetts, United States - Inc-BW-H-28-M | ecosystem: Environmental > Terrestrial > Soil >... | reverse complement strand
CGTCGAAGTGTCTCGCTGTCCCACAGCGAAGGCGTAACCCGCGCTCGTCGTGGCCAATGCTTCGAATCCCAGCCCCGCCAGAATTTTTGCAGTCCCCGCATTCCATGGATTCGGGATCACAAACGCCCCGGGCCTTTCATGCAGCGCCCGAAATGCCTGGTATTTTTGTTCGCGTGTCACGATCGCGATCCTTTCGGCCTTCGCGGAGAATGGCGGTTACTAGTTTTTGGACCAGGGGGGAGCGACGCCGGTCATGCGGGCATAAGCGATAAGCTGTCCCATGTGCTCGTTGGCATGAACAATGATGCGCAGATACATGCCGTCTACGGTGGCGTCGCGATCGGCAATGTGGACCTTGCGTTCGAGGTCTTTTGGCGTGACCGCCAGGTGTGCGGACTTCACGGCGTCGAGAGAACGTTTCAGCCAGCTGATGACCTCGGCTTTCGAGGTCACCGATTTCTCCAGCCCTTCTTTCATGTCGGCCGGCATTTTGGGGCCCGTGACGCTGAGGAGGTAGAAATTCGCGAGAGCGAGGTGCATGAAAACTTCGCTGGTGGAACGCACTCCGGGCGCGGGACGCCAGGCGAATTTCTCCTCGGGCATAGCCTCGGCCAATGCAAGCAGTTGGCCGGACACATGGCGCCACTCACCGTCATATCCCTGCCAGATTCCTTCCGGCGCCGTTTGCGCGAGCAAGGGACGCGCGCTGAACAACAGAAAGAGTGCGAAAAGGGCTTTTCTCATAGGTTGTCTCGATTCTGACTTTGTCGTTCGCTCCAGTAGAACTACTGAAACGCATTTTATACCGAGAGAATGGAGACGGCAAAAAGAGTTGCCTCGTCCCTCGGTGGAGGTCCGGCGAGACGCCCTAATCAGTGCCAGCGAGGCAAGGGACGGCGGGCAAGAAGGGCTTGGGCAGCCCATTTGCCCAGATAGACAGAAAGAGCGACGCCGTGGCCGTTGTCGCCGGCAAGGATCAGCACGTGTTTGCTACGAGGGTGGTGGCGAAAGATGGGCCGCATTTTTTCGGTGAGAAGAATCGGGCCGCCCCAGCGGTGCGTAATGCGCACGGAAGCCAGCGCCGGGTGCAAATGTCGGACGCGATCTTCGAGCGTGCGGAGGCGCGCGGCGGCTTCGCCCCGGCGCACATCGTAGCGCCGCAAATCGTGTGCGCGGTTTTTGATCGATTGGGAACCGAGTGGAAATCGGGAAGGCGTGCCGACGTAAGCGGGGACGAGACCGGCGCCGAAGATGACGCTGTTCGAATCGAGCAACCGCCCCCACAAATACGGAAGGTCAATAGTGTAAAACGGGCGGCGCGACCCGAGGCCGATGGCTTTGAGCTGCGCTGCGGACAGCGGCGCGGTGGCCAGCGCAAAAGTCAGTTTCGGAACCGTCGCGGCGCGCAGGCCCGACAATTTCAGCCCGTAGGCGTTAGTGGCAAGAAGGACTTGCCCGGCGCGGATTTCTTTTTGCTCGACGCGGCCGCGGAATTCGCGGCGGACTTGCAGGCGCAATGGATTCGAGAACTTTAGCGCGCGAACTTCGGCGTGCTCCACAATCCGCGCGCCGGAATTTTCCGCGGCGCGAGCCAGCCCGGCGACCACTTTGCCCGGGTCCACCGTGCCGCCAGGGACGCGGCGGACAGCTTTCAGATTGCCGGAATCGCTCCAGGAAATCGGCGAGTTCTTTCCGGCAGAGCGGGAATTTTTCGTCGCAGAAGCAGAGCGGCCAAGCTCCCACACGCCGGGAAGCTCTAATCGCGAGTCAATGCGGAGGGCGCGGAGAATTTTCTTGTAGCCGGCGAGCACGTCGCCGATTCCGGGGAGCTTGCCGGCCGCAGTTTCCGCGAGCGCCATGCCACCCGTGCGGCCACTGGCACCGTCCCCGAGCGAAGCAGCCTCGAGCACAACGACGGACCGCCCGGGAGCCATCCTCCGCAACCAAGCCGCCGCGGAGAGGCCCGAGAAACCACCGCCAACAATCGCGAAATCCACTTGATCCGGAAGCGGACGCGAGGCGGGACGGTAATCAACGCTCCAGGGCGGTTCGCCCCATGGATGTGCTTTGCGCGGCATGGCATTTCTTTGATGCAGCGGAAATGTAGCGCGTCGCGAACTTTTCGCGGCCGACCAGTCCTCGCTTGCGGCGCAACCAGATCGATCGACCGGCGTCAGTTGTGCTTCAGGGACTCGCCCTTGTGACCGGTGAGCGAGTTGTAGAGGGTTTCGATGAACGCGTCGCTGTTGACGAATGCCTTGTCTGGCGACCACTTCTCGCGCCAAGGCTCGAGAATCTTTTCCTGCTTCATCTGCTCAAGTGTTTTGTGCGCGTCGAGCGCCTTCTGCACCACGGCGGAGGTTTCCTTGAGCATCTTGGTGAATTCGCGGACGTCATCAAGATTAGAGATTGCGCCATGCCCGGGAATCACCTTCACGTCGGCGGGAAGCTTGGCGCTGGCTTTTTCCATGGCATCAATCATGCCCTGCACGCTGCCGCCGCTGGCCACATCAATGAAGGGAAAACCGTAGCGCACGAAGTCGTCGCCCATGTGCACCACATTATTTTTCGGAAAAAAGATGATGGAGTCGCCGTCCGTGTGGCCTGAGGGGAAATGCAGCGCGCGAATGTCTTCTCCATTCAAGTGCACGGTCACGTCGTGTTCGAAGGTGATGATTGGCAGCGTAGCCTTGGACGCCGGCTTCACTTCCATCTTGATGGAACCACCGTTCCCCGCAGTGCCGCCGCTTTCCAGCCGCTTGCGCACGTTGTCCTGCGCGATCACCGTGGAGCCGGTGTTGCTGAAAGGCTCGTTCCCGCCGGTGTGGTCGCCGTGATAGTGCGTGTTGATGACGAAGCGCACAGGCTTGTCCGTAATTTTCAAATCCTTCAGCGCGGCCTGAATTTTATCCGCGAGCGGCGCGAACTGGTCGTCCACAATGACGATGCCGTCTTCTCCGATGGACGCGGCGATGTTGCCGCCCGCGCCTTCCAGCATGTAGATGTTGCCGGAGACTTTCGTCGCCTTGATCTGCACCTTGGAAAAATCCTGACCTTGCTGGGCAAGCGACGTCCGGCCGCACAACAGCGTCACTCCCGCTATTGCGAGGACGGCCAAAGCCCATATTTTCACGCGCATCGTGTTCCTCCTCAGAGAACTCCGCCTTGGAAAATCGGAGCGAATTCTACCACTCTGCCCAGGGTGCCGCGCAGAAGTTTGCGCGGACAAGTCTAAGACCCACCACTACAAAGGCAAAAGCAGCCCCCCTGGGGGCGAAAGACGGGGGGGACCGAAAACATGTTGCAATGGCAACACACTTATGTTGTAATGACAACATGGAGGTGGGTTATGAGCGAGATTCTCGAGGCGATTTTCGAACGAAGAGCCATCAAGGTATTTGACGCGGTGCAAATCCCACGACAGGTGCGCGAGCAGATCCTGGATGCGGCACGCGTGGCTCCTTCGAGCTTTAACGTACAGCCGTATTGCTTTTATTGGGTTGAGTCGCCGGCGATGAAAGAAAATGCCGCCCGGCTCTGCATGAGCCAGGCGCCGGCGGAAACGGCGTCCGCGCTGATCGTGGCGGTGGCGGACATCGGGTCCTGGCGAGCAACCATACAAGGTCAGTTGGAATGGATGCGCCGGACAGGATTCAGCGAACCCCAGATTTCCAAGGCCGTGAAGAGAGCGCATTTGGCAAAATGGTTTTTTATACAGGGATGGTTCGGGATTCTCGGAGCCTTGAAATGGGTAATTTTCAGAGTGCTCAACTTCTGGAAGATCATTGGCTCGCCGCCGGTGGCGCGGCAGGGACTTTTCAAGTGGGCGACGAAAAACACCTCGCTTGCTTGCGAAAACCTGATGATCGCCGCGGAAGCGCTGGGACTGAACACCTGTCCGATGGAAGGGTTTGACGGACGCAGGCTCGGTAAATTCCTGGGACTGTCTCCGCGAACTCATGAGATCGTGATGGTGATTGCGATCGGAAAGAAGTCGGCGCGCCACGTGGACCAGCCGCAGTGGCGAAGGCCCCTGGAAGCGACGGTGACAATCATATGATTGCCGTTGATAAAAAGCTGATACAGGAAATCCTGAGCGATTCCGTCCTTGTGCATCTCGCAGCGGCTTACTATTCCGTGGGAAAACAACTCGAGCAAAAGACGCAATGCTCACAGACGCGAGGATTTATCCTCTCTACTTTGCGGGGTGGAGCTTCGCGAAACCAGAACCAGATCGCCACTCAACTCGGCTTCGATCGAACCGTAGTGCACCGCGCCATCAAGACCATGATTCTCGAAGGACTGCTTTCAGAGCGCAAGGCGGAATCGGGAAGAGCGTTCTTGGTGCAGTTGACGGCCAAAGGCAACAAGTACCGGGAGTACCTGATCAAAGAACGTCGAGCCGCGGAAGAAAAGCTTCGGAAACAACTGACGCCGGACGAAATTGCCACGCTGCTGCGGCTGCTGAAGGTTATTGCCGAAGTAAAATTTTGAGTAGCCGACCTGGACCAAAACAACCAAGGACGCCTGGTTCAGCAGCGGTGAGTGAAATTTTCTGGCTGGAATGCTCGTAGAATAGACAGACGGGTGTGCATGGATGAAACGGCGGGTGCTGCTGCGGGAACCGGTTGGGGTGGCGCTCGAAACCTTGCGCGCCCACAAGATGCGCTCGTTCCTGATGCTGCTGGGAATTATCCTCTCAGTTTCGACACTAATTGTAGTCGTTTCGCTGATTTCCGGAGTGAACCAATACATCTCGGACCGCGTCGCAAATCTGGGGTCGAATGTGTTCCTGCTGACGCGCTTTCCGCTCATCACCGACGTCGAAGAATTCGTCAAAGCCAACCGGCGGAACAAGAAAGTGACCTGGGACGACTACGAAGCCCTGCGCGAGAACCTGAAGCTGCCTCTTCGCGTGGGTGTGGAGTTGCGCGTCGGAGGGAAAGTGCGCGCCGGTTCGCAAGCCATCGACGACACCAACATTCGCGGAGTGACCGCCAACATGGGAGAGATCGACCCGGTGGTGCCGCGAGACGGTCGCTACATTTCCGAAGGCGACGATCAGAGCCGCGCCCTGGTGACCATGATTGGCAACGACCTGGCGACCAAACTCTTCCCAAACATGGATCCCATTGGACACGAGATTCTGATCGACGGTAGGCCCTTCGTGATCGTCGGGATTGCAAAAACTATCGGCACGGCGTTTGGGCAGTCGCAGGATAATTTCGCCTACATTCCGATCCAGACGTACTTGAAAATGTATGGAACCGGCGACACGATCTGGCTGAACATACAGGCGCGCGGCCAGGAATGGATGGAACGGACGCAGGACGAAGCGCGAGCGATGATGCGAGCGCGGCGCCACTTGTCTCCCAACGAGCCCGATAATTTTGGCATCTTCGATCAGGCGACGCTGATGGAATTGTGGAAGAACCTGACCGGAGTCATCGCCACAGCCATGGTCGGCATCGTCTCCGTGTTCCTGGTGATCGGTGGCGTGGTGATCATGAACGTGATGCTGGCCACCGTCACGGAGCGCACCAGGGAGATCGGGATTCGCAAGGCCTTGGGCGCGCGGCCAAAAGATATTATGCTGCAATTCTTGATCGAGGCCACGGTGATGTCAGCGGTGGGCGGAGCAATGGGTGTAACGTTGGCCTACGGAATCGCGGGACTCACAAAAGTGGCGACTTCCGTGCCCATGAAAGTCCCGATTTCCGCGGTGTTGCTGGCGGAAATCATTTCCGCAGCGGTGGGCGTCTTCTTTGGAGTTTACCCCGCAAGAAAAGCAGCAGGCTTGCAACCCATTGAAGCATTGCGCCAGGAGGTTTAGACAACGTGAAGATCGCGATGCACATGAACCTGGGAGAGAACGCGCGGATGGCGCTGACCACTCTGCATGAGAACAAGATGCGCTCGTTCCTGACGGTGCTGGGCGTGGTCATCGGGATTACCGCGTTGCTCTCCGTGGTGTCCATTCTTGTGGGCGTGTATGGCGATGTGAACGCTTTCCTCAGCGACTACGGGCCGGAGACGTTGTTCATTTTCAAGTTCGACCCGGGGTTCCACTCAGGGAGATTGACTCCCGAAGAACGCACGCGCAAGCCGCTGACGCTCGAGGACGCCGAGGCCATCGAGGAGTTCTGCCCGGCGGTGCGCGCGGTGACCGCCAGCGTTTTCCCGCGATTCGACGAGGAAGGCCCGCAGCGCGGCCCGGTAGTGGCACGCTATTTGAGCAAGGAAGTGGCCGGAGTGGATTACAACGGGACGCTGCCGTCAAATGAAGTGGTGTTCAATTCGCGGCCGGCAAAGGGCCGCTTTTTCAGCGACGCGGAAAATATGCACCGCGCGGATGTCGCCGTGATTGGGTCGGACGTCGCCAAGACGCTGTATCCCGATATGGATCCGCTCGGAAAACCCATCATGATCGCCGGCGTGTCCTACGAAGTGATCGGTGTGCTCGAGCCGCGCAAGGGACAACTCGTCAAGGATCAGTCCGCGGACAAAGCGGTGATGGTTCCTTACCGCAGCTATCGCAAGCATAACCCCGCGGACGACGAGCACTTCATCGGCGCGGTGGCTTACCCGGGGCGCATGCCGGAAGCGGAGGACCAGATCCGCGGCGTCTTGCGACGGCGGAGAAATGTGCCTTACAACAAGCCGGATAGTTTCGGGATTTCCAGCGCGCAAGAGATCGCCAACCAGTTCCGACAGATCACTTCGTCCGTGGCATTGCTGATTTCGGTGATCAGCTCCATCGGGCTGCTGGTCGGCGGTGTGGGCGTGATGAACATCATGTTGATGTCGGTGACGCAACGGACGCGAGAGATTGGCGTACGCAAAGCCATCGGCGCGCGGCGCAGCGATGTCATCTGGCAATTCCTGACGGAGGCGATTGTGCTGACGGGCTCGGGCGGAGTCATCGGCGTCCTGCTCGGTGGCGGCATCAGCCTGTTGATCAACCTTGCGGTTCCCAGCCTGCCGTCCGCCGTTCCGCTCTGGGCGATTGTTGTGGCCGTGGGCATGTCCATGAGCGTGGGGCTGTTCTTCGGCATGTATCCCGCCATCAAAGCGGCACGCCTCGATCCCGTCGAGGCCTTGCGTTACGAATAGTTAGGGGCGCGTGCCGGAGCCGATGACGATTTCCAGCGGCATGTTCAATTCCTTGCCGTTCCAGAATTTTTTCAATGAGGCAAGAATATCCGCGACCGCTGCGGCCTTCTGCTCCGGACTAAGTTGAGCAAGCAGTGGCCGGAAAGGCGCAGCCACTTCACTGAACTGCTGCCAGTATTCTTCCGGCGGTCCTGCCCAACGCCCGTTTATGGTGCGGGCTTCCTCATGAACATTGGCGAATCCCGCTGCTTCCAGCGCGCGGCGAAGACGGCCGCGCTCGCCAAACATAAAGATACCCGGCGCTTCGGGATCGGGGGGCGGCGGCGGAACCGGCAAATGCTTGATCAGGTTCGCAGCCGTGGAGGTAAAAAACGGCTGATCCATTTTTCCCCAGGCCACGAACGCGACGCGCCCGCCGGACTTCAGCACGCGAAAGCATTCACGCAGCGCTCTCGCGAGATCCGGAAAAAACATGATGCCGAAGCGGCAGGTGAGGACGTCGTAGGATTCGTTTGCGAACGGGAGCGATTCGGCATCAGCTTCGCGGAATTCGATATTGGTGATGCCCTTCTTTCGCGCGATCTCTTCGGCAAGCGATATCATTCCCGGGCCTAGGTCGGTCGCGGTCACATGGCCTGAAGGCGCGACCGCCGCAGCGATGGTCAACGCCGGGTCTCCAACGCCGCTAGCCAGGTCGAGAACGCGCTGGCCTAGCCGGATCTGCGCGGCCTCCAGAATGGCATCGGTCGCGCCGCGCGAATAAACGGCAATCCCGGCGTGCCATTTTCGCCACGCCGCGATGGTCTGCTCGTCGGTCCACTCCCGGTGCAGATGCTCGCGGAACTTTTGTATCTTGGCCGGATCAGGTGAAGGGCTCGGTGAACTCAAGGACAGCCTCCATGACGCGAAAGTGTAGTCGGGAGATCGAACATGGTTCAGTGCTTCCAGAACTTCATGACTGCGGAATAGTCGAGATCTTCCTTGGCCGCGCCTTTGACGTAGCTATAGGTTTCGCGAGCGGACGCGGTGGCGGGAAGCGCCACGCCAAGTTGATTCGCAAGATCTAGTGCCAGACCGAGATCCTTGTGCATCAGCCGCAAAGGAAAACTCGGCACATATTCGCCCTTGAGCAGGTTCGGCGCCTTCACGTCGAGAACGCCGGAGCGCGCCATGCTGGATTGCAGGACTTCGACGAGTTTTTCTCCCTGAATGCCGGCGCGGGTGACAAGCGCAAGCGCCTCGGCGAGCGCGTCAACTTGCAGCGCAAGAATAAGATTCATCGCCAGCTTGATAATTTGTCCCGCGCCATTCGGCCCCAGATGAAACCATTTCTTGCCCATCACGCCGAGGACCGGCTCAGCATCTTTCACCGTCTCCGCATCGCCGCCGATCATGAAGAGGAGCTCGCCTTTCTTGGCGCCCCAATCTCCTCCGGTGACGGGCGCATCGAGGAAACGCACACCGCGTTCCGCACAAGCCGCGGCAATTTTGCGAGCGAGCGCGGGAGAAATCGTGCTGGAGTCCATATAGATGCTCCCGCGCTTGAGCGCTTGCATCGCGCCGACTGGTCCCCACAAAATTTCTTCAATGGCGGGAGGATCGCTGACCATGGTGAGAAGAAAATCCGAAGCAGCGGCAACTTCTTGCGGGGATTTGACGAGCTTTGCGCCGGCAGCAACAAGTTCATCAGCGCGCGAAGGGGTTCGATTCCAAACGGTAAGCGAATAGCCGGCTTTGATGAGATTCATGCCCATGGGGCGGCCCATCAAGCCAAGTCCGATGAGTCCGACAGCAGGTTTCAAGTGAGGCCTCCTCGACCAAAGCATAGCGGCAAAGCGCAAACTGATTCTGCTCAAAACAAGGAGACGATTGTAGCCGAATTGTGAGTTCGGGAGCGCCAAGCACGGAAATTTTCAAATGCTCAGGCCGTCTTGGGACGTTGCGGAAACGGGAGAATGCCGGGAGCTCCACCCGCCGAAGCGCTCGCCGCGGCGCTCAGAGGCGCATCGCCGGATTTGGACTCCGCAGGAGCCTCGGGCACGGCTGCAGGCGCAGCGGAAGTCGAAACTGCGCCCGCGGTTGCGCCTGAATCGGGCTTCTCTTCTATGCGCACCAAATACTGGTAAGGAATTTCCCAGCGAAAGTGCTTGTGCTGCCCGCGCTGTTCGAATTGCTGTTCCAGGAAGATGGAACGGCCGGAATCCGCTACGAACATGCCCGACGCGGGCAGAAGGATGTCACCGGCGCGATATTGCACCTCAACCCGGCGCCCGAGAAAGGCGGAGTAGCGAGCCATACTGCCCTCAGTTTCGGCGTCCGGTAGTTACAAGGTCAATGGTACGGAAGGACCTCCCCCAAGCGGGGTGTGGAAAAATGCAGTGTTTTATCCTTCCCGGCAGGAGATGACTCCAGCTTCACGCCGGGCGTCCCCGCGCGAAAACCTTGACATTTTCGCCCGACGGGCTATTGTCTGCGTTCGGGGATTCTCGCGGATCATGCCGGAACTGAATGACACCGTGACTGCCGGGCTGGCGGCCTATTACGAATATGTTGCCGCGCATTTGCACCAATGGGTGGACCCGCTTTCGAACGAACAATTCTGGCGCAAGCCGTATCCATACGGAAACAGCGTCGGGCACCTGGTGCTGCATTTGACGGGCAACTTGAGTTATTACATCGGGGCGCGCATCGCGGAGACGGGCTACGTGCGGGACCGCGAGCGCGAGTTCACGGAAAAGCAGCCGCCGCATAAGGACGTAGCGCTGCGGGCTTTCGACCGCACCATCGCCATGGTGATTGCGACGATTCGTAAACAAACCGCGGAGGATTGGGGAAATGCCTACAGCGCGGAACGGGAACCGGAAGCCACGGACCGTTTTCAGATTTTCGTGCGTTCCGTGGGGCATGCGTATCATCATGTGGGCCAGATTGTGTACCTGAGCCGGGAGCTGGCGAGAGCTTAAGGCCGGGAAGAAGCGTTGGTGTGATGCAGAGTGGGCATCGCGGCGGCGCCAAGTGAAACGCGAGTGGTCGAGCAGAAAAAACTAACGAAGGGCAAGGCTGCCCTGCTGCTGGTGCTATCCGCCCTGGGCGCGGTCGTATCGGCAACGGCGCTGCATGGATGGCACGTCTATCTCGGATTCGCCCTTGTGGGGATAGGTATTCTCATTGGATTCCTCCGCTGGAACCGCCAGTACTGAAGAAACGTCTCTTACCGCAAACGGGAGGTAGCAAGCCATGCGAAGAGTGTCTTTGATTCCTGCTGCGCTGGCAGTGTGCGGCTGGCTGGCGATCCCCGCAGCAGCACAAGAGGCGGCGAAGGCTTCGCCGGCTCCGGCTTCCACCACGCCGACGATCGACCAATCTCTGGAGTGGAAAAGCGCCTCCAACCCGAAGATTTCTCCGGATGGCAAGCGCTTCGTTTACGAGGTCCAGAGCACCAACTGGGAAGAGAATGCTTTCGACAGGAACTTGTGGATCGGAGATATCGCCACGGGTGAATCGCATGCGCTTACCACCGCCAAAAAATCGAGCACCAACGCCGCGTGGTCGCTTGATGGGAAATGGATCGCGTTTCTTTCTGACAGGCCGGGGCAAATCGCGGGAACGCCTGAAGGCAAGAAACAGTTGTACGTGATTTCGCCGGATGGCGGCGAAGCGCAACAACTCACCAAGGTTGAAAATGACGTGAATGCTTTCGAATGGGAGCCGCATTCGAAACGCATTGCTTTTTCGATGACCGATCCGGACCCGAAATCGCTCAAGGACCGCAAGGAAAAATACGGCGAATACTCCGTGGTTCATGCCGATTACCAAATGACGCATCTGTGGATCATCGAGATGCTCGCGGGCATAACGCCTTCCGCGGAACCGAAACGGCTGACAGAGGGCGATAAATTCAGCGTGGGTGGTTTTTCATGGTCGCCGGACGGAACCCGCATCGCTTTCAGTGCTGCGAAAGATCCCGATTTGATTTCCACGGAGACTGCGGATTTGTACGTCGTCACAGTGGATGGTGGTGCGGTGAACAAAATTGTGAGTACGCCCGGGCCGGACACGAATCCGCAGTGGTCACCCGACGGAAAAAAGATTGCCTTCGAAACGGCTGCGGGTTCGCGGTATTTCTTCTATTCGAATTCCAAGATCGCCGTGGTCGCGGCCGACGGCGGCGCGCCGCAGATTCTAACGGAAACTTTTGATGAAGATCCGGGACTCATAGCCTGGGGGCCCGACGGAATTTATTTTACCGCCACGCAAAAAACGGCCAGCCACCTGTTCCGCCTGAATCCCGCCACGGGAAGCGCCGAGAAGTTGAGCGCGCCTGAAAATATGGTCGCCTTTTCCTTTTCGTTTTCGCACGATTACAAACAAGTGGTGTATCGCGCCGCACTCGAGAATCAATTCGGCGAAATCTATACGTCGAGCGTCGCGCCATGGAGTGGCAAGAAGCTGAGCGCGATGGGCGATCAACTGAAGGGGTTCACGCTGGCGCACAGAGAAGTGATTTCTTGGAAATCAACGGACGGCACGTTGATTGAAGGCGTCCTCTACACGCCGCCCAACATGGACGCCAGGAAAAAATATCCGTTATTGGTAGTGATTCATGGCGGACCGACAGGAGTGGATCAACCGGTCGTGAACGCCGATCGCTACTATCCCATTGAGCGTTTTGTGGCCAAAGGCGCGCTGGTGCTACGGCCGAATTACCGCGGCTCGGCGGGCTACGGAGAGAAATTCCGCTCCCTGAATGTGCGGAATCTCGGAATCGGAGATTATGCCGACGTCATCTCCGGCGTTGACGCGCTTATCGCCAAGGGCAGCGTGGACAAGGACCGCGTCGGCTCCATGGGTTGGAGCCAGGGCGGCTACATTTCCGCGTACATCACCACATCGAGCGACCGCTTCAAGGCGGTTTCCGTGGGTGCGGGAATTTCCGATTGGATGACCTATTACGTGAACACGGACATCACGCCGTTCACGCGCCAGTATTTGCACGCGACGCCTTGGGACGATCCCGAAATTTACTGGAAGACTTCGCCGATCAGCAACATCGCCAAAGCCAGAACCCCAACGCTCATCCAGCATGGCGAGAACGACCGCCGCGTGCCCATCCCGAACGCCTATGAGCTTCGTCAGGCGCTGGAGGACCGCGGCGTGCCAGTGAAGCTGGTCGTTTACAAGGGATTTGGACACGGCATCACCAAACCGAAACAGCAGCGTGCCGTGATGGAAGAGAATGAAAAGTGGTTTGCCCAATACATCTGGGGCGAGAAACCAGAAGAACCCAAGCCTGAACCGAAAGCGGCAGAGAAGAAATCAGCAACAGCGGTAAATCCGTAAGGCCGGCAGCGGCTGGAGATCCGCTTCGACCCAGCCTTCACGAGCAGCAGCCGTTTGCAAGAGTTCCTTCGAATAATATTTCGAGAGAAGTTCTTTGCCGCTCAGGTCCGGGTGGGCAGCCAAAAACTGTTCGAACGTTTCGTTCTCCGGAGTTTCCACCAGAGCCGCCGCAACCAGCCGCATCCAGGCCAGCGTCATCGTGTGATGGTATTTTTGCGTTGCACCCTGATGATTCGCGAATCGCAGAATTCCCGCAGCCATGCGCTCCGCGGCACGCGTCGCGTCCGAGGATTTCAAATAGAGCCACGCGACCCGGATGTGTTCCTGGTGATGAAATAGATCCGCGGGAAATGTAAGGTCCTCGAACGCGCGAAGAAAGTCTTCATCGCTCCACGCGGAAGCGTGGGATGTGGATTTGGCGTCGCTCATAGATATTTGGAAAAAGAACTGCCAGATTCGAACTCTTTTTATTCTACTACGTTTCTAGCTTAAAGCGCGAAGAGGCCAGGCGATACAAGCGCCGCCACAGCAAACGGTTGATGAGCACTACGACCGTAGCCATGATGAGCGTTGCCGCAAGCAGAACGTCGAAGCGGCCGGAGTCGCTCGCGCTGCTGATGGTGCTGCCCAGCCCCGCGGTCGAAACGATTCGACCCTGAAAATGAAAATATTCCGCCACGATGCTGGCGTTCCACGCGCCGCCCGAAGCCGTCACCATGCCGGTAACGAGGTAGGGAAAAATCCCCGGCAAAATCAAATGGCGCCAGCGGTCCCAGGAGCTGAAATGAAAAATCTGCGCGGCCTCCTTGAGGTCCGTGGGAATGGCCATCGCGCCGGCAATGACGTTGAAAAGGATGTACCACTGCGTGCCCAGAAGCATCAGCAGCATGGCGGCAATCTCAAGCCCGCCGCGGAGGCGAAGCAAAAAAAGAAGAATAATCGGAAACAGTGCGGTTGCCGGAATGGAAGCGGCCATCTGCACGAACGGCAGAGCGATGCGGGCGAGACGTGGATTGCAACCGATGGCGACGCCTACCGGCACAGTCCACAGCGCCCCGAGAATGAGCGCGGAGTTGACGCGGAGGAAAGTGAGTGAAGCGCTCTCCAGGAGCTCGACGTAATCCTCGTGGTGAAGATTCGAAAGCTCGCGAACCGCGTGAAAAATGGCAAAGCCCAAACCGATCAGAACTCCCGCGCCGAGGAAGTAGCCAATCCAGCGGCGCAGGCGGTGTTGCTTCGGCGCAGCGAACGTTTCTGCGGCGCGGCGTGCGCCAAGAGTAAAAGTAAGTGTGAGCCAATTAAAAAAAGGCCGGAAAATAAGCCGGTACAAGCGAATAAGGATCGAAGCGCGGCCAATGAGATGCAACACTGTGTTCTGCGCCGCGCCTGAACTCTCCACCTGTTCAAACTTGAATTTATCCGCCCAAACGATGATGGGCCGCCAGACGAGTTGATCGAGCAAAACAATGACGGTGATCATCGTGCCAACGCCCCACAGAAGGGCGCGTGTGTCGCCGTGGCTCGCAGCCGTCTGAAGAAACGAACCCAGGCCGGGGAGGCGAAAATCTCGATTGCCGAGCACAAACATTTCGCAAGCCATTAGAAAAAACCATCCGCCGGCCACGGACATCATGGAATTCCAGACCAGTCCAATCGTGGAAAAAGGAAGGTCCAGTTCGGCGAACCGTTGCCATCGGCTGAAGCGGTAAATTTTCGCGGCTTCGTGAAGTTCACGAGGAACGGTTTTCAGCGAAGAATAAAAACTGAACGCGATGTTCCAAACCTGTCCCGTGAAAATCAGAAGAATCGATCCAAGCTCCACCCCCAGCTGGCGGTGCGGAAAAATCGCGACCATGGCCAGCATCACCCCGGGAAGAAAACTGAGCACGGGGATAGACTGCAAAATATCCAGCAACGGCACCATGATCATTTCGGCGCGATGCGAACTGGCGGCGACGTAACCATAAAAAAGTGCGAACGCCAAGCTTAACGCGTAAGCAATACTGATGCGCACCAGCGAGTAAAGCGCGTAGAGCGGAAGGACGCGGGGGTTCTGCGAAATTACCGCGTGCGGGAGGACCGGCCCAAGCCACGAGTGTCCAATCGCATAAAGTCCATAAATCGCGCCAAAAACAGAAAGAAAAATCGCGATATCAATCAGGAAGGCCAGGCTCCAGCGCGATCCGGCCGGCCGCTTTACCGTGGGCGGGAGCGGCGTGGCCTGAGCATTCGAAAGAGCGATTTCCGGCACGGGGGGCTCAGGCCTCGGTGAGAGTCAACTTGCCGGACTCGGAATCGTAATCAAAAATTTCGGCGTAGCGCCCCCACTGAATGGCTGTTTCCAGTTGGCGGCGGGATTCTTCCTCGCTGAATTGCTCGTCGAGCAAATCACGAAAAAATTCCTCGCTGAGCGTGCGATTGGATTTGGCCTTCAAGGATTGCTCCATCTGGCGAAGCAGCGGCACATTGGTGATGGCCGCTTTGCGGAAGATTGCTTTGCGCGCTTGAATGTCCGCTTGCGCCAACGCCTGGCCCTCCGGAGTAATGATCGCGTCACCCTCTTCGACCTTGAGGAATCCGAGCAAGACAGCCGTATCAACAGTGGGGAGAAGTGCGTCCACTTCTAGACTCAGTCCTTCGGCGAGATGATGAAGTTCCGCACGGCCACTCTGATCAACGAGAATTTCCAGGAGACCCGCCAAGCCGCCGGGGCGCGTGTGCGGAAGCATGATGGTTTTTGGCCGCGCCGTGGTTCCGGGGCCGTACGTGCGTGGCGGAGCGGCTTCGTCCTTGTGATCCGGCTTCGTGAGAACGCGATAGATGGAGTCAACGAGCTCGACGAACTTGGCGCTTTTCCGGTCGCGTGGATGCGTCATGTTCACGGCAAAATCAGCGTGGATGTGCGCGGGATGCCGGCCAAGAACGATGATTCGGTCGGCAAGAATGACAGATTCCTCGATATTGTGCGTGACGATAAAAATAGCACGCGTGGGAATTTTGCGATCGAGCCAGAGTTCAAGAAGTTCGCCGCGCAGCGTTTCGGCGGTGAGAACATCGAGCGCGGAGAAAGGTTCGTCCATGAACAGCACTTCAGGTTCGACCACCAGGGCGCGCGCGACGCCGACGCGCTGCTTCATGCCGCCAGAAAGCTCCTTGGGATAAGCGGATTCGAAACCGTCGAGGCCCACGGCGTCAATAATGCGCAGCGCGCGCTTGTGACGTTCAATAGGTGGCATGCCGCGAGCTTCGAGAGGCGCCTCCACGTTTTCGAGAACGGTGAGCCAGGGAAAAAGCGCAAAACTCTGGAAAACGATGGAAACGTTTGGCGATTCGCCTTGCACCGGCTGGCCGTGCCAGTAGACGGAGCCGGCGCTGGCGGGAGAAAGCCCCGTCAACATGCGCAGCAATGTGGATTTGCCGCAACCCGAAGCGCCGAGCAGCGCGATGATTTGTCCGGGATAAATGGCGAGATCGGTCGCGGCGATGACCTGGATGCGGCCGCCGTCGGGCTGAGGATAGAATTTCTCCAGCTGGCGCGCCTCGATGATGGGAGCGAGTGAAGTGTTTGAGGTGGTCATGGGCGCGTGTATTATCGCTCAACTGCACGGCAGGCGCACACTTATGGATGAGGAACGTGATGCGATTTGAGAGCGGTTACATTAGTGTGAACGCAGCATGACTTTTTCTGGTGCGTCCTCAAATAAATTGGATTCCACGGGTAATTTTCGCGGATGGCTGCTGGCGCTGGGCATTTCACTGGCGGCGGCGTTGCTCATTGTGTCGCCGTTTTTTTGGCTGGGAAATGCATCGGGACACGACATTTCATTTCATGCGTCTTCGTGGCTGGATGTTGCGGGGCAGTGGAAGGAAGGAATTGTTTATCCGCGGTGGACGGAGTGGGCGAACCACGGATTTGGAGAGCCGCGATTTATTTTTTATCCGCCGCTATCGTGGATGCTGGGGGCGGCGCTTAGTTTTGTGGCGCCGGGGAATGCGGTGCCGGGAGTTTTTATTGTTCTGGTGCAGACGTTGGCGGGAATTTCAGCGTTTGCGCTGCTGCGAAGATTCCTTGCAAAAGGCGCGGCGCTCTCGGGAGCGGTTTGCTACGCGGCGAATCCGTATGCGCTGCTGATTGTTTACATGCGCAGCGATTTTGCGGAGCTGCTGGCGTGCGCGCTGATGCCGCTGGTGGTGCTGGCGGCCCTGCCATTATGCGGGCTACTGGAGAATCCGCGGCGTTCCATGCCGCGGGCCATCGCGTTTTTCGCGCTGGTGTTTGCCGGAGTGTGGTTGTCGAATGCGCCTGCGGGGGTGATGGCCAGCTACAGCATGGCGCTCGTTTTTGCTTGGGCCGCGGTTGCGCAGAAATCCTTGCGGCCACTCTGGTCCGGCGCGAGCGGACTGGCGCTGGGATTTGGGTTGACTGGGTTTTATCTTGTGCCGGCGGCTTACGAGCAACGCTGGGTTAGTATCGGGCAGATCCTTTCTTCGGGATTGCAGCCCGCGCAGAATTTTCTGTACACGCGAATCGCCGATGCGGAACATACGGACTTCAATTGGATTGCATCGAGCGTGGCGGTTTTGCTTATCGTGATGACGGGAATCGCTGGAGCGGTCGAACGCCGGCAAGCGAAGGACGAAGACACGAGCGGCGACCGAGGAAAAATCTGGCGCGTGATGTTCTTGCTCACGGCGGCGGCGTCGATTCTCATGCTGAGTCCGACTGAAATCCTGTGGGAGCATTTGCCCAAGCTGCGCTTCTTGCAATTTCCGTGGCGGTGGATGGCGATTCTGGCGGTGCCGTTTTCCTACTTTCTTGCGGCGGCGATTTCGCGGCGGCGCAGCGGATGGATCTGGGGCGCCGCGGTTTTGATCGCCGTGAGCGGAACGGGTTCTTATTTGGTTCACAAAACCTGGTGGGATTCCGATGACATTCCGTCGTTGCAGGAGGGGATTGCCAACGACCAGGGCTTTGAGGGCACGGACGAATACGATCCTGCGGGAGACGATCACTACAATTTGCCGGAGAAAGCGACCTCGGTAAAGATTCTTCCGGCTGCGGGATCCGCGGGGAGCGCACCGTCGGCACGGATTGATGTTCAGCGATGGACCACTGAAGAAAGAATCGTGGCCGTCACTTCACGCGAGCCGGTGCGGGTGGCGCTGCGACTGCTGGACTATCCGGCATGGCGTGTGGAAGTGAATGGCTATACGGTCCGACCGGGGCATGCGGAGACATCAGCACAAATGGTTTTGCCGCTGCCGGCAGGATCGCAACAGATACGGATAAGGTTTGTGCGCACGCCGGACCGGACGTGGGGCATTGTGCTATCGGTGATCGCGGTGCTGACATTTCTGATGCTGCTCAACGCCGGTGGCCAACGCGTTCTCTCGGCAAGCCCTTAGGGAAGCGGTTCTCAGTGATCAGTCGTTCAGTGTTCCGTAAGAGAAGAGAATTGAATTTAGCGTTCATGTCGCACCCTCCCCCCGGTTTTTGGTAAGTGTTGCATCTAAAAGACTTAGACTTTGTGTAAGTGGTTTAGAATCAACACTTACGGCGTGCTTCTATAAGTGTTGATTCTAAACGGGTTTGCCGTCTATGAGGAGGCGGCAGTTGTGGTCGAAATGGAGTGCTCGGGAGTCCAGAGGTAGGACGGGTTTTGGGCCCGGAGAGGCGGCTGGCGGTGGGTTGTTGGGTTGAACGGCAGGCGCCGCGGGCCGAGCGAATTGAGTTGCGGGAATGGGACGAGATCCTTCGCTGCGCTCAGGATGACAGGCGGGGTAAGAGGGCGCGGTGTGGGCACCGGGTGTTTGTGGGGCACCAGCTGAAGCTGGAGATGGAGCGGGGTCTGGAGTTGGAGGGGATGGAACTGGCGAGGGGGTCTGGGCTGGGGCGGGTTTTGGGGCCTGAACCTCTCCGGTCTTCCCGGTCGAACCGGGACGCACAGAAAGCGGAAGACCGGCCACTACATGCTGGGCGAATTCGGCGCTCGTGGGAGGCAGGGGTTGAGGAAGTGGCGAGTGGTGAGTGGCGAGTGACGAGTTTGAAGAAGAAGCAGATTCCTCGCTACGCTCGGAATGACAGTCTAGGGGGCCTTGGGCGGACTGAGGTTGAGGTTGGGAGGGTTGGGGAGCCTTACCCGGACCGGTCTTAAGACCGGCCACTACAGGAGGTTGGGGTGATTCGGATTTTTCTGGTTTGGGGGCGGGTGGGAAGCGGTAGGTGTGGTTGCCTTTGACGGAGTTAAGGATAGATTTGCGCCAGGTATCGGGGCCGAAAGCCTCACAGTATTCGTGCTGGGAGATGTGGATGGTTTGCAGGAGAGTTTGGGCGAGGTAGGCGACGGTACGGGCGGTTCTGGGCTTTACATCGCCGCGGACGACGGCGGGGACGAGGCGTGCCAGGGCGGTGCTGAGATCGCAGGCGGAGAGGTAGTCGCCGGAGAAGAAGTAGGCCAGGTCTTTGCCGAGCGATTCTGTGGCGCGGGGTGGGGCTTCTTGTGGGGCGTGGTCGAAACAGAAGTGAGGATGGTTGCGGACGCGAGGAGTACGGCAACGGCGGCCATCCGCGAACGAAAACATACACAAGGACACGCGGTCCTTTTGACTGAGAGAGGACATAGAAGTCTCCTTAGAGTTGAGTTTTGGGATTTGCTTTGTGAAGAGAACCGATATCGCACGCCAATCTGGAGATTCATCCCGCTAAACCCGCGGGATGGAGCAGAGGTGGCGTTCCCAGGGCAGAAACAGAAACGCCCCGGCTGGAGCCGGGGCGCAGTAGTCAACGGAAGTATTGTACCACAACGGTAATGCATGTCAAGTTAAAAAATTAGGGACAGAGCAGAAAAGTCAGAACCCGCAGCCTTAAAACCTAAGGATGTGGCACCCGGCACGCCAATCTGGAGGTTCATCCCGCTAAACCCGCGGGATGGAGCAGAGGTCACCCGCCGCAAAATACCCTGGCAGTTAAAGGACTGCGGGCTATAGACTTTATCTACTTTAATTTGTTGATTGAAAGGAGCTCCGATCTCTGTTTGAATGCCGCCACGCGGAGTCATCATGAAAATTTACAACAGCACGGGCTATTTAATTATTTTTTCTTACATGCTGGCTTGTATGTATTTCTCCCCAGTACACCTGGGACCCTGGATTGGAATGTTGATAGGCGGAGTTTATTTTATCTTTTGCTGGTTTCTTGGCGGGTTGTATTTGGCCGATGTGCTTCATTTGGGAATCGCTCATCGTTCACTCGACTATAAGGAGTGGTTCATGAAAGCCGTCACTATCGTGAATAACTCCTTCGGGCTCTATGTAGATCCGATCGCCTGGGTGAATCGCCATCGATTGCATCATAAGCATGCCGACCATCCCGGGGATCCCAATAAACTTTCCGGCGATGGTTTTTGGCGAACCCTGTATCTCTGTGTAATGCCGTATCGATGCAATGACAATCTGGCAGGCGACGACATATTAAAGTCCCGGACTTTTCGGGTCGCTGCGAATCCGTTTTTCGCAATCCTTGCACAAGGTTTTAGTTTTTATCTCTTCTGGAAGGTAGTTGGAGATCTGAAGTTTGTGCTGGTGATGTGGCTTGGAATACGAATCTTTGCACTGTGGGTGAATATGATTCAGAACTATTGGACCCACACTCGAGGATTTGGATACCGAAGGTATGAAGATGAAGAAGACAATGCCATGAACATCGGCGAGTGGCTGCCGGTAACGGCAACCTTCAGCGCTTGCTTGCAAAATAATCATCACCACTATCCGGGCTTATTGCGACTAAGCCACGAAAAATCGGAATACGACTTTGGATTCGTAACTGTCAAAGTTATGAAATATTTGGGCCTGGTGAAGGCCACGAGAACGGGTGAAGAGATACCCAAGGACGTTCCACTGGGCGCGCTGGAATTTTAAGGCGTCCTTTTTCTTTTCTGCGATCCGCATTCCCGCGTTCAATTACGAACGTGCCCCGCCTGGAATTCGACAAGGAGAATGCCTACAACGGCGAAAACAAGCAGAGCTGAGGCCAAGAACCTGAGCCAAAAAGAAATCTCACGCCGAAAGAGCAGGAATAAATTCAAGATAAATGCGATCACCAGCAAGTAGCGGCCGCCGAAGAGCACAACGAACCAAACCAGGGCGATTATATCCGACACAACTGGAAGGTTCGGTATGCCCCGATCAATCCACCGCGGCAGAGATCCGGGAAGCAGCGAGATAACCCCATAGAAAGCTGCCGGCGCGGACAGTGCAATTACAAAAACGAACAGCACTATTCCAGCCGTTCTATCGCGCTTTGCCAAGATCTGTGTGGTCATGGGAGGCGAACTTAAAGCACCAGTCTAACCTATACCATTTTTCCAACGCGGCCTTCGGATGGCGCTTACTTTCTTTTTGTAAATGGTTCAATCGTTTGCCCAAGAAAGCCAGGCGAAATTTCTTCGCCGGCCAAACCGTAGTTTTCCGGCCATTCCTCAGGAAAGTAATAAGTCCCAAAAAGTTTATCAATCCACGGAAAATGAATCGCAAAATTCTTATCGATGGACTCTTTTTGAGACGTGTGGTGCCAGTGATGATATCTGGGCATAACCAAAAACTTTTCGAGCCATTTGGCGTTGGGGCCGAAATTGCAATGAGTCCAAGTGGCGTGAAGGGTGACAAAGATCAAATACGCCAGGATGATCGATTGCGAAAATCCAAGCATGAGAGGGACAAGGATAAATCCGCGCACGAGTGTGTCGTCCACAAAGTGGGAGCGTGAGCCCGCGATCCAATCCAGCGCCTTCGAAGAATGGTGGACGGCGTGAAAACGCCATAGGAAAGGCACTTTGTGCAAAGCCAGATGAATGAAATATTCAGCCACGTCCGCAACCACAACGGCCAAGAAAAATTGCAAAAACCAGGGCAAGCGGGCGATTAATGCTTGAAGAGTTGGAACACCCAAATATTTGGTGGCCTGGGTAGCGGGCAATAAAACCAGAAACGATAAAATCTGAATCGGCAGATGGGTAGACATGAAATAAACCACATCCTGGGCCCACCCTTTTCTGAATGTTCCTTGTTCTGGATACTGTGGCCAGACTCTTTCGAGTGGCACGTAGATAAGCGCCATCAACAACAGATCAAGCAAAAACCAGTCCATACCGATGGTTATGCCATTGAGTTGGCTCCCATTAACTTTTACGCTCGAGCCGCCCCAAGCTGTTGCAGCGATGGCGAACAGCATTCCCGTTAACGCCAGAGTCTTTTTCTTGCGCAGCAGAGAAGAGATCACTCCAAACGCAACTGCCGCCACGATGAGGAATTGGATTAAAAGGCGCATAGCGTGCAGCGAGTAAAACGGACGGAATTCGGCGGAGGTTAGGAACTGGGGAAAATGCAAGCAGAGAACGCCGCCGAATGAAAGAAATCCCAAAAAGGCCGACAGAATCCCACTCCACCAACCGGTTCCAAAGCCGGTAGACTCGGCATCACCAAAGAATTCGTTAATTCTTTGCTCGATCACGGTGTCTCCAGTTTACGTTCCTCAACTCGGGCAGGCTAGTAGCAAGATAGCGACATGGCGCTTTTGGTTGAAAGAAGTGAAGCCATTACTGAGGTTCAGCGGGCTCGGCGCGATACGCTCTCGAGGTTGTGGCGCTCTCCTTGGCCTCGAGGTGGTGCAACCGATTGAATTAGAGGGAGAAGAAGGA
>Ga0210404_10000436_pt1 | contig 22284 bp, 25 predicted proteins | sample IncBWH28MmetaG_FD_155455 | JGI IMG/M metagenome (GOLD analysis project Ga0210404, IMG submission 155455) | Forest soil microbial communities from Barre Woods Harvard Forest LTER site, Petersham, Massachusetts, United States - Inc-BW-H-28-M | ecosystem: Environmental > Terrestrial > Soil >... | reverse complement strand
CCTCCTGGTCGCCGGTTACGAGACCATGCGCAACCTCTTGGGCAATGGTCTGTATACGCTGCTCCGCTATCCGGTAGCGATGCGGCAGCTGCGCCAGGACCCGACGCTCGTGCGCAGTGCCGTAGCGGAGGTCCTCCGGTTTCAGGGACCGGTGCAGGGAATCACGCGGGTGGTGGCGGTTCCGTGCGAGCTTTTCGGTGAAAGGCTCGAACCCGGTCAAGCCCTGATTGTCTTGGCCGGCTCCGCCAATCGCGACCCGCGCCATTTCCAAGAACCGGACAGGTTTGACATCCAACGTCGGAACAATGCCCACCTCACCTTTGGAGCCGGACCACACACCTGCCTTGGCAACTACCTGGCGCGACTGGAAGCCGAGATGGCTCTCTCAATGCTGGTCGCTCGCTACCCCCGCATCGAGATATGTGATCCCAGGCCACCCTGGACCCAGACGCTGCTCGTCCGCGGCCTGAAAAGCCTCAACGTGGTTTTCGACTAGATGCCCTCACCGATGCGGAGTACCGGCAAACAGAAACTGCTGGATGTGTGCGCCCAGAGCATGGCGTCCGGCCATATCGACGAAGCCGGCGAGTTGGCACTGCGACGTTGGTGGCTGCGACAGAGAAATCGGGCCGAGGACCTCATCGCGACATTCACAGCGTGTCCCGTAGCCGATTGGACCGGCAGAATCCTCGCACACCGGGCGCATCGGCACCCTTGGTACGGGCTATTGGCCAATGAGGTCACGCTGCAAGAATTCGCGACGTTCATGCTCGAAAACAAATCGTTTCCGATGTTCCTGCCGCTGGCTGAACGAGCACTGCAAGTGCAGATCTGCGAACAAGCGCGCGCTGCTCTGCAGCGCAATATCGACGATGAGCAGGTGCCGGTACCGCACGCGGACCTGATGCGGCGCTTGATGGGCGCATTGAAAGCGCTGGCTGGGGACGGCCTGCAGGTCCAGGTGTATGCCAGTTTGATCGACCGCACTTTGGTCTATTACTACGGGTACTACCTGGATCCCTGGAGTCTGGTCGGATCGATGTACGTGACCGAGGCGGTCGCGTTTCAGCGCTTGCGCGATATGAACCGAGGCCTTCAGCGCCTGGGGCTGCGACCGGACGATCTGGAGTTCATCCGGGTCCACATGAGCTGCGACGAAGGTCATGCCCGCGATTGGACCGACTGCGTGATCGGACCGACGCTGGGCTTGAATCCGAGCCTGCGGACCCATATCGCCGCAGGCATCGCGGTATCCCTCGAAACCTCTGCTCGATATCTCGATCGACTGGTGGACAGGCGACAGACAGTCGCAGTCTCTGAATCACCCGCAGGTTGAGAGGCGAGCAACCATGTCAGGGCCATCGTCGTTTTTGTTCTCGATGCGGCGCAACGCCCTGGCATTCTGGTGTGGCTCGGCAGTCGTGAGCGTGGGCGTGCTCCTGCACCTGCCGATGTTCTGGATGGGGCGCACGATCGGCTTCAGGCTGGCGGGCATGCCGATGGACGCGGGCATGTTGCTGGGCATGGCGCTAATCGTCGCCGGGATCATCGCCGCCGGATACGGGCTCCTGCCCGCTCGCCGACCTCAGCGCGTCACCTACGAATCGATCGCCCCGCCAGAGGAGGCCTCGCTCACGGCCGCCCATTGGAGAGTGATGGGCGTGCTCGCTGTCGCGCTCGTGATCGACATCATGAAGCCGGCGAGCCTCGGATTTGTGACGCCCGGAATGCGCGTCGAGTACGGCGTCGATCCCGCTACGGTGGCCTTGCTGCCGCTTTCCGCGCTCTTGGGCACGGCCGCGGGGTCTTTCGTTTGGGGTGTGCTGGCTGATGTGTATGGTCGGCGGGCCTCAATTCTGCTGTCGTCGGTCATGTTCGTCGGAACCTCCATATGTGGTGCGATGCCGTCGTTCTGGTGGAACGTCGCTATGTGCTTTCTGATGGGAGCTGGCGCCGGCGGTATGCTCCCGGTTGCGTATGCGCTGCTCGCCGAGATCGTGCCGACCACATCGCGCGGCTGGTGCATGGTGCTCGTCGGCGGCATCGGCACGATGGGTGGGTACTTCGCGGCAAGCGCGTCATCGGCGCTGCTGCAACCGTTCTTCGGCTGGCGGATCATGTGGTTTCTCAACCTGCCGACGGGGCTGATTCTCATTGCGCTCAGCCCGCTGCTTCCCGAATCGGCTCGCTTCCTGCAACAGGTGGGGCGTCTGGACGAGGCGCGGGCGACACTCGCTTATTTTGGGGTCGTGGCCGCGCCCCATCCATGCGCGAGCGGGCCGGGTGCCGGCGAGGGGCGCGAGCCCGTCGGGCCGCTCAGGCCTCAGAATCTGCTCGGTACCGGCATCGCACTCACGCTCGCCGCGCTGGCTTGGGGCTTCGTGAATTTCGGCGTGCTGCTGTGGCTGCCGAGCACCTTGGTGGCGGAGGGTCGTAGCGTGGGCCTCGCAAGCGCGGTCATTGCGCGATCGACACTGATTGCCGCTCCGACTGTCCTCGCGGCCGCCTATCTCTGCAGCGTTTGGAGCACCAAGCGCGCGCTCCTCCTGGCCATCGGTATCACAACGCTGGGGCTGCTCGCGGTACTTTTGCGCGCATTGCCGACACTGTCACTCTCCTTGCTGATCATCGGTTCCAGCGGCGTCATTTCAATCCTGCTGCCGTATGCCGCCGAGATTTCTCCCATCATGGTGCGAGGTCGTGCCACCGGCTGGGTTGCGGGCTGGAGCAAACTGGGCGGGTTGATTGCGCAGGGCTTGAGCGCCTTGGCCTTGGTACCGGCGTTGGGATCGGCCTCCGCAGCGATCGCCGCCCCGGCGACGATGTCGCTGCTTCTGATTGCGATCTTCGGTCGCGAGACGCGGGGCCGTGACTTGCGGGAGCTCGAAACCGGCCAAGCGCACTTTCCGGCGGGTAGGGCCGTGACTACGAAGCGTTCCGATCCAATCGTGTAGTTCGATACTACCCTTTTGGAGAGCGGCGGGACTGTCGAAGAGACTGGCGCTTGTCGAGATTTTCTCTCAAAGTGAACTCGATCCACTCGCAGTACTCGCCTGTAGTCAGGGTATAATGGCTGATCGTCGACTCCGACGCCAGTGCGCCGTCTTTTTCTTGAAGAACAAATCAAAATTGGCGCGACCGTGGTTCATGCTGTAAAGGCCACTGATCGCCGGAGGGAGAATCTCCTTGCCGTCCGACATCACACGCTTTACGAGCTCGTAGGTGCCGGCGATGTCGGGGGTCACAGCTGGCGCCGAGTATTGACACGACCCCCGCCTCCAGTCCTTTCAGGTCCGTTCCGTTCACATGGGTAACGGATTATTCCGACCCCCTGTGTCAGAGTAGTCGTCGCTTCATTCCGTTCGTCGGCCTGCGCGCCTCAAACCGCACGCAGATTCAGCCTCCGTTCCCGTTCAGCCCAAGACCGTTGTAGACGTTCCTGACGCCGGGTACGCTGCGCGCAATTGCCTCGGCCTGAGCGCTTTCGGTCCCGGTGTCCACCAGCCCATTCAGGTAGACGTCATGGTGGAAGCTCTGCACATCGATGTTGGCGAATCTGAGCACAGGTCTCTCGTTGATTCGCTGCATCACCTCGGCGCGAATCTGCGTATCCGCGTCTCCGGTGATGACGATTTGCCGGCCGTCGCCCTCATCGGTCGTCGTCGCGGCGAAGCCGTAGGTCGAAAACACTATCAAAGCTGTTCCAAGCAGTGCGCGCGTCTTGTCGAGTTTCATCTCTTCTCCTAATTCCATAGTCGGTTAAGAAATCGGACGTTTACAAATCGTGTCACCTCGTAATAGATGCCACGAATCAGCGCCGTTACGAAGCAATACCGGTGAACCCCATGTCTTATTCCAGCGGCCTGTCCTGGTTCCGATTCCGAATTTCCAGACGAGACCGCGGTTGGTAATCCCTTCTAGAGATCTTTCGGGATGCGGCCTGCAACCAGCCGACCCATGTTGATCCGGGTCGCCATCCGGTCGTCGACCACCAGGTACTCCGAAACTGCCATGTAATGCACGACGTCGCTGAAGGTGAGCGCCCGTTCCGTGGGCCAGCTCGCGAAGCTCTGCTCGGCCCATGACAGCACCGCTTCGGCCTCGTTCAGATCGGAACCGGTACGAGCCATCACGACCCTCTTGTAAATTGCCCGGCGCGGCAGCCCCGGGTGGCTGGCCGACACGATCTGGTACAGCTTGAGCATGTCGCGACTGACCTGCGCCGCGTATTGGGCTTCGCGCCACGACACAAGCAACGACGCGACCAGCTCCCTGCCGAACCCCATCGCACGTTCGTGCAGCGCTAGCTGCCGCAGCGGCGCCGCAGGCTTCTGGCCGGCGGCGGTCGAGATCGCTTGGCGAAGCATGGCAATCACCGGCAACGGTCAGCGCAGCTAGCGAACCATGTTGCCCGGAGCTTCGCGCATGCTGCTGGGCCCCGTCGACACGGACAGCGGCACACCGCCAAACGAGGCACGGAAACCGTTGCCCCAGACGTCCGTCGATCCAGCACTGGAAGCGGTCTGCGACCTCGGCCGGTCTTCGCTCGCACCGAATGACTCCTCAAACTCATTGCCCCAAATGTCGGTGGACGCATCGAGATAGGTGGCGAAGCCGGGCAGGTCCTTCGACAGAACAGGGGCTCCGAAGGACTGTCTGAATTGATTGCGGTAGATATCCGTGGATCCTGTACTCGCGGCGGCGGCTTCGCCGGCAATTGCGGTCAGCGCTGCGGCGATTGTCAACGTAGTTAATGCCAGCTTGTTTTTCATGATGCACCCTCTAGGAACGGTCATTCCCACGAAAAGTGACGGAGCAACGACTCGTTGCGTGGCGGCTCGAGCGCTGCAGCGGAAGGGATCGCAGCAGCGATGCCTCACACTTGTTAGCCTGACCTCGCCCGGACGGGCTTTATTCCGGCGGGACCGATTCCGACTACGGCTCGCTCACGCGGGGAGTGGTCCCCGGATGCCACCTACTGCGACGCGTCTGCACGCGCGAGGCGCTCGACGAACGCTGTTAGCACGTCGGGGCTGACGTCGGAGACCGCCAGCCAATCCATGCCGAAGCCGCTCGCACGCGCGACGGTGAAGCCACGCACGACGCGTAGCGTCGAGGGCGCATTGGTCGACTCGGGCCGAACGAAGACATCGATCGTATGCTGGCGATGGCGGTACACCAGTGTGGCAACCAGCTGCTTGTCCAGGGTATCAAGCCTGCCTCCGATCAATGCGAAGCCTTCGTTCGTCATGTCGCGCACCGGGGGCGAATAGTCCAATCGCGCCGACAGCCAGGGCTTGACCGTATGCTGGTCGGAGGATGCGACCTCGATCAGGCGGTCGCTCAGCACGGCCCGCGTGTGAATTGCCACCGCTTCGGCGGCGAGGCCCTGGTTCGCACGCCAATCGACGACTGCGCTGCCGACGACCCAGGCCAGGACCGTTGCCGCGCAGCCGGCCAAGGCACCCCCAACGAGCCAGCGCCAGCGATCGGGCTGCGGGCCGGGACGCGCCGGCGTCGGCGCGCGCGCGTCAGCGAGCAAGGCCAGCACCCGTGTGCGCAGCTCGGGCGGCGCCTTGAAGTAGGTCGCTTCGGCACGCAGCCGTGCGCGCAACGCCAGCAGGTCGCGGTGCTTCGCCGCACAGGCCGCGCAGCTGCGCAAATGCCTCTCGATCGAGTGTCGTAGCAAGACACCGACTTCGCCGTCGGCGTATGGTGACACCAGCGCTTCAACTCGATGACAATTCATGATTCACCTCCGCGCGTTCGGCGCAGAACGCGTGCAACAGCGGCGAGCGCTGCAGCAAGCCGCGAGCGCGCGCGAGGCGGGACATCACCGTACCGATCGGGATGCCGACGACATGCGCGATCTCCTTGTACGAGAGATCCTCGAGTTCACGCAAAATCAATACCTCACGAAATACCAACGGCAGCTGGGCGACCGCCTCGGAGAGCAACCGCGACTCCGCGCTGCGCAGCGCTGCCTGCTCAGGATCGATCGCACTGGGATCGACGGTCAAATCGCCTGCAGCGCCATCGTCAGGAACCATCTCTGGTGGATGGTTACGCTTGCGCCAGTCGTAGAACGTGTGGCGCACGATGGTCAGGAACCACGCCCGTGCGTCGCTGCCGCGCAACGAACCGACGTACTTTAGCGCACGCATGCATGCGTCCTGGAGCACGTCCTCGGCATCGTGCGGGTTGCGCGCCAGCCAGCGTGCCAGGTTGTAACCGGCGTCAAGATGCGGCAAGACCAGCGCTGCGAAACGCGTGTCTTCAGACAAGCGGAGGCTCCATACCTTGCTGCCTATTACCGCTACCCCGGCTGTTTTATTCCTGCAATAAGCGGAAGAGCGGTAGGGTCACGCGCGGTTCTCTTTGCGGTCAGACCGCCCGTCTGATGATCGGAATTTTGCGCTTACTAACCCGGTCTCTTCGGTACCCGCCGCGGCGGCGACCCGAGTCTTCCGTTCGCGGCAGCCATTGCCCGTCTTCACTAAAGGCATGACTCATGCCAGACGTCTGCTGTTCGAAAACCCGCGACAATCGAGGCGTCCAGATGATTTTGAAGAGACTTGCGCTTCTGCTTTTCGGTGCCACCGCTGCGGCCGCCCTGCTTAGCTGCAGCGCCACGTTGCAGCCATCGCAGGCGGGCAGTGCGCCGACTGCGGCAAGTGACGACGGCGCCGACTTGCAGGCCATCTATTCCGACATGGGACGGGCAGGCGGCAGCGTCTTCGCGCTGGTGCCGCAGGACTCCCAGGTGCGGATCTATGCCTTCCGGGCTGGGCGTGCTGCCAGCCCGGGGCACAACCATGTCATTTCTGCACCCCAATTCACGGGATTTTTCTACCTGCCACCCAGCGGGGCGGCGAACCGCCGCTCCGATCTGGTGTTCCGGCTCGATCAGCTGGAGATCGACAATTCGGGATACCGTTCCGAGCTGGGAGCGGCCTTTTCCTCGGTCCTCTCGCCCGAAGCCATACAGAGCACACGGGAGCACTTGCTCGGCGCCGACGACCCGCAGGCCGACCGCTTCCCCTTCGTCCGCATCCGTTCCTTGCAGATCTCCGGTGAAACGCCAAAGTTCGCCGCCAAGGCCCAGGTCCAGATGCATGGTCAGGAACGGGACATGTGGATTCCTATCGATGTCGAGGGACTGCCGGAGCGGCTTTCCGTCACCAGCTCGTTCGTGCTGCGCCAATCCGATTTTGGCGTCCAGCCGTACTCGTTGCCGGGCGGCCTGCTTTCGGTGCAGGACGAAGTCGTCCTCGATTTCGGACTGACAGGGCACCTGTCAGCTTGATGCATCCGGCAACTGTTAAAGCTTGATCATGGGTAGACGCGAGGCGCCCGCTCGCGCGGCATCCTATGACAAGAAGGTGGCGCTCGTCCTGCAAGGTGGAGGAGCCCTTGGCAGCTACCAGGCCGGCGTTTATGAAGCTCTTTCGACATCCCAATACTTGCCTGATTGGGTGGCTGGCATCTCGATTGGCGCGATCAATGCCGCGATCATCGCCGGCAACGCTCCCGCGAAACGAATCGAGCGTCTGCAAGCGTTCTGGGAAGGAATTACCGCGCCGTCCTCGCTATGGTCAATTTTGTCTTGTGCGATAACAGGCGAGAGCCGCCGCACGAGCTCGCTCAACGCCCTCCTGTTCGGGCAGCCCGGCTTCTTCGCGCCGCGTCCGGCGACGCATTGGATGCTTGGCGGGACCCCGACAAGCTATTTCGATACGAGCGCGCTGAAGGACACGCTCGAACGGCTGGTCGACTTCGACCTAATCAACGCCCGCGAAATCCGTTTCAGCGTAGGTGCCGTGAATGTTCGCACCGGCGATTTCAAGTACTTCGACAACGCTCAAATGACCATTCGGCCGGAGCATGTCATGGCCAGTGGTGCTCTGCCGCCCGGCTTCCCGGCGGTGGAGATCGACGGTGAATACTACTGGGATGGCGGCCTCGTCTCCAACACGCCGTTGCAATACGTACTGGAAGGTATCCCGCGGCGCAGCCGGCTGACGTTCCAAGTCGACTTGTTCCATGCCCAGGGGCACCAGCCAACCAATCTGGAGGATGTCGGCGAGCGCGAGAAGGACATCCGCTATTCCAGCAGGACCCGCGCCACCACCGATATGTTTCGCACGATGCATGATGTCCGGCACAACATCAACAGCCTCTGGGATCGACTGCCGGACAGGCTCCGAAAGACGCCGGAGGCGAAATTTCTTTATGACTTTGGCTGCGTGACCACGATGGACATCGTGGAACTCATTTACCGGCCGACTGACCCTCAGGGTATCTCGAAGGACTATGAATTCAGCCGAACGACGATGCGGAGGCGTTGGGCGCAAGGGTTGTCTGACGCGCAAACGGCGCTTCTCGCGTCGCCATGGCTTGCCCCAATGCCGCCCGAGGTCGGCGCGCGCACCTTCGATGTGCTGAAGGATCTTCCGCCCGATGGGGCTCCCGGGGTGGAGACAAGCGAGCTCAGCAAGGGCGTCATCTGACTATATTCCCAAGCCGACGGTACGGAAGAACCAGAATGAAGAAGTGAGCCACAACCCGGCGAGAACGGAGAACAGGACGCCTCCTGCGAGTGGCAGCGCCCAGCCTTGGAAGCCGCTTGAGCGGACAACGAGGAGCTTGGCGAGAAAGGCCCCATAGAGAAGTGACCCCAGCAAGGAGTGAATGTAGACGCGGGCGTCGTCCGTCCCGAAGCCGAGCAGGAAGACGCAGTGGTAGGCCACCGGCAGTGTCAGCAGAATTGCGGTGCGCCCAGACCAGCGATGCATCAGACGGTAGAAGGGGCCCTTCGGTGGGAAGCGCAGTACTTCGTAGATACGCGACGCAGTCAGCAAGTTGGCCCAAGGCCAGCAGCAACGCAGCTGTTACCAGCCATGCCTTCATATGCAGTGTGTCGCTGAGGGTTTGACAGCGTCACGGTGGCCGAAAGCATCTGGTCGGCGGTGACCACCTTCGCGCCTGGTCGGCGAAGCCGCGCGCGATCTTCTGTCCAAGTGCAAGACCCTGGGAAGCGTTAATTCCCGCCTTGATGTGGCCTCCGCCAGGGAACAAATCCCGGCCCGGGCCGGTATGGCCTGTTATCCCCCGACACCCCCGATGGAGCCTCCAATGAGCGCGCACAACCACGACCCCTCCGGCCTCAGCCACAATCCAGCCCGCCGTCAGGCATTGAGCTGCCTGGCCGCCTGGACCGGCTCCGCCGTCGTCTGGACGGTCGCCGGCGGGGTGCCGCGTGCGCTCGGCGCGACCGGCGACGGCGCCCCCGCCGCGGCCGCCAAGAATGCGCTGACCTTCGTGCAGATCAGCGATACGCATATCGGCTTTCACAAGGAAGCCAACCCCGACGTGGTCGGCAGCCTGCGCCGCGCGATCGCCGACATCTACGCGCTGCCGCAAACGCCGGCCTTCGTGGTGCACACCGGTGACGTGAGCCATTTGTCCAAACCCGAGAAATTCGCCCAGGCGCGCGACCTGCTGAGCGAAATCCGTGTCGATCGCGTGCACACGATTCCAGGGGAACACGACACGATCGACGAAGGTGTGACGGGCTACCTGAAGTTCTTCGATCACGACGGCAAAGGCAGGTCCTGGTACAGCTTCGATCAAGGCGGCGTGCATTTCATCGGCCTGAACAACGTGCTCAACTTCAAGATGGGCACACTGGCCGCGTTCGGCGAGGAGCAGATCGGCTGGCTCAAGGCCGATCTCGCGTCCGTCTCGCACTCGACGCCGATCGTCGTGCTCGGGCACATTCCGCTGTGGACGGTGTGGGAGCCGTGGGGCTGGGGCACGGCCGACTCCGCGCAGGCGATGACGCTGTTGCGTCCGTTCGGATCGGTCACGGTGCTGAACGGGCATATCCACCAGGTGCTGCAGAAGGTCGAAGGCAGCATCGCGCTGCACACGGCGAGGTCACTGGCCTACCCGCTGCCCACGCCCGGACAGGCGGGCATCGGCGAGCCCGGTCCGGTCAAGGTGCCGGCCGGCGAACTGGGCAAGTTACTTGGCACGCGCCGACTCACCGTGGTGCGCGGCCAGCACGACCTGGCGCTGATCGACAAGCCGCTCGATGCCTGAGCGGTTCTGCCACCAGGACACTGCCATGACCTGCGCGTTCCCCTGCAATGCCTCGCACCTACTGCGCGCCTGCGCCGGCCTGGTGCTGGTCTTCTGTGCAGCCTTCGTCACGCCCGCGATCTGCGCGGCGGCGGCTCAGACGGCGACAGCGGTTGACATCAAGATGTTCGCGTATGCGCCGAAGGAAATCACCGTCGCGCCCGGCACCACGATCATTTGGACCAATCACGACGGAACGCCCCATACCGTGACCAGCACCGACAAGAGCTTCGCCTCCAAGGGCCTGGATACCGACGACAAGTTCGAACACACGTTTGCGAGCGAAGGCGACTTCAGTTACTCCTGCACTCTGCATCCGTTCATGACCGCCGTCGTTCATGTGCGCAAGCAATCGCCCGACGTCGGCGCGAAATCCTCGAGCTTGGCAGGGCCGACGCGCGCGGCTCAAAGCGGGATAAAGACAAACGAGCTCCGCGCAGAGGAGGGATCAAAAGTGCGGCATGTGGACTGAGTAGCTGGGCGACCGGATTGTCGAGACGGCCGCCTCATCCAACCCTCGGGCAGACCGATGGCGGACAACTCGCACGAGGTCCCGACATCGAGATCGTGCACGTATCTGCACTGACGGGCAGCTGATCGCGCGAATAGTTCGACTGCCTTTGGATAGGAGCGGCTCCCGGGGGATAGGCGGGGGTTCACGCCGCAGTGCACGCAAGATCCAAGACTGGCGCCGAGTATTGACACGCCCCCCGCCTCCAGTCTTTTCTCTTTGAAATTCAATGCGTTATGCGCCGCAGGCGTTGCACGTTCGAGTTCGAATTGAAAAATGCGGAGTGCGCTCGTCGCTCAGACAACCAATGGTTCGCTCTTTCGGTCGCCGATATAACAGCATCGATCACGCTCGGGCTTCCAGCCGAAACGCTACATAGACCCATAGATACAGCCATACAATAATATGGCTATTGCCTCTGATTGCAGTAAACTACCCGTATGCCAAACCCCAGCTTCGAATGGGATGCGCGCAAAGATGCAGAAAACCAAAGCAAACATGGCGTGCCATTGGTGCTGGCGCAACAGGCATTTGCAGACCCCCACCGCGTTATCGCTGAGGACACCAGGCACGGCAGCGCCAAGGAGCAGAGATACTTTTGTTTTGGGCGTGTCGCGGGTGGTGTACTGACCGTTCGATTCACGCATCGCTCGGGTGTTGTTCGGATAATTGGTGCTGGTTACTGGCGCAAGGAAAGGTTATCTATGAGCGCGAAAATCAAATACACGAATGAACCGATTGGAGATCCAAGAGTTGTCCGCGATTTTCTTCCATCTCCGCAAGATCTGGCGTTCCGGGATGAAGACGTGAAGATCACGATTACGCTCAGCAAGAAGAGCGTGGAGTTCTTCAAGTCCGCGGCTGCGAAAGGGGATACGCAGTACCAGCGGATGATCCGTCGCCTGCTCGATGCATATGTGGACGCACACGCCGGTAATCGTGTGCGTGGTTCGACGCGCGCGCGCGCGAGGTAGCAGCGCGGCACGCACGGCGAGTACGAGGGGAATCGATGCGAACGGAATTGGCCCGAAGGACCGGCGGAGATCACCAAGTTCGATAGTGCGGGCCCGCCCGAGGGCGCGGCCCGCGGATAGCTTCGAATCAATACTCCGGGGCGACTCGGCTCGGCCCTGCACCCCAGACTTGGCGCAGATCCTCGAATGGCAGTTCAATGACCTCGAGAGACTCGACTTCCTCGCGCTAACCGACCGAAGCAATCCCTGCGCGATCAGAAGACGTCGGTCCCAGCGCCCTTTGTCACGCGCGAAATTGCAATCGCTGGTGGCCTCAGCAGCGTTTGGTATACGACGCAATAGCGCTCTGTCAAACGCAGGAGGGTAGCGATTTGCTCGTCCGAGGCATCCGTGTCCAGGGAGAATCGGAGGGTTATCCGCTGAAACCCGACGGAGACTTCCTTGTTCAGACCCAAGGTGCCCCGAAAATCCAGATCTCCCTCCGCCTGAACGAGCGCGTCGCGCAGCTCGATGCCGAGGGCGGTCGCCACCGCATTCAAAGTGACTCCGGCGCACGCGACCAGCGCCTCGAGCAGCATATCGCCCGAACAAAGGTTGGCACCGCTGCCCCCGGTCGCTGGGTGCAGGCCCGCCACCGCTAGCGCCTTGCCGGTCTCGACCTTGCACGTGATGCCGTCCCCCAGCCGCCCTTCGGCGCGCAGCGTGATCGATCCGGCCTGCGGGTCCTCTCGGTAGCGATCCTTAAGAGGCGCCTGAACGGCGCGGAGCTCCTCAGCGTTCATATACGACCTCCTCGTCTTTGAAGCATTCGCGCCGCAGTGCGTTGCGACGCGCCGATGCTAGACATGTCGACCCAGATGTCGATCAGAAGTTCAAAGTGCGATTGGCCACAGCCAGAGCCGCTTCCTTGGTGGCTTCGGACAGCGTTGGATGCACGTGACAGATCCGGGCAATGTCCTCCGAGGAAGCTTGGAAAGCCATCGCCATCGCGGCTTCGGCCACCAAATCCGAGCGTCTATGCAAGCCATCCCCGTCACTCCCGTGCCGGCATAGATCGATCGCCAGCTGAAGCGTCGAAATGCGGCGTCAATCGCTAGTGCACCGATTCGCCGAAAGTCCCTGCTGGAGCGAAAACGGCGTCAATTCGAGGCAGCGTTCTGCTCCGGCAGGGTGATTCGCCGCTATCTAAATGGCGACGGGCGGGAAATCCACTTCGGTGCGGACGAGGTTGTTCGCGTAGTTGCTGAGGATGTGCATGGCGACGTGGGCCACGATCTCCAGAGTCATCGCCTGACTTACACCAGCCGAAGCAGCGGTAGCGAGTTCACCATCGGTGACATTTCCGCGATGCTGGACGATTTGCACAGCCAGTGCAGCGACGGCGCCCTCCAGTTTGTCCTCGGCCCTTCCGGAGCGTGCGCTCCTGGTTTCCTCTTCCGTCAAGCCCGCTTGCTTTCCAAGGGCTGTGTGCGCCGAGACGCAGTACTGGCAGGCATTCGCTTGGCCGACCGCCAGCGCGATGATTTCTCGTTGGCGTGCCGTCAGGACGCCTTTCGAAAGCGTCTCCGAAAGGCCGAGGTAGGCATTCAGTGCGGACGGGCTGTGAGCCAGCGTCGAAAACAGATTCGGAACAGTTCCGAGTTTCGCCTTGATGGCGTCCAGGGTTGCGCCGGTCTTCGGGTCGGCGGCGGTACGGAGCAGCGGTGCGATTCGAGGCATGAGAGGGATCTCCGGTGATTTACGTCGAAAAGCGACGTTCCGGTATTCTTGCCGTTTCAGCGATACGCGAGGACGCGAATCATCTCGAAATGCAGTCCATCCGTCTCATCTGAGCTGTATCCACCGTGTCTGGCCGGGTTCCTTTCATGGATCAAATCTCTGCCGTCTTACGAAACTTCGATATTGCGGCGCACGTCTTCTATTCTGGAACTCTCTGCCGTGCAGAGAAGTTTGATTCGGACGCAGCCGTCGCATACCTGCATGTGCTGCGCGCTGGAAACCTTCTCATACGTGCGCCGGGGATGCCCGATTGCCGTTTACAAGAGCCGACCGCGATCTTCTTCCCCAGACCTCTGAAGCATAGATTTCTCGTAAGTCCAAGCCGAGGAGCGGATCTTGTCTGCGCGACGGTGAACTATGGCCTCGGGGTAGGGAACCCTCTTTTGGATGGCCTGCCACCGGTACTCGGTATTCCACTGGCGGGCACAAACGATCTTCTTCCCGCAACTTCGCTGCTGTTTGAAGAGGCCTTCCAGAGTCGGCTTGGCCGCCAGATCGCCCTGGATCGGATTTTCGAATATCTATTTCTCTTGATACTGCGCCATTCGATGCAGAACGGCCTCCTTCAAGCCGGCGTGCTCTTGGCTTTGGGCGACCGCAAACTCGCGAAGGCGATGGCCTGCATGCATACAGCACCGGGTTCCGCATGGACGCTAGAGCGCCTCGCGCAAAAGGCGGGCATGTCGCGGGCGCGATTCGCAGCGCATTTCCACCGGATCGTCGGAACGACACCCCTCGACTACCTCACCAAATGGCGCATCAGCATGGCAATGAAGATGCTGAACCGGGGCGATTCCCCTAAGGCCGTGGCATCGGCGGTTGGATATTCGAGCTCGGCGGTATTGAGTCGCCTGTTCGTTCAACGCGTCGGTATTACGCCACGACGGTGGAAGGCGAGCGCCTAGTGCGAGCGCCTGATCGGCACGATTCGGCGCGAGTGTCTGGATTGGTTGATCCCGCTCTCAGAACATCATCTTCGGTCACTTCTAAAAATGTGGGCTGTGCATTACAACCGATCGCGTACTGCGCACTACGGGGCTCACGCGCCGCGACCGAGGCCCATCTCATGCAAGGTCAGAATGTCTCGAATCGCACGGTTCACAGGAGTCGCCACGCCGAGCGCCCCGCCTCGCCGGACGACGTCTCCACTCAGGCCCTCGAGCTCCAGGCGGTTTCCACGGTCGAGGTCGTTATGCATCGACGACGTCATCGTCTCAGGTAGTCCATCGCAGAACTTGACGCGGTCGTCTGCGTAATCGGCGGCAAGCCGCACGCCCTCGGCACGACCGACCGCAACGACCTCAGCCATGGTATCGCGAAGCAGTGCGCGCGTGCGGGGGTTCGCGCGGATCGGGCCGATCGGCTCGCGTATCGAGGCGGTCGTCCCGGATAGGCCGACGAGGAAGACGAATTTCTCCCAGATCGTCTGGCGGATGTCGCCGCTGATTTCAACGTCGATGCCCGCTTGCCGGCAGGCATCGAAAAATGCCTCGGCGCGCGGTGTGCGCCGGCCATCGTATTCGCCGAACACGATTTTCTGCATCGCGCCGGAATGGCGGATAACTCCTGGCTCGGCAATCTGTGCTGCGATATAGCTCACGCCTCCCATGACGGCGGGGGCGCCGAGAACCGCGCGCAGGATGTCATCCTTGCGCACACCGTTCTGGAGCGACACGATTGCCGTCGCGGGTCCGAGCAGCGGCACGGCCGCCTTGGCCGCGGCTTCGGTGTCCCAAAGCTTGACGCCCAAGAGAACGAGGTCGACGGGGCCGATATCGGCCGCGCGATCAGTAGCTCGCGGAGCCGCCAGGTGCATGTCGCCCAAAGGACTCTCGACCTTTAGGCCATGCTGTCGAATTGCCTCCAGATGCCTGCCGCGCGCGACGAAGCTTACGTCCGCCCCGCCAAGGGCGAGCCGGGCGCCGAAATAGCCACCAACGCCCCCCGTACCCATCACCGCAATTCGCACGTTGTCCCGCCGATCGTTTCCGACTTCTTGAGAATACATCCAATAATGTGGCAGGACCTGTGTGACGCGACGGGCTTTTCAGAGCAAACCTCTGCGCGGCGTATGGCGCTGGAAGAAAGTCGGCGCCCCATCGCTGCGCGAGCTCGCGCCGCTCAATCGGCTGCTGGCCGAGGACGACACCTCCCGGCAGGCCGTGGCGGCCGTCAAGAGCGCAACGCGCAGCGCGTCTCGTCACTTCAGCCGCTGCAATGGTCCCAGCAGGGCCGATGGGCGAGCACCTGGCGGCTTCTGCAACTCTTCGCCGGGGCAATGCGCGATCTCGTCTGCCACGGCGACTTCCGCCTGGTGCGCGTGGGCGAGAGGATGGATTGCACGCGTATGTTTTACGACCGAACCAAGGCTCACGCGCGGCGCTGGTGCCGAATCGGCAGCTATGGCCACTGGAGCTGCGCGACGCGGCGGGCGTCAGTCAGCCCTTGGGAGAGCAGATTCGGCGGATGCAGGTTCCTCCAAAGGAACTCCACAAGTTGTGCGATCTGTCGCTGGTGACTGGCGAATCACGGGCGAGGTCGGTCCGGCAGAATTCCGATCTCGCGGCCAGGCCATCATTGACGTTCCCGATACTCGCCAGGGGTCAGACCATCAATTCGACAGCGGCACCGAGGCGGGATCGGCCTCGCCAACTGGATACAAATGCCCGACGCGCCCGGGTCACTACGGCGCGGCGGTCGCCCGTAGCGGCGACCCAGCCACAGCAGATCAGACGCCACGAAAGCGTTGCTCGATTTCGTATTCGAGGGCTCATGGCCGCGCCTCAGAAAGGTCTCCGGCGCTTACGGAGCCGCGAACGACTCGTGGGTCGACCCCGGCGGCGCAAGTCGGCCTGCGCGTCTCAAACCGCACGCAGATTCAGCCTCCGTTCCCGTTCAGCCCGAGACCGTTGTAGACTTTCCTGACGCCGGGTACGCCGCGTGCAATTGCCTCGGCCTGAGCGCTTTCGGCCCCAGTATCCACCAGCCCGTTCAGGTAGACGTCATGGTCGAAGCTCTGCACATCGATGTTGGCGAATCTGAGTACAGGCCTCTCGTTGATTCGCCGCGTCACCTCGGCGCGAATCTGGGTATCCGAGTCTCCGGTAATGACGATTTGCCGGTCGTCGCCCTCATCGGTCGTCGGCGCGGCGAAGCCGTAGGTCGAAAACGCCATCAAAGCTGCTCCAAGCAGTGCGTGCGTCTTGTTGAGTTTCATCTCTTATCCTAAATCAATAGTCGGTTAAGAAAATCGGACGTTCACAAATCGAGTCACCTCGTGTAATAGATGCCAGAAATTAGCGTCGTCACGATGCATTTACCGGTGAGCCCCATGCTTTATTCCCGTTGACTGTTCTAGTTCCGATTCCGAATTTCCCATTAAAGGGTTACACGCAGTTCAGTGACATTTCTTCTTGCGACAGGGGTCTAGCGTGAGTCTGGTCGATGGCTTTCATCGCTACCTCCGTCGGTGCGTGCGGGGTTGTCGTTCGCGACACGAATAATCAGCTTGCCGAACCGCTTGCCCTCGAGCAGGCCGATGAAGGCTTGCGGGGCGTTTTCAAGACCATCAACGATGTCCTCGCGGAACTTGACCCTCCCTCCTTTGAGCCAGGCGCTCATCCGGGTGAAAAATTCGCCGTAACGATGGCGGTAGTCGGAAACGAAGAAGCCGTGCATCTTGATGCGCTTGGCGTGCAACGTGCGCGCCAGGAGCCTTAGCCGTTTCGACCCCGTCGGCGGGTCGGTGTCGTTGTAGTGGGCTATGAGCCCAGTCACCGGAACACGGGCCCCCGTATTCAGAAGCGGTAGGACGGTGTCGAGGGCGGCGCCGCCGGCGTTCTCGAAATAGACGTCGATGCCATTCGGGCAGGCAGCCGCCAACTGCTCAGACAGACCAGCACTGCGACGCTCGATGCAGGCATCGAAGCCCAACTCGTCGATGACGAAGCGGCGCATGTCGGCGCTTCCAGCGAGAACGACCACGCGACAGCCCTTGAGCTTGGCGATCTGGCCCGCCAACGAGCCGATCGCCCCGCTCGCCGCGGCTACGACCACCGTTTCTCCGGCCTTCGGCTTGCCGATGTCGAACGAGCCCACGTAGGCCGTGAAGCCCGGCACGCCGAGGGCTCCGAGGCTGAGCGAGGGGCGCGTTATCCGGGCGTAGAGCTTGGCCAGATCCGTGCCGTCGGATAGGGCATATTGCTGCCAGCCGTTGTAGCCGAGCACCAGGTCACCCGGCTGGTAGTCCGGGTGCCGGGAGGCTTCCACGCGCGAAACGGTTCGGCCGGCCATCACTTCACCAACCGCAATGGGCGCGGCGTAGGGCGGCCGATCGCTCATGCGGCCGCGCATGTACGGGTCGAGCGACAGATAGAGGGTGCGCATCAGCACATGCCCGGTCGAGGGAGTTGGAACGGCGCGTTCTTCGAGGCGGAAGTTCGCCGCTCTTGGGGCGCCGGCAGGCCGGGAGCGCAGGACGATCCTGCGGTTGACCGAATTGCGCAGGGGCGTGTTCCTCACGCCATCGGCAATGGATATCGTGCGTTGATCCATGGTTTGGTATCCGTGTGCTGGCGGTTGACCGCGGTGATGTAGCGCGATTGGCCGTGCCTGGATCTCACGTTGAATGCGAAAGGGCTTTAACAAGTTGCCCTTGGTATCCCGCTGGGCCTTGTCGACACGGACGGTGGGACATCTGCAAACGAGGCACGGAAGGCGTTGCTCCACACGTCCGTAGATCCAGTGCTGTAAGCAGTCTGCGACCTCGGACGTTGTCCGATTGCACCGAAGGAGTCCGCAAACCCATTACTCCAAATATCGGTGGACTCATTCAGACAGGCCGCGGAGCCGAACGAGTCCTTCGACAGAACTGGGGCTCCGAAGGATTCTCGGAATTGATTGCGGTAGATATCCGTGGATCCTGTGCTCGCGGGCGCGGCTTGACCGGCCAAAGCGATCAGTACTGCGGCAATTGCCTCTGTACCCAATGCAAGCCTGCTTCTCATGATGCATCCCTTCGGGAACGATTACTGCCACGAAAACTGACGGAGCAACGACTCGTTGCGTGACCACTCGAGCGCGCTGCAGTGGAAGGGATCGCACCAGCGACGCCTTACACTTGCTTGACCCCGCCTGGCTGGGTTTTATTCCAGCGGGAATAATCTCGACTACGGCGCGGTCACTCCAAATCTCGTGGATGCCAGCTACTGTGACAGGCCTGCGCGCGCGAGCCGCTGGACGAATGCGGTTAACACGTCGGGGCTGACGTCCGAGACTGCCAGCCAATCCATGCCGGAGCCGCTGGCACGCGCGACGGTAAAGCCTCGTACGATACGTAGCGCCGAGGGGCCGTGCTGAGCGAGCACCTGATCGAGGTGGCATCCTCGCCGGCAACGCGCCAGTGGAACGAGTTGAGCGTCTGAAAGCGTTCTGGGAGGGGATTTCGGCACCGTCGTCGCCATGGCCAGTTTTGTTTAGCGCGATAACAGGCGAGAATCGCCGCACGAGCTCGCTCAACGCCCTCATATTCGGGCAGCCCGGCTTCTTCGCGCCGCGACCGGCGGTGGACTGGCTGCTCGGCAGTAGGCCGACCAGCTATTACGATACGAGTGCGCTGAAGGACACGCTCGAACGGTTGGTCGATTTCGATCGCATCAACGCCCGCGAAATTCGCTTCAGCGTCGGAGCCGTAAATGTGCGCACCGGGAATTTCGCGTACTTCGACAATTCACAAATGACCATTCGGCCGGAGCATGTCATGGCCAGCGGCGCTCTGCCGCCCGGTTTCCCGGCGGTGGAGATCGATGGTGAATACTACTGGGATGGCGGTCTCGTCTCCAACACGCCGCTGCAATACATACTGGAATGTATCCCGCGCCGTAGCCGACTGACATTCCAAGTCAACTTGTTTCATGCTCCGGGGCGCCAGCCAACCGATCTCGAGGAAGTCTGCGAGCGCGAGAAGGACATCCGCTATTCCAGCAGGACCCGCGCCGTCACCGATATGTTTCTCAGGATGCATGATGTCCGCCACAACATCAACAGCCTCTGGGATCGACTGCCCGAGGAGCTCCGAAAAACGCCGGAAGCGAAATTCCTTTATGAATTTGGCTGCGTGACCACGATGGATATCGTGGAGCTCATCTACCGGCCGAATGAGCCTGAGGGCATCTCGAAAGACTGCGAATTCAGCCGAAGCACGATGCGGACGCGCTGGGCGCAAGGGCTGTCCGACGCGCAAACGGCGCTTCTCGCGTCGCCATGGCTTGCTCCAATGCTGCCCGAGGTCGGTGCACGCACCTTCGATGTGCTGAAGGATGCTGCCGTTCACTAAGGTCGGCTTTCGGGCAGGCCCGCCGGCCCGCCACCGCATTGAACGTCCCACAGCGCAGCCGATTGACGCAGCGCCAATGCGGCGGATCCGGGCAACGCAAACTAATTGCGCACGATGTACGGAGGCAGGACCGTGGGATCGCCGAGAATCGGCCGCAGGGAGGCATGCGACACGGCGATACTGAGCGCGCGCGGGCGCTGTTCTTCCGGCGCATCGATCAACTGCGTCACGTAGCGGGGTGGAACCACGAGGTAATGACGCCTATCGGGGGCGTACCTAAGTTCGCGCCATCCCTGCCCCATTAACCATTCCCATAGTTCATCGGTGACGCCCGCTTGGATCGTCATGCGAAGCTCCCCACAGACGATATAGGCGCCAATGGCAGGCTTGGGGCCGCGACGAGGTGGGGCGCGCTCTATTCGCACACGCAGCAAGACACGAACCCGATGTTGCAGCGATTGAAGCATCACGACGAAACCTCTGCATCCCGATGGGTCTCTTTGTGCGCCCAAGTTCATTGACCCGCAATCGGGGATACACCTCAAATTTCGGCTTGCTAGTGACGCTGCCATTCTTGGTCCGCAGACCCCGAGCGCGATTCAGCCCACACTCCCGCGAGGGATGCATAGCTACTGGTTGGTAGTGGCAAGCCACTGTCAGGACTGCCCAGATGCGCCAGCTGACCTAGCGTAGCAGCGCAGAGGCGGTGTTAGTGCTGCAATGCCAAGATCCGACTTTCACAAAGTGGGATTCTTCAGATGCTGTGAAACAGTCTTCAAGATTTCGCGCGAAAGTTCCTCGTCCGATACGGCGCGGGCCATGCCGATGGCGCCGACAAGCGCGCAATACGTAATGATTGCCCGCGATCTTGCGGTACCGCTTCCCTTGCCGTTCGCGCCGCGAATCAGAGTCGCGAGTAACTCAATGTTGTTTCGAATCTTTTGGGTAACAACAGCCCGCGTGCGCTTGCCAGTGCGCGCGAGGTCTGGCGCCAAAGCGCCGACGGCACAACCCAGGCCTGGATGATCGCGATGGGTTTCGTTCAAATACCCATCGACGAGCGACTCGTAGGTGACCGGAGGGCCGCCCGAGGCTGCGGAGTCCACCTGACGTTGCCAAAGATCCAGGGCCGAGCCGACCGCTTCGGCCACTAACGCGTCACGTGATTTGAAGTGCTTATAGAAGCCGCCCACGGTAAGACCGGCTTCTTTCATCAGGTCCGAGATTCCGATCCCAGTGAGTCCCTCTTCGCGGAATTTCTTCGCCGCGACGGCCACAATGCGCTTGTGCGTATTCGCCTTTTCAGTCTTGGAATGACGCATGGACCCTCGTAAAAAATATGGAACCAAACCGCAGTCGTTTGTCTCCAATCCGTTGTATGGATTATACTAATAATCCATATGAAACGCAAGTGCCGCGATGTGTCTGTCTAAACCAAACTAAATGACGGGAGATGGAATGATGGCTAATGCTTATGTTGATGTGGTTACCAAGAGGGTTGACGTGAACGGGACTTCCTTCGTGTATCGAGAGACAGGCGAAAAGAATGGCATTCCGATCGTCCTGCTTCACCATCTAACAGCTGTTCTCGATGATTGGGATCCGAGAACTATCGACGGCCTAGCCCAGAAACACCGCGTCATCGCCTTCAATAACCGTGGAGTCGGAGGCTCCAAGGGCACCACGCCAGACACGATCGATGATATGGCAACGGATGCAGTGGCTTTCATTCGAGCTTTAGGGCTTTCGAAAACCGACCTGCTTGGCTTCTCACTCGGTGGTTTCATCGCTCAAGTCATCGCGCAAAAACATCCCGATCTCGTGCGCCGAATGATTCTGGCAGGTACCTCGGCCGCCGGCGGTGAAGGGATCAGCAACGTGGCCTCCGTGTTGCAGAACGCCGTGGCCACGGCAACAGCCGAGAAGAAGCATCCGAAGCAGTCGCTCTTTTTCACACAGTCTCAAGACGGCCAAAAGGCGGCTGCGGAATTTCTCCAGCGTCTCGGCACTCGACAACCGGACCGCGATTTGCCTGCAACACAAGAGACCATCGTTGCTCAGGTGACCGCGATTACCAGGTGGGGCATGGCGCCTAAGCCGACCTCGTTGGCCGGCATCCGACACCCGGTACTGGTGGCGAACGGCGACACCGACGTGATGGTGCCATCGATCAATTCTGTGGAGCTAGCGCGCAAGCTGCCACACTCTCAGTTGAGCATTTTTCCTGATGCTGGACATGGAGGTATCTTCCAGTACCACAGCACGTTTCTCGAGCAGACTCTGCGATTTCTGCAGGACTAACCTTGATGCCGCACTGTCGGTTCGTCGGCAAACGAGTACGGACCACCAGATCGCCACGAGCGGACACGATCTAGAGTATCGCGGCACGGAAGAGGTGCTCGTGGTCGAGTCCCCGCATCCCGACGCTCACGCGACAGATTCCTTCTGCGCAAGTCGAAAGGCCCGCAGGTCAGATTCCGAAAGCGCAGCACGAGATGCAGACAATGCCTGCAGTCAGAAGCGATACGGTTTTCCAGATTCTG
>Ga0210404_10000435_pt1 | contig 22294 bp, 18 predicted proteins | sample IncBWH28MmetaG_FD_155455 | JGI IMG/M metagenome (GOLD analysis project Ga0210404, IMG submission 155455) | Forest soil microbial communities from Barre Woods Harvard Forest LTER site, Petersham, Massachusetts, United States - Inc-BW-H-28-M | ecosystem: Environmental > Terrestrial > Soil >... | reverse complement strand
GGCGACGCGCCGAGAGCAACACGGCGGCGCTGCCACCCGCCAGCCAGGTGAGCGCAGAAAAAATGGCGAACAGAATCCACAACTCGCGGAAGCGGATGTCGAGCAGCGAAAACAGCCCGCCGGTCACGAAGCGAAAAAGCGGCCAGCCGGCGATGGTGATCGTCCAGGAAAAAATGGTCAGCAGGATCAGCACGATCCGGCTGCGGCGCCCCTCGGCCTGCCCCGCAAGTTCCGCTTCCGCCAGCGCGCGCGTGCGTTCGAAAAGAGCCGCGGACGGCTGCGGCGTGCGCAACTGGCGCAACCCGCCCGAAATCAACTGCCAGCGCTCGATTTCGGCGGCGCAACCCGGGCACGTCGCGGTGTGCCGCGCGATCCGCTCTTCCTCGTCGCCACCGAGCGCTCCCGCAACGAACAGCGCCAGCCGCTCGCGAATCTCGTCGTGCTCGTTGCCGCGGCTCATTCCCGCACCTCGGTCATGCGGCCTGTCTCAAGCATGCCCCGCAGCTGATGCAGCGAGCGATGCAAACGCGACTTGACCGTCGAGAGCGGCGCGTCCAGCACCGTCGCGATTTCTTCCAATTTCATCTCTTCCTCAAATCTCAGTGACAATACCTCGCGATACCTCACCGGCAAGTGTTCCAGAGCAACCGCCAGCCGGCCCGCGCGTTCGTGCGCCAGCAACTGCTCGAATGGCCCCGGATCGCCCGAGGGGAGCTGCGAAGCCTTGGTTTCTTCCTGTGAATCCGGGCCCACCGGCTCGTCCAGACTGCCCGGCCTGACCCGTCGCAGATGATCGAACGCCAGATTGCGCGCCAGCGTAAAAAGCCACGCTTCGAAATTGCGTGACGTGTCGAAGCTGTGGATTTTCTTCGCCACCCGCAGCCAGGTCTGCTGGAACAGATCGTCGGCGTCCGCCGGCTGCCGCACCAGGCGCAGCAGGTAGCGATAGATGCGATTCTGATAGCGCGCCATCAGCGTGGCAAGCGCGTCCGGGTCGCCGCGCCGAAGCTGGAGAATAGCGGCGTCGATTCCCAATCGCCCCTCCCAAACGCTCGCGATCGAACCCGTCATATCCATACTACGCAGGGACGCCACGGAAAGACGCAGCGGGCACCTTCCAGACACCCGCTCCGAAGTCCTTATATGGCAATGGGTTAAGGAAAGCTAGAACTTCGTGACTTCGCTGAAGTGAAAGTCGCGGACCTTCATCGCAGGCACGACCATCTCGAACGACTCTTCGCCTGCCGCGCGCACCGCCGGACCCATCATTTCCACCTTTGACAGCATCTCGATGACGCTTTCGTTGAAGCGGAAATTGCGCACGCCGCCAGAGACTTTTCCGTTTTCGATCAGGAACGTTCCGTCGCGCGTCATGCCGGTGAGGATTTTCTGGTACGGATCGACTTCGCGGATGTACCAGAGGCGCGTGACCAGAATGCCGCGCTCGGTGGTTTGGATCATTTCTTCCGTGGATCGATCGCCACCGGAAAAGACCAGGTTCATCGGCGCTTCGCCATATTCGTTCGGCAGCGGGAAACCGTGCCCGGTCGCCTGAGCCTTCATTTTTTTCGCCGTGGCGCGCGCATAGACCAGATTCTTCGGCACGCCCCGATCGACCAGCAGAACCTTCTGGCGAGGGACGCCTTCCCCGTCGTGCGGCGGGCCGCTTTGCAGCGGATGATAGGCGTCGTCCCAGATGGTGATGTTGTCGCCGAAAACTTTCTTGCCGATGCGGCCGGTGAGGCAAGAGCGCTTGTCGAGCACGGAGGTGGCGGCGAAATCGTAGAAGAGGAATCCGACCAGATCGAGCACCGCGGCCGGACTCAGGATCGTGGTGTAGCGGCCGGCGGGAATTTCGCGCGGCTGGCGCGAGCCCGCGGCTGTTTTCGCAGCGTTCTCCGCGAGTTCTGGGGGATCGATTTTGCGGATATCGGGCGAATTGGCCTTGGCCCAGCCGGAGGAGGTCGATTCCAGAATGGTGACTGAGAATTCGGCTCGGGTCTGCTCGTCATGGGCGACCAGGCCTCGTGAATTGGCCATCACCGAACGCGATCCGCCGCTGGAAAAAATTCCCGCGGCGGTCTGCTTGGCCTTGATCGCCATTTTGCAGACGCGCGTGACAGCTTTGGCGCGGTCCTCGGGCGAAGTTCCCGCAGTCGATGAGAAAAATCGCGAAACCTTCTGATACTTCTGCTTGCCGATCAGGGGGAGAAGATCGGTTTTAGGCTGGTTGCGCGCCAGCGTGACGGCAGCGGCGACCGTACGGCGCAGCGACTCGTCGTCGGTCTTGTTGGTTGTGGCGCGCGCGGTGCGCCCGTCGACCACGGCGCGAACGGAGATGCCGAGCGAGTGTTCGGCGACGTTCTGGTGAATCGTGTTGTTGGCAAAACGCGTAAGCGCGTCGGTGGTCGCGCCGACGTCGACTTCGGTTTCGTCCGCGTCGCTGAGCTTCAGGATTTTTTCGGCGACGCGCTCGAGATCCTTGAGCGAGAGTTGAGCGTTTCGAGTGGCCATGGACTATTGTGCGAAGGCGACGCCGACTTTAACGTTGCGGAAGCGCGCGGGCGATGCGCCGTGGCCCGTGCCCATCACCTGCTGGGGCTGGCCCTTGCCGCAGTTGGGAGTGCCCCACAACGTCCAATATTCGCGCGAGCAGATGGCGTCGCAGCTGTTCCAGAATTCGGTGGTGATCCCGCTGTAGCTGGGATTCTTGATCATGCGGCCTCGCTTGCCGCCTTTGATTTCCCAGCCGATTTCGGTTGAAAACTGGAAGTGATAGCGCCTGTCGTCGATCGACCAGGAGCGATTGGTTTCCATGAGGATGGCCTGGTCCGTATCGGCGATCAGGTCGTCGTATTTCCAGGTGCCGGGATGGATGCTGACGTTGGTCATGCGGATCATCGGCAGGCGGTTCCAGCTTTCGCAGCGGACCGTGCCACCCGAGCGTTTTTCGCCGATGGACGCGGCGGTTTCGCGACTGCTGAGATAGCCGGTGAACAGGCCATTCGTGATGATCGGGGTGCTTTGCGCGGCCACGCCTTCGTCGTCGTAGCCGAATGTGCCAAGGCCGGGGCCGTGCTCCAGGCGCGCGTCAGCGACCACGTTGACGATGTCCGAACCATATTTCAATTTGCGCAGTTTTTCCGTGGTGAGAAAGCTCATGCCCGCGAAATTCGCCTCCATCCCGAGGACGCGATCGAGTTCGATGGGATGTCCGATCGATTCGTGAATCTGCAGGCCGAGCTGCGAGCTGCCGAGAATGACGGTCTGCTGGCCTTCGGGACACTGTGCGGCGGAATGCAGCGCGACCGATTCTTCGGCCATGCGGCCTGCGTTGCCGACGAGGTCGAGTGATTCGATGAGCTCGTAGCCCTGGAGCATGTGCTGGCCGCCGAAACTATTGGGGTAGGACCGCTTCTGGATTTCAGTGCCCGCGAAGCTGGTGGCCACGATCCCGGCGCCGGACTGCATTTTCACCTGATGAATCGACGAGCCGCTGGTCGAAGCGAAGAGTTGCTCGATGCGCCGGAAGGACATGGAGCCTTCGGCCACCGTGACGCCTTTGATGCGGCGCATTTCTTTGTCCGCGGCGAGCAGCAAATCGATCTGTGTTTCGACGGGAATGCGGAACGGGTCTTTGAGATAGGGATTCTGCCACGTGTCGACGTACGTTTGTTCGGGCGCGAGCGAGACGTTTTCGCGTTTGGCGAGCGCGGAAGCCTTGGCGATGGCGACCGCTTCGGCCGCGCAGGCTTCGACTCCTTCCTTGGTGAGACGGTCGGTTGAGGAGAATCCCCACGCGCCGCCCGCGATCACACGGATACCGATGCCGAGTGATTCGGATTCGGCGAGCGTGCCGACTTCGCCGTTCTTGGTCGAGATGTCGCGGTGACGGATGTCCATCACGCGAACGTCGGCGTAGGAAGCCCCGCGTCTCTGGGCGGTTTCGATGGCCAGATGGGCTAGTTCGTGCATGACCGTCCGCGACCGGTGGCCAGTGATTCGTTATTCGTGAGAGGCGAGGCGCTGCTGGACGGGTTCGCCGAGTGGCGCGCTTTGGCGGGCCCGGAAATGGTGCTGGATGCCCCTCCGATCTCTGCTCGATTGAGGGGTCGAGCGATCGTTTGTTTTCTGCAGATTACCGACATTCCTATTCGGCGCGGCGGTCGAGCGGAAACGGGCAGAACTCGGCGACCGCCGATGTGACCGGCGCCGGCCTTCCTGTTCGATAATATCGGTTCAAAATTCACTGAACCATCTTAGAGGAATGCGGAAAGAGTGCAAGGGTGAGGTTAGGTAAAGAATGAGATTCGATCTGCCGGATTCACCGAACGTCCGCTGTGAGCAGGACCCTCGACCGGCAGCCCAGGTTGAGGTCGATGGCCAGCCGATCGCCCAGTAGGTCGCCAGGCACATGATCGAGGTGGATGGGCTGCCGAGTGACCAGCCTCAGCAGCAAAAGCGCCCCCCTGACGATTCACCGTCCCAGGACGGCTCGCTTACTTGGTCTTGAACAGCGCGAGATCAACCCCGGCGGCCATGGCCTTGTAACCTTCGTCGTTCGGGTGCAGGTGGTCGCGGATGTTGAAGGACGCGCGAATCTGCTTGGGATTGGCGGGATCCTGGACGGCAGCGTCGAAATCGATGACCGCGTCGTAGGCGTGGCTGGTGCGAATCCAGTTGTTCAGCGCTTCGCGCATCGTTTCGCCATTGGGGGTGGCGTAGGCGGCGCCGACGAAGGGAGTCAGCGTCGCGCCGATGGCCTGGATTCCGTGCAGGTGTGCGCGCTCGATGATTTGCTTGTGCGCGGCGATCAAGTCATCCACGGTAGGAGCCTCGGCCGGCGGGGTGCCCGGAAGACTGCCGAGGCCGATGTCGTTGATGCCTTCAAGGACGATGATCCATTTCACACCCGGCTGGCTGAGGACGTCGCGGTCGAAACGGGCGAGAGCGTTGATTCCCGCCCCGTCGTTGAGCAAACGGTTGCCGGAAATGCCTTCGTTGATGATGGCGACGCCGGCGGTGGATTTGTTCGCCGCTAGGCGAACGGCGAGCTGGCTGGGCCAGCTGCTGTTGGTGTTCGGTGTGGAAGTAGCGCCATCGGTTATAGAGTCACCGAAGGCGACGATGGCGCTGGCTTTGGCGGGAGCGACCACGTCGACTCCGTCGATCCAATACCAGAGCTCGCGCGTGGTCGGATCGGCGATGCTGGGAGCGCCGGTAAAATCGCCTGGCTGCGAGATGTAGGTGGTGTGCAGACCGGTGAGGTGGATGGTCGGAGCCGTAGCTTCGACCGGAACGTAGAGGCTGATCACCAGGTCGCCGAGCGCGGGAACTTCGAAATCGAGCGGGTCGCTGAGCATTTCCGCGCCCGGAGGAATCATGACGGTGGCTCGACCGCTGAAGGTGAGGGCGTGGTCGGAACCGGCGGCGATGGCGGAATCTTGGTCATGGAGCGCGATATGCGCGCCACCAATCTGAAGCGTGTTCGTACCGAATGCGTTTGACAGCTGCACGCGAACGCGGTGGCCACCGATGCTGGTGTGAACGATCATGCGCACGGTCTGGTTGTTGATGGTCGGCGGAGCGGGAAACAGCGGGGGAGGGGGAGGATTGCCCTGGGCGGAGGGCGCCGGCTGAGCGGTGTTCGCCGGCGGCGCAGGCGTCGGGAATCGAGGAAACGAGAAGCGCGGCGTCTGCGGTGAGGCGGCCCAGGTGGCCACCCAATGCTCCTGCGCAACTGCATTTTGCGCGTCGGCTGCCAGCGCTGCCGCGAAAACACACCACAGAACAAAGGCGCGAACCGCTCGATGCGACATGATTCCCCCAAGGATTCGGAATGAAAGCGGCCCGAATGTTATCGCAAGGGGAATCGTTCGACAACCCGGAGAGAGCCTAGCGTTTGGGAGCAGGCGGGTGCGGGGCGAGGACTTGCTGCAGCGTGAGGCCGGAGGAGAAATTCAGCTCGACTTCGAATTTGATCCAAGCGATTACGTCGGGGGCCCCATCTTTTCCGGAAGCGATCTTGGAACGCAAAATGCGGAGCTGGCCGGTGCCGAGTTGGAGCTGTGTGGATTCGGCCGCGACGCGGGCGTGTTCGGTTTCACCGACCGTGCTGGGATAGAGGGCGGCGTTGACCACTTCGCTGGCGCGCTGCTGGTCGTCGATGGACTGGACGAAATTGAATTTGCGAAGCGGGGCCTGCAGCGCTTCTTTCGCCGAGTATCCGAAGGCCGCGGCGATGTAGCGGTCGTTGTAGGCGTGGAAAGGCGGCGTGGCGATGGCTGCGAATTCGATTGGATCGCCGCCGGCGGGCTCGACTGGGGGAAGAATTTCGATGACCCAGCCGCCGCCTTCGTCCGAGGCGGCGGGCGTGAGGCGGAAGAAGAGGTTGTGGCCGATGTCGCGGGTGAAGGGCTGGCCGCGGGTCACTTCGCCGCTGAAGCGAAGTTCGGGGACGTCGGGCTGCGGTGTGGGCGCGGCAGGCGGTGGCTGGTCCTGCGATGCGGAAGGGCGCGCGACCATTGCCAGGAGCAAAGCGCACGTGAAAATTAGTCCGATGGGCCGAAACGGCATATCCGCGCGGATTTTACCAGAGCACCGCAGGAAAATCGTGAGTGGGCCAGTCGGCAGACGGGATGGCCGATTGCCACACAGATGCGCCGGGCGATGTCGGGCTGGTAGGAAAAGCAAATGGGCGGCTCGGGCCGCCCATTTCAAAACCAAGAGAGATTCTTCGACTTCACTCCGCAGGAAGGGTTTAGGTGCCCTCGTCCCAGGAGGCCAGGTACTTTTCCTGTTCCGGAGTGAGCTTGTCGATCAGCACGCCCATGGACTCGAGCTTGAGCTTGGCGATTTGCTTGTCGAGATGCTCAGGGACTGAGTAGACCTGCGGCTTCAGATCCTTGGCGTTCTTCACCATGTACTCGGCGGAGAGAGCCTGGTTCGCAAAGCTCATGTCCATGACGGAGGCGGGATGGCCTTCGGCGGCAGCGAGGTTGATCAGGCGGCCTTCGCCCAGCAGATAAATCTTGCGGCCGTCCTTCATCGCGTATTCCTCGACGAACGGACGGGCTTCCTTGCGGCTGCTGGAAAGCTTTTCGAGCGCTGGGATGTCGATTTCGACGTTGAAGTGGCCTGAGTTGCAGACCACCGCGCCGTCCTTCATGCGCTCGAAATGCTCGTGCGCAAGAACGGACTTGTTGCCGGTGACGGTGACGAACACGTCGCCGATTTTGGCGGCTTCGTTCATGGGCATCACCCGGAAGCCGTCCATCACCGCTTCGATGGCTTTGGTCGGATCGATTTCGGTGACGATCACGTCCGCGCCGAGGCCCTTGGCGCGCATGGCGACGCCGCGTCCGCACCAGCCGTAGCCGGCGACGACCAGTCTGCTGCCGGCGAGCAGGAGATTCGTAGCGCGAATCACGCCATCCAAAGTGGACTGGCCCGTGCCGTAGCGATTGTCGAAGAAGTGCTTGGTGAGCGCATCGTTAACCGCAATCACCGGGAACTTCAGCGTGCCGTCCTTGGACATGGCGCGCAGGCGAATGACGCCGGTGGTGGTTTCCTCGGTGCCGCCAATCACCTCAGGGATTTGATTGGTGCGCTTGGTGAGCAATTGGGTGACCAGGTCCGCGCCGTCGTCCATGGTGATTTGCGGCTTGTGGTCGAGCGCGGCGCTGATGTGCGCGTAGTAGGTGGCGTTATCCTCGCCCTTGATCGCGTACGTGGGAATCCCATATTCCTTCACCAGCGCGGCGGCGGTGTCGTCCTGCGTCGAGAGCGGATTGGAGCCGCAAAGAACCAAGTCGGCGCCGCCGTCACGCAGGGTGATGGCGAGGTTGGCCGTCTCGGTGGTGACGTGCAGGCAGGCCGCCATGCGAATGCCCTTGAGCGGCTGCTCCTTGATGAAGCGCTTGCGGATCAACTGCAACACGGGCATGTGCGAATTCGCCCATTCGATTTTGCGCTTGCCCTGCTCGGCGAGACTAAGGTCCTTCACATCGCCTTTCGCTCTGACGGCTGTTTCCACGAGTTGCTCCCCTTAAATTGATTGCGGACGAAGGTTCTAGCGAGAGACCGCAACGACGCCGCGCGAAGCCGCTTCCTTGCGGATGGCGTCCGCTTTGTCGGTTTTCTCCCAGGTGAAGCCCGGACCAGTACGGCCGAAGTGGCCGTAGGCAGCCGTCGGCCTGTAAATCGGACGTCGAAGGTCGAGCGTTTCGATGATGCCCTTGGGCGTGAGTTTGAAGAAGGCGCGAATCAGCTCGGTGATCTGATGATTCGGGATGGTGCCGGTGCCGAAGGTGTCGGTCATCACCGAGACCGGCTCCGCCACGCCGATGGCGTAGGCCAGCTGGACTTCGAGTTTGCGCGCGAGGCCCGCGGCAACCAGGTTCTTCGCTACGTAGCGCGCCATGTAGCAGGCCGAGCGATCGACCTTCGACGGATCTTTGCCGGAAAATGCGCCGCCGCCGTGACGGCCGTAGCCGCCGTAAGTGTCCACGATAATCTTGCGGCCGGTGAGACCCGCGTCGCCCATGGGACCGCCGGTGACGAAGCGGCCCGTGGGGTTGACGTGAATCTTGGTGGTCTTGTCGAACATGCTCGCGGGAAGAACGGGCTTGATGACTTTTTCGATGACCGCCTCGCGGAGGTCGCTATTGGAAACTTTGTCGCCGTGCTGGGTGGAGATGACCACGGTGTCGACGCGCGCCGGACGGCCGTTGATGTATTCGATCGAGACTTGCGACTTGGCGTCGGGACGGAAGAAGTCGACTTCCTTCTTCTTGCGAACTTCGGCGTGCTTTTGCATCAATTGATGCGCCAGCTGAATGGCCATCGGCATCAGTTCGGGGGTCTCGTCGCAGGCGTAGCCGAACATCATGCCTTGGTCGCCGGCGCCGCCTGTGTCGACGCCCATGGCGATATCGGGCGACTGCGGCTTGACGGCGGACATGACCGCGCAAGTTTCGGCGTCGAAGCCGTACTTGGCCCGGTTGTACCCGATGTCGTTGATGACCTCGCGGGCGATGCGCTCGTATTCAAGGCAGCCGCGGTGCTCTTTCTTGATGGTGATTTCGCCGGCCACGACGACCAGGCCGGTGGTTAGCAGGGTTTCGCAGCCGACGCGGCCCATGGGATCGTGCGTGAGCACCGTGTCCAGTACGGCGTCGGAAATCTGGTCGGCGATTTTGTCGGGATGCCCCTCGGAAACGGACTCAGAGGTAAACAGGAATTTCTCTTCGGAATGTGCCAAAACCGTGTCCTCCCGCGGAATTAAGACGGAACCTGCAAGTATATGCTGCGCGCGCCTAAGTCGCTCAGTTTAATGACGCTAGCATAGGCATCTGGGTGTGTCAATAAACTGCAGGGAAAGGCGCTAAACCGAGGCTGAACAGCGAAATCGAGCAGCGAAGCGGCCCGCAATTGCCGGGTATGACTGGGCCATGGGGCGGTCCGGCTAGGCGACGTCGCGGCGGTAGAGCAAATAGGCGCGGATGAAAGGGTCGAGGTCGCCGTCGAGGACTTTTTGCACGTCGCCGCGTTCAACCTTGGTGCGGTGGTCCTTGATCATCTGGTAGGGCTGCATGACGTAGGAGCGAATCTGGCTGCCGAAGCTGATGTCGGATTTGGTGGCATCGAGCTTGCGCTGGTCACCGCGGCGCCGTTCGAGCTCCAGCTCGTAAAGGCGCGAGCGGAGAACCTTCATCGCCGACTCGCGGTTCTTGTGCTGGCTGCGCTCGTTCTGGCACTGGACGACGATACCGGTCGGCAGGTGCGTGAAGCGGACCGCGGATTCGACCTTGTTGACGTTCTGCCCGCCGTGGCCGCCGGCGCGAAAGGTGTCGATGCGGAGATCCTCGGGCTTCACGACGATTTCGATTTTGTCGTCGATTTCCGGGATCACGAAAACCGACGCGAACGACGTGTGCCGGCGGGCCTGCTGGTCAAACGGCGAAATCCGGACCAGGCGGTGCACGCCGCTTTCACCGGAGAGCATGCCAAAAGCGTTTTCGCCCTCGATTTGAATCGTGGCGGACTTAATGCCCGCTTCTTCGCCGGGAGTGGAATCAAGAATGTTGGTTTTGAAGCCTTTCTGCTCTGCCCAGCGGAGATACATGCGCAGCAGCATTTCGGCCCAGTCCTGCGATTCGGTGCCGCCCGCGCCGGGCTTGATGGTCATGAGGGCGTTGAGACGGTCGCTTTCACCGGCGAGAAGCGTTTTCGTTTCCAGATCGGAGACGAAATTGTCGGCGGAGACGATTTCCTTGGCGATGTCTTCGAGCAGCGAATCGCGCTGGCCATGATTGGATTCTTCCTCGGCCAGATGGAAATAGGTGTCGAGGTCACTGATTTTGCTGCCGAGCGATTTGCCGGCGTTGGCGCGTTCCTCCAGCGCCTTGCGCTCCTGCATGATGGCCTGGGCCTTTTCCTGGTCCTGCCAGAAATCGGGCGCGTTGATTTTTTCCTCGAGTGCGGCTAACTGCGTCCGGATGGAGGAGTCGTCAAAGATAGCTCCGCACCAGCTCGATGCGTTTCTGGAGCTCGGCGTAGCGTTGCTGAAGGTCTTCGATATGCTCGGGCATATCCAAATTCTACACATCAACGGCGAAATTCGAAAATCGAAACTCAGAAGTCGCCGCCGCGGGTCTTGCTAGTGGCAGCTCGCGTTGTCGGAAAACACCCGGCTGACGATCATGCCGTTCAAAAACCGGCTGCAGTCGGTGATCTTGGCGAGCGACGGGTCGTTCTTCAAGGCGTTGGGGTCCACCGTTTTCGCACCGTTCAGAGACTGGCGCGCCGCAAGAACGTCGTTGGCCCAGGAGTTCAGTTTGTCGAATTCGTTCCGAAGCAGCGGAAGCGCGTTTTGGTCCGAATCGGTGGTCGCGGCGACAGCGGCCTGCGCGAGATCGGCTTCGACGCGATCGTGGTAGTCCGACGACCACGACGCGCTGACTACCAGGCCGTAGGTGATCATCATCGAGATTGCGCCGCGCCATTCCCTCATGTCGGCGAGGGTCGAGACTCCCGCGCTCGCGAAATCCCTGGAGAGGCCTTCCGGCGGTTGAGACGCGGCGTTCGTCGCCACCGCAGCGTTCCCTGCCGCACTGTTCGGTGCGGGAATCGTCAGGACGATTCGATTCGGCTCCACAGTGACGACGGCGTTCGTGATTTGAGCCAGCGTTTCCACATCCACATAGGAGCGGCCCTGAATATCTTTCACCTCCGCATCCACCTTCTTCCCGTTTACGACCAGGATCTTGGATGTCGGCGAAGAAGTTCCCTGGGCCGAAGAATATCCCGCAGAAAATAGAATCGACCCAAACAACACGATCCATCGAATGGTGACGGGGATTTGCATCATAGACTCCGATCCGCAGGGCCGGGTCCAGCTTCCAGCGGCGCGACCTCGATTCACGACAACCTTCCTAGCAACATGAATCATGGCACCAAAAGCGATTGGCCGACAGATGATTCGTCCGCAGCACAGCTTCGGCAGCTATTTGGATGAAGAGGGGCGTACCAACGTTAGGCCCATCAGCGCGATCGAAGCGATGACCGAGAGCCATGCGAACCAGTCGCCGAAGCGGGCGTAGAGCGTCCTATCGTCGCGGAAATCGTAGAGGGCGTCCAGCTGGGCGCGCACGTCGGTGGGAAGCGCGGCAACGATGCGGCCATGGGGATCGACAGAGACCGTGTAACCGTTGTTGGTATCGCGCAGCAGCCAGCGGCGGTTTTCGACGGCGCGCACGCGGGCCATCATCAGATGCTGTGCCGGAGCGGCGGATCGACCGAACCATCCATCGTTGGAAATATTGACGAGCAGCTCGGCGCCATTCGCGGTAAAGCGCCGCACGGCGTCCGGAAACACTGCTTCAAAGCAGATAAACGTGGCGAAGCGGCCGCCGGGCAGCTGCCCGACAGCGTAAAACGAGCCAGGCGTGAAATCGCTCAGGTCGGCGGTGAGCTTACCCGCAAAACCGAGGTAGGGGCGCAGCGGCACGTATTCGCCGAAGGGTACGAGATGAATCTTGTCGTAGGTGAAAATGCGATCGCCCGACGGGTTCAACAAAATGGCGCTGTTCGTGGCGTACCACTTCCCGGCCGCGTCGCGTTTCCAGTCTTCGGCGCCCACCAGAAAATCCACGCCGGATTCCAGGGCGATCTTGCGGGCGCGCGCGGCGAATCGATTGTCCTCGAAACTGAATGGCGCGGGCGATTCAGGCCACACCACGATCCCTGGCGTCTTGTGCGCGGCGTCGACGCTGATCTGCTCGAGCTGGTCCAGGTCGCCGGCATGCAGCTCCATCCAGTCGGGCGGATAGTCGTAGGACTGCGCGAAGTTCGTTTGCACCAGATGCGCAACGAAGCGCGGATGATCGGCCGGCACGAAATAGCCGCAGCCGAAAGCCACGAACAGCAGCGCAGCGGTAGTGGCAATCGCGATTTTCCAGGCACGCTGGCGGCCCGAGAGAACCGACCAGGCGACCAGCGAGCCGTACGCGGCGACCACGTAACTCAAGCCGTAGATTCCCGTCACCGCGGTCAGCTGGACGAGCACCAGATTGCCGCTGGCCGCATAACCGATCAGATTCCACGGATAAGCGAAGATCGGCAGATGAGCGCGCGCAAATTCAAGCGCGACCCACAGATCGGGTCCGAGCGCCCACGCCAGGAATGCGTTCCGGTGCGACGCGAATGCCACGCCCCAGGTAAATACCGCGCAGATGACCCCGCCGGCGACACAGATCAGCGCCAGCAAGCCCGCAGCGACCAGCGGCGGCACGTTGCCGTACTGCTCGACCACGGTGGCCATCCATGGAACACTCATCGGGTAGAAGACAAAGGCGTGCAGCAATCCATAGAGCGGCGCAGCTTTCACAGGCGCGCCAAACGAAGCGAGGACCAGTAGGCCGACGGAAATCCAGGCCAGCGGCGGCAGGTTGTATTTCGGGAAGGCCAGAGCCAGTGTGGCGCCGCTGGCGAGGGCGAGCAGCGCGCGAGTTTGCCAGGAGAAATTCGCCGGACTTCGATCGGGCTCCGCGGTCATTTCGAGCGTCGGGAAGACTCTAGTGGATTTGCGGGAGCGATGCTAGCGCTTGATGATGGCGATAAAGCCCGCGCGGTCAAGCGCAGCCTTGGCGGAATCGGCGGCGCGCTCGTCGGGGTACGGACCCACCTGCACGCGATAGAAATTGTCGCTGGTGGGGGTAACGACAAACGATGGAAAATGTTTTTGCTGCAAGACGTCGGCCATGGCCAGCGCGTCGCTTTCGTGGGTCAGCGCGCCGATCTGCAGCACAATGGCTCCCTTGACCAAGTGCGGCGCCTGATATCGTGCGGCGGCGGGCACCGTCTTCGCGGCAGGTGCCGGTGATGCGGGCTCAGGGCTTGCCGAGCGCGACGCAACCGCCGGCGCTGGTGCGGGCTTGCTGGCCGCGGGCTTGGCCACCGTATCGATCGAGTCCTCGGTATTCTTCTTTGCGTAGAAGTCCCATTCGTTGTTCGCAGGAGCAGACGCGGGAGTGGCGCTGGTCGCAGCCGGAGCAGACTCGGACTTCGGCTTCAGGTACGGATGGCTGACCGGCTCGCTATTGTCAAACGATTCGGCGGCGTGCACCGGCCCGCCGTACTGGTTGTGGCCCATCACGTAGCCCAAGGTGAAGAAAACAGCGCACAGCAGGACGACACCCAGAAACAGACTTACCAAGTGCCTGCTTTCGAGCACCCGCTCACCCCCGCCGCGCTTCCCGTTTCCCGCCATAGTCTCCTATTTCTTTTCCGCGAACGCCCGCACCCACTGCGAAATAATGTCGACCGGCAAAGGGAACACGATGGTGGTGTTCTTCTCTACGCCGATCTCGGTCAATGTCTGCAAATATCGAAGCTGGATCGCAGCCGGCTCTTTTTCCAGCACGCCCGCGGCTTCCGCCAGCTTCGTCGAGGCTTCCAGCTCGCCCGCGGCGTGAATCACTTTCGCGCGACGTTCGCGCTCGGCTTCCGCTTGCCGGGCGATGGCGCGCTGCATTGATTCCGGTATATCGACTTGCTTGACCTCTACCTTCGTTACCTTTATGCCCCAAGGCTCCGTATCCTGGTCAAGGATTTGTTGCAACTTGGCGTTTACCTTTTCGCGCTCTGACAATATGGCGTCCAGTTCGAATTGCCCGACCAGGCTCCGCAGCGTGGTCTGGGCCAGCTGCGACGTGGCGTAGAGGTAGTTCTGCACCTGCGAAAGGGCCAGGTTGGCGTCCACCACGCGAAAATAGCAAACCGCGTTCACCTTCACCGACACGTTGTCGCGGGTGATCACGTCCTGCGGCGGCACATCCAGCGTTTCGATCCGCAGCGAAATCCGCGTCAGCTTGTCGATGGGATAGAGCACGAGCTGGAGGCCGGCGCCCTTCGCGTCCGGCAGCATGCGTCCGAGTCGCAGCACGACGCCGCGCTCCCATTCCTTGATCACGTAGATCGAGTTGAAAAGCCAGAACAGGAAAATGAAGATACAGAAGATCGCCAGGATCGTGAAAAAATTGAAGTCCATCGTTCTTCCTCCGCTGCGTCGCGCGTTCAATTCGCGGCGGCGCACAACGTTCGCCTATGAGGGCCGGGGGCTGACCGGCTCCACCTCCAAAGTCAGCCCGTCTATCTTCCGCACGCGCACGCGCGAGCCTTTCGGAATCGTTTCGCCCCCGGCAGCCGCCGCGCGCCATAGTTCGCCGTGAATGCGCACCATCCCGGTGAGCGCGCCGTCGGCCGACGGAGGCCCGATCGGTTCGGTCACTTCGCCTTCCTCGGCCAGCAATTCTTCCTTGCCCGTCGCCACTTTCCAGTTTCGCGAACGCATCACAAACCGCATCAGGACGATCGCCAGGATGCCGAACGGTAGCGCCACGCCGAGTGCCGTGCTGAGGCTTACGCCCATGCCGGTCCACGGCGTGCGGATCAGAAACAGCCCGCCGAGCACCATCGCAATCACCCCACCCACCCCCAGCACGCCGTGCGTCGGATATTTCGCCTCCAGCACAAACAGGCCGAGCGCCAGAACGATCAGCAACAAGCCCGCGATGTTCACCGGCAGCATCTGCATCGAAATGATCGCCAGCACCGCTGCGAGCGCGCCAAATACACCGGGTGCGTACAGACCGGGATGCGTGAATTCGGTGTAGATGCCGAGCGCGGCGCCCACCAGCAGAATGAAGAAAATGTCAGGTTGCACGATCCAGGCGAGGAATCTTTGGCGCGGCGTCATCCCGACGGCGCGGACGGACGGACGGGAGAGCGCGAGGGTGACCGTCGAGCCGTCAAAGCGCGTGATCGTCCGGCCGTCGAGCTTGGCCAGCAAATCGTCCGGCGAGGCAGCGATGAAGTCGATCAAACGCCCGTCAAGCGCTTCCTTGGCGCTAAAAGCCTTCGCGTCGGTCACGGCCGTGGCTGCCAGGTCCGGATTACGGTTGCGTTTCTCAACGTAACTGCGTAGGTAGGCCGTCGCTTCGTTGGTGATTTTCTTGTGCATCGTCTCGTCGATCTTGGCTTCCTCACCGAAGGCGAATGCGACAGGCGAAGCGGCTCCGGTATCCGTTCCGGGCGACATAGCGGCAACGTCGGCCGACAGCAGGATGAAAAATCCCGCTGAAGCGGCGCGCGATCCGGTCGGGCTTACGAATGTCACGACCGGCGCAGGCGAATTGAGAATCGACTGGATGATGGCGCGCATCGAGGTGTCCAGACCACCGGGAGTGTTGATGGTGATCAGGATCAGCTTGGCGTGATCGCGATTGGCTTGCTCGATTCCGTTGACGATGTATTCGGCGAGGATAGGTTCGATATCGCCGTCAATTTCGAGCCGCACCACGCTGGCTGCGTTGTCCGGCGCGGGAGCGGCGGAGACAGGCGCCGCCGCGCGAACCGCCAATACGAGCAGTGACAGGGCGGCAGCACACACCACCAGCGGGATTCGCTGAAGTCGACCGAAGCCCCTCACGGTTCGGTAGTATAGCAAGGTAGGAGAGAGGCGGCGTGAAAGTTCCGAGAAATCCGGGCGGATAACGCCTAATCGAGCGATTCCGCGTCGATGCCGATATTCTTTTCGCCGGCGTCTTTCTTTTCGTGGTATTTCTTCACCCAGGCGGCGAAGCTTTTTCCTGCGGCGGTGTCGCGCCCGCTGAAGGCCAGCGCGGCGACGTCGCCATAGGCGATGGAGAGTTTTTCCGTGCTGTCTTTGGGCATCACGCGAATGAAGCATTCCGCGAGCGACGGCCCTTTGATTTTGCGGTCGAACAGATAGCCTTCAATTTTCTGCCCGCTCTTCAAGGTGATGGTCAGATCGCCGCGATAGTCAAAAGCTTTCTCGAGCGCTTCCCGGACTTCAGCTTCGGTGGAAACGGCAGGAATCCAGCCTTCCAGATTCTCGTGGACGAAGCCGAGTTTTTCCTCGCCGGTTTCGGCTGGCGAATTTCTGTGGAGTTCAGACATGGCTCGTCGAAAACTCAGGCTTTCGGCGACGCGGTGATCTGCACGAGCGGGCCGGAACTCGGCTGGCCCGACGGACCGACCATGGCGTCCGGGTCTTTGTATTTGTTAAAGAGGGTGGCGCGCACCGTGGCGAGGAAGCCTCCCACGGAGCTGAAAGTGTCGTTCACGGCGCTGGCTTCATAGCCGCTATGAACCATGCAATTCGCGCACTTGGGATTGCCGCTCTCGGTGCCGTAATTCTCCCAATTCGTTTCGCGAAACAACTCGTCAAAGGTGTCCGCGTAACCGTCCTGCAGCAGGTAGCAGGGCTTCTGCCAGCCGAAAATGTTGTAGGTCGGCATGCCCCAGGGTGTGCATTTGTAATTGCGCTTGCCCATCAGGAATTCAAGGAACAGCGGACTCAGATTGAACATCCACTTTTCGGAGCGGTTGCTGAGAATTTGGCGGAACAGGTTGCGCGTCTTCTTGCGGCTCAGGAAATGCTCCTGATCGGGCGCTTTGTCATAGGTGTAGCCCGGCGAAAGCATCATGCCTTCGACCCCGAGTTCCATCATGTCGTCGAAGAACTGCCGGACCGACTGCGGGTCGGTGCCGTCGAAAAGCGTGGTATTGGTCGTCACGCGGAAACCGCGCGCCAATGCCATGCGGATTCCCTCGACGGCTTTGTCGTAGGTGCCTTCGCGGCAGACGGCGAAATCGTGGTGCTCGCGCTGTCCGTCCATGTGTACTGAGAACGACAGATATTTGCTGGGCGTAAATTCGTCGAGGCGCTCGGAGAGCAGCAGCGCGTTGGTGCAGAGATAGATGTACTTCTTGCGGGCGATCAACCCGTTGACGATCTCCACAATCTGCGGATGCATCAGCGGCTCGCCGCCGGGAATGCTTACCACCGGAGCGCCGCATTCCTCGACCGCGTGGAAGCACTCTTCCGGAGTCAACTGCTTCTTCAAAACGTGCGCGGGATACTGGATTTTTCCGCAGCCGGCGCAGGCCAAATTGCAGCGCAGCAAAGGCTCCAGCATCAGGACGAGCGGGTATTGCTTCCGCCCCTTGAGCTTCTGGCGGATGACGTAGGACGAAACCGCCCACATCTGCGATGCCGGTCCTGGCACACCCATCGAGAACCTCTCTCTACCTCTACACTAAATCTCGAATCTAACCGACTCTATGATGCCACGATCGACCCGCGCTGTGAACCAGTGAAGTTGACGAAGTTTTTATGTGGTTTACCCCGGTTCATGGGGTGAGGACGATGGCCGAGACTAATTCGTGGTGGGCTTTTCGGGCTCGACCGCGTAGGCCGGCTCCCTGTGCAGCACCGCTTCCACGCGCGGGTCCTTGATCACCTTGGCGAAATCGGGATCCTTTTCGGCGTTGCGGAACTCCTTATAGCCTTCGTCGCGCGCCATCTTCAGGTAACGCGCCGCGCGTAGGGCGTCCCCAATCTTGGCGTAGGATTTTGCCAGCGTGAAATGAAGCGCAGCCGGATCCGGAGACGACCGCTGCTGCAACACGCTCCCCGCCCCGCCCTTGTGATCGAATACTTCGGGGTCCATCGCCAGCGCCTCGCCGAACGCCGCCATAGCCTTGGGATATTCCTTAATTCCGCAATAGGCGTAGCCAAGATTGGAATAAACCGCCGCGTTGGCGTTCCTCTTCGCGATGGCCTGTTTGTAATACTTGATGGCCTTGCCGTAGCGCTGCGTGCTGAACTCGACGGTGCCCAGATTGTTGAGCGGGTTCGAATCGGTTTTGTCCGCCTTCGCGGCGAGCTTGTAATAGTGTTCGGCGCGTTCGCCGTTGCCCATCTCCTGGTAGGCAATCCCCTCAAAATTGAGCAGCTTCGCGTCGTGCGGATCGTCGATCAACATGGTTTGGTAGGCCTTGGCCGCCGCATCAAACTCCTTGCGAGCCATCAAGATGCCCGCATTCATCTCGGCCCGCTCGCGTGGGGTCATTTTAGAGACGGCCGGACCTGCCGCGGCATTGTCGGCGGAGGTAGTGCCGAGCGGGCCGTTGGGAACTTGCTGAGCTTCGAGCGTTAGAGCGAAAAAAGCGAGAGGAACCGCGAAGAGGGCTAACCGCGTCATGGCCCTGCTCCTTGTAGCGCTAGCGTGATCGCACTACTCCTGCGGCTTGGATTTTGAGTTGTCCGCAGGCTCTTTGCTTCCTCCGAAGATACCAAATATCCGGTCCAGCAGTCCTTTTTTCTTTGGAGGTTCGTCGGCGGTTTCACCGTCGCCGCTGGCCGGCTTTTGCCCCGGTTTCGCCGCCTGCTCCGATTTCGGCCGCGGGCTCTGAGCCCCATTGACAGGTTGACCCGTGGTGTTGACCGGTTCCGGAGGCGGATTCTGCTCCTTGCCGAACAGATGCGCCAGCCAGCCGCCACCACCCGCTTGCGCGTTCTGCCCGCCGTGCAGATCGCAGTACTGCGTCGGCTCGCTGCCGGCGATGAAATACTCCTGCTCCACCTGTGGACAAGACGTGGTGGCCAATTGGCCGCTCTGCGGATCGACGGCTTCCTGGACGATTCCGGGCGGAGGCTCGAAGTCCTGCGTATTGCGATAGAGCGGCAGCGCCACGGCGCGCTTCATAAACTCGGCCCATAGGGGAGCGGCCGCCGCGCCGCCCGCCAGACCGAGGTCGCGGTTGTCGTCAAATCCAACCCACACCACGCAGAGCAGATTCGAGGTATAGCCCGCGAACCACCCGTCGCGCGACGTGCCGGTTTTTCCCGCGGCGGGGGCGTCGAACCCCAGTTGACGAACGGGAAAGCCCGTGCCGTGGTTGATTACGTCTTCCATCAGGCTGGTGGTCAGGTAGGCAACGCGCGGATCAAGGACGGCGCGCGTGGACGGTTCGTTGGTTTCTTCCACCTTGCCGTTCTCCGACACAACGCTGCGGATAAATAGCGGCTCGGCCCGAGTGCCGCCCGTGGCAAACGCCGTGTAGCCCGCGGCGACGTCAATCGGCGTCATTTCGTAGGCGCCCAGCGCGACGGCCGGCGTCGGCTGGATGTTCGATCCGAGCCCCATCTGTCGGGCGAGATCGACCACGCGCTGGTAGCCGATCATTTCCGCGACCTTGACGGTGGCCACGTTGAGCGAATGAATCAGCGCATCTCGCACGGTGACCGTGCCAAAAAATTCCTGGCTGTAATTGTCGGGCGTGTATTCCTTGCCGTCGAACTCAAATGTCGTGGGCGTGTCGTCGACCGTAGTCACCGGCGTCACGACCGGCTGAAACCCCTGCGCGGCGTTGTTGAACGCAGCCGCATACACGAACGGTTTGAAGACCGAACCCGGCTGGCGGTGTGCGAGAGCGTGGTTCAGCTGGCTTTCGCCATAATCACGCCCGCCGACCAGCGCCCGAATTTCGCCCGTCTGTGGATCCAGAACCACCATGGCAATCTGGACCTGAGGAACCACCTCGCCCTTCTTCTTCCAGACGGCGTATTTGCGCGCCAGGAGCTTGTCGACGTTCTGCCCGCCCAGCTGAACCGCGTCGGTGGCCGCGCGCTCGAGGTCCGGATCGAGCGTCGTGTAAATGCGGTAGCTTTCGTTTTCGAGATCGCTTTCGGAATATTTTTCGAGCAAGTGGTCCTTCACCATATCCACAAAATAAGGAGCGGAGCTGCTGGCCAGCCCGCCGTTCACGAAATGCAGCTTGGCTTTCTTGGCGGCGGCTTCCTGTTCCGCGGTGAGGTAGCCGTCTTCGACCATCTGGCCGAGCACGCGGTCGCGCGCTTCTTCGGCGCGGTCCATGTGGCGCTCGGCGGCGGAATAGCGGTTTGGCGCGCGGATGATTCCAGTCAAAAACGCCGCTTCGCCGGTGCTCAATTCCCGCACGTCCTTGCCGAAGTAGGCTTCGGCCGCTTCGCCAAATCCGCGGATCGCAAAGCTGCCGCGATTGCCCATGTAGATGTCGTTGGCGTACAGCTCGAGGATTTGCTCTTTGGAAAAACGCTCGTCGAGTTCCGCGGCCATCATGATTTCGGCCAGCTTGCGACGCCACTCGCGTTTGGTGGTGAAGAAAAACGTGCGCGCCACCTGCATATCGATGGTGCTCGCGCCCTGCGCCTTTTGGCCGCGGCTGACGTCGTAGAATGCCGCGCCGAATACCCGCACCATGTCCAGCGCGCCGTGCTCGAAGAAACGCTTATCCTCAGCGGCCAGCAGGGCGTGAACCAGCACCGGCGGCAAATCTTCGTAACGGACCACCCGCCGCTTTTCGCGCGAACTATCGAAGAGGTTGGTGATGACTTCCGGTTCGATCTGCGCGGATTCCAGCTCGGTGCCGTCGGAAAGTTTCGTAATGCGCGAGACTTCCGTGCCCGTGAATTCGACGCGCAGGGCGTTGTGGTCCTGGAAGTAGGAATCCGAGGAGGGCCGAATCTCGACGCCCGCGACGGTCACACGAAACACTCCGGGAGAACCCTCCACGGGGCTTTCCTGGTAACCAGCGCGCAGCAGGTAGGAAGCCAGATCGCCGGCGCGCATGGTTTCGCCCATGAAGACGTGGCCCGGCGCGGAATAGACGCGGGACGTGTTCTGGTAGATCTGGCCGGTCAGACGCTCGTTGATCATGTGGCCGAACTTGATGTAGTAGTAGGCGAAGACGGATGCGGAAATGAATATGAGGGTCAGCAGTCCCGCGAGGATGGATAGTCCAAGGCGAGAGGTAAAGAAGCCCGGGGCTATTCGAATGCGCAAGCAGACTCTCCCATAAGGCACGTCAAGACACGGCCGGGCTGAGGCGGCGCGTCAATCAATCAAATGCAATTCTAAATGGTATGGTTGTCTGCGTGGGGATGAAAATCGCGTGTCCATTGATAGACAGACAAGTCGAAGGTGACGCTATAGTCGACGCTGATATCAACGCTTCCGTTGGTTATGGTGACGATGATGTTCTCCGACTTGACCGGAAGACCAAGTTCCTGGGCCTTCTTATAGATGTCCTGGCGAACATCGTCGGCCGATTTTTTCGGATAACCCGTGAGAGCGAAACGGGATTCGGCTTCGATCGAATCCTGAAACTGATAGTTATCGACGAAGGTCGGCAGGATCTTAACGCCCAGGAATCCCATCGAACCCAAAATGAGGATCGTCAGCAGGAGATTGAACTTCGCTCCTCCTCGTTCGCCGGGTTGTCTTGACCGAACCATCGAAGTGGCGGCGCCTTCCCCGTGCTTTGTCTCGTGATGGTAGGCTACCACGCCGACGCGCAGACCTATCCCCAACCAGATGGCCGTGTTCGCGATGAGTAAACGCGTAGCTATGGCGCGGGCTTGGAGCTAATACGCCCGGGCGAAAATCCCTTTTTCCGTGGCGGGCTTGCCGCAGTAAATGCACTTGCCGGAGCCGCCGGGCTGCTCGAGGGGGATACAACGCATGGTCGCTTTGGTCTCTTCCTTGATTTTCCGCTCGCAGTCGCCGCTGCCGCACCACCAGGAAAAGGCGAAACCTTTCTCCACGGCAACCTTGAATTCCGTGTAATCGGCCGGCTCGGCCGTATGAGCTTTGCGAAATTCGAGCGCGCGGTCGAACAGGGACTTCTGAATCTCGTCGAGCAACCGCGCCACGGCAGCCGCGATTCCCTGCTGCGGCACGAAGGCCTTCCCTTCTTTGCCGGGGCGGTCGCGTCGCGCCAGAACCACCGAGCTTTTGGCGACATCCTTCGGCCCGAGCTCGAGCCGCAGGGGCACGCCGCGCATCTCCCAATCGTTGAACTTGAAGCCGGGGCTCATCCCGTCGCGCTCGTCCATTTTGACGCGAATTCCCGCGTCGATCAGCTCGCGGCGGAGTTGGTGCGC
>Ga0210404_10000434_pt1 | contig 22298 bp, 25 predicted proteins | sample IncBWH28MmetaG_FD_155455 | JGI IMG/M metagenome (GOLD analysis project Ga0210404, IMG submission 155455) | Forest soil microbial communities from Barre Woods Harvard Forest LTER site, Petersham, Massachusetts, United States - Inc-BW-H-28-M | ecosystem: Environmental > Terrestrial > Soil >... | reverse complement strand
GAACATGTACTTTTTGCAGAACAGATCGAGAGACTTGGTACAGGCCACGCATTACAAATTGGACTTTCTGTTTTACCTGAGGATATAACTGATGTGCTCGTTGTGTATGGTGATGATGCTGTTTTTTATAACGATAAGCATGTTCCAGTAATGGAAGAGCTTTTTCGAGAGCAACTATCTTCAGATGCTGCATTTACTTTTCTCACAATTGAACAAGATAATCCTGCTGGTTTGGGTAGAATTGTGCGAGATAATAATAAAAGCTTGCTTGCCATTATTGAATCAAAAGACGCAACAGAAGAACAATTAAAAATTAAAGAAATTAATCCAGGCTGTTTTGTTTTCAGTGTCGATTTTTTGCGTAAATATCTTCCAAAAGTCGTACCAAGCCCCGTTACTGGCGAATATTATCTAACGAGTTTGATTGATTTAGCTATCCAAGACCGATTGAAAGTACAAACTGTTAGAGGTGGTACTATGGCCTGGAGAGGTGTAAATACCAAAGAAGAACTGGCTGAAGCGGAGCGATTATTTGAGCAACTGAAAAATAGATGAATACTAACGATTTTGTAATAGAACGTGTAACTACATTCTCTCCCGAGATTTTAGAAGCAATTAGAAACTTAGTAAAACAAATAGGCAACAATTATCAACCGTTAACAGATGAAGAATTGAGAGAATTACTAGATTCTTCCCAAAGTTTTTTATTCATCGCACGACATAACTCCACACAAACGATTGCAGGGATGATCATGGCAATGATTTACCGAATTCCGTATACAAAAAAAGCATACATTGATGATTTGATAGTTGATGAGAACTTTCGTAAGATGGGTATTGCCACAATGTTAATGCATCAAGCAATCGAGACTGCGAAAAAGCATCAAGCAGCATATATTGATTTTACTTCTCGTCCGCAAAGAGCTGCAGGAAACAATCTTTATGAAAAATTGGGTTTTCAAAAACGAGATACTAACGTCTATCGCTTAAGTTTGCATTATGAAGAAGTCTGATATCATTGTATTACTTGATCTCGATGATACATTATTTAACACAGAAAAATTTATCAATTCTGATCTTACAGTTTTAGAGCTCTATGACGAAGTAAAAGATGCGTTGATCAAATTATCACAAATTGCAACGATTGGTTTACTCTCTCAAGGTGAAACTGCATTTCAAGAAAAAAAACTTCGTGAGACCAATATAGACCATTATTTTTTAGAAGAAAACAAACATATTGTTGCGTATAAACTTCGTATTATGGAGCAAGTTTTGAGTAAGTATAGAGGAGCTAAGGTATATTTTATTGAAGACCGACTTGAAAATTTGGAAGCTGCTAAGACAGCGGATCCCTCGGTTTTTACAGTTTGGATGAAACGTGGTAGATATGCAAAAGTGCAATCATCTCATTCAAAATTTATTCCAGATGCAGTTGTTACTAATATGCATGAAGTAATACTTTTGATTAATTAAATTTTTTTTCAATAAAGGTATCTAAATTGATATTTCGCTCACATCGCATACATATTTCAATATGAAATCAAAAAATAAGTTTGTCATATGCTTTTAGAGAGTAGGTAAGATAATTGCTATTTCTCTTCTCTTTAATGTTGCATAGGAGGTTTTATTATTGCATATTGAGATTACGTTTTTCCTATATAGGTAGATTAAATTAATAGCATATGGTGTTTTCTTTCAAACGAAAGCTCTACTATCAATAATAGCTTCGGTATTTATCTTCAGTATAGTATAGAGTATAATATCAGTATGTTACAGCTTCTCGGGCTCATGCTTTCGTCAGCACTTATCACCACGATTCTTCTTGTGCCTTTTATTGATTTTCTTTATAAAATAAAACTCCGCCGTAATAAACAGGTCACAAAGGATATGTTTAATCAAAGGACTCCACTTTTTGATAAATTTAATTCTTGGAAAGTAGGTACTCCTTTTGGAGGGGGACTATTAATTATTTTAGTGGTGGTTTTATCTACTGCGTGGTCATATGGTATATTTAATGTAAAAGTGAACGGATGGGAAGTTTTTGTTATCTTTTTTTCGTTTATTAGTTATGGGGTTCTCGGTTTCTATGACGATTTGAAAAAGCTTGCAGCACCCGGCCAGGAGAAATTTTTCGGTTTACGTTTTCGTCACAAATTTATTATTCAATGGATTTTAGCTTTTATTATTGCTGCAGTTTTTTACTGGCAATTGCATTATGACTTCATTTACATCCATGGAGTTGGGCAGTTGTTTCTTGGAGCACTTTTTATCCCTTTTGCTGCATTTGTGATCGTAGGATTTGTGAACGCCTTTAATATTACTGATGGGTTAGATGGCTTGGCAACAGGCCTTTTAATTATTTGTCTTTTGTCATTTCTTGGGATTAATTCTGTTCAATCTGACCCAATGCTTGGTATTTTTATTGCTGTACTTATCGGTAGTACTGCTGCTTTTCTCTATTTTAATATTTATAAAGCTCGACTTTGGTTGGGTGATGTTGGATCTCTTTCATTGGGAGCAGGATTGGCTGTAACGGGATTGTTGACAGGAAAAGCATTTGCGTTGATGATTATAGGTGGTGTTTTTGTTCTTGAGGTAGGATCATCTCTTATTCAGCTTCTGAGCAAAAAGTATCTTGGAAGGAAGCTACTCCCAGCAGCTCCATTGCATTTGTATTTGTTAAAAAGGGGATGGGAAGAGCCGAAGATAGTTATGCGAGCTTGGCTTGTTGGGTTTCTTCTTGCAGTTCTTGGTGTCTTTATCGCACTTATCTAAATGCTAACTGCCCGATGAAAACAAGATTTCATTTTAAAAAAATTTCCACAGGTAAATTTGATTCTGTACTTTTTGTTTTAGCACTCGCATTAATGCTTTTTGGGCTGATTATGGTGTATGATGCCTCTTCGGTTATCGCGTTTAATTTATTTGGTGACAAATTCGCTTATATTAAAAGCCAGTTGATATGGTCAATAATTGGTTTTATTGCGCTCTTCATTTTTTATCGTATTGATTATCATAAATTATATAATCTTGCATTGCCTTTATTAGTTTCTGCATTGATTTTATTAGTTCTTGTTTTTATTCCACATATTGGCTCTGGTGCCAAAGGTGCAAATAGATGGGTGAATTTTGGATTTGTAACCTTGCAACCTGCTGAATTTGTCAAGCTTGGACTCGCAATTTATCTTGCAGCATGGTTTTCTCATAAAGAAAAAGGGAGATTTTTTTCGTTTCTTTTGTTGATGGCAGCAATTCTATTTCTTGTGATGCTTGAGCCAGATATGGGAACGGCGTCAATTATTTTGAGCGAGTCTGCAATTGTATATTTCCTATCAGGTGGTAGTATTATTCAGTTTTTTGTTGCTGCACCTATTATTGGGATTATAGGTTTTTTCTATATCTTATTTGAGCCATATCGTGCTTCACGTCTAACAAGTTTTCTTAATTTAGGGAGCTCGTTGAGTAATACGTCCTATCATGTCAAACAAATCTTGATTGCTCTTGGTTCAGGAGGAGTTTTAGGTTTGGGCATTGGCAATTCGATCCAAAAATATGCTTATCTGCCGGAGAATGTAACTGATTCGATTTTTCCGATTATTGCAGAAGAACTTGGATTTATTGGGTCGATTATTCTCATTACTGTTTTTATATCACTGATTTGGCGAGGTATTTTTATCGCTGGAAAAGCAAAAGATTCTTTCGGTAAATTACTTGCTGGTGGCATAATTGCTTTTATAGCTATGCAGGTACTTGTTAATCTTGGTGCAATGACAGCACTTTTTCCGCTAACTGGGGTTCCGTTGCCATTTATCTCCTATGGAGGATCAGCACTTGTTATTGATCTTGCATCGATTGGAATTATGCTAAATATTTCCAAACAAGCATCGAAATAATATATGAAGTCTTATAAACAATTTAGTCTAGAATTAGCTGTAAAAGCAGGTGAGATTATGCTGAAAAATTTTGCTTTTGGTATAAAGAAGGAATGGAAAGAGGATAACTCACCAGTAACAGTTTCAGATATCGCAATTAATAAATTAGTGATTGAATCGCTTTTAGAAGAATATCCGGCTCATGGAATTTTAGGCGAGGAAGAAAGTATGCTTAAAGAGAGTGAGTATATTTGGGTTTGTGATCCGCTTGATGGAACAATGCCTTACTCTCATGGTATCCCAACATTCACTTTTTCACTTGCATTGACACAGCAAGGAGTTCCTATTTTTGGTGTTGTTTATGATCCTATTTTGAAGAGAATGTTTACTGCAGAAAAGGGGAAAGGTGCGTACCTAAATAAGGAAAGGATTCACGTTTCTCCAACTGCAATATTTGAAAAGCAACGAATAGGAATTGAAGGCTCTTTTCGTTCATTGTATAATCTTAATGATTTCCGTCTCGTTATGGATAGAAAAGAGGTAAGACCATTTTCCTTAGCATGTTTTACGTATTCAAGTTTATTAGTAGCAAAAGGAGAATTTCTTGCTGCAGTGTATGGAAATATAACCGCATGGGATTGTGCTGCCGTTAAAATTATCATTGATGAAGCCGGTGGTAAAACGACTGATTTGTTTGGTAATGAACAGAGATATGATAAACCGATGAAGGGCTTTATCGGAAGTAATGGTGTTATGCATGATAAACTGCTTGAAATTCTCAATAAAACGCTCAAAGAAAATAAATAGTATTTGTATATATGAAAAAAATAATATTTTTTGTTGAAGGACAAAAGTTGCATGGTATGTTATTTTATCCTGAAAAAATAAAGCAAATAAATCCAGCTATCCTTTTTGTTCATGGATGGAAAAGTAGTGAGCGAAGCTTCGTAAGTATCGCTGAAGCACTTACAAAGCTCGGTTTTATCTGTATGACGGTCAATATGCGAGGTCATAATGGAAGTGATGGAAATATTAATATTTTGACAAGAAAGAATTTTCTTGATGATACCTGTGCAGCATATGATTATCTTACTCAAGTAAAAGAGGTTAATAAAAAGCAAATTAGTGTAATTGGTGCGAGTTTTGGTGGTTATCTGGCAACACTTGTTAGTAAAGAGCGAAATGTTAAAAATATTGTGCTTCGGGTTCCTGCAAATTATCCTAACGTGACATTTTATGAACCACAAATACAATTTTCTGGTGATAATAATTCAGATGAGCTGCAATGGCGTTTTAAAATATTAGGAATTCAAGAAACATTTTCTCTAGCAGCTTTGCATCTTTTTAAAGGGAATATACTTATTATTGAATCAGAAAACGATCAACTTGTGCCACATGTGACAATTGAAAACTATCTTCGTGCGGTTCTAGATCCTTCTCAATTGACCTATGTTGTAATGAAAGGAGCAGATCATTCTATTCATAATGAAGAGCAAAGAAATAAATATACAGAAATCCTCACTGATTGGTTTCAAGATAAAATTTAGATATTCATACAATCAAAAGTTTTCACAAGAATGCTATACTTAAGATATGAAGGTTTTAATAGCCGTAGGTGGTGGAGGCCATTTCTCACCTGCGTTGGCAGTTATAGAAAAAATGCCTAAAGATTGGGATATCTTACTTGTGGGTCGAAAGTACGCTTTTGAAGGCGATCAAACACTATCTTTTGAATACCGTACTGCGCATCGTTTGGGTTTACCTTTTGTTTCTCTTACAACTGGAAGGCTGCAACGGAAATTTACTCGATATACATTCGCATCGTTAATAAAAGTACCAGTTGGCTTAACTCAATCAATGAAGATACTGCGAAGATATCAACCTGATATTGTTTTATCATTTGGCGGGTATGTATCATTTCCTGTTGTAATTGCTGCTGCGATATTGCATATTCCTATTGTTATCCATGAACAGATATTGCATGCGGGTCTTGCCAATAAAGTTGCAGCGCGTTTTGCAACCAAAATATGTATCTCTTGGCGTGAATCACAACACTATTTCCCAAAAGGAAAGACTATTCTCACAGGCAATCCTTTACGTAAAGAGTTTTTTAGCGTGAAGAATAAAGACAATGGACAAGAGACTAGAAAATATGATAATAATTTACCTTTAATCTATATTACCGGCGGCAGTGGAGGAGCTCATGGGATTAACCTATTGATTGAGGGATGCTTGGAAAAGTTATTAGAAAATTATACAGTTATTCATCAGACTGGTGATGCAAAAGAATTTGGTGATTATGCTCGTCTAGAAAAATTAAAAAGACACTTGCCAGCTATATTACAAAAACGGTATATACTTCAGAAATTTATTGAGCCTGAACGTATTATGGATATTCTTAATAACGCAGATTTAGTTATTTCCCGGTCAGGAATTAATTCTGTGACTGAGTTATTATATCTTGGTAAACCAAGTTTATTGATTCCCCTTCCTTATGGACAACATAATGAGCAGCTTACTAATGCATTATTTGTAAAAAGTTTTGGTTTAGCAGAAGTAATTGATCAACGTATAGCTACATCAGCAACTGTATTACAAAAGATTACGAATATGATTTCTAATTTAGATTTTTATGCGAGTCATAAACAGGAGACACGAGCGTTAATCAAAATAGACGCAACAGAAAAAATACTAGAGGAGGTGCGAGATGCGAAAGAAAAAAGAATATCCGCGTAAACGTAAACGATTTATTAAACAAATTATCCTTTTATTTATTGTTTTACTAATTTTTGTGATAGTGATAAGTAGCATTGCCTATTATCTCTTTGCAATTAAGTTCAAAAAACCACTTTATGTTAGTCCGTTACCAATAGAAATGCATTATACACAAGTTGATCCGGGAGTAAAATTAGTAGAATTATTGAAAAAAGGTCTTAAAAAAGACCAAATTGAATATACTGCCATAAGCCGCGAGAATGGTTCATTTATTGTTACCTTACAAAATGGAGAGAAAGTGACATTTTCTTCACAAAAAGATATAATGTCACAAATAGCCTCTTTACAATACATCCTTTCTCATCTTACAATGGAAGGTAGACAATTCTCAAGTCTTGACCTAAGGTTTGACAAACCGGTAATTATGATCAAGGGATGAGTTTTAGGGACGCAAAATCAGGCGAAAAAGCTCGGTTGTTGCGCAGTTTTGCGTTATTTCGTACATTATATAAATTATGGAAGGAAGAATTATTGTAGCAATTGATGTTGGAACGTATAAAATCGTTACTGTCATAGCAAAAATTGTAGATAATGTTATTAGTGTTCTGGGTGTCTCAGAAGTAAAGTCACTAGGTATCCGAAAAGGTCAGGTTGTTGATATTGAAGAAGCCGTTAGCGCAATAAATGGCTCACTTGAAGCTGCTGAAAGGATGGCCGGTTATTCAGCTTCTCATGTTCTTGTTTCTCTTGGCGGAAGTCAGATTAGCTGTCAAAATTCACGTGGTGTTGTTGCTGTTGCCACACCAAATGGTGAAATCACTGAGAGTGATTTACAACGCGTTATTGATGCTGCGAAAGCTATTTCAATCCCTTCTACCCGCGATATTATTCATGTACTTCCACGAAATTATATTGTCGATGGACAGGAAGGTATTAAAGATCCTGTTGGGATGTCGGGGACTAGACTTGAAGTGGATACACATATTATCACTGCCAATACTGTTTCCCTACGCAATCTTGAAAAAGCATTTTCAGTAGTTGGCGTAGATGTCGATAGTTTTGCATTTAGTGGGTACGCGAGTTCTCTTGCTGTTTTATCTGACACTGAGAAAGAACTTGGCGTAGTTTTAGTTGATATTGGAGCAGGGACAACTGATATAGCAATATATACTGAAGGATCAATGGCATACTCGTCGGTTCTTGCAATTGGCGCACGACATGTGACGAACGACTTGGCGATTGGACTTCGCATCTCTCTTGAAAGTGCTGAGAAGATCAAACTCTATTTTTCACAGACACAAGGCAAAAGAGTTGTAAGGTCAGAAGAAGGCGAACCAAAAGAGCAAAAGCCATCTGATGAGGTTGATCTTTCTTCTTTAAATTTGTCTGAAGATATCCGCAAAGTTTCTCAAAAAACTCTTGTGGATGGCATTATTCGTCCTCGGCTTAATGAGATTTGTACTATGATTGCACTTGAAATTAAAAAAAGTGGTTTCGCAGCACAAACTCCTGCAGGTGTTGTTTTTACTGGCGGAGGAGCTTTGACTGTCGGACTTCGCGATGCAGCTCGGCGAACCTTGGCAATGCCTGTTCGTATCGGCATGCCGACAGATGTTAAAGGAATTATTGATGAAGTACAACATCCAGCATTTTCGACAGCTATTGGGTTGGTCCGCTATGGTATGAGTTCTACTACAGTTAAAGAGTCATCACTGAGGTTTAATATTCCTGGCGGGAATATTGGGATTTCTAAAATAATTAAGCGGATTATTAATTTAGTAAAAACATTCATCCCTTAAGTATTCTTATTAATACTGTAGTGACAAAAGTATTTAAGCGAAAAGAATACTTATTCGTTAAAAAACATTTCCTTTTACTTTTTTCGGGAAATATTCCCAATAAGTATATATTTTTTCCTTCTGCTGATCATTTATTATTTGTTCAAGAAAGCATATAATGACCGAATCCTATTTTGTTATCAGAAATAGCATAGGACAAGTATCGTGTATGAAAAGGTAAAAAGAATCTATAAGCCATGTGGTACAGAGTATGTTGAAATTTACAAAATTTCCTTATGAAATGCATTCCTCTACTTGCATTTGTTTTTGGCTTCTGGTAGGATTTGTGCAACACTTCACATTATGTTAATTCGACCTCAATCTACAAATTTTGCAAAAATCCGTGTTATGGGTATTGGTGGTGGTGGAAGTAATGCTATCGGTTCTATGATTGCCAGCGGTAATATTCATAGTGTTGATTTTGTCGCAGTGAATACGGATGCACAAGCACTTCTTTTGAATAAAGCTGATACCAAAATCCAAATTGGCGAGCAGTTCACAAAAGGTCTTGGATCAGGTGGTGATCCTGAAATCGGTCGAGAGGCTGCTGAAGAATCGCGGGAAAAAATTAAACATGCACTTGAAGGTTCAGACATGGTATTTTTAACAGCAGGAATGGGTGGTGGTACTGGTACAGGTGCGACACCTATTGTTGCAGAAATTGCAAAGGAGATTGGTGCATTGACCGTTGCTGTAGTTACAAAACCGTTTATGTTTGAAGGAACACGACGGATGGTTTCAGCAGAAGAAGGAATTGATAATCTTAAAGATAAAGTAGATACTCTTATTGTTATTCCCAATCAGCGAATTCTTGATGTTGTAGATCGCAAGTTATCTCTTCTTGATGCATTCAAAGTTGCTGATTCTGTGCTTACTCAGGGTGTACAGGGTATTTCTGAAATTATTACACTACCTGGTTTGATTAATGTCGATTTTGCCGATGTCCGCAATATTATGGTTAATGCAGGATCTGCACTTATGGGTATTGGATCAGGAATTGGAGAGAATCGTGCGCAAACAGCTGCTCGTTCAGCTATAGCTTCACCGCTTCTTGAGATTTCTATGGATGGTGCACGAGGTGTTCTCTTTAATGTTGTCGGTGGACCTGACCTGACGATGTCTGAGGTAGATGAAGCAGCAAAGATTATCTCTGCAGCGGCGGATCCGGATGCCAATATTATTTTTGGTGCAACAATTGATGAATCAATGCATGATCAGATTCGTATCACAGTCGTTGCTACTGGATTTGATCAGGCAAAACAGCGTTTGCAACAATTTGTGATCCCACAACCAACTCCAGCAATTTCTCAGACTCCATTGAGTCGCAATGACCCATTCATACAGCAACAGCAGCAAAATAATCAACAACAGCAGCAAGATGATGATCAAAATCCATTCTCAGCGCAACAACCTGTTCGACAACAGGAAGAGAAGAAAGATGAGAAAAGCGCTGAAGACGAATGGGATATCCCCGCATTTCTAAGACAGCGAAATTGAATCTAAAAAACTAAACTCCGTTTATTGAAGAAGCGCTCACAAGGCGCTTTTTTTTGTTGGTTTCAAAGTACAGCTAAATTCTAACGTATATCGTTAGTAACCGTCAAGGTATGAGCAAAGCTAAAACTGAACGAAACCAAGAAATCTACAAAAAGCATAAACAAGGCAAATCTACCTATGTGCTTGCTGTGGAATATCGAATTACCCCACCTGCAGTATTCAAAATCATAAAACGAGAAGAAAGGAAGCTAACAAAATGAATGAAGTTGCTCAAAATCAAGCATTTACCAGTTGGAGAATAAGAAAAATGAAAATCAAAAGATTTATCAAAACATTCCTACCCTATATCTTGCTAATTACAGTATTACTTCTTGTTTGCCTTTATGCTGCCCATAAAGGCAGGCTTGTTGACAAAGTTAGTAAGCTCAAAGTTATTTCTCCAGTCGCTTCAGCATCCGCGACCCCTACTTTTATTGTAAAAGAAGACAAACGAGTTGTTATCCTAAAAAACTTTCTTACTGATAAACAATCTCCCCTTGCTTCTTATTCTGCGTATTTTGTTGAGTCTGCAGATAAATATGGGCTTGACTGGACACTTATGCCTGCAATTTCCGGAATGGAATCAAACTTTGGGAAAAATATGCCAAAAGCTTCAAATAATCCATTCGGAGTTGGAGGCGGACATTTGATGAGATTTACGACAATATATAACGCGATAGATTTTGAAGGAAAACTGCTTTCAAAAGATTATAAATTGGCCGCTAACAATGCAATCGGATCAATTTATTGTCCGAAATACGAATGTAATCAAAATTGGGCAATTATTGTTACCGGTTTCTCAGAAGAAATATTGAACTAATTATGATAAGACGACGATTTTCAAAACCAAAATCTAACTTGGGAGGAATTGCTTCCTACATGCCAAAGCAGTTTACGGATTGGTGCAGAAATAAAGGTTGTTTAAAACAGGTCAATGAAAAAGTTGCAAAGTTCTCAAAAGAAAAATTTGGTGTAGTTCTCTGCTGGAATTGTCAAAGACTTGATGAATGGGAAAGGAGCGTGGTTAAAGACGATGAATGATTTATACACAATTAAATATCTATATGACACGTTATTTCTTCTCAATTCTGAATTGGAAGATTTATCAAAATGGTCTGTTTATAACGATGACACCTGTTTAGATGAAATCCATGAATTAACAGAAAAGTTTGAAGAAGTAAAAAAGAAGCTATTTGAAATTGGCGGTACTGATATAGACCGAACGCTGAAAGGAGGTGAAAAAAATGGAAATACGGAAAGCGCAAAAGAGTAAAAGCAAATTGCGAATTGGTGTTGCTGGGACTTCCGGTTCTGGCAAAACATATTCAGCATTACTTTTAGCAAGTGGTATGACGTCATGGGACAAAATCTGCATTATTGATACAGAAAATGGATCAGCAGATTTATATGACAGTCTTGGACAATACAATGTTTTAACGCTTCGCGCACCATTCGCTCCTGAGCGATATATAGAAGCTATCCATGCTGCAGAAGAAGCAGGAATGGAGGTAATAATTATCGACAGCATTTCTCACGAATGGGATGGTGAAGGCGGATGTTTACAAATCCAAGAGCAGCTTGGTGGAAAATTCCAAGATTGGGCGAAAGTAACCCCAAGACATCATCGCTTTATTCAAGCAATCCTGCAGTCAAATGCTCATGTTATTACATCAGTGAGAAAAAAGCAGGATTACGCGATGATTCAGGAGAATGGCAGGGCAAGAGTCGAGAAAAAAGGACTCAAAGAAATTACAAGAGAAGGATTTGAGTACGAGCTTACTCTTTCTTTTGACTTGAATCAAAACCACTTGGCTAATACTTCCAAAGACAGAACAAGTATTTTTATGGACAAACCTGAATTTAAGATTACTTCTGATACAGGCAAAACCCTAAAAGACTGGGCTGAAAAAGGAATAGAGCCAAAAGTTATAGAGCCAGTAGAACAACCGACTGTTCAAAAGCAAGCAACGGAATCTACTGCTTCAGGTAAGTGTGAACTTTGCGGGACAACCAATAAGTATCACAAGAAAGGCTGCCCAAATGCAGTTTAAGACTTGCATCTGGCTTGTAATCGCAAGGTTACAAACCAGGTAGAGGTTTTAAAAATATCTGTCCTATGTTAAAGAACGCTGTCCTGTCAATGTGGTACAACAAAAAGTCTTACCCACAGGGTAAGTTCTTCTGGGCGGGCAAAAAACCTTACTTTATCGCAAATATAGATGATGCAAAACTTTTTAGAAAATTTAATGGGTATGCTATTTCAAAAAGACTGCTAGATAAATTCACAGAACTAAAAATCAGAAACCTCATAATTATTTACCGCTTTGTTGAGAGAAATACTATTTATATAACTAATCCCTCTACATTTAAAACTAAAGGAATCCTCGTTGCTTTTGGTGGGCATAGCCAATATATATTGCCTCTGAAAAATTGGGAAGTGCATAACACAGATTTTAAAGACGATCCAAAAGATTTACCAGTTGTTGATTTAGAGAAATGGGGAAAAGATGTTGAATATCAGTTTGTCGGCAATACGGCAGTTCCAGTTAAAAAAGAAGAAATTATTGTAACGCCTATTTCTTTTCAACAAAGTTTATTTTTATGAAATGGTTTAAACACGATACCAATACATTTTCAAATCCAAAAATTGAAATGCTGAAAGAAAAGCATGGCGTTGCTGGATATGGTGTTTATTTTCAATTAGTAGAACTGATTGCATCTGCAGTAGACAAAGAGAATGTAGATGACTGGGGTTATTTACCGGATGTCTATTCAATGGAATATTTGGCGAAGAAATTTTGTGTTGATATAAAACTCTTGGAAGAAATATTAGAGACCTGCACTTCATTAAAACTTATTGAAAAAAGAAAAGACAGAATTTTTTGTCCGAAGGTTTTAAACCGATGCGATGAATTTATTGAGAAAGTAAAACGGAGTATGTCGGGAGATAAAAAGGAGTCAAACGGGAATAAGTCTAACTCAAATCCCGATTCAATCCCGACTGACTCGGGAGCTAGAACTAAGAAAGAAGAACAAGAACTAGAAGAAGAAACAGAAAAAGAAATAAATATAAATACTGGCAAAAGCCCAGAAATTAAAAAATCATTAAACTCGGTAGGAGCAATCTTACAAGACCGATATAAATTCTCTCCACCTGCAAGCAACGGAATAACAAAACAGTGGCAAGACAAAGCATTTCGCTATGCTGAGATGCTTCACGTTGACTTAACTGACCAATTAAAACCCCGATGGTTAAAAGTGTTCAAACAAGCAGATTTAGGTCGTAAAACAAGCAATTTAGAACAAGCATATTCTTACCTGATTGACTACCCTCACCCTCTTACCAATGAGGAAAAGGTTAAATACTTTTTTTACATTTACGAAAACGGATTGCAGAAGAATTTTAATATAAAACAGCTCTGAGTTTTTCCCTGTGCAAGGGGATTACTGGCTGAAGGTTGTAGGGAAACTTTTTCTACACGCTGCTGGTGATCTTCCCGCAGAAGGAAAAAACAATGAAGATTTTAATTGCGATCATATGGTTTTTACAAGGGAAATCAACTTGCTGTGGTGCAGAGGTTGAAGTCTATAGCTGGAAAAAGGCATTTTGTACAGAATGTGGAAAGAAAAACTAAACGAATACCAACGATAAAAGTATATGTGCAGCATGTTTCTTTAGAAACTATGCAGGATGCTGGGTGGGAATTAGGTGATGATGGCTTTCAGTCAGAAGATGCAGCAAGTTTTATTCAAAGTGATTGGATATTTAAATGTTTAACGAAAAGACAACGGGAAGTAGCAACCTGTCTTGCTGAAGGATATACAAGACGAGAAACAGCTGAAAAGTTACATGTTTCTCAGCAAGCAATACATCAAATAGTTCCAAGAATGAGAGATCGCATAAGGGTAAAAGGCAAGGTAACCTGGTAGTAATGAAAAATGATATGGAATTAACATTAACAAAAAATATTGTGTATTTATATTTTCTAATGAATCCTGGAGCGAAGCCGAGATCAATTTTTATGAAATGGTATAAGCATTCAGTATTAGGTGATTATACTAGACCGGAACTTAGCAGATTAAGGAGGTGGGTAGCAGAATTTAATCAAGAAATATATGGAAATCAAATTAGTTGAAATAAATACATTAAAAGAATTTGATAAGAATCCTCGCAATATTACTGAGGAAGGAATGACGCGGTTGAAAAAACAAATACAAAAGCTTGGTCAATATAAGCCACTTGTTATTACTGCAGACGGAATTGTATTAGGCGGCAACATGAGATTTCGAGCATTGAAAGAGATGGGTATTGAAAAAGTTTGGGTGTCAGTTGTCAAACCAAAAGATAATAACGAAATGCTTGAATATACTTTTTCAGACAATGATCGAGCTGGCTTTTATGATGAAGATTTATTGGAAAAGTTATTGCCTGAGTTTTCATTGGATTGGTCTGAATATGCGGTAGATACATTAGAGCCGATCCTTATAAATGATTTGTTTAGCAAGACTCAGGAAAATTTTGACGGGAAGAATAAGGAAGTTGATTCAAATAACTTAGACAGTGATTTAAATGCACAATGTCCAAGATGCGGTTTTCAATTTAAACATGAATCAGCATAAGTTTCCTTACAGATGGTATTTAAAAGACGGGTATCCGGCAAAGGAAATAGATCATCATAAATCGACTGTTCTTACAACATTTGCTTGCGGTGGTGGTTCTTCAATGGGTTACAAGCTTGCCGGTTATGAAGTTATCGGTTGTAATGAAATTGATCCGGAGATGATGAAGCTTTACGAAGCAAATCATCACCCTAAGCATAGCTATTTGGAAGACATACGAACATTCAAAAACAGAACCGATTTACCAGAAGAATTTTACAAGCTTGATGTTTTAGATGGTTCTCCACCCTGCTCTGTTTTTAGTATTGCTGGACAGCGAGAGGACGCTTGGGGTAAAGAAAAGAAGTTTCGGGAAGGACAGGCAGAGCAAACATTAGACGATCTATTTTTTGAATTTATAGACTTGGCTAAAAAACTTCAGCCAAAAACAATAATTGCTGAAAATGTCAGAGGTCTATTATTTGGGAACGCAAAAGGGTACATGCTAGAGATTATTAATAGATTTACTGAAGCAGGATATATCACTCAGCTTTTCTTGCTGAATGCAGCAACAATGGGAGTTCCACAAGCAAGAGAACGGGTATTTATTATTGGCAAAAGAAGAGATTTAACATTGCCGCAGCTTAAGCTTTCATTTAATGAATTATCTATCCCCTTTTACGAAATAAAAACAAATGGCGAAGATGCAAAACGATTAACAGGCAAAGAGTTAATGCTTTGGAAGAAAAGGAAACGAGGAGATTTAACTCTCAGCGATGTAAATACCCGACAGTTTAACAAACGAAGTATGTTTACTCACAGGTTTATCTATAACGATAAAGTTTTAAGAACGATTATTGCCGGTGATCACAATATGCTTTTTACAGAACCGCGTATGCTCAGCTCAGAAGAATATATGCTGGGTAGTACGTTTCCGCTGGATTATAACTTTCTTGGAATGAAAGTTCCCTATATTGTCGGTATGTCCGTACCGCCAATTATGATGGCGCAAGTAGCACAAAATGTATATTACCAGTGGTTAAGAACAATATAATCAGGCATGACAGACGAACAAAACGAACAAAACGAACACAGTGAAAATTTGTTAGGGAGTCAAAATCCTTATGATCTGCTGGATGAATTTGGGAAAAATATTGTTGATTTACGACTGGAAGGATGGAAATATAAACGACTTGAACCTGTAGCTAAGGCAAAGGAAGGAACGCTTCGGCAATGGTTCATGGTAAGCGGTAAATATCACAATGCTTATAAATGGAGAAAAGATCAGATTGTTAAGGAGGCACTTGAAGATTTTGACGAAGCAGAATTTCACCTTAAACAGGGTGTCGCAGATGCAATCGTAGTTTTAAAAGCAGAAATTGCTAGAAAGAATTGGAGAGCATCAGTAGCGCTGCTTAAGATGGTTGGATTCAATGTCCAAAAAGTGATCAATGAAGCTGATAATGAGGAAGTACAGTTCCTCAAAGACTTAATAAAAGAATATGAGCAATTATCAAAAGATAGAAGAACTAATCGTACAAACTCCTAAGCTATTTAAAATCAATGGCAATCCTGCTGTATTTTCTCCAAATCAGCAGAAAATCTTTAATTTAATCGTTGGTCAGCAATATCCGCGCTGTCAGATCATAGCACCCACTCAGTATGGAAAATCTTTAACTGTTGCTTTAGCTATCCTTATGAGGACTGCATTAATAGGTGACAGATTCACCATACTTGCACCATCCGAAAAGAAAGCTTCAATTATCATGGAGTATGTAATTGATCACTGCTTTGACAGCCCATTATTTCTGAACCGTCTTGAGCTTGAGCCAAATGTAACGCTAGACAGATTGCGGCGTGAACGGTCCAGGAATCACTTAACATTTATAGGTAATGGCGGAGTGCAGATATTAACACTGGATGCCAGGAACAGTAAGCGAAGTATTGAAGCTGCATTAGGCTTTGGTGGCAATAGACTTATTCTTGATGAAAGCTCACTTATTGATGATCCGTTATATGCCACAGTCAAAAGGATGCTTGGTGGCTATAAATATAAGGATACATTCTTGCTTGAGATAGGAAACCCATTTTATAGAAACCATTTCTATAGAACTTGGCATGATGACAATTACAACAAGATTTTTATTGACTATAATGTTGGACTTGCAGAAGGTCGATATTCTCCAGAGTTTATTGAAGAAATGCGAAATGAAGCATTCTTTGACGTGTTTTATGAGTGTAGATTCCCAGACGAAGACACGATTGATTCAAAAGGTTATCGACAACTTATTACCACAGAAGAATTAGAAGCTACTTTTGTAGGCACACTTGAGATAGATAAAAATAAACGCTTAAAGCTCGGTGTTGATGTTGCAGGTGGTGGTGACTATAACGTATTTACACTAAGACAAGGCGATCAGACGTGGGTAGAGAGCACCAATAGGTCAAATGACACAATGACTAATGTAAATGAAGTGGTGAGGCTTATAGACGAATACACACTGACTATGAATGGCGAAAAAAAGAGATTACTACTACCGGAAGAAGTCTATATTGATGACATAGGCATTGGTCGCGGTGTTACTGATAGACTTATCGAAATGGGCTATAACATCAATGGCATTAGTGTGGGTGAAACACCGCAAGATAAAACAAAGTATAAAAATGTTAAAGCAGAAAACTACTGGCTTGCTCAACAATGGGTAAAAGCAGGCGGTAAAATACTCAAGCGCAATGAGTGGCAACAATTAACATGGATAAAATATAAAGTTTCAACTGATAAAGTACTACAAATTGAACCAAAACAAGAATTGAAGCAACGTAATGGCAAATCACCTGATTTTGCGGAAGCATTTATGCTTACATTCTCTGCTCCAAAACCTCAGCCTAATATACGATTGCTATAGCTACTTTCCTTTATGTTCTTTTAAGTACACTTTTTCAAGTTCTTTTCTTACCTGCTTCATTAATAACTCAATTTTTTCTAAAGACTTCATAATTTTCAGTTTGGTCTCAAAGGGGATTGTTTGTTTCTTTGACATACAGAGAGATAATAGCGTGTTTAAATTATCTCGTCTGCGTCCAATATGTGAGAGAAGAATTAACTGACAAATTGTATAAGAAATGCACTATAGCTCAATAGAATTGGATAGCTATGTCTCTTATTGATGGTTTAAAAAAATTATTTACTTCCGATACCAAGCAAGCAAACCCAGCTATATTTGGATTTTACAGTGCATCAGCTATGCCTAAAATGGGTGAGAAAGAGTTTCTCAAAGCGTATAGGGGCTGGGTATTTGCATGTACAAATGCTATTGCAGAACGATTAGCAGATATTGAATTAAAACTACAACAAAAAACGAAAGATGGCTGGCAAGACTTAGAGCCTGATACTACAAATCCTGCGCTTGACCTTATTCACCATGTCAACAATTTCCAAAGTTTTTATGAGTTAGTTTACGGATATGGTGCGTATCAAGAGTTACATGGTAATAGTTTTTGGTATTTACCACGATCTGGTAATGGCAAAGTCTCAGAAATTTGGCAGCTTGATCCATCAAGAATAGAGATTGTTAAATCCAGAAAAGACTTTATATCTGGGTATGTCTTTACGAATGAGATTGGTGAAAAAGTGCCACTTGAACCAGATGAAATAATCCATTTTAAACGTTTTCATCCACTTAACCCTTATCGAGGAATGGGAACTGTTGAAGCAGCTGCATTGGCAATTGATACAGATACTTATGCAAGTGAGTGGCAACGTAACTTTTTTGGTAATAGTGCAATACCGAGTGCAATTCTTTCTTCAGAAGGAACACTCAATCAAGAAGCATATGACCGTATAAAAGCCAACTGGGATGCAAAGTTTAAGGGTGTCCAAAATTCAAACAAGCTAGCGGTTCTTGAAGGAAATTTAAAGTATACGCTTGTTGGTCAGTCAGCAAGAGATATGCAGTTTAGTGATGGACGCAAAGATATACGAGATGAAATCCTTGCTATATTTCGAGTACCGAAAACTATTCTTGGCATTTCTGAAGATGTGAACTTTGCGAGTGCGCAGGCTACAGAATATATATTTGCAAAGTATGTCATTAAGCCGAAGATGAAGTTTTTCGTTACAAAGCTTAATGAATTCTACTTGCCATTTTTTAATCTTAATCCACAGGAATGGAGATTTACGTTTGTTGATCCAGTACCGGAAAATATAGAACAACAAATCTCAGTTCGTGAAAGCGGTATTAGGAATTACTACATGACGCCTAACGAAGCTCGCGCAGAAATTGGTAAAGAGCCGGTTGAAGGTGGCGATGATTTATATATCCCAACTCTCATGCAGCCGATTGCAGGATCAGATAAGCCGGAAGGTCCGACACCGGAAGCAGATCCTAAAGCACGAAGCCGAAAACTCAAGAAGCTATTTAAACCAAAAAGAAAAATTTACATCAACGTTAAAAAAACTGCTGCAAAACGAAGTGCATATATTAGCGAACAGGTAGCAAGCAATTTCAAAGTAGTTACTAGATTAAATGAAGAGTTGAAATCAATGCTTCTAAAAAACCTTAAACAGAAAGGAATAGCAGCTACATATAAGAAATTACTCAGAGTCAATAAAGACGAAGCTTCCAATGAATTAGTGCGTTTATTGTTTAGTAATTATTCTGATTGGGTTGGATTGCTTTTTGCGGCAACAAAAGAAGGTATGGGTACAGTAATGGAACAGTCAGGAAAAGACGCAATTGCTGAGACTGGGGTTGATGCGACATTTGATTTACAAAATCCAAGAGCAATGGACTACCTTAACGAACATGCACTAGAAAATACAAATAGTTATTCCGACACTATGAAAGAAGATATTGCGCTTGAAGTGCAGCAAGGTGTTGAACAAGGGCAAAGTGTCGATGGAATTGCTAATACTATTGGAAACTTTTTTGATGACCAAAGTGATTATCGAGCTGAAAGGCTAGCGCGTACGGAAACAATTGATGCGTATGCGCAAGGTAATTTAGAAGGATACAGGCAATCGGGTGTTGTTACTGGCAAAGAATGGTTACCTGATGAGAGCGCTTGTCCTATATGTCAAGCAAATCAAGACGATGGAGTCATAAGTCTTGATGACTCATTCTCAAGTGGCGATGATGCGCCACCTGCCCATACAAATTGTGAGTGTGCGTTGCAGCCAATAACAGGAGAAGATAACAGCGAATAAGCAAAATGTATAAGGAAGTTAATATTTCTCAATAAAATTGGACAGACACAAATATGAAAGACTTAAAAAACCAGAAAATATTTAAGAACTTTGCAGCAATAGAAACAAAAATTGCCGATAGTGAACCTCGAACTCTTGTTGTCAAAATATCGACCCCTACACCTGACAGATCAAAAGATACTGTTCAGCCAGATGGAATGCTTGCTGACAATTTTCTCAAAAATCCTGTTGTTATGTTTGCTCATAACTATGCTGATATGCCGATTGCAAAATGCACAGGACTTAAAGTTCAAGATACTGGCATTTTAGCAACTGTCCAGTTTCCAGATGAGGGAGTATATGACAAAGCAGACACAATTTACAAAATGTACAAGGAAGGGTTTTTAAATGCTTGGTCAATTGGATTTATGCCGCTTGATTATGACGAGAATGATCAAGGCGGTTACAATTTCAAGTCATGGGAATTATTTGAATTTTCTTCAGTTCCAGTACCGGATAATCCAGAAGCCCTTACTGTTATGAGAAGTAAGGGTATTAATGTCGATGCGGTTTTAGAGAAAGGTGTACTTCCCTTTCACGATACACCAAAAGCGCCGGAGGATGAAAAGTGGGATGCAGGTGAGGAAGTCAAAGGAGCGTCTATAGAAGATTTAAAAGAAATGTGCGCATGGTATGACGAATCAAAACCTGATGACAAAACTTCATATAAACTTCCCCATCATAAAGCAGAAGGAGACCATGCAGTTGTTTGGAAAGGTGTTGCGGCGGCAATGGGCGCGCTTCTGGGAGCAAGAGGCGGTGTTGATATTCCCGACGCAGATCGAAAAGGTGTATATGATCACTTGGCAAAACACTATAAGCAATTTGATAAAGATATACCAGATTTTAAAGAGACAAATGAACTAGAAGTAAAAGATGCCGATGATTTGCCAGACGACACACCAATAACAGCTATTACTGTGGGAGATTTACGAGATATTATCGAGGACGCTTTGGAAAGTGGAGACAATGACGATGATGAGGACGAGACAAAAAATAAAGAAAAAATAACAGTAAAAGATGTCAATGAAGTTTTGGCACTTTCGTATGTACTTGATTGTTTAAGTTATTTTATTTCCTACTTCAAAGACAATAATGTTTCTCAAACATCTATAGATAAGCTTACTCAGGCATTAGCTCTTGTTCTTGATGTTACAAAAGAACAAGCAGAGCTTGGTAAAAAAGAGTTTGTTGCAAAGACGGGACGGACCATATCAGCAAAGCATGAAGAAATGTTAAAAGATGCTTGCGATCATATGGATAAAGCTTCAGAAAGCGTAAAAACAGTGCTTACATCTGTCGCCACCGAATCAGAAGACGAAAAACCAAATAATGACGATGGGAAAAGTATTGTATTAGTCGATACATTTTTCCAAAAATTAGCTAATTCACTTAAGACAAATAATCAAAAACAAGATTTGACACTCCGATTATTAAAAACAATTGTGAGTGAAAAAGAGAAAGGGGGTGAAAAATAAAATGACAGAAGAAGAAAAAAAGTTACAAGAAGAAGACAAGAAAGCTATGGAAACCATAGTAGAGGCGCTTACTCCAAAAGCGGTTGATGCCGTGATTGAGAAAATGAAAGCTGAGCAGCCTCTCCGCAAAAACATTTTTGGAGATGGGTCACCATCTGAAAAAGCAGAACTTGAAGAAAGGAAAAAAGACGCTGCGGAATATCTGAAACGGTTGGTAACAAATAACAATAGTAAAGCTCTCTCTGCTGGTACATCTACCAGTGGATCAGAGTTAGTTCCAACCTATGTCTCTGATCAAATCGTCATGCAGGCACTTAATTACGGGTTAATCCGTAAATATGCTTACAAGTGGCCGATGCAGGGAATCAATGAGAATATTCCAACAATGACAACGCTTACTGCGTATCGTTTGGCAGGTGATACTGCTGCTATCACATCATCTCAGCCAACAACCGGAACAGTAAACCTTCGGGCAAAAACAGTCGGTGTCATTGTACCTGTCTCCAAAGTGTTATTGCAGAATAGTACTGCAAATCTTGTTGATGCGATTACTTACCTTGCTGGTAAGGCAATTGCAAAACTTGAAGATACTTGGGGATTTTTGGGACTCAATACTGGTGAAGGAATTTTCCAGAATGCCAGTGTTCCTGTATTTACTTTAGGTAGTGGAAACACAACTTACAGTACGGTAAGTGCTGAAAATCTGTTGGATGTTGAGAACCTTCTTGATGAAAACTTTGTCAGTTCTGACTCAAATACGTTGAGATGGATTATGTCCAGATCAGTATTAAACGTATTAAGACGACAAAGAAGTATCATCAATGGTACTCCAAACCAACCGCAAGGATTCTTGTTACCAGGTTACGGTGTCGATACACCTCCATCACTTTGGGATCATCCATATGATACCAGTGCAGTAATGCCAAAAGTATCCGATGGTTCGCAAAATGGGAAGAAATTCCTCTCACTTGTTGATTATGAAAACATAATTCACGGTGACGCGATGGAGTACACA
>Ga0210404_10000432_pt1 | contig 22335 bp, 21 predicted proteins | sample IncBWH28MmetaG_FD_155455 | JGI IMG/M metagenome (GOLD analysis project Ga0210404, IMG submission 155455) | Forest soil microbial communities from Barre Woods Harvard Forest LTER site, Petersham, Massachusetts, United States - Inc-BW-H-28-M | ecosystem: Environmental > Terrestrial > Soil >... | reverse complement strand
TTCTGCCCTCCGCGCCCGCACCACCGACACATTCACGTTCGAGCCGGGCGTCCCCGCCAGCGCGCTGCGAATCTCCGGCAGCGACATATCCCGCGTGCTCTGGCCTTCAATCGATTCGAAGATGTCCGTCGCTTCAATTCCCGCCTTCTCCGCCGGCGACCCCGGTAGTACGGAAACCACTGCCGCGTATCCAAAGCGCTTCGAGACCGTCGCCCCGATCTCACCCTTGGCCTCCGATTTGCGGGCCTTGAATGTCTTATAGGCCGCGGGCGTCAGATAGCTGGAGTTCGCGTCGAGGGACTCCACCAGACCGTGCAAGGCTCCTTCGGTCACCTTGGGAATGTTCGGATCTTCCACATACTCACTTTGCACACGTGACAATACTTCGCTATAAACCTGCATCTGCCGGTAGGAGCCGTCGCCCGTGGAGGCATGCACGCCTCCGAAAGAACCGACCACGACAAACAACAACACAGCAAAGGACGAAACTAGGATCGCAGCTTTAGTTTTCATGGACATCAGATTCTTCTTCTGGAAAGGAGTCACTTCCTGAGAAACTTCCATCATTATATCTTGTAGATGCTGTTTCTTGCCTCTTGGCTGCTCTGATTCGCCGCCCCCTTGGTAACCTTCCGGGGATTCCGGTCTCCTACACTGGAATTCAGACGATCCACCGCCAGTTTCGTCACCACGCCCTACGCCGGTGGTTTGAAGTTCAGCGTGATCACGCTTTGCACCGATACGGCGCGGCCATTCATGGAATAAGGTTTGAATCGCCACTGCTTCACAGCGTCGATGGCGGCCCGCGCAAACACCAGCGATCCCTGCAGGAACTTTGCATCCTGAACCGCACCATCGCGACCGATAAACACCTGCAGAACCACGCTGCCTCGCTGCCCGCTGGCTTTTGCCGCTGCCGGGTATTCCGGATCAACTGGCTGAGTCAGCAGTGCGCGCACCGCCGCTTCCGGCAGATTCACCGGCTCGATCGATGACATCGCGGCCTCGGCTGGCTTGGCTCCGCTGGCTTCAGGAGTCATGGAAGCCATCTGCGATTTCATGCTTGACGGAATGCTCGCATTGCTCCCCGGCGAATCTGCACGCGGCGGCGCAGAGCTCCGGGCCGGCGACGCGACCGGGCGTGGCTGCGGCTTGGCTGCTTGAGACACTGGCACATTCGCCTGTACCGGCGGCCCGGAGAAAGCCGGACCAGGCGACGCCTCTGCCGCATTCGCTGGCACATCTCCAACGCTCGCCGGACTCGGTTCCTTAACCTGACTCTCCTCAGCCTGAGCTTGCGCCTGCCCGCTCTGGCTTTGTCCAGTCTGGTTTTGCTCCGCCTGATTTGGATCAGTCTGGCTTTGATCAGTGGGTGTGTTCTCGCCTGTAGTCGCTTGCGCCTGGCCGCCGTTCGCCTCCGAACCTTTCTGCGGTTTCGCGGTCGGGTCAACCACCGGAAGCACACGAATCTGGGAGGGATCCGTCGTCGCGTCCGGAATATTCCCCGCCACCGGAAGATTGTATTCATCACCAGACTGGCCAAAACTGTCATGCTGAGGCGCCGCCTGCGGTAAAGGGGCAGGCGGCGGGTTCAGCCAACGCCCTCCCGCACGCGCTGCATTCCGGTAGAACATTCGCAGACCTTGCCGCGCTCGGGGCATCGCTACAAAAACCACGCATGCAACCGCCAATGTCCCCACCAGCAAGACTCTGCCGCGCTTCGAACGCGGCGCTGTGGTCGGTTCGGAGCTCTCCGCCGGCTCCCCCGCTATGTAGGCAAAAAGAGCGGCTTCGGATCCGGATTCCGGTTTCGACTCCCCCTTCGCGGAATCTTTACCTTCCTCCGCGGGAGACTCTGCCGCCATCCCTTGGGATGGCGTTTCCCCGTAGGACAACAATTCGCTTTTCGCCGGAGCATCCTCCACCGGCTGCGGTGCCGCTTTCGTCAAGCGGGCCTGTAACGCTGCCCATCCCGTCAGCGGCTCCTGGGGTTTAGGCTCCGCTGGTGCTTCCGCCACTGCGGAGGCCATCGGCTCCAACTCCGTGAGCGCGTCAACCTCCGCGGCTGCGGCTTGCTGCAATGACTTCTGAACTTCGCATTCCGTGTCGAATTGCGCCCCGGGCGCCGAACTGGGTGACTGAAGGAATTCTCCCGCCCGGAAGGTTTTCTCTGGTGCCTGGTTCACGGAAGACGTCACGGCGGAAGGCACGGAGGATGGCGCGGAGGCCGGTACCGAAACCGTACCAGCCGCCGCCGCAGCAGCCATAGTTACGGTTTCCGGCGCTTCTCGTGGGGCAGCCGTTGCTGTCGGTTGGCCCACCTGCTGCTGCGCTCCCGGCTGTTGCTTTGCACGCAGAAGCTGGCACGCCGTGCTCATCGTGTCCCGCACCTGTTCCACACGAATCGGTTTTACCAGAACTGAATTTGCTCCCGCTTTCAATGCCTCCGGCAGCTTGGCATCATCGCTGACGATCGCCAAAGTCAACGGACGCTGCGCCGCCTTCAAGTCCCGCGCCGTCTTCAGCAGGAACGCCGCTTCGGGTTGATCGTCCCAATCGGTGATCACGATCTGGAACTGTTGGGTTGTGACCCTTTCCACTGCATCCACCGCACTCTGGCAGTACTCTCCTTCAATCCCCAGATCGGTGAGCACCTGCCAGATCGGCTGGACCATCTCTTCATTCGACGAAAACAAAAGGCAGCGCAAGGGCATACTATTCCAGCCTAAGCAGGTACAGTAACCACGGCAAGTTACCGAGGTGGACGACTAGGTGACCTCGCTTCCCTGAGGTACATGTCCCCAAGTCACCACTCCTTGATCACCGCCAAGCATGACGCGCCAGCCTGATTTAGAATGCTCGGTCCTCCATGACCGCCCGGTGGTTGCGTCCTGGGGACGAATCATGACCTTGCGCGAACACAACTACTGGCTCACCACCGTTCAGATGCCCGGTACCGACTCCTCGCGGCCTTTGCCCGCCCGGGTGGACGTCGCCGTGCTCGGCGCGGGTTTTACCGGGCTCTCGGCGGCCCGCACGCTGGCGAAGCGTGGCGCGAAAGTCGCCGTGCTCGAAAGCGAAACCATCGGGTGGGGAGCCAGTTCCCGCAACGGCGGCATGGTGCTGACCGGCATGAAGCTGGGCGTGAACCAGCTCATCTCCATGTACGGACGCGAGCGCACGCAGCGCATGTACGCCGCATCGCTCGAGACCATCGATTGCGTCGAGCAGATTATCCGCGAAGATGCCATTGACTGCGATTTCTCCCGCTGCGGCCATCTTGAAGTGGCCTGCAAGCAGAAGCATTTCGACGATTACGCGCGGCAGGCGGACGTGATTGCGCGCGAGTTCAATCACCACCTGCGCGTCGTGCAAAGAGATGAGCTGAGTTCGGAAATCGGGTCGGGCATTTATTACGGAGGCATGGTCGATGAAGTCAGCGCGGGATTAAATCCCGCGCGCTATGTCGCTGGCCTTGGCCGCGCCTCCATGAAAGCCGGCGCGGAAGTCTTCGAGCACACGAGTGTCGAGAGTCTGCAACGCGAATCAAGCCAAAGCGAATCGGGCTGGAAAATCACCACCTCGCGGGGCACGCTGTGGGCGCGTAATGTCTTTGTCGGCACCAGCGGCTACACGGGCCGGGCAACTCCTGTTCTCCAGAAGAAACTCATCCCGATCGGGTCTTTCATTATTACAACCCAAACCCTTCCCGAAGCGCTGGCGCAGGAACTCAGCCCGCGCAACCGCATGATCTACGACTCGAAAAATTATCTCTATTACTACCGTCTCACGCCTGACCGCCGCGTGCTGTTCGGCGGACGCGCCGCCTTCTTCCCTGAGAACGATCAGACCATCCGCCGCAGTGCCGAAATCCTGCGCCGCGGCATGATCGACGTCTATCCCCAGCTGCGCGACGCCAAAGTGGAATACGTCTGGGGTGGCACGCTCGACTTCGCCTTCGACATCATGCCCCACGCCGGCCAGCTCGACGGCCTATACTACGCCGTCGGCTATGCCGGCCACGGCGTCGCCATGGCCACGTATCAAGGCCAGAAGATCGCGGAGTTGATTGCGGGAGATAAGCCGGAGAATCCCTTCGTCGGCATCCCATTCCCCGGCGCGCCGCTCGGCCTATACAACGGAAACCCGTGGTTCCTGCCGTTCGCGGGGATGTGGTACAAGTTTCTGGATTGGGTGGGGTGAGCATACTCTAGACGAACCATATGGATATTTGGACCGGCCTCGCGTGTCTCAAAGCAAACCCGAAGGTGAAAGGGTTTCGCAGATTCGGCAAAGGGAAGGGGGCGTATGTGAACGTTGCTGCATGCGCCGCGTCGCAGGAGACGTTTCGAGAAGCCGTCAAGCGGCACGCTGAACAACTCGACTGCATCTTGGTTGAGCTTGACGAAGTTCAACTGCTCGAAACGAGAATGAGCGGCGACGCCTACCCAGAAGAGTTTATTGATATGCGGCAGACGGCGTCTCGCCAGCCGAATGATATGGTCTTCGGGTGTTTCCACATCTGGGAGCAGGATGAGTCAAACTAGGCGGGTGAGCGGAACGGGTTCCGAATGGTCAGCGTGTTATCGATCACCTGCTCGTCCTGCAAATCCTCCGAGTACAAGATCGAGCATCTCGCTTCCAGGGCAGAGGCCACGATGAGGGCGTCATAAATTCTATAGGCGTATCTTTCTGCGATTGCTAGCGCTTCTTTGTGAGTATCAAGCGTGATGGGGAGCGGATCGGGACAGAGCGCCTTGATGTTCTCGAGTGCGAACCGTACTTCGTCCCAAGGCATTCTTGCCTTCCGCCGCACCACATCCACGAACTCGTTTAAGATCTGTACGCTAACCGTTCCGCCTTCGGCAATCAAGTCCTCCGACTGCTGAGAGCGCGGATCATCTTGAACTACGGCATATACAAAGACGTTGGTATCGAAGAACGCGCTAGCGATCATAAATTTCGTCGCGGTCGAAGACGAATCCCTGAGGGAAGGGACGACGGAGCTTGCGCAGGTTCTTCACAGCCCGCCGGCGAGTTTCATCGCGGCTCACTTCGAAGGCTTTCTCCCCAGCGACTCGAATCTCGATGTCGTCGCCTTGTTTCAGTTCAAGCGCTTGTACGATTGCGGCGGGCAAGCGAACAGCTAGGCTGTTACCCCACTTTGAAACCTGCATAGGGAACCCCTCAATAGATATACATTCCAATTGTATATCATAGATAGACCCGAGGCAAGGTCGTTCGCGGCTGCACAGGGATGATGCGGGCGGTGCCAAGCCCATCCTTTTCAGTGCCTTACACGGCGCATGCCTGTGCAAAAATATGCCCGTATCTCGCTCATAACACAGCACTTAATCCCGCTAGTTAAATCGATTTGATCTCGCTCGCCACGCGACCCTAAACCATCACCGCCCACCGAAGGTCACTGCAAGCATCCGTCGCTCAGTGGAACACCTTAGAACCGCCGCACGGGGCATGTGTGTCAGCGGTCGGCATGCTCAGTCGGACCAGTTTTGCGCCGGACCGCCGCGTAGACGACTGGTCCCAACACCATGGCGATGGCGCCGCCGATCAGGGCAAAGCGGTCGCTGCCCAACAGCGCGACCAACGCCATGACTACGGGTGCGGCCACAACGTAGACGAGGCCCAGTCTTCCGCCAGGGATCAGGAACGCGCGCGGCATCTCAGGCCGCGTCCGGCGCAGCTTCCACGCCGACAGCACGGTCAGCACCGTCGTGGCAGAACGCAGCCAGATATAGACAGAGATGAGCTGGCCCAGACTCTGCCACGCGAACAGCCCATAGATGACCGCTGACATCACAATCGCCAGCCACGGCGTGCCGAACCGCGAGTGCTTGCGCGTGAGTGCTGCGGGAAGGTATCCGTCTTCGGCCATGGCGAAGGGCATGCGCGTCGTGGTCAGCACAGTGCTGTTCAGCAGGGCCACGTTGCCAACCATCGCCGCCAGCGTCATCCAGGTGCCCAGCCACGGGCGTCCGAGGAATGACCCTCCAATGATTTTCGCGGCATCCGAGAAGTATCCCGTATGCCATTGTTCCCATTGTCCCGCCGAGGCCAGCCCGGCGAGCGTAGGCAGAAAGTATGCGGCAATCGAAAGCGGCACCACCAGCGCCAGCGCCCGCGGATAGGCACGTTGCGGGTTCTCCACTTCCTCCGCCACCGTCGAGAGTTGTTCGTAACCCGAATACAGCCACAGGCCCAGCGCCAGTCCCACGCCGAATATCTTGAACGTCGGCTGGTGCGGCGGGATCATCGGAACAAACGGATTGTGATGCCAATTCATGAAAGCGATCACCACCATCGTGATTACCGGCACAAAGATGAAGATCTCCAGCGCGGTCGCGACCTTTCCCACCATCTGGATGCCGCGCACATTGATCCACGTAATCACGGCGATCAGCGCCACGGAGACCAGGTAGTGCTTCCATCCCGTGATTCCAGGAAAGTAGTACACCAGGTAATCCGTGAAGAGAACCGCATAGGCTCCGCCCAGCAGGAACGACGCTGACCAGTTCCACCATCCGGCGAGGAATCCCCAGAAGTCTCCGAAGGCGGCGCGGGTCCAGCGGTAGAAGCCGCCCTCGACGGGCATTGCAGTGGTGAGTTCCGCCGAGACCAGCGACACCGGGATGCACCAGAAGAACGGCAGCACCAGCAGGTAGATCAAAGTCATGCCAGGTCCCGAAGTCGTGACCATGTCTTCGAGCCCGAATGGTCCGCCTGTCGTGTAGGAAAACATCACGAAGACGAGATAGAAGAGTCCGGCTTTGCTAAGAACCGATGAGTTGCCGTTAGAGGAGGTCAAAGTGTTTGGTCTCGCAGCGGCCTACGCGGCAAGCACACCTGTAAGCGCGCCTTCAAGTTCGAGCAGCTTGCGCTTCACATCGAGGCCGCCGCCGTAGCCGCACGGCGTTCCGTCAGACGCGATTACACGATGGCAGGGGACAACAATCGCGATGGGATTGCGATTGTTGGCCATGCCCACGGCGCGAAACGCATTTGGCTTGCTCACCGCGCGTGCGATGTCGGCGTAGGTGCGCGTTTCACCGTAGGGAATCGCAAGCAGGGCACGCCAGCAGGCGAGCTGGAAATCTGTGCCGCGAAGGTCGAGTGGGAAGGTGAACTCGCGCCGCTTGCCCGCGAAATATTCTTCGAGTTCGTTCACATAAACACGCATTAGGCGAGGAGAATGCTCGAACGCGATGGTCTTCTTTTCTTCGCGAAGGTTTTCTTCGCGCAGATGGCGAGGGTTGGGGCGAATTGATTGCTGCCCCGGCAACCTGGCGTCGAACTCCAGGGCGACAAGTCCGTCGACGGATGCTGCCAGAAACAGCGGCCCAATCGCCGAGTCCATCCTTGTGGTGTGAAGGGTTTCCATGGGATTGATTCTACCCGCAGCAGACAAAGATACCAGACAACCTAACCGCGGATCCTCGACCCCTATTGGGGAGCAGTTTGGTAGTTGACAGAAAGCGGTTTTTGGACCAAAGTGTGTGCGGCGTGCTTATGCCTATACCTCCCTCGCCCATGAAGAAGGGGCTCTTCATCCTTTTTGCAGTGGTGCTGGCTCCGGTCGTGCTCGTCGGACTGGTGGCGCTAGCCGCAGGCGACTGGCGGACGGTTGGTGCTACCGCGGGCGGCGATCAGGTTTTGGTCAGCTCGGTGACGGCCCAGAAGCACGGACTTCGGACGGCCTGGGTCCGCGTCGAATACAAAGAACCCGTCAAACTGCCGCAGGGTGGTCCGTTTGTCGAATTGCGGGCGCGGGTTCGGTTCAACTGCACGAGCGGCAGCGCGGCGCCGGGCGTGGTTGCGAACTCGGAATGGTTCTACTCGCGCGACCGCAGCGGCAAGCTAGTGGTCAGTAAGAAGACCCGGCACGATGATCAGTTTGGACAAGTGGCGGAAGGTGACTTCGGCGAGATGGCCCGCGAGTTTGTTTGCAGGCAGAAGTAAGAGCAAGGGCCAGTGGTCGGTGATCAGTGGCCAGTCATAAGAAACGCTGCCTGGATTTGTCTTTACTGGCCACTGATCACTGGACACTGGCCACTGCTTCTTGGATTTCCACCGGCTGACACCTCGGTAACCCTGCACCCACTTCCGCGGAGGGCGCTTCCGTCATATTCTGATAACGAACGTGGTTTGCTGTACGCGGCTGCGTTGTTCCTCGTCTTCTTTCTTCAGTATGGATTCATTGCGCCTTTATTCGTTGATTGTTGCCGGCGGCAGCGCCGTTGCGGTTGGCGCTTACGCGCTCTTGCGCCGCAAGCCCAAGGGGCCGGCGGAACTGGAGCGCGAGCGCCGGACCTGGCTTGACGGAATTGGACGCATCACCGACGGCACCGTCATCGACGTGCAGGAGATGCCCCCGAGCGACGGCCATCACGCGGCCGTGTTGCTCATCTACAAATATGACGTCGCCGGCGTATCGTACGAGTGCTCGCAGGACGTGACCTATCTGCGGCAGTGGATTAACCTGCATTCCTGCCGGCTGGGGCTACACACGTCTGTGAAATATGACCCCCACAATCCCGGCAACTCGCTGGTGGTCTCGGAGAGCTGGATGGGATTAAGACAGTAGAGCAGTGGTCGGTGGCCAGTGGTCAGAGAACCAAGCCGGTGGCGAACTTGTTTTACTGGCCACTGACCACTGATCACTGGCCACTGCTTTCAGATCTGGTAGTCATCCTGAAACAGCTCTTGGGGGGAGATATTCGAGGTTGGCGTGCCTTCGCCGATCGCACTGACGAGATTCGGCTCGGCGCCCAGCGCGTCGTGCTTGTGCTGCTGGAACTTCTCGCGCAGCTCGTTCACTTCCTCGGCCAGCTTGATGATTACGTCGGACAGCGGGTCGCGGATGTCCTTGGGGTCGGTGATGACTACGCGTTTGCCGTCGCGGAGAACGATGTGTCCGGGCACGCCCACGATGGTGGAATTGGCCGGGACACTGCGCAGTACGACTGAGCCCGCACCCACGCGGCAATTGTCGCCGACGGTGATGTTGCCGAGAAGTTTGGCGCCGGAGCCGATGGAGACGTGGTTGCCGACCGTGGGATGGCGCTTGCCTTTCTCTTTGCCCGTTCCCCCGAGTGTTACGCCCTGATATAGCGTGACGTCGTCGCCGACTACGGCGGTCTCGCCGATCACGGTTCCCATGCCGTGGTCGATGAAGAGACGGCGTCCCAGCTCCGCACCGGGGTGAATCTCAATCCCAGTGAGCAACCGCGCGACTTGCGAAACGAATCTTGCCAGGAATCGCATGTGGTGACGCCAGAGCCAGTGGCTCAAGTGATGCGCCCACACGGCCTGCAGTCCCGGATACAGGAGGAGAACCTCGAAGTAGGAGCGAGCGGCGGGGTCCGACTCGAACACGGCGGCAACGTCCTCACGGGCAGAGCGGAAGAAGCTGATCATGGGGCAGTTCTCAGTTCTCAGTTCTCAGTTCTCAGCAAAATCATCCGGTGCGTGCGCGCCGTTGTTGAGAACGCCGGACTGAAAACTCTTTCTTCTTCCTCATGAACGTAGCCCAGCGAGGGAAAGAGTGCAAGGGCAGCAGTGACCGCGGGGCGGGGAAAAGCCTTTAACCGCGAAGATCGCTAAGGGTCGCGAAGGACGCAAAGAGAGGCACTATGGCACACAACATCGGTGGGTAAGAAACTGAGAACTGAGAACTGAGAACTGAGAACCGAGAACCGAGAACCGAGAACTGGGGTTTCTAGCTTCCGGGCTGGAAGCCGCCGCTGTGGGCGACCGTCATGCGGAGATACTTGTAGGGATTGACCGGAGTGTCGTTGATGCGGACTTCGTAGTGGAGATGGGGGCCGGTGGAGCGTCCGCTGGTGCCAACGTAGCCGATGGTGTCGCCGCGATGGACCTGTTGTCCGGGTGTGACGGCGAAGCCGGAAAGGTGGCCGTAGCGGGTAGAGATGCCGTGGCCATGATCCACCATGAGGGCCTTGCCGTATCCGCCCAGGAAGTCGACGAAAGTGACCACGCCATCGGCGGGAGCGATCACCGCGTGGCCATAAGTGCTGCCGATATCCACACCGCTGTGAAAGGCGCCTTCTCCGTTGAAGGGGTCGATGCGCTCACCGAAACTGGCTGTCACCTGGCCTTCAACCGGCCAGAGATTGGGCGCGGAGTTGGCGCGGAACCAGTCGGCCGTGGTGGCGTTGCGAGTCATGCCGAGACTGATGCCAACCGTCGCGGCGCCGGTGAGGGCGGAAGTGCGCAGGGCACCAAGCTGGTCCAGAGAAGAACTAACGTCAGCGTCCTGGATTTGCTGCTGCGAGGCGGTGACCAGCGCAGGCTGCGACTTCAAGCCGTAAAGCGCCGAAACTTCGCTGGCGATTGAGCCTAGGGAAGCGACCTGAACATCGCGTTCCTTGGCGACCTCTTCGAGCCGGGAATAACGATCCCTGAGCTGCTCTTTTTCCGTGCGCAGTTCGTTGTAGCGCGAGACTTTGAGCAGCATGCGCGCATAAGAACTGGCAATGCCGGTGAGGCTGAGGAATCCGATGGCCGCGCCGACTACGAATACATACAGGTAATGGACGGGGATGGAGATCTTGCGTAATTGGCCATCGTCCCCGCGAGCCACGAAAAGTATGTAGAAGCGCTTCTGCAAATGCCTTCCCCTTAATGCTTTGTAATCTTCCTCGTTTAAGATCAGGGCCGGAACTCCAGGCAAAGTTCTGAGGTTGCAGAAAGCCTGTTCGGACCACCTGATTTTCCGGGCTACGCTTCCCATCTTGGGAATGGAGATTCTTAACGCGCCCTTTTCCTACCGGAACCAAGGACCAAGCCGAAAACCTCTCGTCTGCAATTGATACGGAATGCAGAACTTAAGCTTCTCCAAAGGTTACTGCACTTCGCTCGGCCAAAGGTTTTGTGAATGACTGGGTAAAGGTAACAAACTGGGTTCCCCCTGTCAACGACTCGGAGGGGCATTAGGAGTTACTTAAGGCAGGGTAACCAAATGATGCCGGACGACAGGTTACCGGAGCGGTTGGCCACCAGCCGATACTGACCAACGGGACCATACGGAGTTCCATCCCAGCCTGGACGGCATAGAGGCTCACAGCCCTCGGCGTGGAGTGCCTGGCGCGCAGGCGATCACGCGGTCAAGATAGTCGTCTGCCTCTGAGTCCTGGGGAGGGTGGGCCGCATCGGTAGGTGGGCGTCGCTTATAGTGTTTGTCGTGCCGCTTGCCGAAAAAACGCTGATTGCCCAAGTTCGCCGCTTGGCGGCGACTGCGAAGAATCCCGCCGTCCAGACTGGAATTGGAGACGACTGCGCCGTGCTGCGACTTCTGACAGGTCGAGGCAAAGATACAGATAAGGACACGCTGGTCACGACGGACTTCACTCTGGAAGGCATCCACTTCCGGCGGGACTGGCACCCGGCAGAAGCGGTGGGGCACCGTTGTCTGGCCCGAGGACTGAGCGACATCGCGGCCGTGGGCGGAGAGCCGGTGGCGGCGTTTCTTTCGCTGGCGCTGCCCCGCGACCTGCCACAGAGTTGGGTGGGCCGCTTTGCGCGCAGCTTGATCAGCCTGGCGGAGAGATACGGCCTGACCCTGGCGGGCGGCGACACGGCGGAGTCGCCAAATGGAATTCTGGCGGATATCGTTGTGGTGGGTACAGTGCCCAAGGGGAAGGCCGTGCTGCGTTCCGGGGCTCGTCCTGGCGACCGCATTTACGTCAGCGGGGAGCTGGGTGGCTCCGCGGCCGCCGTCTGGCAGATGCGTAAGAAGCCCAAACGGAAGCTGAATCCGCGGGAATATCCGCGGCATTTCTTTCCTGAGCCACGAATTGAACTGGGCCGTATTCTGCGCGAGAAAGGTCTGGCTTCCGCCATGATCGATATCAGTGACGGCCTCTCGACCGACTTGGCCCACATCTGCGAAGAAAGCGGCGTAGGTGCGGAGGTCGAGGCCGAGGTCATCCCCCGGGCCAGTGTGGGAAAGCCGGCGCGGGAGGTCGATTTGCAATTTGCGTTGCATGGCGGCGAGGACTACGAACTGCTGTTCACCGTGCCCGGAAGCAAGCGCATTCCGTCCCGTATTGCCGGAGTGCCCATCACGCACATCGGGCACATCACGCGCGGGCGCGAATCGAAGATTATCCTGATGAACCGCGGCGGAGTCGGGTACGAACTCCAGCCGCGGGGATGGGAGCACTTTCGCAGGTGAGTACCTCGGTTACCTGTCACCATCCCTGTATCTACTCTCGCGTCAAGAACGGCGCTAGAGTAGATGTATGTCGTTCTCCCGAATTACCTGCCTCCGAATTTTGCTAGCCCTGTTGATGATCTGTGCCGGGTCTGCCACACTCGCCGCCCAGTCGAAGAAGAAAGAGCCGCCTCCGCCACCGGCGCACGCCAAGGCGCCTTCGCCGGCGGTCACCGATGAGTATGTGCACAAAGAGTTTGGCGACAACTGTTCGCTGCTGGCCGGCCCTCCGCAGTTTGTCGGCGATCTCGACGGCGACGGCGTGGACGATCTTGTTCTAGCCGCCCGCTGCAAGAATCCCATGGCCGACCAGGCCGAATACGGTTTTCTCGTGGCCGATCCCTATAACAGTTTTTTGGGTTTCGGCGATGTCAAAGTCACATCGACATTTGCCTCGGACGTGCCGGAACGCAAGGGGGTTTCCCTGCTGATTGTGCATGGCGTGGGCCCCGAGGCCTGGCGTTCCGAGAAAACGAAGCCCAAGTTCCTGCTGATCAACCTGCCCTTCAAGACTCTCGCCGTAAAGAGGCTGGCGTTGAAAAAGAAGACGATCCTTGGCGTCTACATGGAAGAAAAGGGCGAAGGTGAAGGGACTTCGTCGGTCATCTTCTGGGACGGAAAGAAGTACCGCTACCAGATACTGGGCGCATCCCTCGAATAGGCTCGCCCCTGCTCACGCGGGAGCGCTGATGCGAGGCAGAATTCGCTACAGCCTTTCCCACGGCGGAGGAATTCTAACCGAGGCCATCCCCGCCGCCCCTGCTGCCTGAATGCCCATCTCCGTGTCTTCGAAAACCAGGCAGGCTTCCGGCTCCACGCCGAGTCGCGCGGCAGCAAGGAGAAAGGCTTCCGGATCGGGCTTGCTCTTCTTGTACTCTCCAGCACAAACCAATGTGTCGAAGCGATCGAGGAGGTTCAGCGAAACCAGAGACGCAACCACCGATTCCCTGGTGCTCCCCGACACGACGGCAAATGGAATCCGGCCGTGTTCTGCTTCGATGTGCTCCAGGACTTCGGGAACCGGCTTGAGCTGCGGAAGGAGTTCGAAATAGAGACCCTCCTTTCGACGGGACACAATCTCCACGGGCATACTCAGCCCATGTCTTTGATTTAGCGTCGTGATGATCTCCGCTACCGGCATGCCGCCCCACGCGTAGAAGATCTTTTCATCGAGTTCGCAAGTCCATTCAGCAAGCGCCTTCTTCCAGGCGATGTAATGAAGCGGCATCGAATCGGCAACCGTGCCGTCGCAGTCGAATAAATACGCTCTAAATGAGCCATCGGGCAATTTCAGTGTCATGAGGAGTGCTTTTCCTTCTATCGTCATTCTAAATTCTAAATCGCTGTGATCCGGCGCATCCGCTTGTCCCGCCCACCCGCTATAATCCTTCCGCCATGAATCTCGAAGAAAAACTTGCGGAATTGAAAAGGCGCAACCGGCTCGCCGAAGAGGGCGGAGGCGAGAAGCGGCGCGAGCGCCAGCACAAGGAAGGCAAAATGTCGGCGCGGGAGCGCATCGAGTTCCTGCTCGACGATGGCACCTTCGAAGAGACCGACAAGCTGGTCACGCACCGCTGCAACGATTTCGGGATGGCCGAGCAGAAGATCTATGGCGACGGCTTCATCACCGGATACGGCCGCATCGAAGGCCGGCTGGTCTTTGTGTTTGCGCAGGACTTCACCGTGTTCGGCGGATCGCTCTCGGAGACAAATGCGGGGAAGATCGTCAAGATCATGGACCTGGCCGCGAAGATGGGCGCGCCGTTGATTGGCTTGAACGATTCCGGAGGCGCGCGCATTCAGGAAGGCGTGGCGTCGCTGGCTGGATACGCCGACATTTTTCTCCGCAACACGCTGTACAGCGGAGTGGTGCCGCAGATTTCCGCGATCATGGGCCCCTGTGCGGGCGGCGCGGTGTATTCGCCGGCGATCACCGACTTCGTGCTGATGGTCGATAAGACTTCTTATATGTTCATCACCGGGCCTGATGTCATCAAGACGGTGACGCACGAGGAAGTCACCAAAGAGCAGCTCGGCGGCGCCATGACCCACAACGAAACCTCAGGCGTGGCGCACTTTTTGGCGCATGACGATGCCGAGTGTTTGTCGATGGTGCGCGAGCTGTTGAGCTTTGTGCCGTCAAATAATCTGGACGACCCTCCGCGCAAACCCTGCACCGATTCAGCCGACAGAGCAGATGCCGCGCTCGACAAAATCGTGCCCGCGCAATCGAATCTGCCCTATGACATGAAGGATGTGATCCACGCCGTGGTCGACGACGCTTACTTCTTCGAAGTGCAGGAGCACTTCGCGAAGAACATGGTCGTCGGATTTGCGAGACTCGATGGGAGATCAGTCGGCGTCGTTGCCAATAATCCTGCAATGCTGGCGGGAACGCTCGACATCAACGCGTCGATCAAGGGCGCACGCTTCGTCCGCTTCTGCGATTGCTTCAACATTCCGCTGATCACGTTTGAAGATGTCCCGGGATTTTTGCCCGGCACCGCGCAAGAGTATGGCGGCATCATCAAGCACGGCGCCAAGCTGCTCTTCGCCTTCGCCGAAGCCACGGTGCCGAAGGTCACGGTAATCACGCGCAAAGCCTACGGCGGCGCTTATTGCGTGATGGCGTCAAAACACATTCGCACCGATGTGAACTACGCCTGGCCGACGGCGGAGATTGCAGTCATGGGCCCGGAAGGCGCGGTGGATATCGTCTACAAGCGCGAACTGGATGCCGCCGGAAATCCCCAAGAGCGCCAGGAATTACGCCAGAGCAAAATCGAAGAATTCCGCGACCGCTTCGCCAGCCCCTACGTCGCAGCAGAGCGCGGGTTTGTCGACGCCATCATCCAGCCGCACGAGACGCGCAAGAAACTGATTAAGGCTCTGGCCATGCTGGAGAATAAGCGGGATAAGAACCCGCCGAAGAAGCACGGGAATATACCGCTGTAGGTTTACAAACCAGAAGCAGAACTATCTGATCCATGGCTCTAGCATTGCCTTTAGTTTCTCCCAATGTGCAGCGATCGTCGTCGACACTGTCACCAAGGGGCCAATATTTTGGAAGGCAAGTCTGAGCATTGACACATTTCGATCCTCGGTTTTCTTACAAAGTTCTTGGATTAGGCCCTGAAGCATGTCCAATACCTGTTTTTGCGCGTCGGGCGAAAGATCTTTGCCCTCAACTACCAATTGGCTAAAGGAATGGACAGCGGAGGCTAGGTCATGGAAACCCGCCTTGTCAAAACCTGATACGGCACGGTTAAGGTAGACTATCGCGCCCGCATTAATCTGCCCAACTCGGCTGCCCGGCTCTACGCGTATGTTGTTGGTGGTGTTCATCGTTACAGGGGCGCTTCCAATATAGGTTGGCTGCGGAATTTCTATCCGCGGTCCCGTTGGTAGACCCCACATGTCTGCCATTTCATCATTCAAATAATTCAGCAGCGCGAAGGATAGTTTCGCGCCCTCAAGCGCGTTCCTTTGATAGCCGTTATAGCACTCCATGCAGAAGGGCGGGCCGTCTGGCACTTGAACAACAGCCTGCCTACCGCAGTGACAATACAAAGCCATCAAAAGAATGATAGGAGTGACACGCGGGATTTGCAAACCTGTTAGGCGCGGCTGCTTAGGCGGGTACAAGAATTAGGAATTCCGAGATTGTGTTGGGCCATCCGTCCTGGGCCAGTAGCTTGCGTTGAACCTCGCTTGACCCGCTGTGCCGCTTCCTTTCTCGACGGGGCTTTCTATTCGTTGAGGCCTCAACAATGGAACATCAGGCAGAGTCCGGTGAAAGCAAAGCAGCACGATGCCAGCCAATACAGTGGCGTGCTATTGGAATGTTTGCGGTAAGCCAAGGCAAGAATGAATGTAGCGCCAGCCGAAAGGACCGATGCCCTACCTGGAACGGGATCGAAGGAAAACCCAGTCCATATCTGCCCCAGTATCAGCGCTAGAAAGAAGCACGCTATCAAACAGAGGAAGACAATCGCAGAAGCCCGATACATTTTGCCGAAACTCGGCAGTTGTTCGCCCGAGAGGTTTCTTGAGCGATAGGCAACACGAAATGAGACCGTTAACACTAAACTGGAAACTGCCACCCATATTGGAACGCAAAGCAGGAGCCGAGCCGGACCAGGGGCCGGGCCCGAGCAAAAACCTGCAACTATACCCGTGGCTATGATGACGGCCCAAGTTATGATTTTGTTTTTGGCACCGTCTTTCAGGTGTATATGTCACCTCAAAGCAGAGAGCTGTCGGAATGACTTAATGAGGAACCCGAAGGACGATTGTGCGGAGAACAAAAATTAAGAGTTCCGAGGTGGTGTTGGGTCCATTCGTCTCGGCCAGTAGCTCGCTTTTAGACCCTTGCTTGACCAGCTATCGCAGCTTCCCTTGCGGGGTGCCACGCGCGATCTTCGCTCGGGCTCCGGGCTTACCGCCAACCGGAAAAACCTACCCAACGCCTCGGAACTCTATCCTGCCTTCGACGTTTCTTCTTGTTCTCCTCGACCAGCGCTTTGCTATAGACCCTTGCTTGCCCTCCCTGCTCATTTTCATGAACACGGTGACTGCGCTCGAGTCCCGGACGCTGCACCAACCGGAAAAACTTTAGAAGCTGTCAAAGAACGATTATGTTTCTACTCTTTCTATTTCAGGAGTCAATGAAAACTTTGCATTTGTAACTCGCGTATTTTCAGCCGAGTGCAGGCCGTCCACAGGCGGGTGACCGGAATTGGTGCAGAGGGTCGATCAGGTTTGCGCAGAAGGCGCGGCGGACGCGGGTTTTCGCGGTTGCAGGTTGGTGAGGACCGGGGTCCAGCTCTTCCGTGATTCTTTCGTGGCTTGTGAAAATCACGCGGAGCCCGTGTTGCGCAACGAATTTGTGGAACACTTGTGGACCAGGTCTCAGTGGATTTCGATTGGCTCGTCGACGAATCGCTTGTCAGCCTCGTCGGAGCCGGCGAGCTCAAACGAATTGGTGATCGCGGCCTTCCCCTTCTCCACGCTAGTGATGACGTAGGAGCAGCCGATCCAGTGCGCTTCGGCGAGATCGGTCGGAGACCAGCGAGCCGGATGGTCCGGATGAGAGTGGTAGAAGCCGGCAATATCCTCACCGCGCTCGCGGCCCTCGCGTTGGATGCGCACCAGTTCGCGAGGATCGATGTTGTAGCGGTTCTGGGGCGAGTCGGTGCGGGTGTTGCCGCAGCGTGCGGTCGAGGTCACGACGCGCGTGCCGTCGTCATCCATTCGTCCGAGCAGCACGCCGCAGCACTCGTGCGGGTAGGTTTCTTCGCCGTGACGGCGGAGGGCAGCGTAGTCGGCGTGGGACAGTTTCAGCATCAAAATCAGAACCTACCCCGGAGACACGGGAGGCACGGAGAAAAGCACCTCTGGGATTTCAGAACAGAAATCAGGAACGAGAACTTCTTCCGTTTGTTTTCTCCGTGTCTCCGTGCCTCCGTGGTGGGTGTTGTTCAGCCCTCCGTCCAGAATCTCTCGCTCAAGTATTTTTCGCCGGAGTCGCAGAGAATCGTCACGATCACTGCCTGCCGATCTTTCCTTAGTTGAAGTTGCTCGGCGATTTTGAGGCTGGCGAAGATGCCGGCTGCGGCAGAGATTCCCAGGAGCAGGCCGCAGTCCCGGCCGATGCGGCGGCACATGGCGTAGGCGTCTTCGGTGGCGACCTCAATATCCTCGTCCGCGAGTTTCGAATCATAAATCCTGGGCACGATGGCGCTGGCCATGTGCTTGGCGCCTTCGATGCCGTGAAAGGCGGAATCGGGTTGCAGCGAGACGCAGCGGATTGTGGGATTGAGTTCCCTCAGGCGGCGCGTCGTGCCCATGAAGGTGCCGCTGGTGCCGAGCATGGCGACGAAGTGGGTGATGCGGCCTTCGGTTTGTTGCCAGATTTCGTTGGCTGTGCCGTGGTAGTGGGCAAGCCAGTTGGCGTCGTTCGAGTACTGGTCGGCATAGAAATAGAGATCCGGATGCTTGGCCGCCAGTTCACGAGCCAAACGGATGGCGCCGTCGGAGCCGTCGCCTGGATCGGTATAGAGAATGTTCGCGCCATAGGCGCTAAGAATCCTCTTGCGCTCGGCGGAAACATTCTGCGGCATGCACAAAGTGACCGGGAATCCCTCAGCCGCGCCCAGCATCGCATAGGCAATGCCAGTGTTGCCGCTGGTGGCGTCGAGCAGGATTTTGCCGGGACTGAACCGCCCGCTACTTCGGCCTTCGGCGACGATGTTGGCGGCGGCGCGGTCTTTCACAGAGCCGCCGGGATTGTGCCATTCGGCCTTGCCCAGAAGTGTGACGCCGGGAAGATGCTGGGTGAGTTGATCAAAGCGCAGCAATGGAGTGTTGCCGATGCGGTCGCGCAGACCCTGCCCCGGGCGCGGAAGGGCGGGCTCCGGCGCATCCTGTGCCGCGAAAGTTGGCGCCAACCTGGCTGCCGTCTGACTCATATTCGAACCATTCCCAGTGACCATCGTAATATGCAAAGAAGAGCGAAACACGCTATGTAGTATGGTGTCCTTAGATGATACGGATGGCAAGTCCGATGCAGCGGTAAATAAACGCGGCACAATGCGCGTTGAGGCTGCATCTAAGAGAGAGATTGGAAGCGTAGAAAAAATGTCGAAAGCAGTGGGAGCACGAACTTACGAGGAAGCGGTGACCTGGCTGCGCGAGCACGGTTTCGATGTGCTGGAAGCGCCGGGCACGAACGGACGCGTGTTCCTCAGAAAATACAACGTCTCAGCCGCGATTCAGAAGACGGCCGAGGATGGCGTGAAGATCTTCGCGTATCCCGGATACTTGATTGGCAGCGAGATTTCGAAGCTGGTCAACCGCGGCTACCAGCAGTTTTTGAAGAACTCGAAGACGGAAATTCCGGCGACCGCCGATCACCTCAAAGCGCTGCAGTCATTTACCGAAGAACTGAAAGAAGCGCTCGGACTGCCCAGTCTTTACAACGAGTCGCTGGGGACGGTGAGCGAGTCCTACCACTACGACCGCATTGAGGATCGTGACAAAGCGCCGGTCAGCCGGCCGAAGCGCCCCTGGGAGGTTGCGGGCAAAGCGGTCGCGGCCAAGAAGGGCCGGGCGTAGGCTAGGTCTTGGGTCTTAGGTCATAGGTCATAGGCCTAACACCCAGCACCTAAGACCTCTCCACCGATCTGTCCGCGGTTCGACTCGAAATCCTCCCACAATTCATCCTGTCGTGCGACACTGGTGCGCTCTTGCTTGCAGCGAGAGCTGGAGGTTTGCATGGGCAGACGGGTTGTCCTTTCCTGCTTCTTCATTCTCTTCTTCTCTTGTGGGTCGCTGATCGGCGGGCAGACCTCGAAGATCGGTTCCGACGAGGTCGCTGCGAAGGCTGCTGTCGAGGGCGTGCTGCGCACGCAGCAAGTCGCCTGGAACCGGCACGATCTTGAGGGCTTCATGGCGGGCTACTGGAATTCTCGGGAGCTTACCTTCTTTTCTGGCGCGAAAGAGCAGGACGGGTGGCAGGCTACGATGGACCGTTATCGCGCTACCTATGCGAGTCCGGGGCACGAGATGGGGAAGCTGGAATTCTCAGGCTTGCGCATTGAAGTGCTGGGCGCCGATGCTGCTTTCGTGCGCGGGGCTTGGTTGCTGACGATGTCTGACGGGAAGACGCCGCACGGGTTGTTCACGCTGGTGTTCCGCAGGTTTCCCGAGGGATGGAAGATCGTGCACGACCATACCTCGGCGGCTGAGTAGCTTATAGATATTATGCAGGTTGTCGATTAGCTTCTAGTTCCTTCGCGGCTTTCCGAGAGCTGACGGGAGAGCCTTTAACCGCAAAGTTCGCGAAGAACCTGCCGCGAAGGTCGCTAGGAAAATCGCCTGCTGAGGATCGGACCGGGGCGAGATCCGGATTAAAAAAATCCCAGATCAAAACTAATAAAATCTCTGGAATCAATGAGTTGCGTGGCCTCGATATGGTCTGAATCCGGGTAAAGTATTGTAAATAAAGGACTTACCCGTAAAATATTCCATTCAAAGGACTTAGGCGATTTTGCCTTGAGCTAAGTGCCTTGGAATCAGTGACCGCGCCGCAAAATATTGAGCCCGTTGGATTTATATCTTGTTGATATTCATATGTCAAAGAGCTAATGCGTATAGAGATAGCATCGCCATTTTAGGGCTCGAAGTCAAGGGAATTCGGCGAGTTGCCCCCTGGCAGCCCGGAGTATGAACGCTATTGGGGCGGCTTCTGTATGAACAGGTAGTTCGTGCCGGATACGCTATCCGTGGCGAGCACGTCCAGTCTTCCGTCGCCATTGAAGTCTCCTACGCCGAGACCGAAGCCGGTGGGACCCTGAGCCAGGACGACCGGATTGTGAAATGTGCCCTTACCATTTCCCAGAAGAAGCAGAATTTGATCATTCTGGTAGGAAATTGCTTTTGTAGTCAGCACGTCCAGCTTGCCATCCCCGTTGAAATCTCCGAGCCAGATGCCGCCCGCGCCGCTGAAATCGGCGCCCTTGGTGAAAGTTCCGTCGCCATTACCCAGCAGGACGGACCCTGCATCCGTGAGGAGATCGAGCTTTCCGTCGCCGTTGATGTCGACCACCGCCATGTCATACGAAAAATTCTTGGGCGTGTATAACGTGGGGGCCTGGAACGTGCCGTCGCCGTTCCCGAGGCAGATATATATGCTGAACGCGTAATCCATAACTGCCACGTCGAGCTTCCCGTCGCCATTGAAGTCGCCGAAGGCCACGGGACCGCCGTTGACAAGGCAGCAAGGAGCTTGAGATACCGGGCCCGTGAACGTGCCGTCTCCATTGCCCAGGAAGAAGGCCACGAACACAGCCCCCGAAGACGAACCCAGAGTCACCACATCAAGCTTGCCATCGCCGTTGAAATCGGCCACCGCAATGGGGCCGGTGTAGTCGCCTTCTCCAAAGCCCGACGATAGCTCTGCAAACGTACCATCGCCGTTGTTCAGGAACACCACTCCATAGACGCCGTTATAGTTCGCGCCCGTGCAGAGCAAATCGAGCTTCCCATCTCCATTGACATCGCCACTGAGCGCGCAGGAAGCCACGTCGCTGGAGGTAGTCACTACGGGTGACTGGAAGGTTCCATCCCCATTTCCACGATACAGCGATATTGTCCCTCCCCCGCCTATCTGGTTGCCGTTGGTTACCACGACGTCGAGCTTGCCGTCGTTGTTGAAGTCGCCCACGACCGACGCGGTGCCCGTAGCGGTGAAACCTTTATCGAGGGTGAGAGCGACAGTTGAAGCCGGCTTGCGGATGGGGAAGTAAATCACGTTGGAGATGCCGCCGCCGGGAGCGGGATTCAATGCCGTAATCGATGCCGTTCCTGCCTTGGCGACATCAGCCGCACTAATTCTGGCCTCGAGCTGACTACTGGAAATGAACTTCGTGGTTCGAGGTGAACCGTTCCAGCCGACAACAGCCCCGGCGACAAAGCCGGTACCATTCACGGTGAGAGTGAAGGGTCTCCTTCCTGGAGCGGTGCTTACCGGAACCAACGACGGGTAGAGAAGAGGCCGAGGGTTCGATTGTCCCAGAAGAAGTACGGGGGTGCAGATCAGAAAGAAAGCAAGACTGCGGAGTTGTTTCATCGCGCACCTCTCGCATGGCTTCGGGGAAGGCGGTCAGTCTATATGAGCTTCGTGCGTTTGGATAGTGTGAAGGAATTTGCGGTAGTGGGCGGTTTTGAATTCTTACTTAAAAACTGGGACTATACTCGCCCGACCGAATGGCACCGGGGGAGGGAGTTGAGCAACACAACCGGCATCCGTCGGCAGCGAAGCGCGACGCCGCGCAAGATCCGAGACGGGGATACACCAATCCGGCGTGTCGGCGAGCCGACTCGGAGCGTGCGCAGCGCAGACTTTATTCGTAAAGCCAGGGCTTGTAGCAAATCTCGATGTTGTATCCGTCCGGGTCGCCGATGTTTGCCGCGAAGTAGTCGGCACGCCATTCGGGCCGAAGGCTCGGTTCCTTGTTTGAAGTTGCTCCCGCGTCTATCGCCGCCTTGTAGCTGGCCCTGACAGCGTCGGCGCTCCTGGC
>Ga0210404_10000430_pt1 | contig 22389 bp, 18 predicted proteins | sample IncBWH28MmetaG_FD_155455 | JGI IMG/M metagenome (GOLD analysis project Ga0210404, IMG submission 155455) | Forest soil microbial communities from Barre Woods Harvard Forest LTER site, Petersham, Massachusetts, United States - Inc-BW-H-28-M | ecosystem: Environmental > Terrestrial > Soil >... | reverse complement strand
ATTGTTTCTAAAACAGGTGGTGTTCACGCCAATATGATCACAGGCTCCATATGCATTACCGGTATTACACCAGGGGATACATCTCCCACCACTACATACATGTGGGCCTCCACAGTTATTGACGGTTTGAGAGTTTGTCCAGGAATTGGTACTACAATCAGCATTAGTGTGTGTACAGACTTGAGTTGCATTTCCTCCATAGCAAGTATTGTATGGAGTATTCCAGCCTGAACAGTTCGTAGATACTGGGCAAGTAGGAGCACCGCAACAACGAACACCAGATGTCCAGCCAGGGCAGGTAACAGTGTAATCAACAGTACCATGACAGATTGCTTTTCCACAGACACAGGCATAGATGATTTGTGGAGAGAATATTGAGAAAGATGATGTAGTCAATCCACTAGCATCCGATCCGTATAACGGAATGAGAACCATTGTTCCTAGTAATAAGAGTAAGGTAAAAAAAAGTCGCATTACTAACAGCCTATTCTCTAAAATATCTTATACTCAGTATAAGATATAATTATATCTTTATTTAAACAAATCAAAAATAGTAAATGTTTTACTCGCAAGGGGATCTAGAGTCTTATCCCAGAATAAATGACCTTGATCTCCAGGGTTTATTTGATAAATGAGATAGACATTATTTATGGTTAGTCCTGGATTAAAAGTAGTAGAATATACAGATTCTTTGCCAGATATAACAATATTTTTATTTGAAAAATCAGCCATTTTCCACGGTAAATTTCCTTTTATATCAGCTGCGCTAAAAAATCTACCAGCTCCGTTTTGATAATAAAAAACTCCAGGAATAGTGCCTGGTTGTCCTTTTGTATTGGTTACTGATAAGTCTATTTCAAGATATTGCATACCATTATCTGGAGGATCTCCAGTAATCGGTGGGTTGAGAATAACATTTGTGACTTTTACGGTATAGCCATTAGCCTCTCCTATGCCATTGATAGCAGTTCCGAGGGGTAATCCAGTAACTGTTGGCATAGGGGTAACGAAGGGAATATTATCTGTAGGTGCTATCTGTTGCAGCGTATTTCCTGATGAACTCGTAACACTTCTTGTAATGCTCAATGATGGTTTTTTTGAGGTAAGAACAAGTCGATAGTAGACAACCCCCTCTATAATGATCCAAAAAATGATAAAAATAATGATTGCTATCGTGCGATTTTCTTTATACCCGGTGGGTTGATTTCCGTTAGCATCTTTTATGTTATTTGTTAATAGTAACAACTGATCAACAAGTACCCATATTCCTAATCCTCCAAGGGTGAGTAGTTTTATACTACCCGAAACTTTGTTCCCTAAATAAAATCTGTCGATTCCAAAAATACCTAAAAACTGTGATAACAAAAAGGTCGTCAGAAAAGGCTTACCAGTAGTAGTGTTTTGCATAGTTGGTTGGTTATCCTCGTTAGGAGGAGGAATAGTTTGGGGTAATTTTGTAGTTATTTTTTGCATTATATGGTGGTGTGGGATATGTTACCTAGTATACCCATCCTTTTCAGCTTACAGAAAGAAATAGAAGAGTGTCAAGCAAAACTATGGAATTTTTTGAAAATAGTTTTTGCATACAAAATCATTTTGTTACTGGCCTGGTTGAGTGGAAAGCTCTCTTAGGAAGAGATTATAGTCTATTTGATTAACACTGCCATCATCATTACTATCAGCATCTGTTTTATTAAATTATCCTGCTTTGCTTATTTGTACTCCTGCTTCCAAAAGGACAGTCTTTACCAACTTTTGTAAGGTTGCATGTTCATACTGATCTTCTGGCGTTACTAATTTCCTTTCAAAGTTTTCTGCTCCTCCAGGCGGAATAGATGTTGTGCTCCATGGAATTTGTATATCAAAAATCGTTGATTGCGTAATGCGTTCACAAGCTGCCTCTAAAATTTGATCTTGTCTCGGAAGGAGGTAAGGATACTTATTTTGTATCATCGTACGAATAAAGTTTATTTGATCTTTTAGAAAATCGGCAATACACTCCATTCTAAATTTTTGAGAATTTTTTATTTCTGGTATGCTTGCCACATGTTCAGATCCGAGAAGGATATTGATTGTCGCGTTTTGATCTGCCTTTCCTAGAAAAATATGCTTGGTGTAATCTTCAGCTTTTTCAATAAGAATTGAAGATCTGGCTAAATTTGAGAGTTTTTGAGGTTCAATAGCAAATGACCAATCAGTAAGATCATTTATTTTAGTGATCAAGTTTTGCAAATCCGGATTTGCTGTATTTCCCGTAGCAAGCGCAGTAAGATTTGTTTGACCTAAACCTTTGATTAGTTCTGTTACGCCAACACCTGCTGTAATTAAACTGCCAATAAAAGCTCTTCTGGAATGTGGTATAAACTTGAATGCGCCGGCACTAATTAAAATTGATGCCAGAGCTGCTTCAATGCCTTTTTCTATCAATACCTTTGGTGCCAATTGCTTGGCATATTTTTTCAAAAGATCATAATTAGGTTGTCCATATCTACTCTCCAAATCATTCACCAATTTTTCTGTCCCAATAAGGCTGCCTATACCATATGTATCGTTATAGATATCCGCTCCGATTACTTTCATCTTCTCTGGATATGCTATTTGCTTATTGAGTTCAGGATGAGGAATAACTGTCCAATTAACACTGGGAAGAGCCAAAGAAGGATTGGATATGAGTGCATTTGAACCATCGATCATAAAAAAAGAGGTTTTTTGACCACGTCTTTTTTCTTCTTTCATAACCTCGTTGGCAAAGGTAAGGCTTGTAGTATCCCATACTGATACTCTTGAAAGATCGTTGGCGCCGTTTACTACATAATCAGATTGTAATGTATCGATCTGTCCGGGAAGGATATGATTGGCGAAAAGAAGTTTAATCTGACCATCTCTCATCTCTTCCGACCATCGTTCAGGATGCCATCCTCTGGACGCAATCCCAAATCCCGTAGCTAGTAATGTAGCTCCTCCAAGGGTTTTTAAGACTGTTCTTCTTCCTATGGTTTTGTCTGCATTGCCTTTAGTAGTTGGCGTAGGTAGAACTATTTTTGGCACCTCTGGTCGTTGTTCCCCTGCAGGATTTTCTGAACCTACACGTATCTCTGTTGTCATACTTAATTAGAAGTATAACAACGAATATGAATTATTCAATACCAAAATATATTATTTTTCACGAGATAGTCAAAAATGTTTAAAACTAACTTATAAGGTTCTCTTATATAAGAAGATAGATTGTTAGAATGAAAGAGAAATAAGGGGATTCATGCTTTTCTTTTGCTATTTTAAAACTATTGTGGTGAATTTTTGCCTGTGCCTAAAAGCTCTTGAGATTTTTTGAGAATTTCTTTCCAATTTCCCATTTTTCGAAGCATTAACATATAAGCTTGTGCTTCTTTTACGTCAAAGAACCATGTGAGGAAAAGATATAGCAATAGTCCTAAAGAGCTTGAGATGCCCGCAAGGGCAATCAAATTCATTGTATGGGTAGTATCAAAGACAAGCTGGTCAAGCAGCTTGATTGGGATGTATAGCGCGAATGCAGTCAGGAATGATGAAAGGAAAAATTTGGTCCAGGAAGGGAGTAGTGTTGCTCTCCCGAAACCACCTACTCGTTTTTCAAGCAATAAAAAGAGAACAACAAGCTGAAAAAGGCTAGCAAGTGAATACGCAAATCCAAGACTCTGTACACCCATATGCATAACAGGAATGAAGAGATAAGCTAAGAGAATAAGAATAGCTGTTGAAGCGCCGCCAATAATGAGAGGAATTTTTGTGTCATGAAGTGCATAAAAGGCTCGCAGTATTAATGTAATCAGTGCTTGTGCAAAAATAGATATACTAAATAAGGCAAGTGTTTGTCCTGTTGCGACTGTTGCAGGCCAATCGAATTTACTCGCACCGAATACCAGTCGTACCAATGGGATACGTAATACCAGACAAAGTACAGAAACAGGGAGTACCAGATACAACATTTGATTAAAGCTGTTGATAAAGGTAGCTTTAAATTCTTCAGGTTTATCTTTCTCACGTGAGAGGACAGGAAATGCTGCCTGAGCTATGGTTTGCCCAAAAAGCGCAACTGGTGCAAATGCTAGTGTTTTGGCAAAATCAAAAATAACATTCATTCTTCCTGGATCAGAAAGAAAGGAAATGAAAGCACCGATACCAATAGTACCTAATTGAAAAACAATAACTGAGATCGTTCGTGGCCACATAAGTTTGCCAATTTTTTTGACACCTTCTGATTTGAGATATGCGATATCGGGTCTGAAATGGAATCCCACTTTTCTTGCCAGGGGGATTTGTGCACCGATAAAAATAAGCCCTCCCAAAATGACACCAATTGCTGTTGAATAAATTCCTAATAGTGGTGCAAATACAAGTACGCCAATAATGATGCCCAAATTATAAAGTGCTGCGGCAATTCCTGGGACAAAGAAGTGATTATAAGATTGTAAAAGTGCTGTGAAAAATGTCCCTACGATGAAGAGCAATTGCCCAAAGATGATAATGCGCATTAAATTCGCCATGAGCACCATATCTTGGCTAGAAAAGTTAGAACCGAGATTAAAAATTTGCAGAATTTGCTGAGCAAAGAATGACAGGAAAAAAGAAAACAGAGAAAACAGGACAAGGCCAGTTGCCAAAATTGTTGATGCTACTTTATGCGCTTCTTGCTCTTTCCCCTTTGTTAAATAGTCAGAGAAGACGGGGATAAATGCACTAGAAAGTGCAGCTGCAATGGTAAGTTGGAAGATAGTATCAGGTAATTGTGTTGCGTATAAATAAATACCTAGACTATTTGAAGCGCCAAAAATCCCAACAAGCAATCGTTGACGAATTAATCCTAACACCTGCGAAAGGATGACCGTCACCATAATAACAAATGCCGCAGAAAGAATATTGGTTTGTCTGCGGGTTAAAAGATCAAAACTTTTGGATAAGAACTTGTTTTTCATTCAACAATTATGACACGGCAAGCTCTACAAAAAAAGAGGCGATCCCGTCTTTGTACTCACGGGGTGCATCATCATTTTATGCTCCAAAATGGCATAAGTAGAGCAAATGTTGTTTTTTTAAGTATATCATGCTAAAATTACGGAATGCCAATACTAAAACACGCAAAGAAAAAGTTAAAACAGGATAAGAAGCGTACCATAAAGAATAGGAAATTAAAAGATACGTTTAAAAGCCTGATCAAAAAAGCAAAAGAAATAAAGACACCAGAAGCACTTAGTAAAGCTTTTAGTGCTGTTGATAAAGCTGCAAAAAAGAATATTTTGAATAAAAATAAAGCAGCTCATATGAAGTCTGCATTGACAAAACACGTAGCATCTGACAAGCCTGCAGCTATAGTACCAAAGAAAGCAACCAAATCTGCTAAGACTGCGAAATCATCTGGGGCAAAAGCAAAGCCTTCCTCTAAGAAAAAATAGTTAGTATAACAAGTATAATTTTGTTTATACTATACATATGTTAGATATTAATCTTATTCGCGAAAAACCCAAGGATATTCAAAATGCCGCTTTAGCTAAAGGGGTAACAATTTCTATTGAATTAATTCTCAAATTAGACGCGCAGGTACAGAGTTTGCAGCGAGAAGTGCAGCATATCCGTGAAGAACGAAACACGTTTGTAAAAAGCATCTTCGGTAAACCCTCTTCTGAGCAGATAGAAAAGGGAAAAAAAGTTAAGGAAGAGCTAGATAAAAAAGAAGAAGCCTTCCGTATTGTTTCTACAGAATTGCAGACGATACTGGTAGGGATACCCAATCCTGCAAAACTTGATGTGAAGGTTGGTAAAGATGACTCAGAAAATGAAGTGGTTAAGAAAGTAAGCGAGCCGATGAAGTTCTCTTTTAAGCCAAAAGACCATCTTGAGTTAGGAGAGTTATTAGATATTATTGATGTTAAACAGGCAGCTCTTGTTTCAGGTACGCGGTTTTATTATCTTAAGAATGAAGGTGTTTTATTAGAGTTTGCATTAAAACAATTTGCATTTGAGATTTTGATTAAAGAAGGCTTTATACCGATTCTTCCACCTGTTTTGGTGAAAAAAGATATTATGGATGGATTGGGCTATACCCAAATGGGTGAAGCAGAAAATATCTTTAGTATCGAGAATGGTGATTTATATCTTGTCGGAACCGCGGAGCAATCAATTGTGCCATATCATATGAATGATGTTTTAAAAAAAGAAGATTTGCCACGACGGTATGTTGGTTTTTCTACTGCTTTTCGTCGTGAAGCTGGAAGTTATGGAAAAGATACGAGAGGTATTTTCAGAGTTCATCAATTCGATAAATCAGAGATGGTCTCATTTGTCGCAGAAGGAGAAGATGATAAGGAACACGAATATATGCTTTCACTCGAGGAAAGATTCATGCAACAGCTGAGTATTCCCTATCAGGTTGTGAAAGTCTGTACTGGAGATCTCGGTTTTAATGCTGCAAGAAAATATGACATTGAGGCATGGATTCCAACCCAAAATAAATATCGGGAGATGACATCGACTTCAAATGTCACTGACTTTCAGTCGAGAAGATTGAATATGAGGTACCAAGAGGGTGAACAAAGAAAATATTTGCAAATTCTTAACGGGACGGTCTTCTCAACACGACCTCTTGTGGCAATTATTGAAAATTATCAACAAGAAGACGGTAGTATAGTGATTCCTGAAGTTTTACAAAAATATATCGGCAAAGATAAAATTATTGCAAAATCTTCAAAGAATAAATAATTCTCTTTGCGGGCAGAATGTACACTCGTTATTTTAGCCTCAATAATCCCGTAATCCCAGCGGTGATTTTATTTGATTTGGCAAGCTAAATGTAGCCTTTTGAGGCAGGGTTAATTTCTTGACAAAAAATTTGTTTCGTTTCACTATTAAATTATCCTACAGAAATAAAGGGGGTGATGAGCATGCCAGTAAAGAAGAAAGTAGCAACAAAAAAAACCGTAAAAGCTAAAGTAAAAACAGTTGGTGTTAAAAAATCAACAAAGAGAAAGTAGAAATACTAAATATTTAGTAAATAAAAATCCGCTGCCCGCTATGGGATTGGCGGATTTTTATTGGGTAACAAGCCTTGAATTATTGTTGCGTATTGTAATTTCATCTGCGTATACCATAATATAACAATATATGCTCTTTAAAAAACATTTTTACTATAAAAAACACCTTACGTATCTTTTTGTATCGTTATTTTTTTTAGTTATTTCTGCTTCGCCCGTATATGCAAGTGAACTTTTTTCTAATACGACGTTTACAAGCAATCTTTCCAGCTGGGATATCGGTGAGATGCCAACTGATTTAGCAGCAGTACAAGCATGGTTCCGGTCTGATCAGATAACCGGAGTTTCAGATGGTGGATCTGTCAATTCATGGACAGATCTTTCCGGCAATGGTTATACAGCGACGCAAAGCGCTACTTCACAGCAACCTGTATATAAGGCAAATATGCTGAATGGGCAACCGACTGTCCATTTTAATGGTAGTCAATATTTGCAGCTTCTACCGGCTAGTCTTGGAATAGCCAACAGTACAGGAGGGTTATCTCTATTTGCTGTTATTAAATCAGCATCAGCAACGCAACGCGTTGTCTCTTTATCTACTCCAACAGGAACAGATCGAGCAGTTATGGGAAGAACGAATGGGAGTGCTTTTATGGCTGATGGCAAAAGGTTAGATAGTGATTCTACCCAAACCCTCAGCGGTGGAACATATACGACGAATAACTTCAGTGTAGATGATGCAATTTTTAATTATAGTTCTCGTAATTTGAACATCTTTAGTAGCGGTACCAGTCAGGCAACAACTACGACATTCCAAACTGTTGGTAATACCTCTGCAACTAATTCCAAATCAATTCTTATTGGTTCAGATAATACCAATGGTTTGAATGGAGATATCGCTGAGGTAATTATTGTTAATAGTGCTCTTAGTACGGCTGATCGCGCAAATATTGAAACGTATCTGGGTAACCGGTATGGTCTTACTGTTACCAGTGCCTCAATATCTGCAACTCGTACAAATACCTTTACTTACAATGGTAATGCTATGTCAGCAAAAGTAGTGACTACAGGTACTGCGAACTTTACCCAAATGGTAAATGTTGGAGATACAAATACGTATACATTAACAGCATATGTTCATAATGCGACAGGAAAAGCAATAACGGCAAATGATGTACAACTTTTTGCTCAAGGTTCTTCTGTTTCTACAATATATACTCCTCAAGCTAACGGATGGTACCAACTTACAGGATCAGTAACAGGACTTTCCTCTTTATCTGATTATGGTTTGCAAATTTCAGCTAATGAAACGCTTTATATCGGTAGTATGAGCTTGCAACTAGCAGTAAGCGCATCAGATTCATCTTCATCTTCATCAATTGATTCTGGAAACGATCCGAATTTTCCAAAGGGATGGGCTGCAGAAATCATGGCAGGTCCAAATTTTGTTGGGGATGAATCATTTATTTCAAATATTTCGCAAGCACAAGGAATTTCGGTTTATATTGGCAATAATAGTATTAGTGATGATTTGAATTTCACTTTTTCAAAGTCGTCATCCACGGCATTTTACAATGTAGGAGGAACTATTCTGCCACCTCCACAGTTTGATGGATTTAATGTTATTTCAGATCTGTATGGGATAAAGGCAATTTCAGCATTTAATGGCTATCCAGAAACGCAGACAGATAGTCCTTATACTATTTTATTATACTATGATCCTTTGAAGTATGCTGCTGCACATGAGCAACCTGAGATAGTAGAGTATAATCCTGATACACAGAGTTGGGAAAGCCTGAGTACTCCCAATATTATTAATACGAGTAATAGCACTATTGCAAATACCACGACTGACTTTAGTTATTTTGCTGTTGCTGTTGAGAATAGAGCCTTAGCGCCTGTTTTGGGTGTGACAACAAAAAAAAATGTCAGTTATGCCTCGTCTCAAAAAAATATACAAAATAAACATGACTCAGTCAAACCTCTTGGCACTGTTTCTGCAAAATCGAAAAATTGTTTATTATTTTTTCTTTGTTTTTAAAATGCAGACTTGATGGATATTTGCATATCCTGCAAGCTTAGAAGAGCGATTATTTTATATGAAATCTTTCAAGCAATTTTTATTGAGTACAGTTAAGCCATCTATAGGAAATCTTCTTTATGTAGTAATGTTGATGTTGTTTGTTGCTGGATTGGAAGCACTTCTTCCATGGCCTTTTAAATTTCTTATTGATAATGTGCTTGGAGATCAGCAGCTGGATCCTCATACTTTTCCAGATATGTTAATTCCTCATTTTTCCAATCAAGAAACGCTTGGGGTTTTTATCGTATTTCTCTTTTTCCTAATAAGTATTTTTCTCAGTTTTTCAGAATATTATCAGTTAATTAGTGTGAAAAAAGCGATTAGAGGCATTGTGCTTAAATTTTCTCAGTTAGCATTTCGTAATTTAGAGAATCTAGATATGGGTTTTTATAGAGAGCAAGAAGTGGGAGACTATATTTATAGATTAAGTTATGATGTGAATGCTTTGGGAGATATTATTGAACTCGGAATTCTTCCAATGATTACCTCTTTTCTTTTTTTACTTATTACTACTGTTATCCTTCTTACTATTAGTATAAAGCTGACGCTTATTTCTTTGGCAGTTCTCCCTTTTTTAGCAGGTAGCCTTTATATATTTAATAAGCGAATTGTGAGGATAACAAAGCGCTCTGAATATTGGAATAGTGCTGTATTTTCTTTTATTCAACAAGCACTTACGCAGTTAAAAGTAATTCAATCATTTTCACAAGAACAAAGAGAAGCAAATAAATTTGATCATAAAATGCAGATTGCACAGAATACTGATTTAAAACTTTTTCATGTTAATTTTCTATTGAGTTTACTTGTCGGCATTATTGTTGCTATCTCTTATTCATTTATTATCGGTATTGGTATTCAGTATTTCTATGCAGGTGAAATTACTACCGGTCTTCTTATCGTGTTTATTTTTTATCTAGATAATCTAACTAATCCGATCCTTACTATTATTTATGCTTGGTCTGACTTTAAAGAGTCACGAGTTAAAATATATAGAATGCGTGAGTTTTTTAATAAACATTTACAAACAAGCGATACTGGAAAACTGAAAGAAGTAAGTGAAACAAGTATCGAATTCAGAAATGTTTCTTTTCAAGGAGAAGAGGGAGAAAAAATACTTGATAGAATATCATTTCAGGTAAAACAAAATACCTTGACTGTACTCGTTGGAGTCAGTGGTTCGGGCAAAACTTCTCTGATTTCTCTTATTTCTCGTTTGATTAGTGAGCCAACCTCAGGAGAAATATTGATTGGCGGAAAAAATATTAAGGAATATTCAATAGAAGTGCTTAGAAAAAGTATTGCCTATGTTCCACAAGAAAACGTACTTTTTAATGATACTATTCGTAATGTTATTTCATTTGGAAAATTTAATGCAACTGAAGAAGATATTCATAAAGCAGCAAAACTTGCTGTTGCAGATGAGTTTATTAAAGAGCATCCTCACGGATATAATTTTCATGTTGGTGAAGAGGGAAACTATTTATCTGGAGGACAACGACAGCGATTATCTATTGCGCGTGCTTTTATAAAGGATGCAAAAATTCTCATTTTCGATGAGCCTCTCTCTTCACTTGATATTCAAACACGTGCACAGGTATGGAAAAATATCCATACAGTTTCTAAAAATAAAACAACAATTATTGTTACGAATATTCTAGATGTTATTACACAAGCAGATCAGGTAATAGTAATGAGTAAAGGTAAAATTGTAGAAATGGGGAAATACGAAGAATTAGCCAAAAAATCAAACTTCTTTCATTTTGTAGTAAAAATTGATTAAATAAATAAAGGAGGTGATTAGATATGCCTAAACCAAAAATTGGTAGGGTGAGTGTAAAAACAAAACCATCAAAACCACCACAAATACAACCTAAAAAAGGAAAAGGAAAGTAGTATAGTAATAACCTAAGTTTAAAAAATCCCTGCCTGGTTGGCGGGGGTTTTTTTTGAGGCTGGGATGTGGTAGTATTAATTACTCATTTCGAAAATATACTATGTTACATTTAATCAACAAATTCTTCGATCCCAACAAGCGAGAGATTACTTCCCTCCAGCCGATTGTAGATAAAATAAACGCTGAAGAAGCAACTGTTAAAAAATTGAAAAATAAAGATTTTGCCAAAATGACAGAGGAGTTTAAAGCTCGTATTAAAGATGGTGAAAAATTAATGGATATATTGCCTGAAGCATTCGCATTGGTTCGTGAAGCAACGAGACAAACACTTGGACTCAGGCAATTTGATTCGCAGCTTATGGGTGGTATTGTTTTGGCACAGGGAAAAATTGCAGAGCAGAAAACAGGTGAAGGCAAGACGTTAACTGCTGTTTCTGCACTATACTTACATAGTTTAGTGGGCAGGGGTGTACATTTAGTGACGGTAAATGATTATTTAGCCCGCCGTGATGCTGGCTGGATGGGACCAATTTTTCATATGCTTGGTATTTCTGTTGCCGCAATGATCAACGAGCAATCATTTATTTATGATTCCGAGTTTATTAATAAAGATGCTAACGATTATCGATTACTTCATCTTAGACCAATTAGCCGTAAAGAAGCATATGATGCTGATGTAACCTATGGTATTAATTCGGAATTTGGGTTTGATTATCTTCGTGACAATATGGCACAAGACCTCTCAACTGTCGTCCAGCGAGGTTATTATTACGCAATTGTTGATGAGGTCGATTCAGTTTTGATTGACGAAGCTAGAACTCCGCATATTATTTCCGCTCCCGATGAGTCTCCGTCACAGCGGTATTATGAATATGCAGGTGTTGTTGATAAATTAACCCCGGAAATTGATTATAAAATTGATGAGAAGTTCCGAACAGCTCATTTAACAGATCATGGTATTGGCAAAGTCGAAAAATTGTATGGTATTAAGGATATTTATGAAAAGGATTTTGATACAGTTTACCACCTAGAAGCTGCACTAAAAGCACGAGCACTTTTTCATCGAGAAAAAGAATATATTGTCAAAGATAATCAAGTAATTTTGGTAGATGAGTTTACCGGACGACTTCTTGAAGGACGTCGTCTCTCTGAAGGAATCCATCAGGCAATTGAGGCAAAAGAAGGCGTGCCGATCCAGCGGGAATCAAAAACACTCGCAACTGTTTCTTTGCAGAATTATTTTCGTATGTATGAAAAATTGGCAGGTATGACTGGTACTGCATTGACGGAAGCTGAAGAATTCAAAAAAATTTATAAATTGGACGTTGTCGTTATCCCAACCTATCGTCCAGTCCAACGGCTTGATCATTCTGATGCGGTATATAAAACCAACCGTGCTAAATATACAGCGGTTGTGAATTCAATTGAGGAAGCATATAAAAAAGGTCAGCCGGTTCTCGTCGGTACAACGTCAATTGATAAGAATGAAATCGTTTCCGAATTGCTTCGTCGACGGAAAATCAAGCATGAAGTGCTTAACGCAAAAAATCATTTACGTGAGGCTGAAATTATTTCTAATGCAGGGAAAAAGGGTGCGGTGACTGTCGCAACCAACATGGCAGGACGGGGAGTTGATATTGTTCTTGGTGGAGAGACGCAAAAAAACGCTGACGGTACAGTTAAAAAAAATTCCCCTGAATTTCAAAAATGGCAAAAAGAACATGATGAAGTTTTAGGACTTGGTGGGCTGTATGTTATTGGCACTGAGAGGCATGAAGCTCGACGTATCGATAATCAGCTCCGAGGGCGTTCGGGTCGACAAGGAGATCCTGGTGCTTCACGATTTTTCGTTGCATTGGATGATGATATCATGCGGCTTTTCGGTGGGGATCGAATAGCAAATTTGATGACGCGATTTAATATGCCTGAAGATGTTCCGCTTGAGCATCCACTTGTTACCAAATCCATTGAAAATGCACAGGTAAAAGTTGAAGGATTTAATTTTGATACAAGGAAACACTTAGTTGAATATGATGATGTACTTAACAGGCAACGCGAAATTATTTACCAGCGACGCCGTAAAATTCTTGAAAGCTCTCTTGACGAGAAAAATACTTTGCAAGAAGCAGTCCGTGAAAAAATGCATGATGCGATTACCGGTTTGGTTGAATTGACAGTCGCCAATCAAGCTATGTCAGGTAATTCAATCAATGACGAAATTGTTAAAGCATTTAATACGATTATTCCTTTTGATGATGCATCAAAAGAACAACTGAACAAGCAGCTTGAACAATATTATGATTCAGATGCAAAGATAGAATTTCTTATCAAAATTGCTGATGAAATTTATGCAAAAAGGGAAGAACAATTGGGTACTGCATTTATGCGCCAGATTGAGAAATTTGTTATGTTATCTGTTATTGATAATCTTTGGACAAATCATTTAGATGCAATTGATAATTTGCGTCAAGGTATTGGCCTTCGTGGATATGCACAACGTGATCCATTGGTGGAGTATAAAAATGAAGCATTTAGGATGTTTGAACAGCTAGTTTGGGCAATTGATGACGAGATTGTCCATAGAATTTACAAAGTTCAGGTACAGCAGCCGGTATCTTCTGCACCAATGTTCGAATCTCACACCCATGAAGACGGTAGTGTCCATCAGGGATCAGTACATCCAGAAACTATAATTCCTACTTCACAACCAAAGAAAATGGTCACCAATACGCCAAATAGTGAAGTTTCGGAAGACACAAAAGCAAAAAAAGTAAAAGAGGAGAAAAAGAAACTCAGCCGTAACGATCTTTGTTGGTGTGGTTCAGGGAAGAAATGGAAATTTTGTCACTATCCACAAAAAGGTTGATTTAACAACCTAAACGTTTATAATAAACATTATAGATAAAATGCCTATAACATTTTCATAACTAAGCCTTGAACAGGTATAATTACTTTATGTATTTTAAATTATCTACAGAAAAGCTCATAAATCAAAATTTAACTCCCTAAAGGAGATATAGAAGTTAGCGCATTTTTTATTGATACATTTTGCCTAGGGGCAAGGATTAGTAATAAAATTTTCAGGTAACGGTATGTTCATTTTTGCTCCGATTACTTGATTGATAAAGGATATAAGAAGTTGTAATATCTGCATAGTAAATTTGCTGATGGCACCGTTGTGATGTCTATGATTTTTTTCTTTATAGTTATGGGAGGAAGAATTTCTATTTGTTGTGCAAGACGTTTGATTTTTGTCAGGAGTCGCTGATACGATACTTGAGGATGATTGAGAACCACTTCCACTTGCAGATGAGCATCCTAAACAAATTGTATTGGTTGGAGAAGAATTATTTATAGTGATTGTAAAGAAATCTCTTAAATCAGTTGCTTTTGTTGCACCACCTAAGAGAGGAGTCGTCCCAAATATTTCTTCAATTGTTTTTAGCGTAGAACTGTGGTCATAATGAATAGTGTTAGAGTAATTTCTTTTTGCGAAAGGTGATACTATAATCATGCCAATTGGTCCATCACTACCATACTCACCTTCATCCCACGTGACGATAATAACGCCATTTTTATACGCTTGTGAATTCATGATTATTGGTATTTCTTTAGAAAGCCATGCATCACCTTGTTGTATTGTACCATCGTGCATGTCATGTATCAGATTAGGAGTAATAAAATTATAATTAGCAATGGCATTCTTTGCTAAGTCAGTTATGAATTGTTGATATGGTTTTATATGTTGGATACAATTTTGACTTTTTGGGTTAAGATTATTTGTAACATCGTCAAAGTAGGTAAACGGTTCATGTCTAACTGCATATTTTTCGGTATTAGCTAACGGACACGTCGTCCCATTTATATCTTCTTCATAAGCATTCCAAGTTAAACCAGCATTTTTGAGTAAACTGGTCAGATGTTGTGTTGTGCTTTGGTGTTCAGAAGCAGGGTCATTATCATTTAAAATACCAAAATTTGTTCCTGCTTCAAGCCATAAAGAGTTCGGTAGACTTGGATGTATCCCTGATGGATTATAATATTGCTCGGCGTGAGCGCCCATCGATAGTAATATATTATTGATATACGGAGCGGAAGAATTGCCTTTGATGTCAGACCAATTATGATTTTCCATCATAATGAGAAAAACATGTTGTATTCGTGAAGCAGCATATGCGTTCGGGATAGGAGATTTTTGTCCGAGTGCATTTATAAATGAAATTAGTGCAAGAATATATATTCCAAGAAGAGTATAGTTAACAGTTTTCCACGAAAAAGAGTGCTTCATTAACTATTAGCGTAGAGAACTTATTCGAGTAAGTCAAGAAATTTATTTTTTGAGAGCATTTTGAAGATTATGGACAAAGGGTGTTTCAAAATTATATTGTTTCTGTACAACTAAGCAATACGTTCTTATCCATTTGATGGGCATTTTCTGTTTTTTTAGATGTCCCTGATCAAGATCTTGTTGTATAAAATTTTCTGGCAATAATGCTACACCACTACCAAGTAATGCCAATTCTCTCATAAAGGTTACACTTGTTGATTCAGCATAAATTGTTGGTCGTATTCCATATTGTATGAATAAATCATCAATTTGGGCTCTGGTGTGCGAATCTTTGTTATATAAAATAAAAGGAATATTTTCTAGTGGACCTGAAAATGATTTTGAGGAGACAGGAATCAATTTTTCCGTATATATTTGGAGTAAGGTAAGGTGATTAGGGAGACGGTATGATGTATGTAGCACACAGAGAGCTGCATCAAGTGTTCCTAATTGGAGTTGTTGTAATAGTTTTCCTGTTGAATCAATTAGTAGTTCGAGATTATACTGCTCTGTTTGCATATGGGATTGAAAAAATGTGCCGAGTCTAAGAGCAACATTATCAAACATACCTATTGAATAAGTGGGTATCTGTGTTTTTCTTATCTGTGGATCATGGGCATTTGCCCAAAGATGGATAATTTTTTCTCCGATGATAACAAGGGATTTCCCATCTTCAGTGAGTTGTAATTGTTTCCCTTTTTGTATAAATAGCTTGGTTTGTAACTCTTTTTCAAGTCTGTGAATTGTTTGTGTTAGAGCTGATTGGCTAATAAAAATTTTTTCTGCAATTCTCGTTAGATTGCCTTCTTGTGCAACTAACAAAAATCTTTTTAATTCCTCTATCATAAGTAATGCTAATATATCATAAAATACATTAATTTTACAAATAGTTTGAGTTCTGTTATCCTTTGTTTTTATGGCTAAGAAGAGAATTAAAATTGCACTTGTAGGTATTGGTAATTGCGCCTCGTCTCTTGTGCAAGGATTGACATACTATAAAGATGCAAAAAAAGATGATACGATTGTAGGTTTAATGCATCCGATATTGGGTGGTTATGCCATTGGTGATATTGAGGTTGTTGCTGCTTTTGATATTAATCAAACCAAAGTTGGTAAGGACCTTGCTGATGCAATTTATGCGAAGCCAAATAATACAGTAGTCTTTGCGAAAGTAGAAAAGACTGGTGTAATAGTGCAAAATGCTCCTGTTCTTGATGGAATCGGTGAGTATGTGCAGGATGTTATTACTGTGTCAAAAAAAGATATTTTAGATCCAGTAAAGATTTTGAAAGAAGCAAAAGTTGCTGTGCTTATTTGTTACTTGCCGGTTGGTAGCCAGCAAGCTGTTGAATATTGGGCTGATGTTTGTCTTAAAGCAAAAGTCGGGTTGGTGAACTGTTTACCTGTTTTTATCGCATCGGATCCGACTTGGCGAAAGAAATTTATAGAAGCGAAGATACCGATTGTTGGTGATGATATTAAATCGCAGGTTGGGGCGACAATAGTGCATCGTGTGTTAGCGAATTTATTTCTCGATCGTGGAATGCCAATTGATCGGACATATCAGCTTAATGTCGGCGGCAATACAGATTTTCAGAATATGCTCGAACGAAAACGGTTGACCTCCAAGGAGCTTTCTAAAACTCGTGCCGTTACTTCACAACTTGATATTCATGATGAAGAGATTGCATCTGAGGATATTCATATTGGTCCAAGCGATTGGGTTCCATGGCTTAAGGATAATAAAGTTGCATTCATTAGAATTGAGAGCAGACATTTTGGGGATGTGCCGATGCATATTGAAGCCAGATTATCTGTGCAGGACTCTCCAAATTCTGCGGGAGTGGTGATTGATGCATTGCGTTGTTGTAAATTAGCTCTTGATCATAAAATTGGAGGGCCGTTAATTGAGCCATCTTCCTATTTCATGAAATCACCACCTGTTCAATTCACTGACGCAATTGCCAAAGAAAAAGTAGAGGAATTCATTGAGCAGTATTCCTCAAAATAGACTAAAAGCAAGTCAACATGGCAAAATTATAATTTTTTGTATGCGTGGATAATCCGCTGGATAACGGTATATAGTGAGAGAAATGTTATAAAAGTAAATGTCGCCTCGGCGATGTTTAATCCTATAAACGTAGCTGTAGGAAGATAGATATAAAGAAGGAGCGCAATAAAGATGAGAACAATCCTTTCGGATCTTTCAATAAGTCCCATTGCAAAGCTTACTTTTGGATTTGCTAATTCTCCTCTGCTTCTCACATAACTGGTGAGATAGGCAAAGAGTAGCAGCGGTGCAATGATTTCCCATCGGACAATCTTTGTGAAAGCAAATGCGGTTATTAAAAGAAAATCTGCGATACGATCCATTGTTGAATCTAAAAATCCTCCAAATGCAGAGACTTTATGATATTTTCTGGCAACCATCCCATCTAGCATATCGATGCAATTTCCGATAAGTGCAATAAGCGCTAAATAAAACCAGTGGTAAACCATAAAGACAAAGAATAATAGAGGTGGTATACTTCCTAATAGAGTAAGGGTGTTTGGCTGAATATGAGAAAGATACCTCACGATCGGATTAAGATATGTTTCGATAGTTTTTTTCTTCGAACTCAGCATACACGTTTAGAAAATTAATTTATGAAAGGTTCGCGTTACAAAGTTGATCTGCATACTCACTCTATCATATCACAAGATGGTGGTATCACTGCTGCTCATTATGAAAAAATATTGCGTTCCGGTGAACTTGATTGTGTAGCAATTACAGACCATAACGAGACGAATTTTGCACGAGTAATGCAAAAAAAATTAGGTGAAAGGATTATTATTGGTGAAGAGATTAGTACACCTGAAGGCGAAATTATTGGATTATATCTGAATGAAACAATTCCTGGGGGAATAAGTCTTGATGAGGCAATCGTAAGTATCAAACATCAAGGTGGGCTTATTTATATCCCGCATCCTTATGAACATTTTCGAAAGGGTTTACGGCGATTTTCTATTGACAGAATCACTTCGGAGATCGATATTATGGAAGTCTTTAATGGAAGAGGGCGCTTTCGTGGAAAACCATCGCTTGCCATGCACTTTGCAGTAAAGAATAAATTGCCACAAGCTGCTAGTAGTGATGCTCATGGGTATAGGGGGTTAGGATATACATCAAGTGCATTGACAGAGTTTCCTACGAAAAGGACCCTGAAGCAATTATTGACAACTGCTATTTTGGATAAGACTTATGCACCATTCTATACATTTTTTTATCCAGCGCTCAATAGGATAAAAAACAATATGCTTTTGTTGGGAGAAGATTAGTATGTCAAGAATGGATGAAGTGCTCTATGTTATCAATCCAAGATCGAATGAAGGTAATTCTGTACGGTTATGGCAAAAAACAATAAAAAGATATCCATTTCTTCCAATAAAACCAATAGATATCACGACTGTTTCTCTAGAAACAGTTATTAAAGAACGTAATCCGCGTTTGCTTGTGATTGCTGGCGGTGATGGAACGATAAACGCTGTTAGCCGAATTGTAGTTGGCTTGTCAAAGAAGCCTATTTTAGCAATTATACCTTTTGGTTTTGGTAATGCAATTTCCTATTGTCTTGGCGCTGAGACAATAGAGAAGGCACTTTCTATAATTCAACAAAGTAAACATACAGTAACAATTGATTTGCTTAAGACAAATATACCAAAGCATTCCGTGGGAGTTTTTAGCGTAAGTGTGGGTTTTGATGCTCGAACTGTATTCAATCGTCAACATTATCGTTATATTGGTTTTCGTTCATATATTTTATCGGCACTTCGAAGTTTCGTTTTGCATCCGGAACAGGAAATAACCTTTACGATTGATAAGAAAGTAACCTTGACGGCGTGGGCATCATCTTTGGTGATTGCGAATTGTCCAGTAATCGGGCAAAATTATATTGTTTCACCTAATGCTAAATTTAATGATGGATTGTTGGACTGCACGATGTTTTCGACGAAGTATGATTATATAACCAATCTCCGCTTTCGAGGATTCAAACATCCACTGTATTCTGAGTTAGGGAAAGTGCGATTTAAAGCAAGGCATATCAGAATTGAAGGGGAGCCTTATGTGCAGATTGATGGTGATCCAGTGGTGCAACGAGAAAGTGTTGAAATAGAGATTATGCCTTCACAGTTAACTTTTTTACGGAATACTGATGAGCAGATAAATCAGATGTATCTGCCATTTGTTACAAAATAATGTTTGCTAGTATTTTTTTTGTTTTATGGTTTTTTACACCGGCAGGATTTGCGAATCTCGCTGCTTTTATATCCGGGAAAATTAAAGTTTTAAAAAAACTCAATTACCCGGTTGATTGTTACATCAAATTTCATGGCAAAAGAGTGCTAGGGAGTCATAAAACAATACGAGGTTTTATAGTGGCAATAGTTGTTGGTGTAGTCATTTGTTATATCCAAACTGTGTTATATCATACGTTTTCTGGAATAAGAGCGCTTGTTTGGCTAAATTATGATATGGTGAATCCTGTTATATTTGGAGCATTGTTAGGATTTGGTGCGTTGACCGGTGATGCAGTGAAAAGTTTCTTTAAACGTCAAGCTGGTATTCAACCAGGCATGAGTTGGTTCCCTTTTGATCAAGTTGATTATATTATTGGGGGTGTTATTCTAAGTTTGTTCTATATTCATTTATCGATCGTAGATTATGTCGTTTTATTTATTGTGTGGTTCTTAGTGCATCCGTTGATGACATTTTTAGGTTACTTTTTTAAACTTCGCCGAAGACCTCTTTAATATTATTTATTTTTTAAGAAGGAAGTTTAGTAAATCTTCGAATTTGATAGTTGCAACACCAATAACTTTATCAGCACCTCCATAATAAACAAATAAGTTTTTATCAATTATCAATGCACCACAAGGAAATACGACATTAGGTATTTCACCTTCAATTTCATATGGCATTTCTGGCTCAAAAATTGGCTCATCCGTTCGAGCTAGTACTTTAGTAGGATCTTGTGCATCCAAAAGCATTGCGCCAACTTTATATTTGAATCCTGGTTCAGAGACTCCATGATAGAGAAGAAGAAAGCCATGTTCTGTTTCGATTGGCGGAGCTGATATTCCTATTTTGACATTATCCCATTTGTCCTGTCTCGGTTGTGCAATTACTTGACCATCGAGAAATTTAGAATCTCCCAAATTATCTATTTTATCTGAGATATCAACCCAAATATCGTTTCCCAGACGATGGAAGACGATATATTTGCCATTGCGATTTTTGATAATACAGGCATCTTTATCATCTACATTAGGAAGAGAAATAAGTTTTGGTTTTGCCCAGTTCCATTGTCTTCTCAGAAAATCTTCAACACCTATCCATGTCATCGCAACTCGTGGTGGATTTTCCCCATCGTAGGCAGTGTATGTCATATAGAATCTGTCTTCAAATTCAGTAATTCGTGGATCTTCACATCCTGCATTGCCCTCAGGTTTATTTCTTTTTTCAAAATCCTCTCGTGGAATATAAATGGGATAATCAAGGTTTTCTTCAATATGGAATCCATCTCTACTCATCACAGCATAACCAAATACTGACATGCCATCCCGTGCCTGTGCACGATAGATAAGATGTACTTTATCATCTTCATAAATTGCAGCGGGATTAAAGACAGCTTTAGATTGCCAATCCCATTCGATGATTGGTGTAAGAATTGGATTGCCTTCGTATCGGACAAGCTTTTTATTATTTGTCGGAGTTGAGGCGAGAGGAGTTGTGGCTTTGGGTCTTATTTCATCAAGGACATCCTTTATTTTGCAGGTTGCAAGCCCGACATGAGTATCTGCTGCTCCATAATAAACATATAACTCATCATCTTTAACTAATCCGCCAGATGGAAAAATGACATTTGGCACATCTCCCCGCAGTTCATATTCAGCCTGTGGAGTAAGTAATGACTCTTGGGTTCTTCCCAAAATATGACGGGGATGATCAATATCCAAAAGGACTGCTTCTATGCCAAATTTTTTTTCATTTGAGAGGTAATCAGTAATATAGGAATATAAGACAAGCCAGCCATCTTTCGTTTTTATCGGCGCAGAACCTAGTTCTACTTGGTCACGAATATCGCGAAGGAGATTGATGACATGAGATCCTGAGTTTTCATATAATTCATCCCAATAATAGGGAGACCACATATCTTCCTCCCGGTCAAAATAAGCAACACCTATCTTTGCAGGCGGTAGATCAGTATTCATTGTGATTAGTGCTCCCATTTTTCCTTTAACTAAATCAGGGAAAAGGGCCATAGCTTTTGCGTTAAAAGTACTGACAGGATGTTTATGAAATGTTTTAAAATCTTCTGTAATAGCAACCGCTGTTTTTATTCCATATGCACTGAAAGGGTACACAGAAAGTGCAGTATAAAAGATATAAAATTTTCCATTGAAATACGTGATTCTTGGATCTTCCACTCCATAAATTTCCCAGTCTTCTGTAGGTCCAAATAATAATCGTTGATTACTAAAATGTATGCCATCGGTACTTGTTGCATAGCCAACGGTTGAAACTCTCATAGTGACACCATTTTGTTGTTTATCAGAAGATAAAGCACGATAAACCATATGGAAGATACCGTCATGATAGGCAACACAACCATTAAATGCGCCATCATGTTCCCACTCATGAGACATGTTTGGCGAAAGAATAGGATTTTCAGAATGACGTTGTAGTTGTACCATAGTAATTTATCTCTTGTATTTAGTATAGAAAAGAATAAAAATTTCTATAAAATATTAGTTAAATACCGGACTAGTTACGCTACGGAGTTTTGGCTCTTTATTATATTTCATTTGTTCAAGGAAAGTGTCTAAATTCTCTTGTGCCGCACAAACTACCGTATCAGCACCTCCATAGTAAACCATTAGTGTATTATCTTTAATGACCGCGCCGCATGGATAAACAACGCCTGATTTAAAACCGGCATTTTCGTACGTTTCATCAGGTGAGATAATAGGATTATTCGTGCGATAGAGCACTTTTGAAGGATTATCTTTATCCAAAAGCATTGCACCTATTTTATATCGT
>Ga0210404_10000428_pt1 | contig 22551 bp, 20 predicted proteins | sample IncBWH28MmetaG_FD_155455 | JGI IMG/M metagenome (GOLD analysis project Ga0210404, IMG submission 155455) | Forest soil microbial communities from Barre Woods Harvard Forest LTER site, Petersham, Massachusetts, United States - Inc-BW-H-28-M | ecosystem: Environmental > Terrestrial > Soil >... | reverse complement strand
CTGAGCCCAACTACCTGGCCAGACTTCGAAACATTATTCGCAAAACACAACGGCGTCTGGGGCGGATGCTGGTGCATGTTCTACCACACCAAAGGAGAGTTTCTCATCAAAGGACATGGCCCAGATAACAAGAAGGCAAAGAAAGCGCTAGTCAAGAAGAGACGAACACACGGGATAATCGTCTATTCCAGCGAGACTCCCGTTGGCTGGGTCCAGTACGGTCCGAAACCAGAACTTCCGAGACTGGACGCTAGCAACACGTACCAGAGACTCAGTCTCGACGACGGAGGGAAGAGATTCTGGCGAATAACCTGTTTCTTCGTCGACCGGAACAATCGACGAAGAGGCGTCGCAGGCTTCGGCCTCAACGCAGCCCTCGCATCTATCAAGAAGAAAGGTGGAGGCGTTGTCGAGGCGTATCCGTCAACCAAGCCCAGCAAGGGAGCGAGCCTCATGTGGTCCGGGACAGTAAGCATGTTTGCAGACGCGGGATTTAGTGTGGCATCGCAACTCGGCAAGTCGAGCGTCGTGATGCGAAAGTTCGTCTAATGAGTCAAGTTCTTTGACAAGAAGGATCCAAAACTTTCAACGGACTCCGAAACCCTGGAGAACTACCGGATCGCGAAAACTGATCGACCTCGGAGAAGTCAAACTGTACCGTGACAAGATAGTATCCAAAACTGGTTTCAAGACAGACCATCTCCGACTCTCACTTCACGACTTTTCCATAATCGTCCCCGTCCTAGACGATGATCGTCTGGTCTTCATCTGGAACTATCGCCATCCAATTCAAGGCTGGGAACTCGAACTCCCCGCTGGACTAATTGACGATGGAGAAGACCCGGAATCCGGAGCGAAGCGGGAGCTGAAAGAGGAGACTGGCTACTCCGGCAGATCTTGGAAAAACCTTGGTTGGCTCCACACCCTGCCAGGAATCTCATCCCAACGAGCCCACGTTTTCCTAGCTCGCCAATTGAAGAAAGGTAGAATGAGTCGGGAGCCCTACGAGTACATGAAGATCAAGATTCTGAACGCTAAGAGTGCCTATCGGCTATTGTGGAGTGGTAAGATCATACACTCTCCCACCGTCTCAGCCCTTGGACTGGCGGAGAAGATGATTCTTGGATAAAGCGGATAACTTCGGGTAATTCTGTAGCTAAAGGACGAGCTAGAGAGCTGCTCCGCACGTAAGACACTTTCTCGTGCCCATCGGAAGTGTAGTGTGACAATAGGGACAGACTGGTGCCTTGGCTCCGATGGACGAACTGGACGATGTGGCGGTAGACGAGACGGGGCTGGACGATGGAATACTCGTTGATGTTCCTTGTGAGATGGGCGGAAAAGTGACCGACGAGGCCGCTGGCGATGGTCGCCCATAGCCGGCATTTGTTGCGATTTGGGGCTGGTTGACTTGAGGTCCCAATGAATATGGCAATCCGTATGCTGGATTATGCGGTAATCCGCCTTTTCCGAAGAAGGCTTTCACATGAGTTCTTGTTAGATAGTACAGCATCAGACCCCAAAAAATTAGTCCGCCAACTGCACCAGTAATTAGACCGATTATCAGGGCGCCGACGGCTCCGAGCAGCGAGAGTATGCTGAAGATCATCCCGAGAGTCCAGGACCAACCTCGACCATGAAGAAACCCCGCGCCAGTGGCGAGCCAAATGAGACTGAAAAAGAGAACGACTCCGCCAACGACCAACCCGAAGGTTCCCAATAGGAAACCTACCCTAGGTAGAGTCGATAACAAAGCGGAAAGGCCAATTATTGCAAGACTTGCTAAGAGTCCAACGATTCCTATCAGAATCTCCAAAACGGCCAGTACAGTGATTCCGATCGGTCGAGAAAGTCGCTTCACCATAGAGACAATTTGAGAAACGGCGCAGTGTTAAGGCGACTGTTACTGGGAATCTGGACTGGTTAGTCAGCCGTCTATCAAAAGATAGACGAGAAAGTTTGCTATCCAGGAACAGATGACGGGGGCATCGGGGAAGAACCCATAGCCGCGGGTCCTTTGCCAAAGAAGGCTTTGACATGAGGCCTGGTCAGATAGTAGAGTATCAAGATACCAATTACTAGCCCGAAGACATTACTTATCGCGCCGAAGGCAATCTGGACTACGTCAAGAATTACGCTAAGAATGGTAACTACGATTCCAAGCGTCCAAGCCCACCCCTTGCCGCCGAAGTAGCCCACGCCGACAGCGAAGTACAATATTCCCAGAATTAGAATTACCGCACCGAGGGCCAATAGGAATACCGCAAGCGTTCCGGCACCAATCGACGCGAGTCCAGAGTAGCCAGCATTCGAAAGAGCATTCGTAAAGGCAGAACCCGCGTAGGTTCCAATTACAAGTCCGAGCCCAATTAGGGCTATTCCCCCGACGAGGAGCGCTATTCCTCCAAGTATCGCAAGAACTCCGAGGATGGTTACGCCAGTCGGTCGGCGCGGCTTTTGTTGCATGAAGACGAATCTATTTTATCGTATTTAACATATTCGATAAAGTCAATTTTTGGGCGATTTTCGAAGGAATATCTTAGAATTCCCACAGTTTCAGGCTGATGAGCCCAGGTTCTGTCACTTTTATGCCATTCAAGCCGGCTTGATCCAAAGACGGAGTACTCAGAATGTGGAGAAGACTTCTAGCGAGAAACGGTATGCTAGAGGTGCATATGTGAGAGTTGACCTGGTGAAAACCGAAATAGTGTTTTGTCGGAATATCTCAGCTGCTTAGACGCTCGCGCCGCAGTTCGGACAACGAGTCGCTCCAGCGGGAATGCTAGCTCCGCAGTTCTTGCATGTCATTCCCACCGAGCCCATTGTTGGGCCTGATCCCATCGACCCCATCGGCATTGCCCCCATTGATTGGGGCGGCATCGCGCCAGGAACCATCGATGGTTTGAAGACAATCGCAAGGATTCCCCCAATGAGACCCAGAAGGAAGCCAATCACTAGACCCCCGACTGCCGTGAACCAGCTGAGTATCGACAAGACCAGAATTATGGCTCCCCACATCTTTGCTGACTTGGGGTTGGAGTACATCATTGCAGCACCGACAATCATGATCAATCCGAAGATGATCCCTACGACCCCAACAATTGTTACAGCAGTCCCCGCACTTGCCCCTCCATTAGCTAGGTATCCGAATCCGGCGACGATTGATCCGATAAATGCGATGAAGAGTCCACCAAGAATTACGAAGATTCCCCCGATTAGGGACAATACCATTGCTGCTGTCGGTTTATCAGCCAAGTTCAGTCGCGACAACGGTTCCCCGTAGAATATTTAACACATTCGACAAGTCGCAGTTTGAACGATTTTTGCGAGATTATCGAGTATTTCCCTAGTTCAAGACTATATGATGCTGGGTTCGGTTGGTTTGGCTAGTTCAACGTCAACTTGAGCCGGAGAGGATGCTCCTGAGAATCCTAGAAATAGGACGGATCTCTAGAATGGTAGGGTACGACCGAGACTTAGGACGGACCTTTCTTCATTCGCCTTCTGGCGATCCATACACCAGACGCAACGATTGTAGCTGCAAAGATTCCAAGAATCCCGTACATCCACGGTAGTAGACCAGCTGACTGACCGGCGGGTTTGGACTGCGCCGGGCTACTGGCTGGTTGTCCAGCGCCTGTTGTCGTGCTACCGGACCCTGGATTATACCCGCCTCCCGAACCAGAGTTTGGCCCGGAGTTAGGGCCAGATCCCGGACCCGCTCCAGACCCTGATCCTGGCCCAGGTCCCGGTCCGGTAGCTGGACCGCTACCAGAGCTCGATGCGCCGTTTGGATCAGAACCGCTCGTTGGTGTCAACCGCTGGGCTAAGTCAAGAGTTGTAGTGGTGAGCCTTAGCGAGGCTTGCACATCGATTCCGAATTCCTTCAGTACGGGGACAGAAGTATCAGGACAGACTGTCAATGCTGGGGAGGTCGTCGAGGAGGCACAGGGAGGTGGTGGGATGAATTCTTCTTCGCCAAATCCGAGGTGGATGTCTGCGCTTGCGCTGAGGAGCAGGTCGCTGGTCTGATCATAATTGAAAGTAAGGGCGAACTCGAAGCTGTCCGCAAACGGAATCGAAGAGGTCAGAGAGACCAATTGGTTCGGAAAAGGCAGAGACCTAGTCTTGTTGAACGCCAGGCTCCATGCAGACCTAGACCCGATGCTACCGCCCACGTCGACGCGAGTAGAACCGGTAACATTCGTTGGAAAAACCAGAACTGGAATAGTGTTGTTTACCTTGAGCGGTCCGTTGACCCACCACATTGTGTGAAGGGGTTGACGCATCATGGCATCATCAACGACGGACATGGTCGAACTCCAGGTAGTACCCGTTGGCAAGGCTGTTGCCAGGTTAGTCTGGGCCATCTGTAGAACTTGGTCCATTTCAGGCTCGATGAAAGGCAGAATACTAGCAATCCGGGTTGCCAGGTCGATTGACTCTATGAAACTCCCTGTATGATGTGATAATGGGGTTACAATTTCCCCGCTTGATGTCGTTATGTCCCGCGTAACGTTTAGCGAAGCTGCGGTCGCGTTCAGATCAGTAACTGCCCAACTCAAGGTCCCATTGATGTTGAGACCCAGTGGGATCATGGTGAACATCGGACAGACAATTCCACCAGGGACGGTCGAACTCAGAATGGGCTGGCAAGACTGGAGGAATGAGATAGAAACGGATAGATCGTAACTAGTTTGACTGCCCTTGTGCAAGGCAGGCGCTGCATTCACAGGTACAGCAATCAACAGAAAAAGTGCCAGAGCTCCAAGGGAGAGCCTAGTCAACCGCATAACTATTCGACAATCTGCAACTTTGACCTGATCTCATAAAAAGGGTTAACGGTGTTCATCCAGTTTGATCATCAATATTCGTAGGGAATTGTATAGACGAAAAAAGGGAGTTCTCGATAGTCCGCCTAACTAGGCGTAGCTCGGAGTCCCGAGCCCAAGGTGCGCGTTAGGTTACTTCTTACTCCAGAGGCCTATGACGTTTCCGTGCGGATCTCCGATAGTGCCCCAGTAGCCCATTCCGCCACCGATGGCCTTCCTCTTCTTCAGTATTCGTCCGCCTAGACCCTTTGCCTTCTGTTGCATTGCTGGTATGGTGTCAACAGTGACGTAGAGTGTGGTCGTGCCTGGCTTGATCTTCTTGCCGAGTTGGAAGCCGCCTCCAACGCCATTCTTAGATGTCTTGAACGTAGCATAGCCGTCGCCGAACATTTCGAATTTCCAGCCGAAGAGTCTGGAGTAGAACTTCTTGGTCGCCATTAGGTCTTTTGACATCAGTTCTATGTGGCCGATTTCTTTTCCCATAGTAGCTCTGTATTGCCAAATATTGAGTTTAAAAATCTACACCTTTTACCCGAAAAACACACTGTTTGATGTATACAGCGCTCAGGAGGCTGTTAGACGCTTCAGAAAGACCTGTTTGAACTTTGGATCAGCGTTTGAGCAGACCAACGCTGATCTCCCCATGAGTTCATCGTCTGACAACCAGTCGCGCCTGTCGGCAACAGTCATTCCCAACGTGTACTCGCCTTTGGTCTCGATCTGAACGCGATAATTTGAAAATTGGAATAGTGACGGTTTGATCTTAACAGCGACAGCCATCGGATCGTGAAGAGCGAATCGGCCAAATGTCTTCATATTATTTTTCAAGATTGAACTTGCAAAGGCGGCGACACTCCCCCTCCGATTTCTTAGCCGAACATAGTCGCTCTTTGTGAGCTGGACATGAGGATTCATGGTCACATCGAGGCCTACCGCTTTCACCGGAACATCAGCCTCGAACACGATTTTAGCGGCTTCTGGGTCCGAGTAGACGTTGAACTCGGCCACGGGAGTCTCGTTTCCACCTCCAAATCTTGTGACAGAATAAGCGCCTCCCATTATCACAATCTCTTCGATCATCTTCTTCGCGTCTGGAAACTCGGTAAGGAGTGCCGCTATGTTGGTCAATGGTCCCGTGCAGATAATCGAGATAGACTTTCGCTTGGACGACTCAAGAGTTTCCATGATAGCATCCAGCGCCGGTTTCTCTGTTCGACTAAGTTTCGGAAGCGGTAGGTTGGAATCTCCTAACCCGTCACTTCCGTGAAAACTGGTGGCCCGGATAGGATCACGGAGCAATGGGTTCCCTAATCCTTGCGCGACCCAGACATCTGATCTGTCGAGAAGTTCTATGACCCTCAATCCGTTGATTGTCGCTTGTTCTACAGGCACGTTGCCTGAGACCGCGGTTATTCCAGCAACTTGTAACTCTGGAGATTTGAGGGCGAGGATGATGGCGAGTGCATCATCGATACCTCCGTCCATATCGATAATGACGCGGGAGGGTCTTTTCGACCCGGGACCCTTCCTAGAATAGTTTCGCGATCTTCTTGGTAGGCAGTGTGTCGGCGAGGTACCAGAACTTGAGGTATTGAAGACCGGTCCGATACTGCAGTTCAGTGAAAGAGTTCACTGCGTCCTCAGCGATGATTGTCTCGTATCCTCGGAAGAAGGCGTCGGCGGTCGTGTGCCTAACACAACAGTCAGTATGGAGACCCGTGATGATCAGGGTGTTCGGTCCCTTCCCATCGTGAGCTCTCTTGAGCTCTCTCTCCAGTCTCGTGTTGAAGAAGCTGCTGTAGGTTGTTTTAGGAATCTGAACATCTTTTTTCCGAGGTCTCAACTCGCCAATGACCTTCGCACCCTTGGACCCACGCATAGCGTGTTCCCCCCACCTCTCAATCTCGAAATCCTTTCTCGTATGAGAGTCGTTAGAATATAGCACAGGGATACCGGAACTCCGAGCGGAGTCTATGAGTTCGGCGCTACGAGGAATCATGGGAACGGCCCTATCGCATTTGATCTTGCCAAAGACGAAGTCGTACAGCATGTCCACGACAAGAACGGCGTACCGTCGGTCATTGTTGTACACATGAGGTGCGACTGCAGTTTCTAGATTGTAGAGGTTGATCTGTTCCGCTGGGCCTTGTCCATGAATTCTAGCCAAGAACTATCCTGCCACGCGGACCCGGCAGGCATGATTTTAAGATATTACTAATCGTCCTCAATCTGCCTAGGCGACATTGGTTTGGAAGGAAAGGCCGACGTTGTGATAATTGGTGCAGGAATAGCAGGCTCAGCCCTGGCATTTGAATTGCAGAAGAGAAACATCTCGACTCTTCTCTTAGATCGCAGGAAAGGGCTCGACTCAACTCCCAGAGGGATAACCTTCCAGCCCAACGGTCTAGAAGCGTTGGAGAAGATTGGGGTTCTAGATAATGTTCTCCAGATGGGCTCTGCAGAGAGAATACTCGAAGTGAAAGATTGGAACGGACAAGTTCTCTTGGAAGCCGACTACGGACTACTTGAACATCCCCAGAACTACATCATGACGGCTGACGCAGTGCAAGTGGAACACTTACTAGGATACAAGGCTGAAGACCTTGGCGCCCAGACGATCTGGAACACTGGATTCAAAGAGATAATTTGGAACAATGGAGTCGCCCAGGGAGTGCGTTGTGAAGTAGAAGGCGGACCCTCCGAAATCAAGGCCTCAATAATTATCGGGGCTGATGGCCCTCAGTCCCACGTTCGGGAAAGCATCGGAGCAAAGACAAAGATCCAAAAATATTCTGATTCCTTCATGGTAGGGTTAATCGGACCAGTTTCGGAATTGAAAGACAGGGCCCGACAATACCAAGCACCAGGAAAGATGCTTGGGATAATGCCGGCAGGTCAGGGAGCCACTTACATCTTCTACTGCGTCGGCAATCGCAGCTTTGAAGACTTGAAGAGAGACGGACTGGGACGTTTCAAAGAAGAAGTCACCCAAGCCGCACCAGAACTGACCGAAGCCTTTGGGACGATGGAGGCATGGACTAGAGTCGCGTACTTCACTCCCAGCTTCATAAGAGTAGATCCCTGGGTCGGAAACGGCGTTGCTTTGCTCGGCGATTCAGCACACACCTTCCACCCCCACGCAGGACAAGGAGTCAACCTTTCACTGCAGGATGCCCTTGCGTTGGCGGACGTGATTGCTGATGCCTTGAGTGCGGGGGATACCTCGGCGAAGAAATTGTCCCAATACCAGTCGAGTAGGAAAATGTTCGCCGACGTAATAGGACGACATGCTCACTACACCTCTACCTATGCACTCAGCAACAATTGGCTGATCAAACGTCTCAATAGACGAGCGCTGAGAAAGATGCAGAAGAATCCGAAGCTCATGAAAACAGCATTGGAGATCACAGCTGGGATTTTCTCCAAGAAGCCGGGTCTGATCGAGCAGGCTAGGATTGGCGGAATCCTGCCCTAAGTCGCAGTGGGCACCGCAACTACGAGTTCTTCCTCCGGCAATCTTACGTCTTTGAAGACGGACCAGAAGTATCCGATGGATGTAAGGTAGAGGGCTGTGCAGAGGAAGAACGGTAGCGCGAGATAGAAGGCTCCGCCAAGTCCCATGAAGTAAGCGCCGACTGACGTACTGAGAGAGTTGGGCAGTCTCCAGAGTGATGCTGTTACCGCGGAAGCCTGAGACCTTTCTTCTGGAGGAACGAGTCCCATAAGGAGAGACTGTTCTACCGGATTAGACATCATCATTAACGCGCTTCTTACAACGTAGATCGAGGAAGCTGAGGCGAAGTTGGGCGAGAAAGGCAGGGAGAATAGGAAAGCGGTCGACGATCCTTGGGTTAGGACTATTGTCTTGACTGTCCCAAATCTTCGTGCTAACCTTGGAGCGGCCAAGTTCGCGAACCCCATGACCAGACTGTTTACTCCGCCGAGGATTGGCGCACTGACATCATCTACAACTCCGAATTTCAATAGTGCCCAGCCTGGAATCAGGGGAATGACCATTCCTGCTCCTAGCGCGATCAGGATTCCGGCAAGGGAGTACTGAGCAACAGTCTTGCGAGATCTCTTTGGAATAATGTGAAAGCCTCGATGGTCCGCCTCGGAGGATCTTGATTCGGAGACAGTTAGAGCGATCGCGGGTCCAAGCAAGCTTAGCATGGCTACCCCAAGGAACAGATACCTGTGACCTGTCACAAGGTCAATTGCATACCAGTTCTTCAGCAATCCCAGAATGCTCGCACTGAAGCCACCGACTGCTGCGCTGATGGTGGCTATGAAGAAGGAGAGACTGAAAGCGCTGGTGCGTTTCGCGTCCGTCGCCTTGTCTGCAAGCATTGCCCCCCAAGAGGATGCGTACATCGCTTCGGAGAGTCCAGAGACTACAGCCGTCCCTACTAGGAGCGGTAGATTTGTTCCCACAATCGCGAATAGGACGAGAGTGAGGCTTGCGATGACTCCACCCATGACAACGAATCGTTTCCGTCCGTAGCGGTCGGCGAGCCCCCCGAAGAGGAGCGTGCTTGAGGCACTGGTTATGCCAATGATGGTCAGAATTATGCCGCTAGTCGCGAAGCTGAGGCCTTCGAGAACGAGAAAGATCTGGAGAGTAATCCAGAGAAGACCTGCGGCGGCCCAGTTGAAAAAACTCGCATAGATTAGTAGATTGGCCTCTCGAGGAATTCCTCGGAACTCGTCGAGACCAGTATTGATACGCTGGAACAAGAGATACGCCTCGTGCGGTTCTTGATGAGTATCACGCAGCTTCCACTAAAGGATTGGTCCATGCTGTCTCGTGTGGAGTTGTCAAACCTGTACAAACAGCGAGGAGATAGTGGCGATCGGAGGATTAGCCGAAGAGAGACGACTTTCCCTTTACTAGGTCGACAATTCTTTCCAAGCTTGCCGTGACGAAGTATGTTCCTATGGTGAAAATGTAGACGATATGGAAGTTTGCTAGAATGCCGTTGTTGAGGTTGAGCCCGAGCCCTGCGTCGAGACCTAGTGCTAGGAGCATTAGGTACGCAACTGTGAATGATGTGGCGATTGCGGTTCGGACAGCTCCTTTTTTCACGAAGTCGTCTTTGCTCTCGGTCTTCCCGTGCAGGACTTGAATTGTAAGAAGGAATGCGAATAGAGACATCGATCCGACGCCGTATCCTGCGAGTGAGGGACCGCCGCGTCCCAAGACGATTAGTAGAAATGATGTGACGCTTATCGCTAGTGTACCGATCAAGGCGATAATTAAGAGGAGTCCTGAGTTGAGCGGGAATTTCTTCTGACTGAATGACAAGCCTCTGATTCAGCCACGGCTACATGTTGGCTTGAACGAGAACAGTTTGTTACTAATCTCTGCCAACGGAGGTAAGCTTGCCATCGACTCGACAGGGAAAGCGTGTGATGTTAGCGCTTGATAGCCTTGGTTTCGAGTGCTTCCCATGGGAAGCTGTGATGATGCTTGTAATACTCCACTAGTCCGCCTTCTCGCATCAGACCCCGAAGGAATTCGGGAACCTTTACGGCCGGATGTACACTGCCATCTCGGGTCTTGATGGACCAGTCTTGTAAGTTTACCTCAATCTCGTCGAACTGCTTAACTTGATTGGTGATTCCGGGAACCTCCAGTGCTGGGAGACCTATCGCGAAACAGTTACGATAGAAAATTCGAGCAAAGCTTTCGGCTATTACTGCAGCGACGTTGGAGTATTTGATAGCAACAGGAGCCTGCTCCCGGCTGGAGCCACCTCCAAAATTCTTTCCTGCAACAAATAAGTCTCCAGGCTTGACCTTCTTGTAGAACTCCGGGTCAAACCCGTACATAGTGTACTTGGCCATCTCTACAGGATCGTTAGTCCGGGCTTTGAACCGGAACGGTATGATAATGTCAGTATTCACGTCATCTGGCCAGACCCAGCTCCGGCCCTTCAGAATACTAGGGATTGTCACAGGTATCTCCTAGGATCCGCGATCTTCCCTTCTATAGCCGAGGCTGCAGCTGTTGCTGGGGAAGAAAGGTAGATCTTTGATGTTATCGCGCCCATGCGACCTATGTAGTTGCGTGGTGAGGATGATATGCAGACCTCGTTCTCTCCCAAGGCTCCAAGATGCGTTCCCACGCACGCGCCGCAGGTAGCATTGGTGAAGACTGCTCCGGACTGGAGAAAAATCTCCGCTAACCCGTTCTTGATGGCTTGTTCGAAAATGCTTCTGGACGCGGGGGTGATGACGCATCTAGTCCCACTCTTGACTTTGTGGCCTTTCAGGATCTTGGCCGTTACGGAAAGATCTTCGTATCGTCCATTCGTCGAGGATCCGATGAAGGCTTGGTCGATCGGTGTGCCTTCCACCTCTCCAACTTCCTTTACCTTGTCGACGTTTCCAGGCTCTGCAACTTCGGGACCTAGCTTTCCAACGTCGATATCGTATTCGTCCTTGTAGCTTGCTTTGGACCCGGCGTGAATCTCATACATTGGTTTGCGATTTACTGATCTGAAGTATTCCTGTGTTGATTCGTCCACTTCGAAGATGGATAGTTTGCATCCACACTCCATGGAATTATTGCTGATACATGCTCGTGAGGCGATTGAGAGATCCTTGACAGCGGGACCTTTCCATTCTATCGACCGATAATTCCCGCCATCCTCCCCGACCATTGCGATGAAGTGAGAAATCACATCGCGAGCAAAAACTCCCTTCTTGAACTGGCCTGTAAGGTTGACTTTGATCGACTCGGGGACTTTAACCCAGAGCTTTCCAGAAGCCCAGACAGCAGCCATCTCCGAGCTACCGATTCCCGTAGCAAACGCACCGACTGCTCCAGCCTGACAGGTGTGAGAGTCGGCTCCAAAGAGGATCATTCCTGGGACGATGTGATTCTCAAGAAGGTGCTGGTGCGAAATGCTTCCCTCTACAATCCGCACCCCATGCTTCTTGACGAATTCTCTCATCATGTGATGAAGATTGGCGACCTTCTCGTCAGGAGCGGGAAACGAATGATCAATCGCGAGATGGATTTTGGAGGGGTCCCAGACCTTTGGAACTCCCATCTCGCCAAACACTTTGATGGCAAGTGGTCCGGTGCTGTCTTGGGCCATCGCAAGGTCGACGGGCAGTACGGTAATGTCTCCCGGGCGATAGATCTTCAAGGAGCCATCGGCTCGGAGGCCGATGATCTTCTCTGCGAAGGTTAGCGAGTCGTCGCTCAGGAGATCTTGGCGCAACAGTGCTCTGAGGCGGCGAGAAAACCGGTCGCTATTAAACGTGCAACCAGTAACGATATTATCGAATTGTCTTAGGAAGAGTCGATGGTCCCCATCAGCGGGAAATCTGAAAGTTTTTGAGACTGAATGGCCCCTTAGTAAGCGTCCTAATACCTGTTTTGGGTGAGCAGTGACTCATGAATGAGAAGAAACGCTTGCCTCCATGGGAGGAAGCAAAGCTTGTTTTCAAGATGCAAGAGGAGACTCGAAAGCGTAAGCTTCTGGAAGAAGACATGCAACGGCGTCGAGGACGCGCGAAGCGCGTCGGCCCGAACACCTCTGACGAACTTGAGGAAAACCGTAAGCGTCTAAGGGCGTTACAGGACCGAATAGAACATGATGTGGATCGCTAGCCAGATTTTACGATCCTTGAGCGAGAAGCCCGAGCCTCTTCAGGGCAAGAAGCGCTTGTAGTGTCACCCACTTGCTTGGTTTGCCAGCTTCCTCTAATTGTAATGCTCTCTCGGTTCCCCAACCTTGGGTTATCAGTTCTCGCTCTTCAGGACGAGAGACGGTCTCTTCTCCATGCATGGCATGTGAGTGTCGCCACCCTCTGTAGACACCATCCAAATTCCATCTTCCATCGGGCAATCTCTTCTCCAAGAGGAGGGAGATGGCATCGTTCATCCTTGGATCATTCTTGACACCCAGCTCCGTCAAAACCCGCAACCCGTGCAGAAAATCGTAGCAATAGTGCAAGGGATAGTGCAGCCTTAGAAAATCGAGCAACACGACAGAATCATCCTTGTCAGACCGGTAGACTTGATGCTTCAGTAGAAACTCTGATCCTCTCTTCGCCGAAACTTCCCAGCCCTGCCTCGCGTCGTGCGCCATCATTTCGGACAGAGCCCACAGTGGCTGGATAACCGACATGAAGGACCCATGCTTTCCAGCAGGCGAACAGTTCCAGCCGCCATCCGGTAGCTGCTTCGACAAGAGCCAATCCATTGCAAGGAGAACCCTATGATCTTCAGCGTATCCCATCTTCGCCAAGGTCCGAACCATGTTTCCGGTCGCGCAAATATGAGGCTCAAATTTGTCATGTCCTTTTGGTCGAAGTGAGACTCCGCCTGATTCCACGTTGTGAAGTTCAAGAAAATGATCAACAGCTCTGCCCACGCGTGGGTCCTTGGAAGTAAGGCCCAAGTCCGCTAAGACGACGAGCTGCCAGGAACATGCGGAGAATTTTGGAACGTAACAAGAGTTGGGGTTGTCCCAGTAGGTGTTCTCCTTCTGTTTGGCTAGAATCTTTGACGCCCAACCGACCTTTCCGATACGGTTGCGAGTGCTAGCTACAGTTTGATCGTTCTGACCTCGTTCCTCGAGACCAACCAGAGTGTGATAGCGGGCTGATGGCTCATCTTCCTCTAATAGCCAATTCAATACGTTATTCGAGACGGAAACCCTTGGAACTTGAACCTGTTGCAGTTGGACAAACCTCGCTTGAAGGTCCGAGAGATTCCTCGAAATAAAGCTGGCGCGTCAATCAATAGCCCTTAATTATTGAGATATGACTGAAAGCAGTGTAGATTCGCGCGTTGCCCCAGAAGAAAACCTCGGCAGGCTCTGACAAAAGACTCCGGGTCCTTGTCGCCAAGCCTGGGCTGGATGGGCATGACCGAGGCGCCCTCATTCTCTGCCGCGCCCTACGAGACGCGGGAATGGAAGTAATCTACACCGGCTTCCTCGCGACACCGGAACAAGTGTCCCAGATGGCTATCGACGAAGACGTGGACGTCGTCGCCATGAGCCTTCTGAACGGGGCGCACATGACAGCCTTTCCCAAAGTCGCCAAACTCATACGTGAGAAAGGCGGTGACGATATTCTTCTTGTGGGAGGCGGCATAATCCCTGACGTTGATAAGCCCCGGCTCGAGAAATTAGGTATTACTGGGAACTATGGTCCCGGCACCTCTCTGAAAACCATTATCGACCATGTCGAGAGGATTGTAAGGGAAAGGGACGCGAAAAGACCTAGACGCGACTAACCCACTCTCAACCTGACGGAGCAGATCGACACCTTGGGTTTTCTTTCTATCATGGGAAAAATCCTCATCGGACTAGCCATCCTGATATTACCGGTGGCCGTATCTCTAACCCTAATCTTCAGCGAGATTCTAACCACCGTTGGAGTAGTAGTTTCGTTAGGCGGGAGCGTCTTTGTGTTCTTTTGCGGAATCTACGCCGGATTCCTAGGGATCAAGTATGAGCGACTGCAACAGCAATTTGAGTCCTTCGTTAACCCGCTGAGAATTCGGTCTAACGCCGTGAATTTGATCAAGGCGATCTGCCCAATTGATCATGACCAGGTGGTCTTTGTTCATGTAAGCCCACACCGTGATGACGCTCGACCTGACGGTCTCGACATTTTCCTAGGCTCCTGTGGCCACGAAGTCCACCGCGGAGAAATCGAGATAGCACAAATAGCCGACTCAGCTCCAAACTGACCAACTTCATCACGTTGGTACCTTGGGTCGACTCAAACAATCCGACATGGGGGCCACTCAATATGACTCGCCACAAACGGTGTAGGTTTGTGGTAGAAAGACCGCGGGGCGTAAAGTGGATAGTTGTGTCAGGTGTAGTTTGCGACAACGATCCCAAAATCTATGATGTTTACTACTCCATCGTGGTTTACATCTGCGAGTGGATACCAGTTTGGACTCGTCTGGGTAGATCCGTAATGGTATGCAACTACTGAAATGTCGACTATGCCGATGAATCCATCTGCGTCAAAGTCGCCGAGGGGGTTGACGCGCAGCTGAATCTTGAGCGATTGCGAGAGATTACTACTTGTCGCTCCGATTGTGATCGTATAGTTTCCTGTAACGGTCAAGTCTGTTGTCGTGATTGTGAGGGTCAAGTTCATCACTGATCCTAGAGAGAGTGAAGGGTTTGTGTTACTGAGCTTTGCGATTACTCCTGTCCCGGTTGCAGATGCTCCCATGTTAATGGTGCCTGTGAATCCTGAGACACTGCTCAGTGTTACTGTCACGTTTTGCGAGAAGCTCCGCATGAGAGAAACAGTGTTCGCATTACTTGTAATCGAAAAACTCGGGGCTACGATCACCATGGTCCGGGATGACTTCGTGATGGCACTCGCGGAATCAGTCACCGTTAGAGTAGTCGTATAGTTGCCAATGTTGGTGTAAGAGTGGGTCGCTGATAGTCCAGTTGCCGATCCTCCATCCCCAAAATTCCATGAATAGGTGTATGGAGCCATCCCTCCAAGGGCAGCTCCCGTGAAGGTAGTGGCCGTGTTCACTAGGGGCGTTGTAGGTAAGTAGGTGAAACTCGCAGATAGAGGTGGAGATGTGACAGCTCGAAAGAGATCCGAGATTGACGCATCGCTAGACACGACAGTTGTGATGTATGGTAGTCCCCAGTTTGCTTCGATGGTGTGGAGGCTGTTGTACTCAGTGTAGCCGCCGGTTGACGTGTATCCTACTTTGACCATGCTGCCGTACTCGACGTTCGGGCTTGGATCGTACTCGTCCCACCAGAGATAGAGGAATGCTCCTGAGGTCTTGAACAGGTTCGAGCCGAGGACAGAGTTTGAGGATGGACTACTGATTGTACCGGTGCCGATGAGGAGAGTCTTCAGGTAAGCGTCGCCGCTCGAGACTGAGTTATCGTGCATGTTGTGGGAGTCGCTTGGCGTGAACCAGATGTAGTTGGCGGGGTTTGCACCGTTCAGATAGCTAATGAAAGCGCTGTTCCCATTAGAGCTTGAGCTACCATAGAGGGCATTTCCTGCCGGACCGGTCTGGCCACTGCAGGTGAAGCTTCCAGTCACACAGCTGTTCCATGTGCTGGTGTATGCGATCCATGGAAAATGGTCTGCTCCGCGCGGACAACCATCCTCACAGAACATTGCCGAGGTGAAACCCGCAGTGTGCAGCTGGTCAGCTATGTTCGGAATTGTGTAGCATGGACTTGAGGCTCTTGGGCACCAGCTGTCCGAGTGGGACTGTTGGCCTGAAGTGAACGCCTCGTAGCATCCAGCGGAACAACCGCCAATGTTCTGGCCGTAGCTATGATAATTCGATATCGTTGAGCCCTGACTAGCAAGGCTGTTCAGGAAGGGTGCAGAGCTTGACCCGATTACCGAGCCATAATTCTGATTCTCCATGGCAATAATCACTACCCTGTTGAAGGTTGATCCGATGGGTACAGCATTTGAGATAGAGGAATGCCCGCTGTGGACGAGTAACTGAGTGGCCATAGCACCGGCTAAGAGGATGATCAGACAGAGGGAGAGCGTTTTGAGACTGTTCCCTATCGCCCTAATCAGCTGTCGCTATTCTCCAGGCCTCGGGGAGAGGCTGGGGAGCGGAAGCGATCTATGTTCCCACTGCGAGATCACTCTCGCAAAGTATCCTATGGCGTAGCTTGTACGATTCCTCAACCTGATGACCGAACTGGCGTATGCGTCATGTACGAATTTAACAATTGTGGCGATGTGTGTTGAAATGTCACACAACTGACTACTAACCCTAACAGCGAAAATCAATCATTCGCTTTACACAAAAATGTAAATCTCCAGAGGGAGGACAGGATCTTAAAGCAATCTACAGGTTTCTTTCGAGAGCTATAATCTATTATATGTAAGAATGTTGAGGTTTTGTTTGGTCCCCAGGATATCTTAACCTGATGACCACCCAAGAGTGTCTTGCGACCCTCTTGGTTCGGGTTTCTTACCCTGGGGACCTCGCTTCTCTTTCTCGCGAGAAACTACTGCAAGATTCTTGACAGGAACATGCGGAGGGAACCCGCACTTCCCGTCTCATCCACTACGAGAAACCTGACTTCGTACTGCAATCTAACCTAGAAGGAAAGCCCCGCGTCTGCGGATCGCTATTAGAAGAGGATGAAAAAGTTACAGGATTATCCTCCACGCATGAACCTCCCGACCGCTGCAAAAAGAGCATCATGAGAATAAACTGAAGTACAGCATCGCGATTGACAGGCACTTCCACGCACATAGTGCCGGTCCTATCCATCGCTCACAACGCCGGAACTGTTCTTTTGCGCATATAATAGTATGTATTTGGTGCGAGAAACGAAGAGGCTGAGGTTTCTCCGAGGTTGAGGGTACTGTCTGTTTTCAACTGCAGATATCTTGATCAAACTGTTTGATCAAGCAATAGACCCCGAGGCGGCAGCTCATTTCAACCCAAGAGTGGGATCCGAATCCCTGAAACAGAACGTAAAGATGTCACATGAGCATCTTGGCCCTGCAACTCGTGCTGAAATCCGCATTATCTCTTACACTGACTACGTTCGGAATTCATTTTGTCAATAATGTGAAGACCTGATAAGCTAGACATTTTGTTTTGGCTCATGTTGCGAAGGCGATTCGTGTAGAAACGGAATTGAAACAATGTGCGGATTCGGCGGTTAACTGACTGTCTCGAACCTGGATTGTCTCAGTCTTCCTGCCGCTTCCGACACAGGAGTTCTGATAATCTTGCCTCTGGCATCGACGAAACAGTTCTCGCAGTAGTATTTTCTTCTCCCCCTTGAGCATGGCTTCGAGACAACGACCTTTCCCACCCGCAAGTCGAACCCACACCTCTCACAGCTCTGGAATCTACTCTTGCTGGTAAGAACGACCAGCTGAGTTAGTGTCTTCGACATCGGACTATAGTTGGGTTGCGAGCGCGTCTTGGAACAAGAATGTTCTGTAGGGCGCCTTCGGGCTTGTCGTGAAGCTCTTAGTCAAGGTGAGATATGTCTGTCCAGAAGTTGCCGTCGGAGTACCGGTCTGGGCCAATGCGAGGCTGGCAGTGAAGTTGAGAGCGGTGGGCATTGCAGCTGACGGAGATGTGCTGTTGATTGTGAAGAGGTAAGTGATCGACTGAGTGCAGCTTAGAGGACGTAGGGTTGGATCGGTGAATATGACCTTCCCCGTTGGATCGGTTATCGTGACATTCTTTGTGCCGTCGACTATTCCGCAATCCCATTTCGTGTGAGTGAATGTTAGGGTGTTATTCCCTTGCACGATAAAGGACGTGATATTCAGAGCAAAGGTCCTGTATAATCCCGCATTCATGGGACTATTGCTTATCGGCAAGCTAGCCAGTAAGTTGTTGTTAAGCCGGAGGGTATTTTCACTAGCGCCATCGTAGTCGTATCCCTGGAAGCTCAGGGTATAGGTCACGCCTGAGGAGAGTCGAGGGGGCGGGGGAGGAATAGGCTTGTTCTGGAGTAGACAGCCCCAACCCTGAGGTTTGCTATTGCATTGCAACGCACCGAGGGATCCCGCGCCGGGGGTGTTGGTCCAGTCTCCCGCCGTCCACCAGGTATAGCCTATCCGAGTCGGGGCTGAGTCGTAGAGATCTGTGAGTGTCTGGATAAATCTCAGTGTGATGTTGTTATACCCTGCTGAGCCAGTTAGAGTTGCGTTTGGACCGCCTACACCAACGAACGCGTCTGCTCCGCCTTCGGTGTTGAGTGCGGGCCAGCCAGTCTTCGCAATTCCAGCAAGGACCGTGTCATAATATCCTCGGGCGTAGGCGTCTGCACTGTTGTACGTCCATAATATCGGATTGTTTAGGTAAGAGTGGAGTGAGATGAAAACGTGGCCGGCGAGGTCGGTGACGGTTGGGTATCCTTTGAGTGCTCCCGGCAAGCTTCCATCCCCGTTAACATCGAGCCCGCAGCCATAGCTGCAAATGTTCTCGACTATTATCCAGTGCGTGTCGCCCTGGGCGCGGGTCTGGTTGATGAACATCTGATACTCGCTAGAGAGGACTGCTAGGCAGGACAATGCCCCTGAACACGCCGAGCCGGTGAAACCGTATCTAGGCTCGTTCTCAGGTTCCCAGATAATCTGGCTATAGCTGTTCTTGAACTGGTTCGTTACTCCCGCCCAAAGGCTTAGCCAGCAAGCGGATGTTGCCGGAGTGAACGGATCCGTGTAGCCATGATAGTCGAAGATTATCCAAAAATGGTAGTAGATAGCTATCTGGACCGCTGTCAGAGCTCGGGCTGTGGTATAGTTGGCGCCGATCGGACTGGGCGACGTAGTGCAGGACGGGTCCCAGGATACTCTGATGCCATTCATACCCTTGGACTTCATCAGCATCACGACGGACTCCATGTTGCTCGCCGGTTCCCCAGGAAAGACCAAACTCTGAGGATTACTGGGTGCAAATCTCTCTACCTCGTTGAGGGCGACGCCGCCCCAGCCGATCACGAGAGGTCCTTTTGATACCGTGACGGACCGGCCGGTTCTGGTTACGGAGCCTGCGCTATCCGTAACGTTGAGCAATACCGTGTACGTCCCTGTCGAATTGTAGGTATGAGTTACTGTAACTCCTGTAGCCTTGATGTTGTCTCCGAAGCTCCAACCTAACGTGTAGGGCGCGACTCCATTCACAATAGTTCCGGTAAATACTATCGTCGAATTGACTGCAGGGTTCTCGGGTGAAAATGCGATGCTGGCTGTGAATTGTAGCTGAAGCGGGAGGATGATAAATTGAGAAGTGATGACGAAGGTCTTGAGAGAGTCTGTCACATTGAGCGAGACAGTGAAATTGCCTGCTGTGTAGTAGGTATGGGTCGGCGTCTGTCCGCTGCCTGAACTCCCATCACCAAAATTCCAGCCGTAAGTGTAGGGGGATAATCCTCCCGTCGCCGTGCCGGTGAACATGACTGACTGGCCGGACGAAGGCTGAGCTGCTGCGAAGGTGAAGCTTGCACGCAGTGCTCGAATTGACGCGACCATGACTGTCTGAGAAGACTCTGCCGAGGCACTAGCACTGTCCATTACCGTTAGAGTGGTCGTGTAGTTTCCAGTGGTGGAGTATGAATGAGATGCGTTTAGGCCGGTTGCTGATCCTCCGTCTCCGAAAGTCCAGGAATAGGTGTATGGCGCTGTTCCGCCGATGGCTACGCCCGTGAACCTGGTTAGCGTATTCGCAAGCGGACTTGACGGGAGATAAGTGAAGCTTGCCGAGAGTGGCAGTGGTGTGCTTGAGCCAAAGAACTCTGTCATAGGGGTAGCGGAGCCATCGTTGTTGGTTAGCGTCGATAGCCCCCAGTTGTTCTCTATGAGTCTCAGAAGTGCATAGTGATCGTAGGCAGGGTTGTTTGAGACGTATGCTTTCTTGACATTAGATCCGTAGAAGAGCTCTGGCGGTTGACTGTTCTCGTCCCACCAGAGCACGAATAGGGTTCGGTGGCCGGGCTGAAACAGAGTGCTTGCAAACAGAGAACCTGGAGCGGGGCTCCTTATGGTGCCGGAGCCGACCAGGAAGCCCTTGATGTACGAGTCTCCTGACGAGACAGAGTTGTCGTGCATGTTATGATTGTCTGTCGGTGTGAACCAGAGGAAGTTGGGCGGAGTAGTCGAGTTGGCTGCGGCAATGAAGTCTGAAGGGGAGACAGAGGTCCCTAGGAAAGAGTTCGGGCTCCCGTAGGTACTGGCGTAGGCTAGGAACGGATAGTGATCTGCGCCTCTTGGGCATCCGCTTTCACAATACGTCTGCCAGGTAAGCCCGGCCGCGGTGAGACTGCTTATGAGATTTGGAACTGTGAGGCAGGGGGCCGAAGCTCGAGGACAATAGGAATCACTCTTGCCCAAGTCGCTCCCAGCAGTAAGTGCCAGGTAGCATCCCGCTGAGCAACCGTTTATCGATCGTCCACTCGCGCCGTAGCCCTGATAGTTAGCGCTGTAGGCGCCCATGGCTACGAGACTATTAATGAACGGAGCATTCGGGTTGCCGAAGACGCTGGGAAGATTCTGATTCTCCATAGCAATGATTACGAGATTATCAAACAGGGTTCCGGCAGGCGTAGCATTTGCGGCGGATGATTGTGCCTCGCGAATGAGGAGGTCGAAGGCAACGGTGCTGCCGAAGAAGATGACTAGGCAGAGGACGAGCGCTTTGAGACTTTTTTCTATCGCTCTATTCAGTTGCCACATTTCTCCTGATCTTTACCGGAGGCCGGAAACTGAACAGATCTAGATCCCCGTTGAGAAAGGGCATCATGAGAATGAACTCAAGTTTAGCATCGCGATTGACAGAGACTCCCGCAGACGTGGTGGAGTACCTATCCATCGCTCACAACGGCGCAAATGTTGGTCTCCTCATTTAATATTATGGAGGCGACGCGAGAAACCAGACGACTGGAGGTTATCCGAGGTTAATGGTACTGTCTATCGTCAACCGCGGATATCTCCATCAAACCATCTGATCAAGAGATAGTGACGGGCACACAGTCACAAGTTGACGCCTTCTCTCGGGTCTCTTTACGGTTATGTCCTGTGGCGAACGCCAAATTCTGGCTTATCTCTTATACTGATCTGTTGAAGAATTCCGGTATGGTTGAGCCTTGGACCTGGCCAGAACGGTTGTAGAGGACGCGATCAGATTCTTCTTGACTGAAGACATCGGATACGGAGACATTACCACTAATGCTCTATTAGACTCTAAGCTAAGGGCCGATGGACGTGTTGTCTGCAAAGAGAACGCGGTCATCGCTGGAATTGAAGAGTCTCTTGTTCTTCTCGAACTGGCGGGTTGTCAGGGAACCGCAATGGCTCATGATGGCGAGCGTGTTAGGCCGGGTTCCGTGATTCTCTCGGCTGTGGGTCCCGCGCGCGCGTTGTTGGGTGTTGAGCGAACATTGTTGAATCTGCTGTCCCACATGTCGGGGGTTGCAACATCTACAGCCGATCTCGTATCGATTGCGAAGAAGGAGAGTCGAGGAAAGGTCAGGATTGCGAGTACCAGGAAGACTCTTCCGGGTCTGAGATATTTTGAGAAGAAAGCTGTCCAGCTTGGAGGAGGCGATACGCATCGTCTAAGGTTAGATGACGCTGTCTTGATTAAGGATAATCACCTGGCACTCACCGGTTCGATCACCGAATCTGTTCGGAAAGCGAAAGAGACGGTAAGTTTCACAAAGAAGGTGGAAGTCGAGGTGACGACCTCGGACGAGGCTGTAGAGGCTACCGAGGCAGGAGCCGACATCGTCTTGCTCGACAACATGACGCCAGACAAAGTGGAAAGAACAGTGGCCATGTTGAAAGCCAAGAATCTCCGAGACCGAGTCCTAGTCGAAGCTTCAGGTGGAATTAGAAAAGAGAATCTCGCAGGCTACGCGAAGACTGGAGTCGATGTGATCTCTGTTGGCGCAATTACACACTCTGCTCCAGCGATCGATATGAGTATGGAGATTCACGCTTCCAAAAACTGAGGCTGGTGTTCTGGTTCGACCACAAGCGGGTTGCTCAAGAAAGCCGAATCGATCCAGGTCCGTCAGCATCGACTCAAGCCTAGCCTCCGCCTTAAGACCCAGGCCGAGATTGTCGAGTTCATTCACGATATGGGTCTCGTCTCGGTACTTGGAGGAAACGAGCTTCCAAGCCTCATCAGCGCAATACTGGGTAAACCTTGGAAGCCGTCAGCGAAAGGCTTCACCGGTTGGTTAGACTG
>Ga0210404_10000426_pt1 | contig 22601 bp, 26 predicted proteins | sample IncBWH28MmetaG_FD_155455 | JGI IMG/M metagenome (GOLD analysis project Ga0210404, IMG submission 155455) | Forest soil microbial communities from Barre Woods Harvard Forest LTER site, Petersham, Massachusetts, United States - Inc-BW-H-28-M | ecosystem: Environmental > Terrestrial > Soil >... | reverse complement strand
GAATAACAGCCCCGTCTCAACCAACGTGTCCGTCCCGTGCGTGATGACGATGGGCGCGTTCTCAGCCAACAGCGCCCTGACTGTTCCCAGAATCAGCACCCGGTCGGAATCCGTCATTTCGAGACTATCCTTATTCAGCAGCGGTACGACGCGAACGTCCGTGCCCGGCAACCGCAACCGGCCGAGGTAGCGCTCCATCTTGCTCTCGAGGTTCTTCACTGATCCGGTGGGCTCGGAATAACCCTTCTCGATGGTTCCGCCGGTGGTCACGACATAGATGACCTTCATGGGCTCGATCCCGATTTCGCCAGCTGCCTCAACCCGCGGTCGTTCGTCGCAATCGCTTCGCTCGATGAGCAGCACGTCGACGAGCTTGTAGAGGTTCGATTCCAACCGCGCCGCCTGTTCACTGTCCGCCTCAATCCGGATGCACATGCGAATGACGCCGGGCGTTTCTGCGCGCTCGGCGGTCAGCGAGTCGATTTGGCCACCCTGGCGGTGAAGCATCACGACGACCCGCGCAAGAACTTCGGGATTCCTCCGCAAGTAGACGACGAATGTCCGCATCGGCTTCGCTTCGCTGACCGAAATCCGTTTTCATTTCCGGCCCCCTGTGTGTTTTCTCAGCACTCGATGATGTTGAGCGCAAGCCCACCGAGTGAGGTTTCTTTGTACCGCGTTTGCATGTCGCGGCCTGTCTCGTACATGGTCCGAATGACTTGATCGAGCGACACTTTGTGCTCGCCCGCCTCCTGCATGGCCAGCCGGCACGCACTGACCGCCTTCACCGCAGCCATCGCGTTACGTTCAATGCACGGAATCTGGACCAATCCGCCGATCGGATCGCAGGTCATGCCCGGGTTGTGCTCCATGCCGATTTCCGCGGCGTGTTCCACTTGGCGATTGTTCCCGCCGAGAGCCGCCACCAGCCCTCCGGCCGCCATCGAGCACGCCACGCCCACTTCTCCCTGGCATCCAACCTCGGCGCCCGAGATCGAGGCGTTCTCTTTGTAGAGAATGCCGATCGAGCCTGCGGTCAGGAGGTAGCGGAACAAGCCCTCGTCGCTTGCGCCTTTCACAAATCGCTTGTAGTAGTGAGCCACGGCGGGGATGACGCCGGCCGCTCCGTTGGTCGGAGCAGTCACCACACGGCCGCCCGCGGCATTCTCCTCGTTGACGGCAATGGCGAAGACGGTCACCCAGTCCATCGGCGCCAGCGGATCGGGACTAGCACCACCCGCAGAAAGTTTCTTCGCCAGGTTGGGGGCTCTCCGTCTTACGTTAAGCCCTCCGGGGAGAATTCCTTCAGCCTCAAGACCCCGCTTCACGCACGCCTGCATAACGCTCCAGATTTGCGAGATAGACCTGCGGATTTCCTGTTCGTTGCGCCAGGTCTTCTCGTTTTCAAACGCAACCTGCCAGATGGCCATGCCGTGCTCTTCACACTTGCGCAGCAGCTCATCGGCGCTCGCGAAAGGATATGGAACGGGAGCCACAGGCGAGGGGGGAGACGGCGCTTCTTGCCTAACGATGAAACCACCGCCCACCGAGTAATAGACCTCTTGCGCCAGCGTATCTCCCGAATCGTCGTAGGCCGTGAAACGCATGCCGTTGGAATGGCCCGGCAGAGTTTCACTCTTGTGAAAATAAAGGTCGCGCGATTCGTCGAACGGAATCACATAGACGCCCCGCAGAACCAGCGCCCGGGTCGTACGCAATGCCGCCAGGCGTGCCTCGATCTTATCGGGGTCAATCTGATCCGGTTCCTCGCCGCATAAGCCAAGAAGAACGGCGCGATCCGTACCGTGGCCGCGCCCGGTCAAGGCCAACGATCCGTAGAGTTCCACTTGAACCTTGCGGACGTTGACGAGGATGCTCTTGCTTCCAAGGTCCGCGACAAAATCACCCGCCGCACGCATCGGTCCGACCGTGTGCGAACTCGAAGGGCCGATGCCGATCTTGAAGATCTCGAACAGACTCGTTTTCATGACCGCTTGCTTTCTCGACTTCTCTAGTCCCGAACACCCCTTCCGCTGGCCGCCGCGGCGCTTCGGTCTGGATCGGAATGTGCCGAAGAAATAACGCTTCGCAGCTCGGTTTCACCCACGCTCCGGATTAGGATCGGGAGGTTCGCCGCCGAGGCGGCCTCAATGGCTTGCCGCTGCACCAGCTCACAGCCGTCATCGGCCATGTCGAGAGCCTCGGCGTACGTAAGAGACCGAATGTGCTCGGCCGAGGAATCCACCTGCGGATCCCGAGTGAAGTAGCCGCCAACACCTTTCACCAGTTCGCACCGCAAAGCGCCGAGGTGGACTGAGAGCAGCACCGCGGTGAGATCCGATCCGCCTCGTCCGAGTGAAACGATCGCGCCAGCGGCGCTTGTCGCAAGGAATCCGGGAACGACCACGACCCGGTGATGGACCAAGGCTTCATCGTGTTTAAGCCTGCTCAAGGGCCCTCTCAAAGTCCGCCAGGAGGTCGCGCCAGTGCTCGATGCCGACCGAAACGCGGACCAGCCCATCGGTCACGCCCGCGTCGGCGAATTCCTGCTCGGTGAAACCGGAGTGCGTCGTCGACTTCGGATGGCAGGCGAGCGTTTCAACGCCACCGAGAGAGACGGCATTCCGCCCGATACGCAGATGGCGCAAGAACTCGAATGCCGCCGCTTTCCCGCCGGCGAGTTCAAGTGAAAACATGCCGCCTGGGTAGTCGCACTGCGCCTCGTAGATCCGCTTCTGTTCGGGATCGGTGAAAAGCGTCGGGTAAAACACTTTCTTGATCTTCTGGTGGCCTGCCAGCCGCTCCGCGATCTGTTGCGCGTTGATGCTGGCCTTGTCCATGCGCAGGCGAACGGTCGGTAACCGCCCCCCGAGCATCCAGCATTCGTCCGGTTGAAGGATGGTGCCGAACAGGCCGCGGGTCGGCCGAATCCTGCGAACGAGGTCCGGGTCTTTCGCGAGAACGATTCCCGCCAGCATGTCGCTGAAGCCGGAGAGATACTTGGTCCCCGAATAGACGACCAGATCCGCTCCGAGCGCCAGGGGATGTTGAAACGAAGGTCCGAGCATTGTGTTGTCGACTAGGACCAACGGGCGGGCTTCGCCTTTCAAAGCTTTCAGCGACGCGACGGCGTCACACACCTGCTCGATATCCGTCATGATGAGCGTGGGATTCGCTGGAGTTTCCAGCAGCACCGCGCCGAGGTTCGTGGCGCAGCCGATCGCGCGTTTGAGCAAATCAATACGCCCGGACAATACTGGATTGCCGGTCACGCCCCACTTCTCCAGGCAGTCCTGGATGAAATGCTGCGTACCCCCGTAGATCGGGATCGTGTACACGACGGACTGACCCGGGCGCAGAAAGCTGAAAAGCGAAGTAACGATGGCGGACATGCCGGAGTTGAATGCGAGCGCGGATGCGGAACCTTTCTCAAGGTATACAATCTGATCTTCGAGCATCTGGGCGTTGGGATGGTTGAAGCGTGAGTAGATGAGATCGGGGCTCTCGCCCTCGGAGACCTGCACGCGGCCAGAGGAAACATCAAACGCGCGCTCGGCGGCTTCAGGACTTGAGAACACATATGTCGAGCTGCGAAAGACCGCGGGACGCGCCGAGCCGACCGAAAGGCTCGGATCGAAGCCTTCGGTCAGCACCTGGGTGGTGGGGCGCAACCCCACTACACCACGGCTGGTTTCAGACACTGTCGGCTTATCCATCACCCCTCCGTCACCCCACGCTCAAATTCCTCGGCGCAGGCCGTCTCGCTTCCCTACTCCTGAGCTGCACGAGGGCCCCGACCCGTTCTTGGTAGAGTGTTGCCTCAAGGTCAAGGCCCGCCGGTGTCAGCCTCGGGAGGAGGGCGCCCGAAGATCGATTCTGCCGCGGTCGAGCGAGCAGTCCCTTGCTCGCCAACCTGCGAAATTCCTACTTCATCTCCCACACCGTCTTGCCCCCAACCACGGTGCGAAGCACCTTCGTCTCGAGAATTTGCTCGGCCGGAATCCGGGTGATATCACGATCGAGAACGACGAAATCGGCCAAGTATCCAGGCAGCAGCTTCCCCACCTGGTCTTCAGCGAACTCAGCGTAAGCCGCGGTAACCGTATAAGCATGGAGCGCTTGTTCGATGGTCAGTCTCTGCTCGGGGTGATAGCTCGACGTGCCTGCCTCATCCATTCGCGTGACGGCGGCATAGATGCCCCGAAACGGCGTCACCGGCTCGACCGGGTAGTCCGTACCAAACGCCAGGACCACGCCATGATCGAGGAAAGATTTCCAGGCGTAGGACGTCCCGGTGCGCTCAGGGCCCAATCGAGCCTCCGCCCAGCGCATGTCGCTTAGCAGATGACTTGGCTGCATCGAGGCGATCACACCGAGTTCGTGGAAGCGTTCGAAGTCGCCCGGCGCTGTGACCTGGGCGTGCTCGATCCGAAAGCGCAAGTCCTTGCCGTAACCCGCCGCTTCCGCCGCCGAGAATGCGTTGAGCGCCATGCTTACCGCCCGATCTCCAATTGCGTGAAACCCGATCTGGAAACCGGCCTTGGCACGTTCGACCGTCATGTCGTTCAGCTTCTGTTGGTCATATTGCGGAATCCCGGAATTGCCAGGATCGTCGGCATAGGGGGCAAATAAAGCGGCCGTCCGCGAGCCGAGCGAACCGTCCATGAATCCCTTCAAAAAACCCGTGTGCAGCATCGGGTCGTTGGCAGGATGACTGGCGCGATGTTTCTCGAGCACGTCGAGCGGATCGTCAAATGAGAGCCATTCGGTAACGCGGAGGTGCAGGACGCCATCGCGCTCCATCTGTTCGAAGGCCAGAAAATCATCCCAAGTCGAATAGTCCTGAACAGACGTCACGCCGTGACGGATCGCGTCATCGGTCGCAAGTTCCAGCGCGCGGCGCCGCTCGGCGGACGTGTGCGCCGGGATGTGCGAAGTGATCAGGTCCGTAGCAGTTTCTCGCGCGATGCCTGTCAGTTCGCCGCCAGGACCGCGGTCGAATCTTCCTCCGGGAGGATCCGCGGTATTTCGGTTGATGCCAGCGGCTGCGAGGGCGGCGCTGTTGGCAACGGCAATGTGGCCGTCCACCCGCGTGAAAATCGCGGGACGGCCGGCTGTGACCAAGTCGAGGTCCATGCGTGTCGGGAGCTGCTTGCCTTCCCAGAGCGTGTGGTCCCAGCCACGACCGACGATCCACTCGCCCGCCGCGGCCGTCTTAACCCTCTGTCCGATCCGCTCCTGCATCTCCTGAAGCGATTTCACACCCTCAAGGTCCACGTTCAGCCTCTCGAAGCCCGCCGAGGCAAGATGTACGTGCGTGTCGTTAAAGCCAGCCATTACAAAGTGCCCGTCGAGATCGATCACTCGAGAGTCTTTATTTCGATATCGTTCGAGAATCTCTTTTGTCGGCCCGATAGCCGCGATCTTGTCGTCGCGGACGGCAATCGACTCAAGGCAATCCGCGGTGACTCGGATATCGCTGCTTTCGGAACAGTGCTTCGCACGTGCATCCGTCGACGCAGGCTCATAAATCCGCGCATTTATATAGATCGAATGCACTCTTGAAGACTCAAGCGGCGAACCCTGCCCCGTCGAGATGGCTAAGCAGCCGAGAGCCATCATGAGGGAATAAGGGCTTAGCTTCACTCCAGGTTCCTTTGCACACACAGCCGCTCGGCTGGGGGATGGTTCTCCCGTGCCTTCCGTCAGCCTAAGTCACTCTTGCTCGGAGAGTCTTTCAAGCAAGTAGCGTCTTTACGCTGGCTTAGCATTCCCGGTTAGCGACTGGGGCTCGGAATCGCGCGTTTTTACCAGGCCAACCGAGATGATTCCGAGCGAGCGGCCTGAAACGCAGCACGTGGGAGGCGGGCTGCTACACACGTCCCAGACAATTCTTACCTCCCCGGTTTGAAATTAAATTCCTGTTGCGTCGGCAATTTTTGATGCAGTCTTGTGCTAGTTTGTCGGCACTCAAACTGCGAACCGCGCGAAGCGGAGAGTGATTTGGTGAATCCCAACGCCATTTCTTACGACTCATCGTGCTCTGGCTACAGAACGCCCGACAGGCTTTTGTGAGTCTCCTTTTGAACTCGCAGCCTAATTCGATTTAACCGCTCAGTCTTTCAGAGGACTGGCGATCTTCTACGAACTTAGCGTTTACCTGTACCCAGAGAGTCGCGTGGTCCTCCCCATTCACCATTCTCGTGTGCACACTCGCCCTACCACTCACCCATCGGGATTAGCGACGGGCGTGATTGAGCCAGCCGGGCGTCGCGCGATTGACTCGCGGCACTCGCTTTTACGTTGTCCGAATTCCTCATGCAACCGATCCGCTCTTTAACGGAATATTCATACTGCCTCCTGGCATAGGACACGTTCCTTTGCGGCATACGTATGCGAACGAATCAATTCTTTGCCCAAGGAGCGTTCGTGATGACGATGCGACATGCCGCCAGTTTGCTCGGCCTCCTGAGTCAGCTGCTTTATCTTGTCGCCATGCCAGCACGCGGACAATCCACGAATGCGACGATCAATGGACAAGTCACCGACGCGCAGGACAGAGCTGTGCCCGGCACCGAGGTTGATGCCTTAACATAGCCACGAACGTGCAATATCCTCGACCTTCTTGTCGTCGAGATCGAAGGCGTAGAAGATCAGCGACTTCCCTTCCGTGTACAAAACGTGGCCGAATGATTTTCGGTCCAGGCGGCTCCGTCGGCGTCATCCACATCGATGATATGAAGATTGCGCGCGCCCATCAGGTCAGTAATGTCATGTCCAGCTTTGAGCAGTTGACGATCCCGATCGGGACTCAGCGTCTGCAAACGCAACTGCTCGGAAAGTCCCTCGACATAGCTATAACAGATAGCTATAATAGAGCCATGAAAGTAACGGTAGCCGATGCCAAGAACAAGCTTCCCAAGCTGATCAAGGCGGTCGAAAACGGAGAATCGGTGACCATTTGCCGCCGCGGCAGGCCCGTTGCGGACATCGTGCGCACGAAGCAGCCGACTCGAAAAAAGAGGAAGCTGGGAACGCTTCGGGGTAAGATCCAGATTCTCGACCCTCACTGGTGGAAGCCCATGACGGACGAGGAAGCAGAGGCCTTCGCGGAAGGGCGCGGTTGAGGTGAGGCTCTTGCTGGACACGGTGGTCTTGATTCTCGCCGTCGAATCACCCGAGCGGCTCTCCAAGCATCAGATCGCGGCTCTCGAGAAACCACAGAACATTCTTGAGCTGAGTACTGTCTCTCTTTCCGAAATCGCGATCAAGACAGCCCTGGGAAAACTCAAACTCTCCGCCGCCGCAACGCACCAGGCACTGGAAGACCTGGATATCCGCACACTGTCCTACACGGCGGATCATGCTTTTCAGCTTTTCAATTTGCCTCTTCACCACCCCGATCCATTCGACCGCCAAATCATTGCCCAAGCATTGTGCGAGAACATCCCCGTTATGACCTGCGACGAGAAATTCAGCCTTTACAAAGGGCTCAAGATCGTCTGGTGAACAGAATGTTGCCGCGGGTTGGGAAAAATAGCGCGCGGTTTGCAGTTGCCATTCCAATCCCGAGCAGAACCCAGATGAAAGCCTCCCGTCTTTAGCGAGCGTGGGCGCGCTGTACCTTACGGGTGGTTCGCCTGACCGCTGAGGAAAGTGTAGAGAATCTTCTGGCCCCGCGGCTTTCCAGAGTCGCCGCCGTGCGGTTCAAGAGTCACGAACACCGAGTCGATTTCGGCAAGCTGCCGAGGGTCATCCCTGTTCGGCGGACTTCATGGACGGGTGCCCACTCGCTCAACGACCTCAGATGCGACTGCAGGTACAGGAAGAGCTCGTGTAATTGTTCCGCGAAATGTGCCACGTCCTGAGAACTTTATTTCGGGTGGAGGCTGGTACAAAGAAGCGCTCGCTGAGGCATACTTCGATTCTAGGAAGTGAAATACGGCCCTCGATCACTTGTGCTCAGCGGTGGAGGCGAGGAGTCGCCCGCGGTTCATGATCCACACCAGAAGGTCTTGACGGCATATTTCTCAAACACGCGATCCGCCGTCAGCAGCACCATCTCTTCCATCCTCGCCTGTACGATTAAAATGCGGTCGAATGGGTCTTGGTGATGTGACGGTAGGTCGCCAACCGCCAGCGCATGAAGGTGAGAAATATCCAATGCGCGAATACCCCAGTTAAGCATCCAGGTGGGGACATACCTGGCGGGTGGCTCGGGCAGAGTCAGCTTTCCAAGAGCAAACTTCACGCTGATTTCCCAAGAACTGGCCGCCGAAAAGAATAGTCCCTCGCGCGCCCCGGTCAAAAGCTCGCGCGCGCGCCGGTTGAGCTTGTTAGGCGCCCCCAGCGCCCAAAGAAAGACGCCGGTGTCGAGCAGGTATTTCATTGTCCGCGGCTCTTGGGCTTCTTCTCTCCACCGAGAAACCCGGCGAGGACACCGGCGGGCAATGGTGCGTCGAAGTCCTCCGCGATCTTCAAGTGGGCGCTTTCAATCCCCAGCTCCCGATGCGCTTTAGGTTTTGCTGCAGGGACCAGGCGGGCCACAGGAACCCCACGATTCGCAATGGTGATTTCCTCTCCGGCCGCAACCCGTTGAAGCAGCCGCGACAATTGCGTCTTGGCTTCGTGAACATTCACTTCCTTCATGGCGCATCCTCCTCTACTTCTAGTCTAGTCTACTGGACTAAGTCATGTCAAGGAGCCGCCTCGCGTTCAAACCGGCAATATCGTGGCCGGCATTGAGCAGTTCCCGCCCGGATCGAGGCTCGCCATCCACAACCGCAGTTCTGGGATCGTCAGTCAAAACACAGCGCCACATTACTCAGTCCGGTCTGGTTTCCAGCGCAAGACGGGCTTGCGGGCCGCGGCGACTTCATCGAGGCGACCGATTCGGGTTGAGTGCGGGGCGTGCTTGACGAGATCGGGAGTGGAAACCGCTTCCTGGGCGATCGTGAGCATCGCCTCGATGAAGAGGTCGCACTCTTCTTTCGATTCCGATTCGGTAGGCTCGATCATCAGAGCGCCTGGAACGATGAGCGGAAACGCCGTAGTGTAGGGGTGGAAGCCGTAGTCGATCAGGCGCTTGGCGATATCCATTGTGTTTACGCCGTTCTGTTTTTGCAAGGCGTCACTGAAGACCACTTCGTGCATCGATGGCAGCGAGTATGGGAGCGCGAAGACACCTTCCAGATGCTTGCGGATGTAGTTGGCATTGAGCACGGCATCTTCGGTCACTTGGCGGATGCCTGGACCGTAGGCAAGAATGTAAGCAAGCGCCCGCACCAGCACCCCGAAGTTTCCTGAGAATGCCTTGACCCGGCCGATCGAGTGAGGCCGGTCGAGCTCGAGCGCCAACTCTCCTCCTTCCTTCTCGACAAGCACCGGGATGGGCCGGAACGGTTCGAGGATTTTCTTCATGGCCACGGGACCGGCGCCGGGGCCTCCGCCCCCGTGAGGTGTCGAAAACGTTTTGTGAAGGTTCAGGTGCATCACATCGACGCCGAAATCGCCAGGCCGGGCAACACCCGCGAGCGCATTCATGTTCGCTCCATCCATATAGAGCATCGCGCCTTTGGCGTGGAGAATCGCGGCGATGTCGGAAATGCGCTGCTCGAAAATGCCCAGGGTCGAGGGGTTGGTGATCATCAAAGCCGCGACATCTGGGGTCACCAGTTCGCCGAGCTTTCGGACATCCACCTGCCCGTCGGGATCGGACTGGATGTTTTGAACCTCATAGCCCGCGATCACGGCGGTTGCGGGATTCGTGCCGTGCGCCGAGTCCGGGACCAGCACCTTCTTGCGAGGGTTCCCCTGGGCCCCGAGATACGCTCGAATCAGCAAGAGGCCGGTCAGCTCTCCCTGCGCGCCCGCCGCCGGCTGCAACGTAATTGAATCCATTCCGGTGATTTCAAGTAGACACTCCTCCAGCAGCCGCAGTATTTTTAGGCAGCCCTGCGAAAGACTCTGCGGTTGAAGCGGATGCTCAGTCGCGATCCCCTCCAGACGCGCCACGAATTCGTTGACTCGCGGGTTGTATTTCATGGTGCAGGACCCCAGCGGATACATCCCGAGGTCGATCGCGTAGTTCCAGGTCGAAAGACGCGTGAAGTGGCGCAGGACCTCGATCTCGCTCACTTCGGGAAATCCGGCCACACCTTCCCCGCGGTGGTTTGCCCCTAAAACCTTGGCCGGGTCGGCGGCAGGAACGTCGAGCGGCGGCAAATCGAAAGCTCGTTTGCCAGGGGAGGATTTTTCAAAGATCAGCCCTTCGTTCTGGCTCACATGACGCGAGGCCTTTGTGATTCGCTCGCTCATCCCTGCTCCTGCGCTCGACGTAGGGCGCCGCGTAGCGCCAGGGCGAACCTCTCGATGTCCGCTCGGGTTGTCGTCTCGGTAACGCAAACCAGGGCGTGATGGGGTAGTTCGGGGTACAAAGGGTCAAGCGCGAGTGGCCCCACAATCTTTTCACCGAGCAGCTGCTTGTTCACCGCATCGACCGAGCGCGTCAGGCGAATCGTAAACTCATTGAAGAACGGTCCCTCAAACGCTTGCCGGATTCCCGGAATTTTGAGCAGTTCGTGAAGAGCGAACTGCGCTTTTGAGAGGTTCTGCTCGGCCATCTCGCGCAATCCTTCCTTGCCAAGCAAGTTCAAGTGCACGGTCGCGGCGAGGGCGCAAAGCGCTTGGTTGGTGCAGATGTTCGAGGTGGCCTTTTCGCGGCGGATGTGCTGCTCGCGCGCGGCCAACGTCAGCACGAATCCTCGCCGGCCTTGTGAGTCACTCGCCTGTCCAGCGAGGCGTCCGGGCATTTGCCGGACGAACTTTTCTTGCGTTGCGATCACCCCGACAAACGGGCCACCGTAGGTCGGCGCGAGGCCGAAACTCTGGCCTTCGAGCGCGACGATGTCGGCCTCGGCAGGTGGCCGGAGGACTCCAAGAGAAACGCCCTCTGTAATGGCTACGACCAGCAGAACCCCCAAGGAGTGTGCTGTTTCTCGAAGTGCTGGCACATTCTCGATCGCACCGAAAAAGTTCGGTGACTGGACGACAACCGCTGCAACATCTTCTCGGATTGCGGACCCCAGCGCCTTTTCATCGAGCGTGCCGCGAGCGTCAAAGCCAATCTCCTCCACATCAAGGCCTGAGTTCTTGGCGTAGGTTCTGAGCACTTCCCGATATTCCGGGTGCAGGGAACGAGCCACCAGGACCCGGCGACGGCGAGTGATTCGCTCGGCCATCAGCACGGCTTCGGTCGTGGCCGTGGAACCGTCCCACATCGAGGCATTGGCGACTTCTTGTCCGGTAAGCTGGCACACCAGGGTCTGAAACTCGAAAATTGCCTGAAGGGTGCCCTGTGAGATTTCAGCCTGGTAAGGCGTGTAGGACGTCAGGAACTCGCCACGCTGGATGATCGCATCGGTGACCACCGACCTCAGGTGGTTGTACACGCCAGCACCCAGAAAGCTCGTATAGGCAACGGAGTTCTCCCGGGCGCGCTGCTTGAAATACTCGATGATTTCCGCTTCCGAGAGAGGTCCAGGCAATTTCAGGGCCTCCGCAAGACGGAACCGCTCGGGGATCCTTGAAAACAGATCGTCGATCGATTGCGCACCGATTGAGGCGAGCATGTCGTCACGCTCGGCGGGACTCTTGGGAAGATAGCGCATCAGTGCGAGGATTCCCGGGACGGCGTTGCGGCATAGGCTTCGTATGCGGCTGCATCCATCAGCCCATCGATCTCCGCGGGGTTCTTCAGGCGCACTTTGACGAGCCAGCCTGCCCCGTGCGGATCAGAATTTACTTTCTCCGGCGCGTCCTTCAGGGTGCTGTTGATTTCGACCACTTCGCCCGATACCGGCGAGAAAATCTCGAAAACGGCCTTCACCGATTCCACGACACCCAGCGGCTTCCCCGCTTCGAGTGTCCTTCCCACCTCCGGCAATTCCAAAAAGACGATATCGCCCAGCCGGCACTGGGCCTCATAAGTGAGCCCGATCGTCCCTAGCTCGCCCTTCGGCTCGATCCACTCATCGTCTTTCGTGTAGCGATATGACTTTGGATACTCCATGTCCCCGCTCCCTCGCTAACTTCCAGACCGCGCTACGGTTGGTTTGGCCCTCTTGTAAAACGGAGTCGGAACCACGCGGGCCTTCGCCTTCTGGCCCCGGATTTCGACGTAAATCTCACTGCCAAGGGCCGCCATCGGAGGCGGCACAAATGCCAGCGCGATGTTCCGTCCCAAGGTCGGTGACGGTGACCCGCTCGTGACCGCTCCAATCACCCCACCTGCCGCATCCATGCAGCGATACCCGTCACGCGCGATTCCCCGATCGACCATTTCAAGGCCCACGAGCGTGCGTGTCAACCCGGCTCCTTTCGCGCGGTCGAGAGCCGCGCGGCCGATGAACTCGCTTTTCTCCATCTTGCAAAAGCGGTCGAGCCCCGCCTCCCAAACATTTATCTTCTCACTGATCTCGTGGCCATAAAGAGACAGCCGTGCCTCCAGGCGCAACGTATTGCGAGCGCCCAGACCGCAGGGAATAATGCCGAATTCGCGCCCGGCGTACATCACCTTTTCCCATACGTCTTCACTGGTCGCTCTGTCCGACGGCACGTAAATTTCAAAGCCGTCTTCGCCGGTATAGCCGGTGCGCGCAATCAGCGTGTTTTTCAGACCGCAGACCCAGCTGTGAGTGAACCAATAATTCTTGAGCTTGGCGAGGTTGGCGTAGGTAAGCTTTTGAACGACATCGGCCGCCCGGGGCCCCTGAATCGCGAGCTGGGTGTAAGAATCGCTGAGATCGACGGCCTCACAAGAAAACTTTCGTGTGTTGTCAACCACCCAACCAACGTCCTTTTCACGCGTGCCGGCGTTGATGACCAAAAGAAAGTCGTCCCACCCCAGCCGATGCACGATCACATCGTCGACAAACGTTCCTTCCGGATAGAGCATCGCCGAATACTGCGCCTGGCCGATCGCCAGGCGCGACGCCTGATTCATGGTGATGTGCTCGACCGCTCCGAGAGCCGCTCCGGCAGTTCGCCTCGCATTGACCCGAATGTCGCCCATGTGGCTTACGTCGAACACGCCCACGGCACCGCGCACGGCCTTGTGTTCTGCGACCAGCCCACCGGTTGAGGGATATTCGACAGGCATGTCCCAGCCGCCAAAGTCCACCATCTTCGCGCCCAAGGCGCGGTGAACGGCGTTTAGTGGCGTCTTGCGAAGATTGAGCGTGGCAGAATCAGACAAGACTTTCCCCGGTTCCGTAAATCACGATGTCAATTGTACTTCAACCGAACGAGTGGTTTTCAGACGCGCGCATACGGAGACATCTAAGAGCAGTAGCAGGTCCCGACGGAACTCGTCTTTCAAGATCCGAGCCCCTTTGCCTCAAATTAGCGTCCCGCTTCCCTTCTCCGCGTAGCTCCCGATTCCGCTAGTTTACGTGTTCTGCCACCAACTTCACTCGGAGCGATCCGGATGCACCCTCTCATTCCAGTACGAAAAACACTGTGGCCCTTAGTAACGAAACAGCAACGGCCTTCCCAATTCAAACGTTGACGCTGGGTTCAACTCAGGCTGTAACATCGAGTATCACGAACGACTTTCGATTTAACTACAGCCGAAGTGATACGAGTTTAGTCGAAACCGCAACTACTTTTGGCGGGGCGGTACCGCCTCCGAGCTCGCTACTTTTCCCGTCGCCTTTCACGGCCGCGAATGCTGGGTTTACCATCGACATCATTGGTTCCGGCACATTTAATGAGGGTGACTCCACCGGTAATTCGCAGCGACAGTTCGATGTCGTGGATGGTCTAACCAAGAGCTTCGGAGCTCACCAGCTGAAGTTCGGCGGTGACTATCGTCGGCTTACACCTAAGTTGGGCGGACAACAATACGCCCAAAGTATCTTCTTCCTGGGACTAACAGGCCCTGACGGTGTCGACTCGGGCTCGATACCCCTGCTGGGCGTCCTCGCAGAAGAGCCATTCGGTATGGTCTTTAATAATCTTTCACTCTATGCGCAGGACACCTGGAGGCTGAGCTCTCGGGTTACCCTTACATACGGATTGAGGTGGGAACTGAATCCGCCACTTCACGGTACAAATGGCCAGGTCATCTACACCGTAGAGAACTTGAATGACCCAACAAACATTGCATTGGCGCCACCAGGAACACATTTTTACAAGACGACGTATGACGATTTTGCCCCTCGTGTGGGCGTGGCGATTCAGATCTCCACGCGGAAAGGCTTTGAAAGGGTGGTGCGAGGGGGATTTGGGGTCTTCTACGATCTAGGAGTGGGTACGCTCGCGGCTGGGAGCGCGTACTTTCCATACAGTGTGCAAAACACTTTTTCCGGGGTGCCGTATCCAATACCCAGTAGCATCGCTGCGCCACCTCCCTTCACCACAACTATCCCTAGCGGTGGAATCAGCCAGATCGTCGCGGCCGTCCCCAATCTTCAACTGCCGCGGACGTTACAGTGGAATTTAGCCTTAGAACAGGCAATTGGGTCAAACCAAAGCCTGAGTGTGACCTATGTTGGTTCGAATGGACAAGATTTGCTGCGACGCCAGGACTATATCAACCCGAATCCGAACTTCAATAATGTGTACGTTACAACGAATTCCGCGACATCGGATTACAACGCGCTCCAAATTCAGTACCAGCGGCGGCTATCGGGTAATTTACAGGCGATGGGCTTTTATAGTTGGTCGCATTGTATCGACGATGCGTCGAATGATTCGAGCAACCTTAGCGACGATCCACGGATCGACCGCGGAAACTGCGATTTCGATATACGTCATTCCTTCCACGGGGTCCTTATTTACAACATTCCCACACCGCACATCGGCAATATTGGGAGAGCAATCCTTGGTGGTTGGGCTGTCGACACGACCGCTGCTATCCAATCGGCTCCACCGGTGGATTTGAACACCGGAGCGACGGTAAGTACGATCACTGAACAGATTTCTGTGCGTCCGGATGTCATACCGGGAATTCCGCTATATCTGTATGGGGCTGCCTGTACAGCCGCCAACGGCGGGATGCGCTGTCCCGGAGGAAAGGCCGTCAATTTTACGCCTGGCGCTGTTGCAGGCGGATGCCCAGATGGCTCTCCGAGTGTTGGGCCATTCTGTTCTCCTCCAACTGGACAGCAAGGTAATCTGCCGCGCAATGCTCTGCGAGGGTTTGGACTTACGCAAGTGGACTTTGCACTTCGCCGGAGCTTCAAGCTTGCAGAGCGGTGGAACCTGCAGTTTTCGGGCGAAGCCTTTAACGTACTCAACCATCCAAACTTTGGCACCGTCGACACATGCACCTGTGATTCCCCTGGGACGTTCGGGCAGGCGACGACGATGTTGAATAACGGCCTGTCGCAGGGCGGGGCTGGTTTCAGTCCTCTCTACCAAGTCGGTGGGCCTCGATCCATCCAACTCGCTTTGAAGCTGTTTTTCTAGTCGGAGGGAGGTTGGATCGTTGGGATCAGGAAGCGCTTCGGGACATGCGTCCGTAGCTGTTTGCTTCTAGCGCTGCCAGGCCCTTATGGATCTCACCGAGCGTCAGCACGCTCACGTAGAGCAAGCTCTCATCGGCCGTTTCGATCCACGCCGTCACGCGCGCCTCCGGTCTGACGCGGACGACTTCGGAAATGCAATTCGTATCGAGCAGGAAACCGGTCATAGCTCGATGTCACGCCCCTCGTCTTTGTCCCGTTCCAAATCGAGTTCCATGCCGACAAGAGGCGATTCGCGGAAGAACTGCAAGAGGCTTTTGGGCTGATGAGCTTTGCCCACAAGCCTTTCGTATTGTTCGTCCGAGATCATCACCACCCCCTCTTTGCCTTGCCGCGTGATAGTTTGGGGCCCCTCGGAGCGGGCGCGGCGGAAGAGTTCGCTAAAACGAGCCTTGGCGGTTTGGAGCTGCCAGCTCGCCCTGGGCGCTGCTTTTTGGTTCTTTGCGAGAGCCTTTGTGATTTTCGGCCTCGGCACAACATCCTCCTGACTAGTCTGACTAGATTAGTATATAGCCTGACCAAAGGCAGCGCAGGGCTTCCATAGGGATGGGGGAGATGCGGGCCAATGAGTTCTTACGGATGGTTCGGCTGGCCGCGGAGATACGCGTACATCAGGTTTTGGCCTTGGGGACGTGTGGGGTCACTGTCTGAGGGCTCGAGAGTCACAAACACGGAATCAATCTCATTGAGAATCTTGGGGTCGCTGCACTTGAAAACCCATCGGCGCTGAGCCTTGTCGTCGGAGTAGAAGATCCCCAGGTTTCTCACCTGCTTATCCCCACCTTCCTGCTTGGCCCACACTCTGTATTGATAGTTGGTTTTCTGAACCTTTGCGTCGTTTAGGTCGTAGGCGTAGAAAACGAGCGACCGGCCTTCGGTGAAAAAGATCCGGCCGAATGCAGGACGCGATTTACCGTGCGGGTCTGTATCGACCACATCCACGATATGCAGGTTTCGTGCACCCATGAGGTCGCTTACGTCGTGGCCTAGAGCCAACAGTTGCCGCTCCTGGTCGAGCAGAGCCGACTTTTCGGCGAGTTCTGCGGTTAGATCCTGCATCTTGACTTGGTCAGCCACGAGAGCCGCTTCGCTCGCGCTCGATCGGTCTTTCAGCTTGGCTGATTCTTGCTGTGCGTTCACAGCCACTTTCTCCGATTCAGCGAGTTCGGCTTGCACACTCTCGAGGTTCGCTTCTAGAGCATCACGGTCGGAGGCGAGTTTTTCGCGATCCTGAGCTGCAACATGCAAATTCGCCTCGCTCGCGCTGAACTCGTTCTTCGCCCTTCCCAACTCTGCGGTCACGCCGCGTATCTCTTCCTCGAGCGCCGAATTCGCAGCCATGAGCTCCGTGATCCGCCGATCCGGACTAGCAACCGGTGTCACGGGAACTACGAGGTTGGTTGCTTTCAGACCTCGATTGAATGACCCTCGGCCATAGAAATAACCGGCGGACAATGCCGCGCCAACCAGCACGACGGCCGCAATCGCCTGCGCAGGGATGCGCCATGGGCGTCGCCAGACGGCGGGAGGCGAAAGCGGGGAAAGCTGCCTGACTTCCTGGTCCACGGCGATTGAGAATTGAATACCTTCGCGTTCGGCGCGCTCAAAAAAACGGCGCGTGAAGAGCTCCGAGTTCAGGGACTCCTGCGCTTCTTCTGAAGACAGCTTCGGGTTTTCGTTTGCTGCCGCAAACTGTTGAGAGGCGAGATTCAGATATTCAAAATACGCTCTGCGACACGGCTCGCATTCGGCCACGTGCTGCTCAAGCTCCAGCAATTCCTCGGGCGTCGCGTGCCCGATGCTGGCGGCCGCGCAGATTTCTTCGAAATGATCGTGTTTCAGCACTTCATGCCTCTCCTAGCGGAACAACGGACGGCGCGGGACCTGGCCGGTCGGCTCCCCCGTCGAGGTAAGAGCGAAGCCGCTCCAGGCCCCTGTAATAATGATGGCGGACGTTTGAGAACTTCTCGTTTCTCTTCTCGGCGATCTCTTTCAAGGTTAGACCCTCGAAAAAGTACATCTCGATGGTCCTGCGCTGCGCTTCCGGCAGCACGACGAGGGCCTCGCTTGCAAGGCGCGTGGCCTCCTGCATCTGCAGGTGAGTGGGCGACCAATGACCCTGCCCTTCTACCATTTCGGTCAGCTCAACTTGCTTGTGGATCTGACGCACAAACAGGTAGTTCCGTCGGTGGATGCTCCGGCTATAGGCGTACTGAAGCAGCCACACTTTAAGAGTCCCTCTGGCCGGGTCGAATTGTCCCAACCTCCGGTAGATTTCAAGGAACACCGTCTGGGTCAGATCCTCGGCTTCGCCGGCATCCCGGAGGATATGCAAGGCCGTGACGTGGACGAGGCGGTGGTAGCGTTTAAACAGCACGGCGAACGCGTCCGTGTTCCCGGCTTGCAGCTCCTCGGCCAGCTGGTCGTCAGAAAGGCGCAGCAATTCCGGGTATGGAAGCCGGTCGCGACACCCGCCCGAAGGTGATTCAGCACCACGCATATAGGAAGGCTGGGTAATCTATACCACAGGGAAATACGGGAAAAATGGCCTGATAATTATATTTTCGGCCTGGGACAAAGCATTTCTCGCGCGGGTATACTTTCAATCGGACGAAATCTGAGAATCTACAGGCCTTGCCGTAGGACAGGTCCACCTTCGGTCGGCTCTTCTTCGACAATCCGCATCGCCACACCAGTCACCCGGCCAACGACTTCCGCCTGCGATGGATGATCGAAGTACCGGACCGCCTGGTGCGACTGAGGATGAGGAATCACCATGAGCTGGCCCCGATTGAGCTCGCACCAGCTGCAGAGGTATCCGTCTCGCAGTTCGATGAAGTAGATGGGCCGCTCGAACTCCGTCCTCCATCGCGCCGAGGTGATTTTTCTCTGGGTCGGATCGATCTGCACGAGAGACCCGGGACGGATCAGGGGATACAGCGTGTGATCTTCAAGCCCGATATAGCCGTACATCGATTTGCGCAGGTCCAGGTGCTGAAGCAGACCGATGGGAACTTCTTCCCATATCTGAACAACCCGTGACAGAAGATTCGTTTTCTCGAAACTGAAGTCCGGCTTGAATTCAACCGGAAGTGACACGCTCTGGTTTTCCACATCTCCTTCCCTGTCCACGAGATGGGTCCTCGGGACCCCGATCGAGGCGCGGTCCCGGCGCAGATCGGCGAACCGCAGTCCGAAATAAGAGGCCAGCTCGGTGAAGCTCTTGTCGTAAATGGCGCTCAAGCCATTACAGCCTAGAACCGCCTCTGGGGAATAATCGCTCTCCGTGGTGGTCGGTTTTCCGACCACCCTGTTTCGCATCCACTCGGAGTCCTTCGAGGAATAGAAGTGTCTCGTACTCAGATAGCGACGCCGCTCAATCGCCCTGTGGTAAGTCATCTGGATGATCCAGGAGCGCGCAGAGCTCTTCGAGCTATCAAAGATCGCGCACCTTCGCTGAATGAAGATGAAGAGGTCCTGGACGAGGTCTTCTGCTTCCGCTGAGTCCCTCAGGATACGGGCAGCCACGCCCCGGGTCAGTTGGGCATAACGTTCAAAGAGGGCAGCTAGGGCTTCCGAGTGACCCGTTGTCATCTGGGCAATCAGCGCTTCGTCGGACACTTCCGACGGCTTCGCATCCGCTCCTTCGGAGATTGTGTCAGCGGGCACCTCTCGTCTGGAGAGCGGTAAGGTCGGAAAGCGAGCTGCGGGAAATGAGCTAGACATTTCCTACTGCCCCCTGCCTCAACGCAAAGGCCCAGCGTAGAACCCACGTCGAGGATAGATAGTATAGTTTGTGGAACAATAGGCTGAGCTGAGCCAACCTTTCGATGTTCATGGCTCGCGCTGGCACCATTGAAAACCGCGGATACCTCGAAAAGAGAGCCTTTGCACGCGTCCTAATGACCCTGCGTGAGGAACGGGGTATTACGCAGGAAACTCTAGCCTTCGACAGTGGATACCACCCCAAGTACATCAGTCTTCTTGAGCGCGGAAAATACAGCCCCTCATTAACTGCCATCCTTGAGATTTCGAAAGCGCTTAACATAACGGCAGCGGATCTCGTTCGCCGCGTCGAAAGTCTCCTGCCTGGCAATCGCAGGCGCCGACGCGAGAGTCAGTAAGGGCGGTCCCTCAATGGTGTCCCGCGTAAGTTGAGGTCCAAAACGATCCCTTAAAGGATAGTATACTTCCTGGAACTATGCTCTACAAGCTTTCATTATTGCGCGGCCTATGGCGAAGAAGGCCGCCACGACCGCCAAGAAACCCCACCCACAGAACCCTGTGGTGCGAGCTGCCTTTGCCAGCGCCATCCGCCAGCTTCGCCGAAAGCTCAGGCTCAGCCAGAAGCAGGTAGCTGAGCGAAGTGGTTACAGCGAAAAGTACATAAGCTTGTTGGAACTCAGAAGAAATACGCCCTCTCTAACTGCAGCCATCATGATCTCGAGTGGCCTAGGAGAGGACCCAGGAAAGCTGGTGAACGACGTGCGTTTGTTGATGCCGCGTTTCAAGCGCCTCGAGGGTAAAGATCACGAAGCCGCTGATAGCTAGCGCGGCGAAGACTACTTCTCGTCGGGCTAGATTTGCGGGCTATGCGGTGTTGCTCGCTGCTTTGAAACCGCGCTCGGTGCCTACTTCCGTGGAGATGACCGGACTGGTTAGAGCGTACGGCTGGCGGGAGGGGCTTTGATTGATGCGGAAGTACTGAAGCGAGAGTTCTACGATATCCGGCTAGCGGTAGGCTGGTGCGGACTTGATCGCCAAAGTGGCGACCAGCCCTCACTGGCAGCAAAGCGCGAAGAGGCTGATCGAAATACTCATCACCGTCCGCAGCCGATCAGCTAGTTCCGATTCCGGACTGATAGGTGGAACTGAACGAAGTGGCGGTGTAGAATCTAAACTATGAAGACGCAAATCAAAGCTCCCTTTGCTACGGCGCGCAAAACCGCGAAGGTTTTGGGCGTATCCAAGTCCCGGTTCAAAACACTGGAGCGTCTAGCCCAAGCCAACTCGATTTTCAATGGGAAGGCGTCACCAAAAGCGGAGATTGCGGGAAGCAACGTATTTTTCTCGACGCGTTCCGCCAAGTCTGCGCGCCCCAAATCTGTTTCCGCAAAGTCCTGGACCAGGCTAGCCATGAGAAATCGAAAGTCGAAGGCGAAGTTGGTCAAAGGGCACTCGGGTGCCAAAGCCTGAAGCGGAAGTCTTCCTCAACATCCCCTACGACAAGAGGTTCGAGCGGCTCTTCAGGGCCTATATCTGCGGCACGAGTGCGTTCGGCCTCGTCCCGCGAGCTACACTCGAAATCCCTGGCGGTGCGCGGCGCCTAGACCGCATTCTGGAGCTTATCCGGTCGTGTAAGTACGCCATTCACGATCTTTCGCGGGTGGAACTTGATCGGACACCACCGCTTACTCCCCGGTTCAATATGCCCTTTGAGCTCGGACTCTCAGTCGCCCACGAAAAAGCCTCGAAGAGGGGGAGGGACGAATGGTTTGTGTGCGAGTCGATGAATTTTAGGCTGGCGAAGTCTCTGAGCGACCTGAATGGTACCGACCCATATATTCACGGAGGGATCGTGAACGGCCTGTTCGGCCAGCTGGGCAATATGTTTGTGCGCAGCGATCGTCAGCCGTCGATTCAGCAGATGTGGACGATCTATCGCGAGATGTCCCGCGCTCTCCCCGTCATTCTCCACAGGGCAGGACCCGCTTCTTTGTATTCCGCTCGTGTCTTCAAGGATCTCTGCGTGCTGGCCAGCGCGTCTGCGGATCGTATCGTCGTCTGACGCACGCCTCCCTCTCCGGAAAAGAACCTCATTACTTTATGCGCTACGTGTCACACAAAAATCCACCTTCGACCATTCCAAGACAGGGTGACAAGCGAGGAGCACGGACTACGTAGCGATGTGGAATGATGGTGGTACAAAAGACGCTCCATCTGCGTAGACCAACTGGAAAAGCTTTTGAGAGACGAGCATGGCCGGTATCCCGACCATTTTTCGTCGCTGAAGAATCTCCCTAGGGCGTTCTGGTAACCTCGGGGTGATGAGGTTCGCTGATCCATGATTTGCCCGAACTGCAATTCGAGTGACCTGAAAAGGGTTTCCTTGATTCATGCCGCCGGCACATATCAATCGCGCGGCCGAGTCGGGGACTGCTTCTCGGCGATGCCGATGGCATGTTGTTCGGAGGGTATCGAGGAACCAGTCAGACTCGCCTTTTCAAGATGGTTGAACCGCCGAAGCGGGCTCCTTTCGTCTCGCCCGTGATTCTCTGGCTCGTCATTTTCTTCCCGCTCATGGCTTTTGTGGGTCGCGGCAGCACTCTCATCGCGATCATTGCTGTAGGCTACATCGCGCTGCTCCCTTCCTATCTTCTTGCGGCGCTGTTCTACAACTTCTAGGGTGCATGAGGTGTCCTCAATAGAGTGAGTCTCGAAAGTCATTTCGATCCCGTTTTTGCAGCCAGGCTCGCCCTCCGCGAGAAGCAGATCCAGCAGAACTATCGTCCGGTGATTGGCATCCACAAATGGTTTGCCAGGCGCCCGGGACTCTTTTCCGCAACCTATTGCTCGCCGAGTACAACGGCTCGGAACCCCTTGAGCAAAGTTTCTGGCACGCGCACCAGCTCAGGGGCGTGATCGCCGACCCCTTCATGGGAGGTGGCACGCCCTTGATCGAGGCCAATATGCCTCCGATGTGAGCTTTCTGCCTGTCGCCATACGTACGGCTTCGCGAACCGTATCGTTCACGCCTTCAAACAACGCGCCTGCTGCATTTCGTACTCGGGCTAGCTGCCTTCCGTGCAGGTGGGGGCGGATTTCGTCTGTAAATACGGCCTGTAGCTCGACGAGACTCGCGGCAAACGTTTCGATCGTGTCGTGGATATAGAGGGTGTCCTTGGCGCGGTCACGACGGTCGCGGACATCCTGGATCAGAATCTTTTGGGTGAGAAAGGACACGGGACTGGCGATCTGTATCCGCTTGGGAGGCGCAAATGGGTATCCGCGCGCCTGGTCCAAATCGACGCTCCATGGCTTGAGGAGAAGGATGTCGATGTAGCGCAGTTGCTG